>Ga0247843_1000848_pt1 | contig 68381 bp, 60 predicted proteins | sample LaCruzMarch2017__FD_192420 | JGI IMG/M metagenome (GOLD analysis project Ga0247843, IMG submission 192420) | Freshwater microbial communities from meromictic Lake La Cruz, Castile-La Mancha, Spain - LaCruzMarch2017_8m | ecosystem: Environmental > Aquatic > Freshwater > Lake | place: Spain...
TTCAGGCTTTTTGTAGCCAGCAAGTAGCTGGTCGATCAATTCGTTGCTTACGGTCATGGTTCATCTTTCTGGATGTTCGGCAGTTTCCTGCCATTTGACCGTTTACACAAAATTTAGGACACCCTCGCCAGTTGACTTGTTGCCTGTGGGATCTACGGAGACCACTTGGTAGCTGTACTGGGTATTGGGTTGCAGTTTGGTCAATTTGACCGAATGGTTGGCTGCGAACTCAATACCCCCAGCCACATCAATCAATGAATCTGCAGTGCCAAAGTAGACCCTCGAGTCGGCCACCTTGTTACTGTTCCAGTTGATGATGGCGCTGCTGCTCGTGATGGACTGAGTCACAGGGGTTGTTAGTACTGGGGCGGTCGTGTCAGGCGATGAAGCCGTTGCAAAGGAGCCTGCTGAAGCGCCAAGGTGCACCATCAAGACGCAAACACACAGCAGGACAAGCATTGATCGTTTAATGCTGACGTTCATGGCACAAGCCCGCCGACCGTGCTATTGCCGTCAATGTCAGTAACCTTGACCTGAAATTGGTAGCGGGTTCCTGCAAGAAGATTGGGAATCACGATCTTGTGTTTAGACTGGAATTGGCCGCTGCTGACCTGTAAACCATAGTTGCCCTCACCGTATTCCACCAAGGCATTGCATGGGCGGCTGGTTTCCCACTCGATCACAACTCTGTCATGCCCTTGATAGCTGACCGTTGGGCCACTGACAAAGCTCGGATTAGCCGAGGCGACGCTTGCTGTTGTGGCTGTTATCAAACTGCTGGTGCTGGTGTTGCCTGCTTGGTCTTTGATCACAGAAAGCAAGTAATAGGTGGTGTCTGCTGTCAACCCATTAAGGGTCAAGGTGTGATTTTGAACCAGCCAAGGAAAGACCTCGGACTTAGTCAAGCTGTCCGAGGTTAAACCGTAGTTCACCACTACGCTGGCAGGCTCATCGGTCTTAAAACACAGTTGCAGTGTTTGGGCGCTTATATTGCAGACCACAGGCGTGCTCTCAAACTCAGGCGACGCGGTGTCGGCTACATCCTTCGTTTTGAAGTTAAAAACAGACGACAGTGTTGGCCCGTGGCCCAAGCCATTTTTGGATGAGACGGTGGTGTTGTAAGGGGTAGAAGCCGTCAAGCCAGTCAATCGCACGCTGTGTTGTCGCGCCAGCGCACTGTCATTAAAAACACCATAAGCCGTGCCGTCGTTGTAGGAGACACCGCTTGTGGACGGCTCATTGGTTTCCCAAACGATGGTGGCCGTTGTGGCGCCAATGTCCAAAGCCCAAGGGCCTTTGGTGATCACTGGCGGGGTCGAGTTCAAGGCGGGCAAGGTGGTGAAGGTCAGCGCACGCGTAACAGGGCCGTTGCCCGAAACGTCAGTGGAGTTGACGTTCAGGGTGTATGCCGTTAGGCCGGTCAAATCAGTCAACACAACTCGGTGCTGGGATCTATACCCGGCCACAGTGACACTCAACCCGCCACTGATGACGGTGGTTGCAGGCTCATTGGTTTCCCATTCGATTACAGCACTGGTGTTGGTGAGCGAAGAGACTGTGGGGCCGGAGATGACCACGGGAGGCGTGGTATCGGGCAGACTTGTGGTGGTGAAACTAACAGTTGCTGTCGTTGGGCCGTTGCCTGATGGATCGGTGGCAGAGATGGTGGTTGTATAAGCAGTGGAGTCTCTCAGACCAGTCAAGAGCACCGAGTGCTGGGTTACATAGCTTGCTCCATTTAGACTTCCCTCGCTCCAACTGACAGAGCCTTTTGAGGGCTCATTTGTTTGCCAAACGATGGTTGCATTTCCGCTGTCAACAGCTTGTACAAACGGGCCTGAAATAATTCTTGGAGACTGTGTATCGTTCACGGATACAACTATTGTCCCGTTGAAGTCTTGGGTAAAATCAATATTACTTGTCGCATCCCGGATGATTGCATTGACTCAAAACGTTATCCGTTGTTCATGGCCAGAGAGGTCATGAGACAACTGGTAGACAATCTTTGCGTCTCTACAGCAGTCCAAACGGGAGCCTTGTCATGATGATTGCCCTGCACAAAAACGCACGCACCACGCCCGCCATCCGTGCTGAGCTGGCGGCCAGCTCGGAGACTGCTGCAACGCTGGCGTTGCGTTACGGAGTGAGTGAAGGTACCGTCTACAAATGGAAGGGCCGAGACAGCTTTCATGACGCATCGCACACCCCGCAGCGTCTTCAAACCACGCTCACACCCGCACAAGAAAAAATCGCGGTCGAACTGCGAAAGACGCTTCTTTTGCCCTTGGATGATTTGTTGGCCGTTATTCGCGAATTTCTTTGCCCGCAAGCAACACGTTCGGGCCTTGATCGGTGTCTTCGCCGCCACGGCGTGGGCAACCTCAACGCTCTCAAGCCCAAAGAGCCCGAGCAACCCCACAAAGCCTTTAAAAGCTACGAGCCGGGGTTCATCCACATCGATGTCAAATACCTGCCCCAGATGCCCGACGAGACCAGCAGGCGCTATCTGTTTGTGGCCATTGACCGTGCCACGCGCTGGGTGTTTGTTCAGATCAAGAGTCACAAGACAGCCGCTGCCGCTCGCTCGTTTTTGAACGCTTTGCACAAGGCTTGTCCGATCAAGATGCAGAAAATCCTGACCGACAACGGCAAGGAGTTCACCGACAGGTTGTTTGCCAGCCGTGAGCGCCAGGCCACGGGCAACCATGAGTTTGATCAACTGTGCCAGGCCTTGAACATTGAACATCGCCTGACCAAGCCACGCACGCCTCGAACCAATGGCATGGTCGAACGCTTCAATGGGCGCATTGCCGATGTGCTCAAAACCCATCGGTTCACCAGTGGTGAAGACTTGGAGCAAACGCTCATGCGTTACGTGGCCTTGTACAACCATCAATTACCCCAGTCGGCGCTCAAGAGCAAAACCCCAATGAGGGCCATGAAAGACTGGTACGCTTCGCATACTCATTTGTTTGTAAAACGTCCTTATGATCATCCGGGATGCGACAATTAGCTTTTGGGTGATGTACCTCACTTTTGTAGCCCCATGCTATTTTGACATTTTGAATTTTAGAATTGATTTTTATAGCGAAATGACTTGTAAAATGGTGTTTTTTGCTAGTTCAAATCTAGTCGCGCCTTCCAAATTCACAAGTAAAAAATAAAGCACTTGGCAGAAATGTCTGGTGCTTTTTTTCGTTTATCGCTGGTTCGGGTTGAAGTGGCAGACTGGACAACCAATGATCTACCGCTTGTGTTCGTCCGTAGGTCGGTGCCTTCAAGTCAGCCATGTGGCACGCGGACCGCAATCTTTTGAAAATGTTGCCTCGCGAAAAAAAGGCTGTCGGGACATAAGGGCCCTGACTACAAAAGAACCAAGGCCGAATCCTGGATTCTGTAGGTCGTGCCTTTAGGTCCGACAGTGCCAACTTCAATCTGACAATTGCTTGGATTAAGCTTGTCCTCGCAAGTCTTTAGACGGCCACCATGCCCTGATGCCGCAGCAAGGCGTCTAAGCTGGGCTCGCGGCCCCGGAAGACTTTGAACGATTCCAGCGCCGGGCGGCTACCGCCCGCTTCCAGAATGGCTTGGCGGTACAGGCGTCCGGTTTCCACGCTGGGCGTGCCGTCGGCTGCGGCGGTTTCTTCAAAGGCGGCGTAGGCGTCGGCGCTCAGCACTTCGGCCCACTTGTAGCTGTAATAACCGGCGGCGTAACCGCCTGCAAAGATGTGGCTGAAGGTGTGGGCCATGCGGTTGAAGGCGGGCGGGCGCATCACAGCCACTTCGTCACGCACTTGGCTGAGAAGGGGCATGAAGTCTTGGGCCGGGTCGTGTTCTGAGTGAACCAACATGTCAAAGAGCGAAAACTCGATCTGGCGCAGGGTTTGCAAGCCGCTTTGGAAGTTTTTGGCGGCCAGCATCTTGTCAAACAGGGCCCGGGGCAGGGGCTCGCCGGTTTCCACATGTGCCGTCATGTGGCGCAGCACCGACCATTCCCAGCAGAAGTTTTCCATGAATTGGCTGGGCAGCTCAACCGCATCCCATTCCACACCACTGATGCCCGAGACATCGCGCTCGTTCACTTGCGTCAGCATGTGGTGCAGTCCGTGGCCAAATTCGTGGAAGAGGGTGATCACGTCGTCGTGCGTCAGCAAAGCGGGCTGGCCGTTCACGCCTTCGGCGAAGTTGCACACCAGGTGCGCCACGGGCGTTTGCAGCACACCGGTGTCGGGTCGCTGCCAGCGGCCGCGCACGTCGTCCATCCAGGCGCCGCCGCGCTTGCCGGCGCGGGCTGGCGGGTCGAGGTAGAACTGGCCCACCAGTTGGCCTTCGCGTTCGATGCGGTAAAAGCCCACGGCGGGGTGCCAGACCGGGGCTTGGTCGGCGCGGATGTTCACTTCGAACAGGGTTTCAATGATCTTGAACAGCCCGGCCAGCACTTTGGGCGCAGTGAAGTACTGCTTGACTTCTTGCTCGCTGAAGCTGTAACGGGCTTCCTTCAGTTTTTCGCTGAGGTAAGGCACGTCCCAGGCGTTCAGCGGGCCGGTGATGCCCAGGGTGTTGGCGGCAAATTCGCGCAGGTCGGCCAGGTCTTTTTCGGCAAAGGGGCGGGCTTTGGCCGCCAGGTCACGCAAGAAGGCGGTGACTTTTTCGGGGGACTCGGCCATCTTGGGCACGACCGACACTTGGGCGTAGTTGTCAAAACCCAGCAGGCGGGCTTCTTCTTGGCGCAGGGCCAAGATTTCTTTCATCAACGGCGTGTTGTCGAAATGTCGGGTGGCTTCGGGGGCTTGGTCCGAGGCGCGGGTGACGTGGGCTTTGTAGAGTTGCTCGCGCAGTGCGCCGCTGTCGGCGAACTGCATCACGGGCAGATACACCGGCATTTTGAGCGACAAGCGGTGGCCTTCTTGGCCTTCTTTTTGGGCGGCGTCGCGGGTGGCCTGCACCACGTCGGCGGGCACACCTTGCAGTTGCTCTGCGCTCACGTAAAGCGCAAATTTGTCGGTCGCGTCCAGCGTGTTTTCGCTGAACTTTTGCGTGATCTCGGCCAGCCGTTCCTGGATGGCGGCGTAGCGTTCTTTGGCAGCGCCCTGCAACTCGGCACCGCCCAGCACAAAGCCGCGCAGTGCGTTTTTGCGGGCTTGCGTTTGCTCAGCGTTGAGGCTGGCGGCGTCAATGCTTTTGTATTTGGCGTACAAGCGCTCGTCACTGCCCAGGCGCGTCCAGAACTCGGTGACACGGGGCAGGGCGGCGTTGTAGGCGGCGCGCAATTCAGGGGTATCGGCCACGCTGTTGAGGTGACTGACCGCGCCCCAGGCCATGCCCAGGCGCTCGGTGTTCACGTCCAGAGTTTGGGCGATGGCTTTCCAGTCGGCTGGAAAGTCGGCGGCGGTCACGGTGTCCAGGGCTTTTTCTGCGGCGGTCAGCAGTTCGTCCAGGGCCGGGGCCACATGATCGGGTGCGATGCGGTCAAACAGGGGCAGGCCGGAGGCGTTGAGCAAGGGGTTGGTCATGGGGGGTCCTTTGGTGGGGGGGTCAAGGAGGGGGGCATGGATCCCGGTTGGGGGTCATGGATCCCGGGTCAAGCCCGGGATGACAGAGAGGTATTCAAGCCTTGCATGACAGCTCAATTGGAGGCGCGTTCTGCCGCTTCAAGGGTGTTGACCAGCAGCATGGTGATGGTCATGGGGCCGACGCCGCCGGGTACGGGGGTGATGTGGCTGGCGACTTGTTTGACGCCTTCAAAGTCCACATCGCCGCACAGCTTGCCTTCGTCGTTGCGGTTCATGCCCACGTCCAGTACCACCGCGCCGGGCTTGACCATGTCGGCAGTCAGCACATTGCGTTTGCCCACGGCGGCCACGATCACGTCGGCTTGCAGCGTCATGGCCTTCAGGTCGGGGGTGGCGCTGTGGCAGATCGTCACGGTGGCGTTCTTTTGCAAAAGCATCAGCGCCATGGGTTTGCCCACAATGTTGCTGCGGCCAATGACCACAGCGTGTTTGCCGCGCAGGTCGTAGCCGATGCTTTCGAGCATCTTCATGCAGCCATAAGGCGTGCAGGGCCAGAAACCGGGCATGCCGGTCATCAAGGCACCGGCGCTGGCGATGTGAAAACCGTCCACGTCTTTGGCGGGGCTGATGGCTTCGATCACCTTTTGTGCGTCGATGTGTGCGGGCAAAGGCAGTTGCACCAGGATGCCGTGGATGCTGGGGTCATTGTTGAGCGCTTCGACGCGGGCCAGCAGGTCGGCTTCGGTCAGGGTTGCTTCGTACTTCTCCAGCACCGAGTGCAGGCCGCTGTCTTCGCAGGCCTTGACCTTGTTGCGCACATAAACCTGGCTGGCCGGGTTGTCTCCCACCAGCACCACGGCCAGACCTGGCGTCACGCCCTTGACTTTGAGGGCTTGGGCACGGGCGGTGACTTCGGTGCGCAGTTGTTTGGAGAGCAGGTTGCCGTCGATCAATTGGGCGGTCATGTGTGAGGTATCAAAGGGTCAGAGGAAAAATGCAAAACGCCCGGCGGGTGCGGGCGTTTCAGTCGGGGGTGGATGGATCAGGCCTTGGGTGCGTTTTGCCCCAGCGCGATCTTGAGCAAATCGGCCACGGTGTTGGCATTGAGCTTTTCCATGATGTTGGCGCGGTGCGCTTCAACCGTCTTGATGCTGATGCCCAGATCGTCGGCGATCTGCTTGTTCAATCGGCCTGCGACGATCCGTTCGAGCACCTGGGCTTCGCGACCTGTCAGTTTGGACAGCAGGGCATCGCGGCTGGCGGCTTGTTGGAAGCCTGCAAACGCCTCACGGGCTTCGTCCAGCATGCGCTCGACCAGGCCCAGCAATTCTTCTTCCTTGAAAGGTTTCTGGATGAAGTCCATTGCGCCTTTTTTCATGGTCGTGACCGCCATGGGCACGTCGCCATGGCCAGTGATGAACACGATGGGCAAGGGGGATTTGCGCTCGATCAGACGGTCTTGCAATTCCAGTCCGGTCATGCCACCCATGCGGATGTCGGCGATGAGGCAGGCCACTTCACGCGGGTCGTATCGGCTGATAAAAGACTCGGCACTGTCAAAACAACGCACCCGGTAATCCTTGCCTTCGAGCAACCACTGCAAGGAATCACGCACCGCTTCGTCGTCATCGACAACATAAACCGTGCCTTTTTTCGGTATCAAACTCATTCGTTTACCCCAGTGGTTTGTTGTGTGATCAGTCGGTTTCTACCGGTATCCAGAAGGAAAATCGACATCCTGTCACTTCGGCCGAATTGTAGAGGTTCTCTGAAGTGATCCTGCCCTGGTGAGATTCGATGATGCTTCGGCATAAATTCAGGCCAATGCCCATGCCCTCCACTTTGGTCGAGAAAAACGCCTCGTAGACCCGCTCGGTGTCTTCGACGGGCAAGCCCTGCCCGGTGTCACTTACCGAGAACTCGACCACCGATTGCTGGCCAAGTTGTTTGGGCACGATGCGCAATTCGACCTGGCGCTGCCCTGCGGGGCGCTGGGCGCTGTCGATGGATTCGGCCGCGTTCTTCATGAGGTTAATCAGCACCTGCTCAATCAAGATCGGGTCCACCATCAGCTGGGGCAGGCGGGCGGCCACATGGTGGGTCAGGCGCACGTTGCGCCGGCGCATCTCGATTTCGGCCAGCTCCAGCGATTCGTTGACCATGGCCGAAACGTCGGACAGCGTGCGGTTGGGCTCGCTGCGTTTTACAAAACTGCGGATGCGCAAAATGATTTGCCCCGCACGCTGGGCCTGACGGGCCGTTTTGTCCAGGGCCGCCAACAGGTCTTCTTCATTGACTTGCTGTGTTTTGATGCGTGAAATCATGCCGCTGCAGTAATTGCTGATCGCCGTCAGCGGCTGGTTCAGCTCGTGCGCCACGCTGGACGCCATCTCGCCCATGGTGATCAGACGGCTGGCGTTCTGGGCGCGTTCAGCTTGTTGCTCGGCCAACTCTTCGGCCTGGCGGCGCGGCGTGATGTCGCTGGCGATCACCATTTGCGCCAGACGACCGTCGGCCCAGTTGATGTAGCGCGAGCGCACTTCCAGCCACTTGCCCAGATCGGGCAAAAATATCTCTGCGTTGCCTGGGGAGGCAACCGTCAGGCTTTCGGTGGGCAATCCCGCCAAGTCATCGACATCTTCGGATGCTTGCTCGCCGCTGTAGGCACCCGCCTCCTGAACCAGGCGCAAATGGCCTTCGGTGTTCTGTCCAAACCAAAGCCGGTAGAGTTTGTTGGCAAAGAGCAATTCTTGGCTGCCCAGCGGGGCCACCGAGACCGATGCGTCGAGGGCTTCGAGCACGATGGTGAAGCGCTCGTGCGAGCTGGCCAGTTGCTCGCGAATCCGGTTGGGCTCGGTGATGTCGGTCATCGAAGTCATCCAGCCGGTTTGTTTGCCCGTGGCATCGATCAGGGGTGAAACGTACATGCGTGAATCAAACAACTGGCCGTTTTTGCGTTTGACGCGCACCTGAAAACCACCTGCCGAGTGCTGGCCACTGATTTCTTCTTCCAGCCGCTTCATGAGCAACTCGCGGTCTTGGTCGGGCCAATAAGGAAAGGGCGCCACAGCACCGACCAAATCGGCCTCGTTCCAGCCCGTCATCTGGCAAAAGGCGGGGTTGACGTAGGTGATGCGGCCCCGCAAGTCCAAGGCGCGCATGCCTGTGAGCATGGAGTTCTCCATGGCGCGGCGGAAATTGGTCTCGGCCACCAGGGCTTTTTGCGCCTGCAGTCGTCTGCGGGTGTGACGCCAATTGCCGATCAGCATCCAGGCGGTCATCCCGCTGAGCACGTTGACCAGCCAAAATAGACCGCTGCCCACCAAGCCTTGAGAGGTGCGCCAAGCCTGCGCTCGAAGGACCAAGTCGTTACCCACTGGGGAGACAGGGACCTCGTAATCGTTGTTGCGCCTGTCGCTGCCCGGCAGCAACCACCACATGGCTTTGCGTTCGGGAATGACCTGACCGGCCAATAAACGGCTGCTGCCGTCCTGCAGGGCCACTGCGTACTTGGCCAGCACCTCTGTTGGTATGCCGTAGCGCAGCAGACCTTCCATGCTGTATTCGGCCAGGATCACCCCGCTGAATCGCCCTTGGTCGCTGGTCAGGGGGGTGTGCAGCTGCAGCACCGACATTTGGGTGTCGCGGTCGGCCTCGGCATCGAGCTGACCATAAATGGGCTGCATCAGGTCGCGAGCCAGACTGAAATGGCTTTCGGTTTCCCCAATTTTCAGCACCGTACCTGCGCGCAGCCTTTGACTGGGTGAGATGCTTGAAATGTTTTGGTTGGCAATGATGCGGCGGCGGTCGTCGATCCAGGTCAATGACAAAAATTCAGGGTATTGCTGCACCAGGGCCTCGGCGCGCGACAAAAACTGATCGGTGCGGACTTCCTTGTTGGACACATCCCGCGCCAAGCGCATGACTTGCTCTTGCCGCTCCAGCAAGCGCAGGCGCAGGCGCTGTTGGGCGTATTCCACGTCGCGCTTGATGGCTTCTTGCTCGCGCTCAATTTCCTCAACCCGCAAATACCAGAATGCGCTGGCAATGGCGGCCAAAAAAAGCACCACCGCAGCCACTGGGGTCAAGTTGGCGAAACGGTCCTGCCGATTCGGCGACTGTCTGCGCCACCACGACAGCCACCAGGCCCATGGCCCGACTTTGGTCACGACCGAAGCTGCTTTGTTCAATTCCATGGCTTGAGTTTAGAGGACAAGGCTAAAGAGCTGGCCCGGAGATGCTGAAATGTCTGCGCAGCTTTTGTGTTTGTCATTCATGTGCTGATGTTGTTGCTGTGGGAGCCCACCCTGTGGGCGATGGTTTGCAGGGCGTGTGCCACGCCCATCGCCCACGGGGTGGTCTCCTACAATAATTTCATAATGCAAAACATGTATGCACTATTTGAAATTATTTCGGAATCGTGGGAAAATTCAGGCATTATTTAACCTAGACACCCATTTCAGGAGACAAACATGACAGCGGCAACACCAGAACAATCGGGCCGTGACCAGGACGCCCAGGAGACGCGTGAATGGATGGACGCCCTGTCCGCCGTGATTGAAAAAGCGGGTCCCGCGCGCGCCCACTTTTTGCTAGAAGAGTTGCTGGAAGAAGCCCGCCAGCACAGCATCGATTTGCCGTTTTCGGCCACCACGGGCTACGTCAATACCATTGAGCCGCAAGAAGAAGAACGCTCACCCGGCAACCTGGAAATCGAAGAGCGCCTGCGCGCCTACATGCGCTGGAACGCCATGGCCATGGTCGTCAAGGCCAACCGCCACAATCCCGAAGACGGCGGTGATTTGGGTGGTCACATTGGCTCTTTCGCCTCTTTGGCCAGTTTGTTTGGTGCGGGTTTCAACCATTTCTGGCACGCTGAGAGCGCCGAGCCCGGAAAAGAACACGGTGGTGATTGCCTCTACATCCAAGGCCACGTATCGCCTGGCGTCTATGCCCGCGCCTACCTTGAAGGCCGCTTGACCGAAGAGCAGTTGCTCAACTTCCGCCAAGAGGTCGACGGCAAGGGTTTGTCCAGCTACCCGCACCCCAAGCTGATGCCCGAGTTTTGGCAGTTCCCCACGGTGTCCATGGGCTTGGGACCTTTGATGGCGATTTACCAAGCGCGCTTTTTGAAGTACCTGCACGCCCGTGGCATTGCCAACACCGAAAACCGCAAGGTCTGGGTGTTCTGCGGCGACGGCGAGATGGACGAGGTCGAATCTTTGGGTGCCATCGGTTTGGCTGCCCGCGAGAACCTCGACAACCTGGTCTTCGTGGTCAACTGCAATTTGCAACGCTTGGACGGCCCGGTGCGAGGCAACGGCAAGATTGTTCAAGAGCTTGAAGGCGAGTTCCGAGGCTCGGGCTGGAATGTCATCAAGCTGCTGTGGGGCTCGGGTTGGGACCCTTTGCTGGCCCGCGACAAAGAGGGTGCGCTCAAGAAAATCATGATGGACACGCTGGACGGCGACTACCAGGCCATGAAAGCCAATGACGGCGCCTATGTTCGCAAACATTTCTTTGGTCGCGATCCACGCACCCTGGAAATGGTCTCCAAGATGTCTGACGAAGAAATCTTTGATCTTCGCCGCGGCGGACATGACTCCAAAAAGGTCTATGCCGCTTTCCACAAAGCTGTGAATCACACAGGCCAGCCGACCGTGCTGTTGATCAAGACCGTCAAAGGTTTTGGCATGGGCAAAGCCGGCGAGGGCAAGAACAACGTGCACCAGACCAAGAAGCTGTCGGACGAGGACATCAAAGCCTTCCGTGACCGTTTCAACATCCCGGTGCCTGACAGCGAGTTGTCCAAGATTCCGTTTTACAAGCCTGCGGACGACACCCCGGAAATGAAGTACCTGCACGAGCGCCGCAAGGCGCTGGGCGGCTACTTGCCCCATCGCCGCACCCACAGCGATGAGAGTTTCACAGTCCCGTCACTCGATACATTCAAGTCCGTCATGGAGCCCACTGCCGCAGGCCGTGAAATCTCCACGACCCAAGCGTATGTGCGCTTCTTGACGCAACTGCTGCGCGACCAGGCCCTAGGCCCGCGCGTGGTGCCTATTTTGGTGGACGAGGCCCGCACCTTCGGTATGGAGGGCCTGTTCCGCCAGATCGGTATTTACAACCCCGCAGGCCAGCAGTACACCCCGGTCGACAAAGACCAGGTCATGTACTACAAGGAAGACAAGGCCGGTCAAATCTTGCAAGAAGGCATCAACGAAGCCGGCGGCATGTCGAGCTGGATTGCTGCGGCCACCAGCTACTCCACCAGCAACCGCATCATGGTGCCGTTCTACGTGTATTACTCGATGTTCGGCTTCCAGCGCATTGGCGATTTGGCCTGGGCGGCGGGCGACATGCAGGCGCGTGGCTTCTTGCTGGGCGGCACATCGGGCCGCACCACTTTGAACGGTGAAGGCTTGCAGCACGAAGACGGTCACAGCCACATCATGGCCAACACCATCCCCAACTGCGTGTCGTATGACCCCACCTTTGCACACGAAGTCGGCGTCATCCTGCACCATGGCTTGAAGCGCATGGTCGAGAAGCAAGACAACGTGTTTTATTACATCACCCTGCTGAACGAAAACTACGCCATGCCTGGCCTCACACCCGGCACCGAAGAGCAAATCATCAAGGGCATGTATTTGTGCAAGCCCGGTGTGGCTTCAAGTGGCACCTCCGGCGCGGGCGAAAAACGCGTGCAATTGCTGGGTTCGGGCACCATCCTGCGCGAATCGATTGCCGCCCAAACCTTGCTGGCGACCGACTGGGGCATCCAGGCCGACGTGTGGAGCTGCCCAAGCTTCAACGAACTGACCCGCGACGGCCAAGACGCCGAGCGCCACAACATGCTGCACCCGATGGAAACACCTCGTGTTTCTTACGTGGGCCAACAGCTGGCAGCTCACAGCGGCCCCGTGGTCGCTTCGACCGACTACATGAAGGCCTATGCCGAGCAGATCCGTCCTTTCATTCCGAAAGACCGCACCTACAAAGTGCTGGGCACCGACGGCTTTGGCCGCTCTGATTTCCGAAGCAAGTTGCGCGAGCACTTCGAGGTCAACCGCCACTACATCGTGGTTGCCGCCCTCAAAGCGTTGAGCGAAGACGGCGCAGTGCCCGTCAGCCAAGTGGCTGAGGCGATCAAAAAGTACGGCATCAAAACCGACAAGATCAACCCCTTGTACGCATAAAAACTGGAGACGAACATGGCATTGGTAGAAGTTCAAGTCCCGGACATCGGGGATTTCGATGAAGTGACCGTCATTGAGTTGATGGTCAAAGTAGGTGACACCGTGAAGGCCGAGCAATCGCTGATCACGGTGGAGTCGGACAAGGCCTCGATGGAAATCCCGTCGAGCACGGCTGGCGTCGTCAAGGAAATGCGCGTTGCGCTGGGTGACAAGGTCAAACAAGGCTCGGTTGTGCTGGTGGTGGAAGCTGCTGGCGCTGCAGCGGCACCAGCTGCCGCGCCTGTCGCCGCTGCAGCCCCTGCGCCGTTGGCTGCACCCGTGGCTGCCGCAGCGCCTGCTGCATCAGGACCTGTGCAAGTGCATGTGCCCAACATTGGCGACTTCAAAGACGTGGCTGTCATCGAAGTCATGGTCAAGCCTGGCGACACCATCAAGGCCGAGCAATCGCTGATCACCGTAGAGTCCGACAAGGCCTCGATGGAAATCCCGTCCTCACACGCTGGCGTGCTCAAAGAGCTCAAAGTCAAAGTGGGTGATACGGTCAACATCGGTGACCTGTTGGCCATTCTGGAAGGCACCGTGGCGGTTGCTGCGCCTGTGGCGGCAGCGGTTGCTGCTGCACCAGCAGCGGCTGTGGCTGCGGCACCCGCTGCCTCGCCAGCCCCTGTGGCATCAGCCGCCGCTGCCGTGGCAGCGCCTGCCCACGCCCCGGGTGGAAGCACCGCGGGTTTGCCACACGCGTCGCCCTCGGTGCGCAAGTTCGCCCGCGAGCTGGGTGTGCCTCTCGCAGAAGTCAAAGGCTCTGGCCTCAAAGGCCGGATCACCGAGGCCGACGTGCAAGCCTTCACACAGGACGTCATGTCGGGCGCTGCACAAACCAAGGCGCAAGCGGCCAAAGCCCCTGCGGCTTCGGGCGGTGACGGCGCAGCTTTGGGCCTGATTCCCTGGCCCAAGGTCGACTTTGCCAAGTTCGGCCCTATTGAGCGCAAGGAAATGGGTCGCATCAAGAAGATCAGCGGTGCCAATCTGCTCCGCAACGCCATCATGATTCCGGCCGTCACCAACCACGACGATGCCGACATTACCGACCTCGAAGCCTTCCGCGTCTCTACCAACCTAGAGAACGAAAAGGCGGCGAAATCTGGAATTAACGCAAGCGTTAAGGTCACCATGCTGGCGTTCCTGATCAAGGCCTGCGTGGCCGCGCTCAAGAAGTACCCCGAGTTCAACAGTTCGTTGGATGGCGATGCCATCGTCTACAAAAACTACTGGCACATCGGCTTTGCCGCTGACACACCCAACGGTTTGATGGTCCCAGTGATCCGCGATTGCGACAAAAAAGGCGTGCTGCAGATCAGCCAAGAAATGGGTGAGCTGGCCAAAAAAGCCCGTGACGGCAAACTCGGCCCCGCAGAAATGACCGGCGCCACCTTCACCATCTCCAGCCTCGGCGGCATTGGTGGCAAGTACTTCACGCCCATCATCAACGCGCCCGAAGTGGCCATTTTGGGCGTGTGCAAGAGCACCATGGAACCGGTTTGGGACGGCAAGCAGTTTGTGCCTCGCCTGATGCTGCCTTTGTCTTTGACATGGGACCACCGCGTCATCGACGGCGCCGCAGCGGCACGCTTCAACGCGTTCCTGGGTCAAATCCTCAGCGACTTCCGTCGCGTGTTGCTCTAAGGACTTGATATGGCACTGATTGATATTCAAGTCCCTGACATTGGTGACTTCGACGAAGTCACCGTGATCGAGTTGATGGTCAAGGTGGGCGACACCGTCAAATCTGACCAAAGCCTGATCACCGTGGAGAGCGACAAAGCCTCCATGGAAATTCCTTGCAGCCACGGTGGCGTGGTCAAAGAACTCAAGGTCAAGATTGGCGACAAGGTCAAGCAAGGCTCGGTGGTGTTGGTGCTGGAAGGCGAGGGCGCTGCGGCAGTCCCAGCCGCTGCGCCTGCTCCAGCGGCCGCTGTTGTGGCATCCGCTGCTGCACCCGTTGCAGCGACCCCCGCACCTGTGGCCTCCAGCTTCGGCGGCTCGGCCGACATCGAGTGCGATGTGCTCGTGTTGGGCGGTGGCCCTGGCGGCTACTCGGCTGCGTTCCGTGCTGCTGACCTCGGCTTGAACGTGGTCATCGTTGAGCGCTACGCCACTTTGGGTGGCGTGTGTTTGAACGTGGGTTGCATCCCTTCCAAAGCTCTGCTGCATGTGGCGGCCGTCATGGACGAAGTCAGCCACATGGCCGACCTTGGGGTGGACTTTGGCAAGCCGGTGGTCAACATCGACAAGCTGCGCGGCCACAAAGAAAAAGTCATCGGCAAACTCACAGGCGGCCTGGCTGCCATGGCCAAGATGCGCAAGGTCACCACCGTGCGCGGTTTGGGCCAGTTCATCGGCGCCAACCACCTTGAAGTTTCGGAGACCACTGGCTCCGCGCAAGAACAAAACGGCAGCAAAAAAGTGATCGCCTTCAAGAAGGCCATCATCGCTGCAGGCTCGCAAGCCGTACGTTTGCCTTTCATGCCGAACGATCCACGCGTGGTCGACAGCACCGGTGCTTTGGAACTCAAAGAAGTGCCCAAGCGCATGCTCATTTTGGGCGGCGGCATCATCGGCTTGGAGATGGGCACCGTTTACAGCACGCTGGGCGCACGCCTGGACGTGGTGGAAATGATGGACGGCCTCATGCAAGGCGCTGACCGCGACTTGGTCAAGGTCTGGCAAAAGTTGAATGCCAAGCGCTTTGACAACATCATGCTCAAGACCAAAACCGTGGGTGCACGCGCTTTGCCCGAAGGCATTGAGGTCACGTTCGAGAGCGCCGAGCCCGGTGGCACGGCACCTGCGCCTCAGGTGTACGACCTTGTGTTGCAAGCCGTGGGCCGCACGCCCAACGGCAAAAAACTCGCCGCTGAAAAAGCAGGCGTGGCGGTGACCGACCGTGGTTTCATCAACGTCGACATTCAGATGCGCACCAACGTGCCGCACATCTTCGCCATTGGCGACATCGTGGGCCAGCCCATGTTGGCGCACAAGGCGGTGCACGAAGCCCACGTGGCGGCCGAAGTGATTGCGGGTGAACTGCAAGGCAACAAAGAACTTGCTGCGGCGGCGTTCAACGCACGCGTCATCCCAAGCGTCGCCTACACCGACCCCGAAGTGGCTTGGGTGGGCCTCACCGAAGACCAAGCCAAAGCGCAAGGCATCAAGGTCAAAAAGGGCTTGTTCCCTTGGACAGCATCAGGCCGTGCCATTGCCAATGGCCGCGACGAAGGCGTGACCAAACTGCTGTTTGACGACAGCCCCGAAGCCCACGGCCACGGCAAGATCTTGGGCGGCGGCATGGTGGGCACGCACGCGGGCGACATGATTGGCGAGATCGCTCTGGCCATCGAGATGGGCGCAGACGCCGTGGACATCGGCAAAACCATCCACCCACACCCCACGCTGGGCGAAAGCATCGGCATGGCGGCGGAGGTGGCGCATGGCAGCTGCACGGACTTGCCGCCTAGCAAGAAGTAAACGCTTCGCGCAGTAAATAAAGAAGCCCGGACGGGGAACCGTTCGGGCTTTTTGCTGGAGGCGCACAGCGGGCTTTCGGTTTCTCCTACGCCGAAGTGATTCGCGAACGCTTGGTGTCGCGCTTGAGCCGAATCTCGACAGTCCTACCCACTGCGCTGGCCGCTTTGACCAAGGTGTCGAGCTGAATTGACAGGTTGCTCGGGTCCAGCACACGGTCCAATTGAGACCGACTGGTGGCCATGCGTTGTGCCATGTTCACTTTGCTGAGCTTGCCGCTTTGCATGGCGTCGTCCAGTTGCTCGACCAATGCGCGTTTGAGCGCACGGGCCTGCACTTCTTCATAAATGCCGTCCTCTTTGAGGAAGTCATCAAAACTGCTGCCCGTGTGGGGGTTGACTTTAGTTGCTTTGGCCATTGATCCACTCCTTCAAGCGTTTGGTCGCCAGTTCAATATCGGCGGGGTTGGTTTGCTGGGTCTTTTTGACAAAGGCATGCAGCAAAATCATTTCGGAAGCCTCCACGGCGAACAGCACGCGTGCGATGCGGTTGCCGATCTTGCTGCGCACTTCCCAGATCGCCCCCCGCAAATGATCGACTCGTGGTTTGCCGATGGGCCATTTGTATTGGACATAAGCAATGTCTTCACCTACGGTTTGGCGATCTGCTTTGTCCAAAGTCTTCAGCCATTCGCGCACAGGTTCGCTGCCAGAGGCAGAACGGTAGAAGATTGCAGGGATTTTTCTGCTCGAAGACATGATTTGAGTGTACCTTAAAAAGTACTTTTTTGGCATTGCAGTGAGCGACTGCCTCACCGACCCCGAAGTGGCCTGGGTGGGCTTGACCTAGACCCGAGCCAAAGCGCAAGGCATCAAGGTGAAAAAGGGCTTGTTCCCTTGGAGCGCCTCAGGCCGTGCCATTGCCAATGGCCGCGACGAAGGCGTGACCAAACTGCTGTTTGACGACAGCCCCGAAGCCCACGGCCACGGCAAAATCCTCGGCGGTGGCATGGTCGGCACACACGCGGGCGACATGATTGGCGAGATCGCTCTGGCCATCGAGATGGGCGCAGACGCCGTGGGCATCGGCAAAACCATCCACCCACACCCCACGCTGGGCGAAAGCATCGGCATGGCGGCGGAGGTGGCGCATGGGAGTTGTACCGACGTGCCGCCTGCGCGGAAGTAAACCCACCTGCAACCAGAACAGAGAGCCCGAACTGGCAACGGTTCGGGCTTTTTGCTGTCTGCGGCTCGGCAATAGTGGTCGCGAGATCAGTGGCTGAGACGGCGGCGCACCTTGCCGATCATGACTGCGTTACTTCATGCAGCGTGACGGGCCAGTGCTCGACCGTGCCGCCCTGGAGCGCCTGCTGCGGTATTGTGCCTATCCACCCTTGCCTTGGATAGGCTACGCTACGCAAAGAGGGTGCAGAGCTGGTATTACGCTGCGCCAAACAGCAGCCGCAGCCCCGACACAACCACCCGCGGCGCAGGCCGAGGCGGGGTCGATTCAGAACCTGCGCATATGGATTCCAGCGTGCGATACTTGGCCTCATGCGGTTGAAATCCCTATCCGTTCTTGGAATTTTCGGGAAGAAACACCGCTTCCAAGCCAAGAACACCACGCCATTTGATGAGGAAATCGTCGCACTACCATCAAGTGTTTGAGTTTGTCACAAAACTTTCATTGACAGTGCTTAAACTGACCGATGGTTGCCATCCGGCCGGCATACTTTTCTACAGATCGAAGCCATATGTCCATTGAATTTGAAGACCTCAACGACGGCTTGCGCCGGATCAAACTGTCGGGTCGACTCGACATTGCCGGCACGGAGTCCATCTCCATCAAGTTCACCAATCTGGCTTCTGCGGTGGCGCGGCGCGTGGTGGTGGATCTGACTGCGGTGAGCTTCCTGGCGTCCATTGGCATTCGTGAACTGATCACGAATGCCAAGGCGCAGCAGCAGCGTGGCGGACGCGTGGTGCTGTTCGTCGGCGATAACGTTCTCGTGGCCAAGACACTGGAGGTCACCGGCATCGATGCGCTGATCCCCATGTTTGCCAATGCCGCTGAGGCAGATCAGGCCGCATTGGCCTGAGTGTCGCGATGCCGAGCAGCACGCGCCATCCGGTTGCCGAATTGACCATCGCGGGCAGCGAGCAGCATTTTCGTCAGGCTTCGCGGTGGCTCTCCGAGTCGGGTGCCGTGGCGGGTGTACCCGAATCAGAGATCCAGCGACTGGACCTCTGTCTGAACGAAGCGCTGGCCAACATTACCAGCCACGGCAAGCACGAACCAGAGCCCATTCAAATCTGCCTGGACACAGCCTGTGAAGACCAAGTCTGTGAGGCAAGCGTGACGATATCTGACGCCGGCAGCGCCTTTGACGCCTCAAGCGCCGTGGAAAGAACCCGACCATCGAGCTTGGCGGAGGCCGAGCCCGGTGGATTGGGCCTGGTCATGCTGCGCAGTTTTTCCGATCGATTGAGCTATCGCCGTAGCGCTGGGCGAAACCACTTGTGCTTCACCGTGCGCTGGAGCCCGAACAATTGATGGACACGAGGACTGTCGCCACCTTGGCAAGCGATCTCGCGGGCATTGCGCTGTTTCACAGGACCGATGCGAGTCTGATCCTCGCGGCGATAGGTGGTTGTGAAGTATTGCAATTGCCAGCGGGCACCGTCCTGTTCAAGGCCGGTGAAATCAACCATAACGTCTACATTCCCCTGTCCGGCTCCGTGGTCGTCCATCTTGACGCAAAAATGAGTGCCGAGGCGACAATTTCCATCGCCGTGGGCGAGTGCGTGGGCGAACTGTCGGCCATTGACGGCAAGTCGACGTCTGGGTCGGTGCTGGCCCAGACGGCGGCGCGCGTACTGAAGATCCCGCAGGACATCTTCTGGAACCAACTGATGACACTGCCCGGCGTGGCAGCGAGTTTCATGGGTTTGCTCAGCGAGCGCGTGCGCCGCACCACCGCACAGGCGCTTAAGGCGCAGGCAGAACAAATCGAGCTCAAGCATTTACGCAAGGAACTCTCGCTGGCACGTCAACTTCAGAGCAGCATGCTGCCGGCCCAGGGCCCGATGTTTGCAGGCCGCCAGGACGTTGAGGTTTGCGGTTTTATGGAGCCTGCATCGCACGTCGGTGGAGACCTGTTTGATGCCTTCTTCGTGCGCGAGCATCAGCTATTTTTTTGCATAGGTGATGTGTCGGGTCACGGCATCGCGTCGGCCCTCTTCATGGCGCGAGCCGTCGGACTGCTGCGCATATTGGCGACGAACTGCAATGAGCCTGACGTGCTGCTCAAGGAATTGAACGAACGCTTGTGCGTCAACAACGACACCAATCTGTTCCTCACGATGTTCTGTGGTTTCCTCGACATCGAGACCTGGCAACTGGACTATTCAAATGGGGGGCATTGCCCACCCATCCTGCTGTCTGGCGGGCAGGTCGAGGACCTGCCAATACCAAAAGGTCCATTGATCGGTGCGTTCCCAGGCGCCAGATTTCTGCGCATGACACGGGCGCTGGGCATCAACGACGTCCTGTGCTGCTATACCGACGGTGTCACCGAAGCGCAGAACACTGAGGACGAGGAGTTTTCGGAAGTGCGCTGCCGGCACCTGCTGGGTCAGGCCGCCGATCTGCCCTTGCAAGCTGTAATTGACGGCGTGCGCCGCCAGGTCGCCGAATTCACAGGGACCGAGGTGCTGGACGACGACTTCACCATGCTGGCCTTGAAGCGAACGGCCTGAGTGCCTAAAGACAGCTTGAGCCATTCAAGTTTCAAGCCGCACACAGATGAAATGCCGGCGGCTTCCAATCACTCGCTCGTTTTCAACCCTGAAAAACCAACCTATTGATCCTGCGTTGAAACGGGTCGAGCGTCGTTAATCAGGTGTTGAGACAGGGCTTTAACACGATGAAAAAACCATAGCCTGGCTCCTGGTAAAAAAGCGCAATCAACTTTTCCCCGCTGATTCGGTACATTTCACATGTCTTCATTACAAATGGCAGATGGGGTACGTATTGGGGCTTGACCTAGACCCGAGCCAAAGCGCATGGCATTAAGGTGAAAAAGGGCATGTTCCCTTGGGCCGCCTCAGGCCGCGCCATCGCCAACGGCCGCTTTGATGCCTTGACCAAACTGCTGTTTGACGATTCACCCGAGCCCCCAGGCTGATCAATCTTCAGCTCTGCAGCCACAAATCCAGTGGCATGCCCCCCGTGCCAATGATCAGCGGCTGTGCCTGAGGAAACTGCTGCGCAAATGCGGTCAGGCCAGAAACATTGCCCATGTTGTGGCCGCTTTTGACTTCCAGTGCGTGCAGCGTTTGGCCGTCGCGCAGCACGTAGTCCACTTCTTTTTGGCCGTTGTTCCAGTAGTGGATGAGTGGGTGGCGGCTGCTGTGCGTCAAGTGCCGGGCCAGCAGCTCAGTGCCCACGGCGCTTTCGGCCAGGCGCCCCCATACATCAGGGCGCGCTTGCGCTGCTTGCATGCCCACACCTTGCGCGACCCAGTGGCAGCCCATCAGGGCGTTGTTGAACACTTGCAGCTTGGGGCTGGATGCCCGCTGGCGCACCACTTGGCCCATGTATTTGGGCAGGCCGCAGGCCATGCCTCCCCCTTCGAGCAGGTCGAGGTAGTGGGCGAGGGTGGTGGTGTTGCCCGCATCGTCGAGCTGGCCCAGCATCTTTTGGTAGCTCAGGATCTGACCGCTGTACACGCAGGCGAGGTCAAACACGCGGCGCAACAGCGCGGGCTTTTGTACGGGGGCCATCAGCAGCACGTCTTTGCTGATGGTGGTTTCGATCAAAGCGTCGCTCACGTATGAGGCCCAGCGGGTTTCATCGTGCACCAAGGGGGCTGCGCCGGGGTAGCCGCCATAAAAGATGAATTGCTCCAGGCTAAAGCCAAAGGCGTCGCGCATTTCGGCGTAGCGCCAGTGGCCCAGGCGGGTGATCTCAAAACGCCCGGCCATGCTTTCGCTCAAGCCCCGTGCGATCAGCAACGGCGCAGAGCCGAGGATGACCACACGTACATCGCGACCCGCGGCGGTGTCTTGGTCCCACAGGCGTTTGACTTCTTCGGTCCAGTTGGACACTTTTTGGATCTCGTCCAGCACAAGAACGCAGCTGCCCGCTTGGGCCGCGAGCGCTCGGGCCACTTGCCATTGGGTGCCCAGCCAGACGCGGCCTTGCAGACCGGGGCCATCGGCACTGGCACTGTGTTGGGCTTTGGGGATGGTGCTTGGCTTGTCTTGAGCGTCCCGTTGCAAGCGCTCCAGTGCCTGGCGCACCAGTGTGGTTTTTCCCACTTGGCGTGGGCCAGCGACCACCTGTAAAAACAGACGTGGCTCTTTGAGCCGGGCAACCAGAGGGGCAAGTGCTTCACGTTCGATGGTCATTTTTGATTTGCTAAATGCATTGAGTAATTTAACTCATTGTATTGAGTAAATTAAATTCCGTCCATGCACGCTGGTCAAGAACAAGACCGTGTCAGCACGCGCCTTGCCTGCAAGATCTTGGGCGGCGGCATGGTCGGCACGCACGCGGGCGACATGATTGGCGAGATTGCGCTGGCGATTCAGAGGGGCGCAGACGCTGTGGACATCAGCAAGACGATCAATCCGCACCCCACACTGGGCGAAAGCATTGGCACGGCGGCGGAGGTGGCGCACGGCAGTTGCACGGACTTGCCGCCTAGCAAGAAGTAAGCGCTTTCAGTAACTGGAACACCAAAGGCCAGGACGGAAAACTGTCCGGGCTTTTTGCCGATTACGAGCGGGCCAGTCATGTCAGAAATTCTTCAACTTCAGGTTCTCTCAAGGTCAACAACTCCACACCCTCCTGAAGTTGAAAATGACCTGCTTGTAACTGTGTAATGAACAGGCGCAAAAATGCGCGGGCACATGGCATCAGATCGCGCGCAGTGGAGCGCGAGATTTGAATGGCGCGATGAAAATCGCCAAAATCCAATGCCCTGTGTGTGGTTTGGGTATGGGTCGAAGACTGACAACTCAAGCTGGGTAAAAACGTCATCCCCAAACCTGCTGCGATCATGCCCACCAAGGTGGATTGCTGATCGACTTCGATCAGCGGCACAGGACTTTGAATCTTGTCGAGCAGGGGGTTGACCATGTCTCTAATAGCTCCACGACGCATCACGATGAACTGTTGACGCTGCAAATCTTTTAAGCGAATTTGTGGTTGTTGCGCCAACGGGGCTGAGCTGCAGCCGACCCACCGCAAACGATCTTTCAGTATGGGCAAGTTCTTGAAGCTGTCGCCTTTTTGAGCGTTCGAAAAAATAGCGAAATCTCCTTCACCCGATTGCATCAATAAGCGCAGTTGGGGGTCGGCATGGTCATGCACTTGAATCTCGACCTCTGGATGCAAGTCGCCATACGATTTCACCACCATTGGAAGCAGCAGATGCGCGACAGAGGGGATGCTGAGCACGCTCACACTGCCGTGCTGGCCATTTGCCCACTGTCGTGTGTTGTGCAGCAAGCGTTTGTTCATTTCCAGCACCCGCTGTGCATCCCTGAAAAACACGACACCCGCGGGTGTCAGTTGGAGGGAGCGGGTGGTGCGCGTCATGAGTTTGACGCCAGCGATGGTTTCTAAGTTAGCAATGGCCTGACTGAATGCCGGTTGACCCATGTGCAACTCACGGGCCGCTTTGACCATGGAGCCGGTTTCGATGGCGCTGACAAAGGCTTGTAAATGCCGGGGGTTAAAGTAATTCATTTAAATCGAATAATTCTTCATAAAAATCGATTTGTAGCATGGATTGAAGTTGATTAGCATGGACCACAAGTTGCCCCTGAGACCCATTGCCCATGAAAACTGTTTTCGTTTTGTTTGACTCGCTCAATCGCAAAGCCTTGAGTTGCTATGGCGGCAAAGACATCGCCACACCCAATTTCCAACGCTTGGCAGACCGTTCTGTGGTGTTTGACAACCATTACGTGGGCAGCTTGCCATGCATGCCCGCGCGGCGTGACTTGCACACGGGCCGACTGAACTTTTTACACCGGGGGTGGGGGCCGCTGGAGCCGTTTGACCATTCTTTTGCAGCGCTGCTTCACAAACACAATGTCTACAGCCATTTGATTTCAGACCACTTCCATTACTGGGGAGATGGCGGTGCCACGTACCACAACCGGTACGACACCTACGACTTCATTCGTGGTCAAGAAGGTGACCCTTGGAAAGCGATGGTGGATCCGCCATGGAAACGCTTCAAAGAGATGTATCACCCTGTTCAGTATTCAGAGCAGCGGCGCAACAAGTTCTCGCGCAACATGATCAACCGCGAACACATCAAGGAATACCCGGACTTTCCATCGGTCAGGTGCTTTGATTCAGGCTTGGATTTTCTCAACACCAACCAAAGCGCAGACCAATGGTTGTTGCACCTGGAAACGTTTGATCCGCATGAGCCTTTCCACGCACCCAAAGAGTTTCGGCAAGCTTTTTCCACTGATTACAAGGGCCCCACACTGGACTGGCCGCCTTATGCGCGCGTGACCGAGACCTTTGATGAATGCGAAGAGTTGCGCGCCAATTACGCCGCCATCATCGCGCTGTGTGACCACGAGTTGGGGCGTTTATTGGACCAATTTGATGCCCATGATTTGTGGAAAGACACGGCCTTGATCGTCACCACTGATCACGGATTTTTGTTGGGTGAGCATGATTGGTGGGCGAAAAACATCATGCCTTGCTACAACGAAGTGGCGCACATTCCGTTGTTCATTCACCACCCCAAGCATGTGGCGCAAGCCGGCACCCGAAGGCAATTGCTCACCCAAACCATGGACATCATGCCCACGCTGATGGACATTTATGGTGCACCGTTACCACCCGAGGTGTCAGCCCATTCTTTGCTACCCGCCTTGGCTGACGCGCAGTTGAGCAACCGTGAAGCCTGTATTTACGGGGTTTTTGGCAGCGCTGTGAATGTGACCGACGGGCGATACACCAGCTTCATTTATCCGCCCGATGTGCATGGGGGCAATTTGAATCAGTACACCTTGATGCCCATGCACATGAAAGAGTTTTTCAGCATTGACGAGCTGCAGCAAGCGGAACTGGTGCCTTCAATGCCCTTTTCGAGAGCCGCTCCGGTGATGAAAATCCCTGCGACGCCCAAATCGCCTTTCTACAACCACCAAGGGCCTGGCACCTTGAAAGACACCGTCTCTGCGGTGTTTGATTTGCAAACAGATCTTTTGCAAAAAACACCGTTGACGGACCCCCTCATCCAAGCGCGGATGCACCAATTGGCGATAGAACAAATGAAAATTCAACATGCACCGGCTGAATATTTCGAGCGGCTTGCGCTGGCCGCGTGACCTCTTTACTCAACTTGAAAAGGACTGAACGATGAAATTCCTGACGGCGTTTTTAATTTTGATGAGCCCAATTTTCGGGGCTTGGTCGCAAACCGACTTCCCCAACAAACCGATCACTTTGGTTGTGGCCACCCCAGCAGGTGGTGCCACAGATAAAACCGTACGTTTGCTGGCCAAGCAGTTGCAACTCAAGTGGAAGAACGGCGTGGTGGTTGAAAACAGGGTTGGCGCTTCAGGCAATATTGCCTCAGCTTATGTGGCCAAAGCCAATCCCGATGGCTACACCTTGCTGGTGTCTGCCGGGCCATTTGGCATCAATCCCAGCCTGTTCAAAACCTTGCCTTTTGACACCAAAAAGGACTTTGTACCCGTTGCACAGATTTCCAGCTTTGCCAGCGTGCTGTTGGTGCACGAATCCTTTCCAGCCAGATCATTGAATGACTTCATTGCCGTGGCCAAAAACCCCAAAGATCCGCTGGCTTATGCCTCAGCGGGCAGCGGCACCGCGCAACATTTGGGTGTGGAGCTGTTGAAAAGCAAACTCAAATTGAACCTCAACCACATTCCTTACAAGGGCGGCGCACCCGCCATGAACGACTTGCTGGCGGGTCACGTCAAAGTCATGTTGGCAGGCATGGGCGATGCCAGCCCCCATCTGAACTCGGGCAGGGTCTTTCCACTGGTCACCACAGGAAAGACCCGCTCAGCTTTGTTGCCCAACATCCCAACCCTGCAAGAGTTAGGGATTTTGGACTTTGACGCCTCCGGCTGGTGCGGCTTGCACGCCCCCGCTGGAACACCCGCTGAACTCATCAACAAGATCAACCAAGATGTCATGGCCGCATTGGCCGATCCAGCCGTGCGTCAAGGCATGGCGGCTATGGATGTTGAGCCTCGGCCCACCACTGTCCCAGAGTTCAGGCAGTTCATGGACAGTCAGTTCGTCAAATGGAAAGAGGCTGTCGAATTCTCTGGCGCCAAAGCAGATTGAGCCATTTGCGCATGCCGCCTTTGGTCGTTTGCCCCACGGTTCGCATTCAGGCGGGTCATTACGTTGCAGAAATTTCGCCGTCCGCTGGAGGGCGCCTGCTTTCCTTGACTTACACAGACGGTCAACCGCCTATCGATTGCATCGTGCCTTGGCGCAGCGAAGAGCCCTTTCACCCGCATGACTGGCCCAAAGCGGGCGCTTTTGTGATGTTGCCCTTCACCAACCGACTGGCGCCAGCGCAGTTCATGTGGCTTGGCAAAGACATCACACTCGACAACGCTTCACCGACCCAGCAGGGATTGCACGGCTTTGGACATCGCCGACCTTGGCAACTGATGCAGACCACCAGCAGCAGTGCAGAACTGCACATGGGGCACGTTGGCGCAGATGCCGAATGGCCGTGGTCATTTGAGGCCCGCTTGGTGTACCAGCTCAGTGAGGCTGGGTTGCGGGTGCAAATTTCCGTCTGCAACACCTTTGCAGAGGCCATGCCCTTGAGCTTGGGTTGGCACCCTTTTTTGCCCTACGCAGCGGCAACACCCAAAACAACTGAGGCATGGCGCGTTCACGCACAACGACAACACGTGATTGGATTGGACGGTTTAGGCCGTGCTGAAGCTGGAATGCCCCAAGGTCCGATGCAAACCTTTCCCTTGCCTTTAGAGCAAGCAGGCACCGTTGCCTATGAGAATTACTCCGGCCAAATCAAGCTGCCATTGAACCGGGACTGGCAATTGGCGCTTCGCAGCCAACATGCATCTCATTTGCTGATTCACACCCCATTGGGGTTCAGCCATGTTTGCGTGGAGCCGATCAACGCATTGCCTGGCGCTTTGCTTTACACAGCGACTGCACAAAAGCTGCTCAGCCTGGCGCCGGGCGAGAGCCGCTCCTTGGTTTGCACCTTGGGCTTGGAGGTCGCCTCTGAAACGAGCAATAGATCCGCTTGACAACCCGCCATTTTTAAATCGGCTTTGTCCCGTGCAAATGACTCGTTTTTTGAATACGACATGATGGGCGAGATCGTTCTGGCGATTGAGAACGGCGCAGACGTGGTGGACAACGGCAAAACCATTCACCTGCTACCCAAGGTGGGCGAGCGCATTGGCATGGCAGAAGAAGTGGCGCAAGGCAGCTGCACGGACGTGCCGCCGAGTAAGCGGTGAGCGCAGCCGCTTGAGGTAGAGCTAAGCACGAACTGGCAACGGTTCGTGTTTTGTTTTGGTTTTTTTAAATGACCAGCGACCCTTCACACTTGCCGGCCTCAGGCAAGGACCTGAGGCCAACAGAGAACATCAGCGATCGGGAATCAAGCGGCGGCCATAGTGACCGTTTTGCCCAAGGTGCTGGTGTAAGTGCGGTTGGTGATGGTGTTCACAAAGAACCATTCGCCCTTGGCTTCGGTGGCCGTGAAAGTCATTTTCAGGTAGCCGCGCTGGGAAGCATCCATCCACTTCAGATCGTCAATCACGCCTTCAAAAATGCCTTTGATTTCAGCGGGTTTGAGCGTGACCAAGTATTCCTCCAGGCCTGGTGAGCTCACCGAGCTGGTGCCAAACTCTTCACCCACTTTGGTGCCCGCCAAGGCGGGGTTGGTCAGGCCCATCAGGGTCAGGTGGTTGTGCCAAGCGTTGTGCGTGTCGCCCGCCAACACCACCAAGCGCTTTTTCAACTGCAAAGCGGTCAACAGCAAGGTTTCGCGTGCCACGGGGTAGCCATCCCAACCGTCCAAGTTGTAGCCCAGTTTAGGATTCTTGGTGGTGTCCATCAGCCCTTTTTGAGCGTCAGTGCGAACGGCAGCAGGCGTGTTTTTGGCCACGATGTAGTCGGTCACTGCTTTGTTCCCAGCAGCTTGGGCGGCTGTGGAGGTGTCGGTGCTGTTCAACGCAGCCAGAACCGAAACAGGGAACTCCATGCGGGCCATCAGAACTTGCTGACCCAGCACTTGCCAAGTGGCTGTGCTGCTGGCCATTTGGGTGGTCAGCCAATCCATTTGGTCTTTGCCTAGCAATTGACGTGTGGGGGAGGTGAAGGCGCTGTAAGCCGCGCCCTGGGCTGCGGCGCCCTTGAGTCCGGCCAGGTCAACGATGTCGACTTCTTGATCACGACCAATCAGGCGGGTGTCCAGCATGTGCAGGCTGACCAATTTGCCAAAGTCGAAACTGCGATAAATCTTGGCCCTGTCAGCGCCAGTACGGATAGGCATCCACTCGTGGTAAGCCTGCAGTGCTGCTGCGCGGCGTGCGGTCCAGGCGCCTTCGGTGGCGGGCGTGTGGTTTTCAGCACCGTCTTTGAAGGTGTTGTTGGCGAATTCATGGTCGTCCCACACCGCGATCATGGGCTTGAGGGCGTGCAGGTTTTTGCTGTCCGGATCGCTCTTGTATTGGGCGTGACGGACGCGGTAATCGGACAGTGTCAAAATTTCATTGACTGGTGCAGAAACACGGCCCAAGGTGGCCGCTGTGGTGGAGGCATAACCTGTGGAAGCGTATTCGTAGATGTAGTCGCCCAAATGCAAAGCGTATTCGACATCAACGCTTTTGGCCACTTCGGAGTAGACGTTGAAAAAGCCGGCAGGGTAATTGCTGCAGCTCATCACGGCCAATTTGAGGCTGGTGGCGGTGGTGGGCAGGGTGCGGGTGCGGCCCACAGGGGAAGTGGCCGTGCTGTTGACAAAACGGTAGAAATAGCTGGTGCCCGCCATCAGTCCAGTGGCGTCGGCCTTGGCCGTAAAACCTGTGTCGGATTTGGCTTCAACATCGCCCTGGGAAACGATTTGTGTGAAGGCCGCATCGATGGCCACTTGGTAACGCAAAGTCACCGTGTTGTCAGAGCCAGGGAACTTGGCGTGGGTCCAAAGGATCACGCGATCTGCCAGTGGATCGCCGCTGGCTACACCGTAAAGGAAATCAGGTTGGGCGTCCGATGATCCGCCACAAGCGGAAAGGGCTGCACCTGCGGTCACGGCGGCCGAGACGCTGGCCACTTTGATCATGAATTCACGGCGGGAAGGGGTGTGCGACATGCGCGGCTCCAGTAGCGTTGATGAAAAGATTCACTTTGACAGGGGTCGATGAACTTTTCATGACAGGCCGCATGCACCGCCGCGCCCTTGCCGCCGACTTGGCTGAAGGGGGCCGTGGCTTGCCAAGCCATGAAAGCCCAGGTTTCATAATGTGTACAAATTAAGGGTGTAAATTAGCGAAATGCTCAAACCCGCTTGAAGAGGAACACAGCGCATGCAAGCCGCCCATCTGGCATCCCATCGATTCGGTTATTCGCAGCCCCATCTGCAGACCCTTGCCAATGATCCCAGGTCTTGGGTCCTGGCACAGTTTGAGCGCCCCGCCGCATTTGACACAGAAGGTCTGGTCGACAGTGCGAAAGCTTGGCAAATCTCGCGTGATGTTGTGCAAGCAGCGCTCAACCCAACGACCCCACCCAACACCAACCCGTCCCAAGACGCCTTGGGTCCCATGACCCCAGCGCGCCAGCTGCTTCGCCAAACCAATCTGCACGGACTGGGCAAACGCTGGCAACACATGACGCAGACGACGACGCCTGTGGCAGAACGCTGGGTGCAGTTTTGGGCCAATCACTTTTGTGTGGCCGCGACCAAAGGGACCACCTTGGCCTTGGTCTGGCCGCATGAATACGAAGCCATTCGCCCGCATGCATGGGGCTCTTACAAAGCGCTGTTGCGCGCTGCCATCGTGCATTCCGCCATGCTGCTGTACTTGGACAATGCGCAATCGATCGGCCCGCAATCCATGGCAGGGCGCAGGCGCGACAGGGGGCTGAACGAAAACCTGGCCCGCGAGCTGCTTGAGCTGCACACCTTGGGGGTGAAGTCGGGTTATTCCCAAGACGATGTGACCCAAACCGCCAAATTGTTAACCGGCTGGACCGTGGGCCCCAACACCGCAGGTGTGGCGCGGTTCATGGACAACCTGCACCAGCCTGGCAAAAAAACCATCTTGGGCAACACCTATCCCGAAGGCCCTCAAGCGCTGGATCTGCTGCTCAACGACTTGGCCAGGCATCCTGCATGCGCTGACTTCATGGCCAGCAAGCTGTGCCGTCACTTTGTCACCGATGCGCCGCCAGCTGCGCTGGTTCAAGCCGTGGCTGCGGAATTTCGCCGCACCGATGGCGATCTCAAAGCCGTGGCTGTGGCCTTGTTCAGCCATGATTTGGCATGGCAAGAGAATCACCCCCCAAAATTTAAGCGCCCTGAAGAATGCTTGATCTCGGCCCATCGCCTGATGCAAAGGAAAGTCATCAACGTCGAAAATTCTGCGAATTGGGTGCAAACCATGGGGCAAGCCATGGCGCGTGCGCCTTCACCCCAGGGCTGGCCCGACCTGAGCGCAGATTGGCTTTCGCCAGATGCGGTCATCAAACGGATTCAGTGGGCTGAGCGGTATGGCGAGTTGTACGGCAAAGACATCGATGCGAGAGACTTGATGCAACAAGCCTTTGGCCCCAACTTGAGCACCAGCACCGCTCAAACCATCGCCCGTGCAGAAAGTGGCGCACAAGCGCTGGCGTTTGCATTGGCCAGCCCAGAACTGATGCGGAGATAAGCCCATGACCAGTCCATCTTTTTCACGTCGTGCGCATCTGCAACAACTGGCCTTTGGGGCTGGACTCGCAGCAACGGGCCTGTTGCCGGCGCGACTTGCTTTGGCTGCCCAAGCTGAGAACACGCCGTCGGAGCAGCGCTTGGTGGTGGTGCTGCTCAGGGGCGCTTTGGACGGCTTGTCTGCCGTGCCTGCATTGGGTGACCCTGCATGGGCGGCTTTGCGCGGCGGTGCAGAAACACCCACGGCGCTGCCGTTGGACAGCACCTTTGGCATGCACCCTGGCTTGGCCCATTTGCATCGTTGGTATACCAACAAAGAATTGGCTGTAGTGCACGCTGTCGCCAGCCCTTACCGTGAGCGGTCGCACTTCGATGCCCAACAGCAACTCGAAAGTGGCGGCGAGCGGCCCTTTGTTTTGAGCACCGGTTGGCTGGCGCGTGCTCTGCAAGCCACGCAGCATTCTGCGGTGGCCATGACGCCCGCCATGCCCTTGGCCCTGCGCGGCGCTGACCGCGCCAACACCTGGACGCCAAGCCGCAGGCCCAACAAATCGCAAGACACACTCGACCGCATCGCAGCCATGTACGCCGACGATGTCCCTTTGGCCAGCGCCTTGGCCCAAGCCATGGCGCAGCAAGACAAGTCCATGGGTGCAGAACCTTCAACGGGTGCAGGCTTGACCGTTTTGGCCAAACAAGCAGGTGCCTTCTTGTCCGCACCTCGTGGCCCGCGCGTCGCTTGGCTCGAAGTGGGTGGATGGGATACACACAGCCAACAAACAGCGCGCCTTGGCCGAATGCTGCCTGCATTGGACGAAGCGCTGGCGGTTTTGCGTGAATCGCTCTCGGTGCATTGGGCTACGACCACGGTCTTGGTGATGACTGAATTTGGCCGTTCCGCTTCCATGAACGGCAGCCAAGGCACTGACCACGGCACAGCAGGCGTGGCGTTTGTCGCGGGTGGTCAAGTTGCCGGCGGCCAAGTTCTCACCGATTGGCCGGGGCTGGGACGCTCTCAATTGCTGGACGGTAGGGACTTGCGGCCAACGCGAGACATACGCGCCCTCATCATGCCCATTGTGCAAAGGCAATTCCAGTTGAGCACGGGTGCGATGAGCGACGTGCTCCCCGGCGCAAGTCAGCCTCTCGGCAACTTGTGGCGAGCCTGATCAGACGACAAAAATTTCCCGAGGTCACACCCTTCGGCTCGCTCCCCATCAGGCTCATCACCTTCTTCACTGCACAGTGCAGCCATCAAGGCTTGGTCCGCCACCTGGCCGGGCAGCAGCAGTTCTTCATTCGTCCAGCGCTTGACCAAGTGGCCATTGGCCACGCCGCCTGTGTGTGTTGACTGGTAGGCTCGGCGGTGCTGCAGGGTCACGCCGCTGTTGGCGTTGGCGATGAAGCGGCTTTCGCCCAAGGCCCACGGTTCGAAGTAGGCATGGGCGGCGGCATCCACTTGTCGGAAGTAGGAACGAGCACCTTCGGCGTTGAGCTTTTTGCGCACGGTTCGGGTGATGAGGCCTTGCAGCTGGTCAAGCGCGGCATCGTCCATCTGGCCGATGGTGTCCAGGCGCATGTCCTGCCCCGCCAACGCGGGTGTGTCGGCCAATTCGGCGGGCAGCACTTGCACCATGGCCTGGACCACATCGCGGTGCGGTGCCACGGCAGTGGCCACGCCGCGTGTTTGCGGCTGGATGGGGCAGCGGATTTCAACAAAGCGCGGCTTCACAGGACCAGAGCAGCCGTCGTGGTGGTAGTACTCGCCTTGGCTGAGGCGCCCCTTGCTGGAGCGCCCGCGCACTTCGCGGTAGGTCGGGTGTTCGGTGTGCACATTCAGGCAGACCACCAAGCCCGTTGTGTCGACCAGTTGGTAAAAGGCTTCACGCCATTCGGGCAAGAGCAGCTGCTCGTGCAGGTAGTCTTTGGGTTCGGTGCCTTCGTGTCCGACTTCACCCTCAATGACCAACACGAACGGCCTTGGCCAGCGCACGCGCCATTGGCGCTGGGCAAAGTTCAGCACATCGGGGGTGGGGGCCTGTTGGGCGCTGCGCGCCGTGGATGCGGACATGGGAGGAAATTCGGTTGAGGTCAGACCCGAACAAGGAGTTGGGGACAAGTGTTTATTTTAGGGGGGTGCCTTGCTGGATTTCAGGCACCCACTGGGCTGCTGGGCAATACAGGTGACTGCCCCTGCGTGGCAGACGCTGTAAATTGCACCAAGTTCCGAGCTCATACCTGAAAGGTGGCGCGGTTTTGTCATACTTTGACAGCCTTACATTCGATTGCGCCCATGAATCCCTCATCTGCTGCTCCCGTGCGGGCCGACCACCCGCTGAAAGGCATTGCCTGGATGGTGGCGGGGGTGTTCTTGTTGTCGGTGATGGATGCCTTGTCCAAGCATGCGGTGTCGCAATTGTCGATTCCGGTATTGATTGCGGCGCGTTCGGCGATGGTGCTGGTTTTACTGGCGCCGTGGGTGCTGAGCAACGGGGGCTGGTCGGCCTTGCGCACGCGCCGTCCGTGGGCTCATGGGGTGCGCGGATTGTTCGCCGTGTGTTCAATGTTGTCGTTTTTTGAGAGCCTGCGCTTGTTGCCGCTGGCCACGGTGATCGCCATCAGTTTTGCCGCGCCGCTGTTCATGACGCTGCTGTCAGTGCCCTTGCTCAAAGAGCGTGTAGGGGTACACCGTTGGGGCGCGTTGTTGGCAGGTTTTGTGGGTGTGAGCCTGATCGTTGGTCCGCAGGCGATTGACGGCGAGCTGGGTCTGGGGGCTGGACTGGCTTTGATGGCGGCATTTTTTTATGCCGCTTCGATGACCTGTGTGCGCTGGCTTTCACCCACCGAAAGCGATTTGTCGATGATGGTATGGCAGAACTTGACGATGGGGTTGGCCGGGGCGGTGGGGCTGTGGTTTGTGCCTCCGGTGGTGGCGCAGGGCATGTGGCCGGTCATCGCCTTGATGGCCGTCTTGGTGTTGCTGGGTCAGCGTTGCACCTTTCGGGCCTTGCGTCTGGCACCGGTGGGCGTGGTGGCGCCTTTTCATTACGGCGAGCTGCTGTTTGCGGCGTTGTTTGGTTGGGTGTTTTGGCAGGAGTGGCCTGGGCCCCATGTTTGGTGGGGTGCATTTTTTGTGGTCGGCGCTGGTTTGTACACCCTGTGGTGGGAACGAACGCGCACCTTGGTCAGCGATTGAGGTGAGGGCTTTTTGCGTCTCGGGCAGCCAGACGCTGCCCAGATTCAATCGGCATAGCCCGGATTCACCCGGTCAATCACCCGCATCATGGCATCAAAAAACAGACGCTCACGTTCGCTGCGGGGGTGACGGTCTTGGGGGCTGGGGGTTTTGATGCGCTGGATCACGGATTCGGTGAGCACGTTCAGGGGCTGGCCGGTGCCCATGGCCAGCACTTGGGTGCGGCAGGCTTTTTCGAGCTTGTACAAGCGCCGGTAGGCTTGCGCCACGGTGTCGCCAATGGTCATCACACCATGGTTTTTCATGAAGAGCACGGTTTTGCCACCGCTCATGAGCTGCGATAAGCGCTCCCCTTCAGACAGGTCTGCCGCCAGCCCGGTGTAATGGTCGTCGTAGGCGATGGTGCCGTCAAAGAAGGCAGCGGTTTGGGTGGCGGGCAGCAAGCGGTTGGCTTTGAGCATGTTCAAAGCCAACGCCCAGGGCTGGTGGGTGTGCAGCACCACTTTGGCCCCCGTGAGGCGGTGCACCGGGGCGTGGATCGATTGCGCCGACAGCTCCACCAGGCCTGTGCCCTCCAGGGTTTCGCCCGCTTCGTTGAAGACCATCATGGTGCTGGCACGGGCCTCAGACCAGTGCACACCAAAGGGCGAGATCAGGTATTGGTCTTCACGGCCCGGTACGACCACAGTGAAGTGGTTGTCGATGCCTTCGTCAAAGTCGTGCAGCACGGCCAAACGCAAGGCGGCGGCCAGGTGCACCTTGGCTTGCCACACCGGGTCGTCTTGGGCAGGCGTTGAGGCTGTTGCTTTTGCGGTAGCGGTGGCGGCTGACATGGGCGGGTCTTTCGAAGGTTGAACTGTCCTGAACTCTAGGCACCTGCCGCCTGTGGGCCTGTCACTTGGGCGGCTCACTTCGTACCCCCTCGCTACAATCGACGACTTCACCGGGGGTGCCTGGCCGCATAAGCAGCCTGGGCTGAGACATACCCCTCTCACCTGATCTGGGTTGTGCCAGCGTAGGGAGCGTGATGCCAATGCCACCCCAGCGACCTTGTGCGTTGACCGGCTTTGCTGTCATGCCCGTCGCGGCTTGTTGAGCGAAAGGCGGTAGGCGATGCAAAGGCGGTTGTTGGTGACCGGTACCGGGCTGGCATGGGTGCTGAGCAGCGCCATGGGCTGGGCTGCGGCAGGGCAGGCGCTGGCACAAAACCCACCCCCAAACCAGTCTCCAAGCCCAACGCCAACCTTGTTGCGTGTCATGACGCACAGCTCGTTTGACCTGCCCAAACCCTTGCTGGCGCAGTTTGAAAAAGATGCGGGCGTGAAGTTGCAGCTCATCAAAGGGGGCGATGCGGGCGAGATGCTCAACAAGTTGATCTTGAGCCGCGCCGCGCCCGTGGCCGATGTGGTGTTTGGCATCGACAACACCTTGCTGCCCCGCGCTCTGGCCAGTGGCATCCTCGACACCTACCCCGGCGTGGCCGCGCAAAGCAAAGCTCTGGCGGGCATGGCCGAGGGACCTGCCCCTCAAAAAGACCTGCCAGCGCCCACCGCCGACAGCGGCGTGGTGGGTGGCGTGGTGCCGGTGACCCAAGGCTTTGTGAGCTTGAACATCGACAAAGCCTGGTTCCAGAAAAAAGGTCTGGCCCTGCCCCAAAACCTGCAGGCGCTGGCCCTGCCGGCTTACCGCGATTTGTTGGTGGTGCCCAACCCGGCGACCTCTAGCCCCGGCCAGGCGTTTTTGCTGGCCACGGTGGCAGGCTTGGGCGAAGCAGCGGCTTGGGACTGGTGGGCCCAGATGCGCGCCAACGGCGTCAAGGTGGTCAAGGGCTGGAGCGAGGCGTATTACACCGAGTTCAGCCACAACGGCGGCAGCCGGCCCATGGTGGTCAGTTATGCCACCAGCCCTGCCGCCGAGGTTTTCTACAGCAAAGACAAACTGGGCGCATCGCCCACGGCCAATCTGTTTTTGCCGGGCGGTGTGTTCCGTCAGGTAGAAGGGGCGGCCTTGCTCAAGGGCGCTGCGCCAGCCGCACGCACTGCAGGCGTGAAGTTCATCGAGTTTTTGCGTTCTGTGCCGGTGCAGCAGGCGCTGCCAACCAGCATGTGGATGTACCCGGTGCAGCCCGGTGTGCCGCTTGACGCGGTGATGCAACACGCCCAGGCGCCCACCCACTTTGAGCGATTGCCGCTGCAAACCCTGAGCACACAGGCCGCCCGCTGGCAGCAGCGCTGGACGCAGGTGGTGCTCAAGTGACGGGGCCAGGTTCATGGTGCTGAATCCTCCAAAGCGCCAAGCTCTGCGCCAAAGGAACAACGCCCTTTGGTTGGTGGCTGTGCCGTTGCTGTTTGCCTTGGTGTTCTTGGCGATGCCGGTCGTGCGCTTGCTCTTGGAAGGCTTGTGGGGTGAACCGGTGCCAGGCTTGGCGCTGGCCGACACCGGCCCCTGGTGGCGCGATGCGCACCTGCAGTGGCGCGTGGGCTGGACGCTGGTGCAGGCTTTGGCCACCTGTGTGGCTTGTTTGCTGTTAGGTTTGCCCATGGCCTGGGTGCTGGCGCGCCTGGATTTTGCCGGACGGCTGTGGTGGCAGCGCGCTTTGCTGCTGCCTTTTGTGGTGCCCACCTTGGTCGCGGCGCTGGGCGTGTTGTCGCTTTGGGGGCCTCGCGGTTGGCTGGGTGAGCCTTTGGCGCGAGTGGGGGTGTCTTTGCAAGACGGCCCCTGGTTGCTGCTGCTGGGCAATTTGTTTTTTAACCTGGGTCTGGTGGTGCGCGCAGGCAGCGACGGCTTGGCGCAGGTCAGCGCACAGCAGGTAGCGCTGGCACGCACTTTGGGGGCCACGCCATGGCGGGCGTTTTGGCGGGTCGAATGGCCGGTGGTGGCCCCTTGGTTGGCCTCGGCGGTGTGCCTGGTGTTCTTGTATTGCTTCACCGGCTTTGGCCTGGCTCTGGTGTTGGGCGGGCAGCACTTCGCCACGGTGGAGGTGGAGATTTACACCCTGATCGCGCACGAGTTGGCGCTGGGGCCAGCGGCGGCCTTGGCCGTGGCCATGCTGGCGCTGACTGGGGGCGTGGCCTGGGCTTACGCCTGGGTGGAGCGCCGCCTTTCCCATCCGGCGCGCATCACCCCGCTGGCGCGACGTCCTTTGCGGGGGGCGGGCAAGTGGATCTGGGCGCTTTGGGGGCTGGCATTGGGTACTTGGGGCTTGTTGTGTGGCGCGCCGCTGTTGGCGCTGTTGGCGCAGGGCTTGCACGCGGCGGTGTGGGGGCAGGGTGCGGCGGTGTGGGCCGACCCTGAGACTGGGCTGGCTTTGCGCAACACGCTGCAGTTCACCGGCATGGCGCTGGTGCTGGCCACGGCTTTGGGTTTGCTGCATGCACTGGCAGGGCATGCCTTGAGGCCTTGGCCGCGCTGGGGCCTGGCCTGGCGGGCCAGTGCATATGCGCCCTTGGTGGTTTCGCCCGTGGCGCTGGCCTTTGGTTTGTTGCTGATGTACCCGCAATGGTTGGCCAGTTTGCCGCTCTTGGTGGCGGCCTATGCTTTGCTGGCTTATCCGTTTGTGGCCAAAGCGCTGACGGCGGCCCTTGATGCCATGCCCGAGCACTATGCCCAAGCCGCTGCCACTTTGGGGGCAAGGCCGCTGCGGTTGTTTTGGCGTGTCACGCTGCCCATGGTGGCTATGGCCTTGCGCCGGGGCATGGCCTTTGCCGCGGCCACCATGCTGGGGGAGTTTGCGGTCTCGCTGCTGCTGTCGCGGCCTGAGTGGCTGACCTTGAGCACCTTGATCTACCAGCGCCTGGGTCGCCCCGGCGCGGGCAATCTGGACGCGGCGCTGGTGCTGTCGGCCAGCTTGATGGTCTTAGCGCTGCTGGTGTTTGTGTTGATCGAAGGCCGAGCCGCTGCGTCCTCTTCTCCCACCCTTGCTGCCTGAAGGCCTGCACACCCGATTTGAACCATGCTTGAACTGCGACACATCCACCACCATTGGACTGGCCCGAACGGTCAGCCTCAGCCTTTGCTGCAGGGTGTGAACCTGCAAGTGGCACCCGGGCAAACCGTGGCTTTGTTGGGGCCTTCCGGCAGCGGCAAAAGCACGCTGCTCAAAATCATCGCTGGGCTGGAACGGCCTGAGTCGGGCAGTGTCTGGTTGGATGGTCAGGACATCAGCGACTGGCCCCCCGAGCGACGTCGGCTGGCCTTGATGTTCCAGGACTATGCGCTGTTCCCGCACCTGAACCTGCAAGACAACGTGGCCTTTGGATTGGTCGAGCAGGGTGTGCCGCGCGCCCAGGCGCGTGAGCGTGCCAACGATCTGCTGCAGCGCTTTGGATTGGTGGGGCGGGGCCGCGATCCGGTGACCACTTTGTCCGGCGGCGAGCAGCAGCGCGTGGCGCTGGCGCGGGCGCTTATCACCCAGCCCAAGGCGTTGCTGCTGGACGAGCCGTTTTCTGCACTGGACGCCGAGATGCGTGACAGTCTGCGCGCCGAATTTGCCCAGCGCATTGCCGAGCACGGCATGCGCGCGGTGTTGGTCACGCATGATGAGGCCGAAGCCCGCACCATGGCCAGCGCTGCCTTGCGTTTGCAAGGCGGTGTCTTGAGTCCTGTTTGGTGAGTGCTGGCCTAAAGGTGATGCTGAGGGCGGGTTATCGCCCGGTGCTTGCAGCCTAAGCCCCAGGCCCTGCAGGTGGCTGCTTGGTGAGGCTTGCGCCTCAAAGCCCCAGCGCCTGCCAGACCCGGATGGCGGCGTAGGCATCGTTGGCCGCGTACACCAGTTGCGCTTCACTGAGATGGGTGTTGGCCCAATTGCTGGTGGCGGCTTTTTTGGACTTGATAAAGCGTTCGTTGAACAGCACCGCTACCGCGCCCTTGACGCCCATGTCCTTGCGGTAACCGCGTTCGCGAAAAATGCTGTTGAGCTCCAGGATGCCTTGGGGCTCGATGCCCAATTTGTGCACGATGCGCTTGCGGTCGTCGCCCAGACCAAAACCGGCTTTGACAATGCCGCTGCAGGCCAACAGCTGCGCCGCAACCGTGCTGCATTCCGGGTCATGCAACTGAAACACCCAAGCCCGCTCGGAGGTGGACAACTGCAGGATGTGCGGCCCGTCTGACTGCTCGCCCACCTTGAAAGTGGGCTTGGACTCGGTGTCAAACCCCCAGGCAGACGCTTGCATCAGGGCCGCTGATGCTCTTTGCGCCTGCTGGCCGGTGGTGACGAGTGTGATGCGGTCCAGACCCAGGCGCTCAAAAGGCGGAAGCAGGGCGATGGCGTCTTTGTCGGGGGTGGGGAGCTGGGTGGACATGGTGCTTTTGAAGGGAAGCCCATCATAGTGGCTGTACGGTGCGGGGCATGGCAAAACCAAGGTGACACGCGCCGGGTGGGCCTTGCCAAATAATCATCAAGGTGTGTGAATGCTGAGTTTGTTGGGTTCAATTAACAAGGAGACAAGCCATGGTGATGAATTTTTTCAAAAGACTTTCTGTGTTGTTGGCCCTCGGGTGGTCAGCGGCAACTTGGGCGCAGGGGACTTATCCCCAAAAGCCGGTCACTTTGATCGTGCCATTCCCGGCAGGCGGTATCGCTGATTTGTCGGCCCGTGCGCTCAAGCCTTCGCTGGACAAAGCTTTGGGCCAGCCGGTGACGATCGTGAACCGTCCAGGGGCTTCGGGCGCCATTGGTGCGGCTGCGGTCGCCAATGCCACTGCAGACGGTTACACCCTGATGTACACCTTGTCGAGTGTGGCCAGCGTTCCAGAGCAAGCGGTGCTCAATGGCCAAAAGGCACCCTTCACGCTGGACCAATTCGTGCCCGTGGCCCGGGTCACCGTCGACGTCGTCAGCTTGGTGGTTCGTGCAGACAGCCCTTACAAAACCTACCAGGACTTTGCGGCGGCCTTAAAAGCCAATCCCAAAGGCATGACGTATTCGTCCAGCGGCAACTACGGCATCAGCCATTTCCCCGCCGAGATGCTGCTGGCGGCCACGCAAACCGAGGCGCGTCACATTCCTTACGCGGGCGGGGCACCCATGTTGACGGCCTTGATGGGGGGGCAGGTCGATTTCAACATCCCTGTTCGCACGCTCGCCTTGCCGCACGTTCAAAGCGGTCGCCTGCGTTATTTGGCCATGTACGGCGCCAAGCGCTGGGCTCAGGCACCGGATGTGCCGACCCTCTCGGAATTGGGCGTGCCGATCGACTTTGTGCCTTGGACGGGTTTGTTTGCGCCTGTGGGCACACCCGCCGATGTTCTGGCCACTTTGCGCCGGGCCTTGCGTGCGGCATCTCAGGACAACCAATTCGTCGAGACGGTCGGTAAAAGCTCTGCCGGAGAAATTGCCTACCTGGACGGCAGCGAGCTGGAGACCTTCTGGAAGGCCGATTTGGCCCGCACATCCGTCACCATCCAGCGCATCGGACGCATCCAATGACGGCAGCGGCCCCGCGAGGGTTTACCTTTGACCGCAATGACGGTCGTGCGGTGTTGCCCGGCAATTTGCACACCAACCGCCAATTGGCGCAATGGCTGGATTTCTCTCAGCCCGGTCGGGTGCGTGTGTTCACGGGCAAGGTGGAACTGGGGCAGGGCATTTTGACGGCCTTGTCGATCATTGCGGCCGATGAACTCGATGTGGATTTGGACCAGGTGCACATCGTCAGTGCCAGCACTCTGGAAGGGCCTGACGAGGGCATGACCAGCAGCAGCATTTCAGTCCAGGACTCCGGATCGGCCATTCGTCACGCCTGTGCCGAAGTGCGGTTTCTGGCTCTCCAGCAATCGGCCCGTCACCATGGTTTGGCAGCCGAGGCCTTGCGCGTCGAGCAAGGGCGCTTCACCGACGCCCAAGGGCGAACGCTGGGGGATTATTGGGATTGGCTCAAGGACATCCGTCTGGACCGGGAATACGAGGGTTTGGCCCAGCCCAAGCCTGTGGAGGCGCTCAAGCTGCACGGTCACGGCAAAGTCCGCCGCATTGACCTGTCCGAAAAAATCATGGGCCAGCCCCGGTTCATCCACGACTTGCGCGTGCCAGGCATGCGCCACGGGCGGGTCCTGCGCGCGCCCTCGCTGACGGCCCAATTGGCTGATCCCGATCGACCCGTGCCGGCCGATGTGTTGGATGCCATGTCCCAGTCTTCCGTTGACTTGGTGGTGGATGGGCGCTTCATTGGCATTGTGGCCGCCTCCGAGCGAGAGGCGGATGCTGCACTGGCCCAGCTGCAAGCGCAAGTGGCTTGGCGCGAGTCGGCCAATTTGCCCGACATGCATGCCTTGGCCGACTTTTTGCGCAATGCCCCGCATGAAACCACTTACCCCCTTCAAAAAGGGGAAGTCCTTGACGCTGACGAAGACGGGGTGAGTCTGTCGCGCGAGTACCTCAAGCCTTATATTGCCCACGCCTCGATTGGTCTTTGCTGCGCACTGGCCCAGTGGGACGGCCAGACCTTGCAGGTCTGGACCCACAGCCAGGGCATTCAGAATCTGCGCGATGACCTGACCAAGGCCTTGGGGCTGGACAAACAGGCGATCGTGATGCGGCATGTGGAGGGTGCCGGTTGCTATGGCCACAACGGTGCCGATGATGTGGCGTTTGACGCGGCCCTGTTGGCCATGGCCCAGCTTGGTGATCCTGTGCGGGTCGTGTGGTCTCGTGCGGACGAACTGTCGCAAGCGCCTCTGGGCAGTGCCCACCTGGTCTCGCTCAGGGCCCGTTTGAACGAGCAGGGCCGCATCAGCCACTGGCACCACGAACTGTGGGCCAACGGTTACAGCTCCCGGCCCGGTCGCGCGTTGATTCCCACCTTGCTGGGGGCTTCGCAGCGCGCACAGGGGCAGCCCGCGCCTATTGCCATCAACCCGCCGCTGGCCGCAGGGGGAGGCTCGGACCGCAATGCGATTCCAGGTTATTCGTTTGACAACACCCATGTGGTGAACCACCGGCTGACGGTCATGCCGATTCGAACCTCGGCCATGCGGGCCCTGGGGGCGTTTGCCAATGTGTTTGCCATCGAGTCCTTCATGGACGAGCTGGCCCATGTCAGCGGACAAGACCCTTTGCAGTTTCGCAAACTGCACATGGAGGACCCCAGAAGTCTGGCCGTTTTGAATGCCGTGGTCGATCGCAGCACCTGGTGGCGTCAACCCAAAGCCGAGGGTGAGGGCCATGGGCTGGCCTGGGCCCGCTACAAAAACACCTCTGCATGGTGCGCTGTGCTGGCGCGCGTGCAGGCAGGCGAGACACTGCGTGTGTTGCAGCTCGATGTGGCCGTCGATGTGGGCCGTGTGGTGGACCTGGACGGTGTGATCAACCAAACCGAAGGCGGTGCCTTGCAAGGCATGAGCTGGGCCCTGAAAGAGGCGGTTCAGTTTGACCGCACGCGCATCACGACCCAAAGCTGGGCCGATTACCCGATCTTGCGTTTCAGTGAGGTGCCCGAATTGACCATCCATGTGCTGGACCAGCTGGAGCAACCGTCTCTGGGGGCGGGCGAGTCGGTGCAAGCCCCCGTGGCGGCCGCCCTCGGCAATGCCTTGTTCGATGCCCTGGGTGTGCGTGTTCGGCACTTGCCCTTGTCGCAAGACCACATCCTTCAGGCGCTGAACGCGTCGCAATGACATGGCCGTATTGACATGACCGCACTGACCTCGACCCTGGTGGACATTTGCAGTGCTGGCGCTGGGCGCGTCTGGCTGGAGCAATGCCTGGCCATGCCGCAGTGGGCGCAAATGGCGCAGTACCGCACACGCTATGCGGCTTTGCAAAGCACGCTGGACGAGGTGAACCGCCGACTGGAGGAGGGGCAAGACTCCCACCTGTGCGTGCTCACCCCCGATGCCATCCGCGCGTTGCAAACCCGCTGGCCCAACCGCATCGACGCGCTGGGGTCTTTGGGCCAAGCCGAGACTGGCTGGGTGAGCTTGGCAGGCGATGGCCGGTTCTACGATGTTGCCTCCGGCCAAGCCTTGCGCCAGACCCTGATGTCTCTGGACGTGTTGCTGGTGCCGGATCTGCAGCAGTCCTCGGGTGGGCGGCATTTGCAGCGTGTGCTCGACCAACTGGCTATTCCTGCATCGGACATGCCCGCCGTGCAGTCCTATGCTGGCGGCGCGCAAGCAGTGGCGGCCTTGTCTGCCCATGCCAGTCAGCGTGTGATGGCCTGCGCCCAGTCCACCGAGGTTCAAGCGGCGTCTCACGCCCACTATCTGGGGCCTTTTCCGGCCCCGCATGGTTTGTTCACCGAATACGCCGTGGCTGCTGTGCGACCCCATTCAGACAACCATGACCCTGAGGCCCAAACGGCCTGGACGGTGGCCTGCGATCTGGCACGTTACCTCTGCTCACCCAGTCAGCAAGCCCGGCGCCAAGCGCTGGGTTTTGCTGAAGTGCCTTGATAAAACCCGAGACAGACCATGATCACCATCAACGCCAAGAGCATCGCCCTGACAGCGCCCGACAAAACCCCTTTGCTCAGCTTCTTGCGCAACGAGTTGGGCTTGTCGGGCCCCAAATTGGGTTGCGGTGAAGGCGAGTGCGGCGCTTGCATGGTGCTGGTGGACGGACGGCCCCAAACGTCCTGCAATTTGCCACTGTGGGCGGTGAAAGGCCATGCCGTGACCACGCTCGAGGGCTTGGGCACTGTGGGGCAACCCCATGCTTTGCAACAAGCCTTCATAGAAGAAAACGCGGGCCAGTGCGGCTATTGCCTGAACGGCATTTTGGTCAGTGCCAGCGCCTTGTTGCAGCAGACCCCCGAGCCGACCCGGGCGCAGATTTGTCAGGCTTTGGACAAAAACCTGTGCCGCTGCGGGGCGCACGAACGCATCATCCGCGCTGTCCAACGTGCAGCACAAATGAGCAAGATGGCCGCGGCCTGAGCGTCTGGTCAGAGGTTTAAAAAAACGTCTCGCCAGACTCATCGGCGTTTTGGGTCTTTGGGGGGCCGTGCAGGTTTTTTGCGCTGCGCCCGCTCGGCATCGGCCTTTTTGCCTTCGGCCAGCCAGATGGCAAATTCTTCCGGCGTTTCCAGTGTCAGGCGGCCCAAAGCCGCTGACCGAAAATCATGGATCACGATTTCGGCGGCCTTGGTGGTGTTGACGCGACCGCCACTCTGGATCGCGCCGCGCTGGCGTGCGATCGCTTCGAGCAAGGTTTCGTCGGTGTGGCTGGCCACGTCTTGCACATTGTAGCGCTCGGTGATGGCCTGCGGGTAGCGCGGGATCAAATAATGGAGCAACTCCAGCGCCACCACCTCTTCGTCAAACGCATTCACGCCAATCGCGCCGCTGGCCGCTAGGTTGTAGCCGCTTTGCTCGACGATGATGCGTGGCCACAGCACGCCGGGCGTGTCATACAGATAAAAGTCGTCGGCCAGGGTGATGCGCTGCTCCAGTTTGGTCACGCCCGCTTCGTCGCCGGTTTTGGCGGCGCGCTTGCCTTTGAGGGTGTTGATCAGCGTCGATTTGCCCACGTTGGGAATGCCGCAAATGAGCACACGCATGGGCTTGACCATGCCACCCCGGTTGGGGGCCAACTGGCGGCTGGCATCAATCAAGGCCTTGGCGGGTGACACCACGCTGGTGTCCATGCCCAAAGCGCTCACGCCGGGCAGGGCGTTGTAGTGCGCCAGCCATGCAGCGGTTTGTACCGGGTCGGCCAGGTCTTGCTTGCTCAAGATTTTGAGTGCGGGTTTGCCTTCGATCAGATCGGCCAGCATCGGGTTGGCACTCGACCCCGGCAGGCGGGCGTCCAGCATCTCGATGACGACGTCAATGTCTTTGATGCGCTCCCCAATCGCCTTGCGCGTGAGGTGCATGTGTCCGGGAAACCATTGAATCGCCATAAAAGAAGCCGCTGCTGACTGAAAGTTCCAAAAGGGTGATTGTCGGGCAGTTGCTAGGCCACGTTGGATGGGACGGCTTCGAATTGCAATGCCTGCCCCACCTCGCCAGCCAAAAAGTCATACACCGCCCGGATTCGGGCGCTGGTGCGCAGTTCGCGGTGCACCGTGAGCCAAACTGGCAGCACTGGCAAGGCAATCATGGGCAACACAGCGGCGATGGTGGGGTCACTTTCTAACGGGTATTCGCCCGTGAAGCAGATGCCCAGTCCGGCCCGCACGGCGGCCCATTGCACGTTCATGTCGTCTGTGCGCAGCCCGAAGCGCAGTGCGTTGGCCGGGTAGCCCATGGCTTCAAAGCCTTGCTGGATTTCGGTGTTGGTATCGCCTGCGATCAGGTCGTGCTGTACCAAATCTTCAGGCAATTGCGGTGTGCCCCGGCGTTGCAAGTAGTCCCTGCTGGCGAAGGCACGTACCCTCACTTGGCCAATTTGCTGGGCCACCAGACTGCTTTGCTCGGGCCGCACCATGCGCAGGGCGATGTCGGCCTCGCGCAGCAGCAAGTTGCTGACCGAGTTGCTCACCACCAATTCGACCGACACCTGCGGCAGCGCCTGGCGCATGCGCGCTAGGATAGGCGGCAGCAGATGAAAAGCCATAGTCTGGCTGGCCGACAAGCGCACACTGCCTTGCACCGATTGCCCGGCTCCCAAGGCCAGCCTGGAAAAATCGGCAGCGCCCGCGTACATGGCCCGCGCTGATTCGGCCAGCGCCACCGCATGGCTTGTGGCTTGCAGGCCGCGCCCGGTGCGCTCAAACAGCAGCAGATTCAGCTGACTTTCCAGTTCTGCAATATGACGCCCCAGCGTGGGTTGGCTAACGCCTGTGGCTCGGGCTGCGCCCATCAGGCTGCCGTGTTCCATGGCCGCCAAAAAGGACTGGATCAAGGCCCAGTTGAAGTTTGACTTATTCATAAGTGAATGGCTGGTGATCGAATTTATGCAATTGTGCAATAGCAACTGTCTCCAGACAATCGTCTTCACCTCATTCATCCCTAAGGAGAATCACCATGAACAGAAGACAAATCTTGCGCATTGCTGGCGGCGGATTCATCGCCGCAGCCACCGTGACCAGCTTGACTGGCTGCGACAGCAGCATGCCGCCCGAAGCGATTGCGGCTTGGAACCCTCCAGCCGACAGCCTGGACATCCGCCGTTGGGTTTTGTCGCACGCTTTGCTGGCACCCCATGCCCACAACCTTCAGTCGTGGTTGGTGGACTTGGACACGCCCGACACCATTGTTTTGCGCATGGACATGACGCGTTTGCTGCCCGAGACCGATCCGCTCTCGCGTCAGTTGGTGATCAGTCAAGGCACTTTCATCGAGGTGCTGGACCTAGCCGCTCGCCAGCGGGGCTACCGCACCGAGGTCACGCCATTCCCCGAAGGCGAGTTCAGAGCCACCGCCCCAGACACACGGCCCACCGCCCGCATTCGCCTGGTGCGCGATGCGCAGGTGCAGCCCGACCCGCTTTTTGCGCAGGTGTTCAAGCGCCACACCCACAAGGGCGTTTACGAGACCCGCACGCCCGATGCCGCTGCCTTGCAGGCGATACGCGAGAGTGTCAAAGGTTTGCCGGTGACTTTGGGCTTGGTCACCCGGGGCGAGGAGTCGGCCATGGCCCGCCACGCGCAAATCGCCATGGACGCCTGGCGCACCGAGCTGGTCACGCCGCGCACGCTGCTGGAGTCTTACCATGTGTTGCGTATTGGCCCGAAAGAAATCGTGCAGCACCGTGACGGCATTTCGCTCAATTCGTCCATGGTGCGTGCCCTGAACGCTCTGGGTTTGTTTGACCGCACCAAGGCTTCAGCACCCGACAGCTCAGAGATCAAAGGCCAGCTGGAGCGCTTCAATTCCGCCATTGCCAGCACACCGGCGTATTTTTGGTTGAGCACCGAGCACAACGACCGCACCACCCAGCTGCAAACCGGACGTGCCTATGTGCGGGCCCAACTGGCCGCCACGGCGCAGGGCTTGTCCATGCACCCCTTGTCGCAGGCCCTGCAGGAATACCCCGAACAAGCTCTGCATTACAAGGCCGTGCACGAGTTGCTGGGCGCTGCGGAGCGCGGGCACACGGTGCAGATGTGGACTCGGCTGGGCCACGCCCCGGCCATCGGGCCTGCGCCGCGCCGTGGTTTGGAGGCGCATGTGCGCAAGGCGTGAAGGGGTAGCCGTAGCCGGGGTTTTGGCCCCAAAATAGCTCTCCAATACAAACGCCGCAAAAGGCGACAGGGGAGCTTTTAAATGACCACCACCGACAGGGTTGAACGCGAATTTGCAGAACAGCACATGCACACCGTCCTGGCCCGATTGGCCGGTCCGGGTGCGGTCCCGCGTGCCGACCAGGTGGACGCGGTGCATGCCGTGCTGCAACCGGCCTCGCGCGTGTTGGTGGTGCAGGCCACGGGTTGGGGCAAGTCGGCGGTGTACTGGGCGGCCACCCACGCCATCCGCAGCACGGGTGCTGGCCCGACGCTGGTGGTCTCGCCCTTACTGGCGCTGATGCGCGACCAGGTGAGCGCGGCTGAGCGTGCAGGCCTCAAAGCAGCCACGGTCAACTCCACCAACATCGATGACTGGGACGAGGTGTTCCAGCAGCTGGACGATGATGCGATTGACGTTTTGCTGGTCTCGCCCGAGCGGCTGGGTAACCCGCGTTTTGCGGCACGTCTGGGCGCTTTGCTGGCCCGGGTCGGCCTGATCGTGATCGACGAGGCGCATTGCATCAGCGATTGGGGTTTTGATTTCAGGCCCGATTACCAGCGGCTGGCGCGGGCGCTGCTCTCGACGCCGACTGCCAGCGTGCTGGCCACCACGGCCACGGCCAACGAGCGGGTGACGCACGACATTGGCACGCAATTGGGCGCGAACACGGTCACGTTTCGCGGCACGCTGGCGCGCACCTCGCTCACGCTGTCGGTCGTGCCGGGGCTCTCGCCCTTGCAGCGCTATGCCTGGATTGCCGACGCGCTGGAACAATTGCCCGGCTCGGGCATTGTGTATGTGCTGACGGTGGCCGAGGCCGAGCGTCTGACGGCTTTTTTGCGCAGTTGCGGCCATGCTGTGGACGCTTACAGCGGCCAGACCGACGCCGATAAGCGCTTGCAAGTGGAAGAGCGTTTGCGCCACAACCAGGTCAAGGCGGTGGTGGCCACCTCGGCGCTGGGCATGGGTTACGACAAACCCGATTTGGGCTTTTGTGTACATGTGGGTTCGCCCTCGACCCCGGTGGCCTATTACCAGCAGGTGGGGCGGGCGGGCAGGGCGGTGGCGCATGCCGAAGGGGTGCTGCTGCCGTCCGACGCTGACGAGCGCATTTGGGATTACTTCGCTACGGCGTCGATTCCCGATGAAGCCACGGCTGCCAAAGTGCTCAACAGCTTGGGCCGAGATGAGCGCAGCCTGATCGAGATCGAAGCCGACACCGGCGTGCGCCGGGGGAGGCTGGAGGCGTTGCTTAAAATTTTGGCGGTGGAGGGCGTGGTGGACAAAGACGGCACGGCCTGGCGTGCTACGGGCGTGCCCTATGAACACAACACCACCAAGTGGACCGCGCTGGCCCAGGTGCGCCAGCAAGAGGCGGGCATCATGCGCCAATACGCGCACGGTGCGGGGTGCCTGATGGCGTATTTGCAGACCGCGCTGGACGACCCGTCGCCTGCGCCATGCGGGCGTTGCTCGGTGTGCACGGGGCATATGCCGTTTCCGGGTCTCACGCCGTCACAAGACAAATTGATCGCGGCGCGCAACTTCTTGCGCGGTATGGACGTGGACATTGAGCCGCGCAAGCGCTGGCCAAGTGGGGTGGGGCGTAAGGGGGCGATTCGCGGTTTTGATTTGGGCCGCGCTGTGGCCTTTGCCGACGATCCGGGCTGGTTGGCCGAGCTTCAGGCTTTGCGCATGGCCACAAGCGCAGATGGAACAAGTTCTGGCGACGTGCCAACTGAACTGCTGGCCGGAGCCTTAGCCACATTGGGCCGTTGGGCCAAAAGCTGGCCGTCGCGGCCTGTGTGTGTGGTTCCCTTGCCCGCACCGAACATGGCTGCCAACCGGCAATTGGCGGCCTATATCGCCCAAAAAGGGCGTTTGCCCCTGCATGACGTGTTGAGCTGGCGTGGCGCCCCCGCGCCCGAGGACAGTGCCTCAACGCCCGTGGTGGCACATTTGGAGTCGGCCATCCGCCTGGCCGCCGATGCCGCTTTGCCTGCAGGGCCGGTGCTGCTGGTCGCCAGCACGGTGCGCACCCGTTGGGCAGCCACCGTGGCCGCGGCGCTGCTGCGCGAGCAAGGGTCCCCTCAGGTGCTCTTGCTGGCTTTGCATTTGCAGCCTTGAGGCATGATCGGCACCAACTTTTGAACGATGAAACGATGAACGACGACACACAAGACACCCCCCTGCTGCAGGAAGCCCGGCTGTGGCAGGACGAAAATTGGACCGCCCATATCATCAAGAACGACGATGACGACGGCTGGGCCGTGGCGATGTTCAAAGCCGGTGCGTCCGAGCCGGCACTGGTCGGCCCCTGGACCATGGGCCGCGACAAAAAGAACCCCAAGCCGTTGGATGGCAACGCGTTTATCACGCTGGTCAAAACCGCCAGTGAGTTTGTGCGCCGAAGCGAGCAGCAGTTGCACGCGCAACTCAACCAGAGCGTGATCGTGAACGGCAAGGACAGCCGTGTCACGGTGCTCCTGCGCATCGTGCCCGACGAGGACAACCCTTATGCGGTGCTGAGCGCGCAGGACGAAGGTGGTGACGAATTGGCCGAAATCAAAGTCGAAGCCGGTTTCAAACTCAACCGACAAACGGCCCAAGCTTGGGTGGACGCGGACTTTGCCAAACCGGGCAGTGGGCGGCGTTGAAGTTCCGTCGCGCCGGTTCATTTCGATCAATTCCTGCCAGGCGCATTGCCTACACTTGAGGCCATGAAACAAGCCAAAGATTTTTTACCCAACTCCGGCCCCTTGGCGGGTCTCAAGGTCCTCGAATTGGGCCAGTTGATCGCAGGCCCTTTTGCCGCCAAAACCCTGGGCGATTTCGGGGCCGATGTGGTCAAGATCGAGCCGCCCGGCGCGGGCGACCCCTTGCGGCAGTGGCGCTTGATGAAGGACGGCACCTCGGTCTGGTGGCAGGTGCAGTCGCGCAACAAACAGTCTCTGGCGCTGGACCTCAAGCAGGCTGCTGCGCAGGACATCGTGCGCCAGCTGGCGGCTGAAAGCGATGTGGTGATTGAAAATTTCCGGCCTGGCGCCATGGAAAAATGGGGTTTAGGTCCAGATGATTTGCTGGCGCTCAATCCCCGCCTGATCATGCTGCGCGTGAGCGGCTACGGCCAGACTGGCCCTTACCGCGACCGCCCCGGCTTTGGCGTGGTGGGCGAGGCCATGGGCGGCATCCGCCACCTGACGGCCGAGCCGGGCAGGGTGCCGGTGCGAGTGGGCATCAGCCTGGGTGACACGCTGTCGGCTTTGCATGGCGTGATCGGCATTTTGCTGGCTTTGCACGAGCGGCAGACTTCGGGTCGGGGGCAGGTGATCGACGTGGCTTTGTACGAGGCCATGTTCAACTGCATGGAAAGCCTGCTGCCCGAATACAGTGCTTTTGGCGCCGTGAGGGGACCTGCGGGCAGTGCATTGCCGGGCATTGCCCCAAGCAACGCCTACCTGTGCAAGGACGGCGGCTACGCCCTGATTGCGGGCAACGGTGACAGCATTTTCAAGAGGTTGATGGCCGAAATTGGCCGGGACGACCTGGCGCATGACCCGGCCTTGAAGGACAACACTGGCCGCGTGGCCCGAGTGGCCGAAATCGATGGGGTGATTGGCCACTGGGCCGCGCAACACACGGTGGACGAGGTGCTGGCCGCGCTGGACCGCGCCAGCGTGCCGGCTGGGCGTATATATACCGTGGCCGACATCGCCCAAGACCCGCACTACAAGGCCCGCGGCATGCTGCAAACGGTGCACTTGGACGACGGCAGCGATTTGATGGTGCCCGGCATCGTGCCCAAGCTCTCGCGCACGCCGGGCGGTCACCGGCGCAACGCGCCCGGCATCGGTCAGGACAGCGACGCGGTGCTCTCGGGCATGGGGCTCACCGCCGCGCAAATCCAGGCGTTGCGCGAGCAGGGCATCGTGGCCTGAGCGCAGCGCCTGGGTTGCAGCATCACTGCGCCTTAGCGCCCGAGTCCTTCACCACCTTGGCCCATTTGGTGATCTCGGTGGCCTGGTAGCGCGCCAGCTCGGCTGGGCTGGACAGCACCGGGTCGAGGCCCAGGGTCTTCAGGCGCTCTTGCACGTCGGGCAGTTTGAACACGCGAAGCACTTCGGCGTTGAGCTTGTCGATCACGGGGCGAGGCACGTTGGCCGGGGCAAACATGGCAAACCAGGTTGTGGCCTCAAAGCCGGGCACCGATTCGGCCACGGTGGGCACATCTGGCGCAGCTGGTGAACGGGTGGCGGTGGTTTGTGCCAAAGCCCGGATCTTGCCCTCCTTGGCCATGGGCAGGGCCGAGGGCATGTTGTCGAACATGACCTGGATGCTGCCGCCGATCAGGTCGGGGATGGCGAATTGACGCCCTTTGTAGGGCACATGCTCCATGGTGGTGCCGGTAAGCGACTTGAAGAGTTCGCCCGAGACATGCACCGAGGTGCCGATGCCGGGCGAGCCAAACGAGAGCTTGTTGGGGTTGGCCTTCATGTAGGCGATCAGCTCGGGCACGTTTTTGACGGGCAGGGCGTTGTTGACCACAAGCAAGTTGGGGGCCGAGGCGATCAGCGAGATGGGGCTGAAATCCTTAACCATGTCGTAGGGCATTTTTTCGTAGAGCGCGCCGTTGATGGAGTGCGTGCCCACCGTGCCCATGACGATGGTGTGGCCGTCGCCCGGAGACTTGGCCACATTGTCAGCGCCAATGTTGCCACCCGCGCCGGGCTTGTTGTCCACCACCACCGGAAAGCCGAGTTGCGCTTTTTCGCTGAAAAGGCGGGCCAGGATGTCGGGCGCACCGCCCGAGGGAAAGGTCACCACTAGGCGCAAAGGCTTGGTGGGAAAAGCTTGCGCCGAAGCCCCGACTGCACTCAAAGCCCCCAGCCCCAGTAACAGACCGCTTAGGCTGCGGCGAAGGGGGTTGGCGATGCGTCGGGCAGACCCGGACGCGAACAGGGCAGAGGCAGTGGGGGCGGCAGAACGTGTAGGCATGAACAACTCCTTTTGAGCATTTCACTTTAGGGGTCTGCAGGGCGGGCCGGGGATGGTGAAAACCCTTTGTCACAGGGGGCTGGCTGTCATGTTCGGGACGTGGTGATCTGTTACCCAAGCGTCAGCGCTTGCGCGTCTTGCGCCCAAGGCCGGCACAAATGCATGGATACTTGGCGCTGCTATGCAAGACACTCCGACTTCCCGTTCGCTTCAACCTTGGCAAGTCATGGTCGGGGGCATTTGTGGCCTGGTGCTGACCATCGGCCTGGCCCGCTTTGCTTACACGCCCTTGCTGCCCGCCTTGCAAGCGCAAACCGGTTTGAACGATGCGGCCGCTGGGGGCTTGGCCGCAGTCAATTACGCGGGTTACATCGTCGGCGCCTTGGTCACAGCATGGATGGACGATGTGCGGTGGCGTCACCGTTTTTACAGTGCAGGCTTATGGATGGCCTTGCTCACCACGGGGGCCATGGCGCTGTCGAGCTGGTTACCCGCCTGGGGGCTGTGGCGCTTTTTGGGTGGTTTGTGCGGGGCCACCGGCATGTTGCTGGGTTCGGGCCTGGTGCTGGGCTGGCTGATGCGCCAAGGCCGCAGACCAGAGCTCGGGGTGTTGTTCATTGGCTTGGGGCTGGGCATTGTGGTGTCGGCGCTGGGCGCTTGGGTCTTGTCGGGCATCTGGACGCTGTGGTCGGACCAGTGGTTGGCTTTTGCCGCGCTGGGCTTGTTGTTTTTTGTGCCGGCCTGGTTGTGGCGACCGCCGGTGCCGCCCGTGCCCACCGCTGCAGCGGTCGCCCAAGCGCAGCCGCAGGTCTCGCGTCGCTGGATGGCGACCATGGCGCTGAGCTATTTTGCGGCGGGCTGGGGCTTTGTCATCAGCGCCACCTTCACCGTGGCCATTGTCGAGCGTGAACCGGCTTTGGCCGGGCAGGGCGCTTTGGCCTGGGCCCTGGTAGGCCTAGCGGCCATGCCGGCCGTGTTTTTGTGGGACCGTGTGGCCCGAAGGGTGGGCGACATCCCGGCCTTGCTGTTGGCGTTTGGTTTGCAGACGGTGTCCATCGTGTTGCCGGCTTTGTCGGGTTCACTGGCGGCAGCGCTCATCGGTGCTGTGGGTTATGGGGCGACTTTCATTGGCATTGTGAGCTTGACTTTGGCTTCGGTGGGTCGGCGTGCGCCCCAAAACCCGGGCAAGGCCATGGCCCGTTTGACGCTCAGCTACGGCGCAGCGCAAATGATCGCGCCCGTCGTGGCCGGGGCCATGGCGCAGGCCACAGGCAGTTTCAAAGGCGCTTTGTGGCTGACGGCCGCCGTGATGCTGGTGGGCATGGCGCTGCTGTTGGCTTTGCCCAAAGAGACCTAAATCCCCAAGCTTTGCAGCTGCACCAGGCCTTTGGGGGTTTGCAAGTTGGCCACCAGGTTGGCTGGCCCGGATTCGATGGCGATGTCTGTCAGGCCTATGGCATCGAAAGCTGCTTGGAGCTTGGCGCCACTGGGGTGGCTCACCGTCAGGCTTTGCAACGTCACCCCCGAGCGCGGCAAGCTGTTGCGCGGGTGCAGGCGCAGTGGATCGGTGGCCTCGGGCTTGCCCCACTGAATGAGGGTGGGCAAGCATCCGTTGAACAGTCGCTCGCCGTCCTCGCGCACGGTGATTTGCCAGTTGAGCGTGCCTTTGCGCGATTTGCGGCTGGCGTGCACCACCTGACCGCGCTCGACGCCCTGGGTGCGCAGCACATGGCGGGCGGCCTTGACGTCTTCGGTGCTGCTGACAAAGTGGATGAGCCGGGGCCCTTGCGCGACTGCTTTTTGCAAAGCGGCGTCGTCCATGTCGAACCAGCGGGGCACTTGGGCGCGCTTGGGGATCACGGCCGCCGGATTGATGGCGATGATTTCGAAGTAGGCCAAGGGAAATTGAGGGGAGGCGATTTTGAAAAGGCAGTTGTGGGTGCCGTATTTTTCATGCTCGCCGCCTGGGACTGGGACGATGCCCAAGGTCTCTTCACACCATTGCACCCCTTGGTCCAGGCAGGCCGCCATCACCACGAGGTGGTCAATTTGAGTTTTCATTTTTTGGATTGTCACCGTTCGCGGGCACGCGACGTGCACCGTTGAAGCGTTTTTGCCAATAAGCGCTGCGCATGTCATCGACGTTGACCGCTTTGCCCGCACGCGGTGCATGGATGAATTTGCCATCGCCCACATAAACGCCCACGTGGCTGAAAGCCCGTCTCATCGTGTTGAAAAATACCAGATCGCCTGGCTTGAGCTCTTCACGGTCAATGACCTCGGTGGCCCGGGCTTGGTCCACGGCGCGGCGCGGCAGAATTTGGCCGACCGATTGTTCGTAAAGGTGGCGCACAAAGCCACTGCAATCAAACCCGGTGCTTTCGCTGTTGCCACCACGCCGATAGGGCACGCCCAGCAAACCCATGGCTTGTTCCACCATGCCTGCCGCTTGGTCGCTGGCCTTGCCCCTGACCGCGCTCAGTTGGGTGCTGATCTGCGAGACCAAGCCGCGTTCGGTCAAGCCCATCGTGGGCGTTTCTTCCGTCGGGGAAGGCCAAGCAGGCAGGTTTAAGGCTGCTGTCAAAGAGAGAAAAATGAGCCAACGCATAGCTTTGCAGCATAACGGATATTTTTAGCTCGAAGAACGTGGGTGCCTGGTGTCAGACTGCTTGTGCCAGTCTGGACTCCCACTCAAGGTTTGCAGGTGCCGGGGCTGCTGCCACAATCCTGACCCAGACACTCCAAGGATTGAACATGTTGATCGATGCAGATGAAAGCCAATTGGTGCTGGTGGATTTCCAGGCCCGGTTGAAACCCGCGATGCTGGACGCCGATGCTGTTTGGGCCAACGCCACACGACTGGCCACCTTGGCCCAAGCGCTGGAGGTGCCTACCTGGGGCACCGAACAAAACCCGTCTCGTCTGGGTGAGATGCCTCCCGAATTGCGCAGATGCTGCCGCCAGGTGCTGGCCAAGATGCAGTTCAGCGCGGTGGAGGAGGGTTTGGGCGAATGGTTGCAGCCCGAGGCGCCTCAAGCCCCCAAGGGCAATGCCCGCAGCTTGCCCCGCCACCTGCAAAAACCCCAGCCCGGCGCAGAGCCGCGCAAGACCATTGTGTTGGCTGGCTGCGAGGCGCACATTTGCTTGATGCAAACTGCGTTGGATTTGTTGGAAGACGAGTTTGATGTGTGGGTGGTGACCGATGCTTGTAGCTCGCGCACAGAGCGCAACCGCGATGCGGCCTACGACCGCCTCGCCGGTGCAGGGGCTGAGTTGGTGACCGCTGAAATGGTGGCGTTTGAGTGGCTTCGCACGGCCGAGCACCCCGATTTCAAGCTGCTGCAAAGTTTGTTCAAGTGACCGGTTCGAACTGGAGGAGCGCTGGTCAAACATCGTCGATGATGATTTTGTTCATGGGCTGAGTCAGCTTATTGCAAGTCCCTTGGCCATAATTATGAATTCAGAAGCGCTGGGTGGTGCAAGGACATCTCCCCCTTCCTCGATTTCAACTTGGTGGATTTTCAGGAGATATTTATGGGCAATTTTGCAGAATTTCACCAGCGCTCGATCAACGACCGCGACGCTTTCTGGGCCGAGCAGGCCCAACTGGTGGACTGGAAAGTCCCGCCCCAGCAAATTTGCGATTACAGCAATCCGCCGTTTGCCAAATGGTTCGTTGGCGGCCAAACCAACCTGTGCCACAACGCGGTGGACCGCCACTTGGCCGAGCGCGCCGACCAGCCTGCGCTGATCTTTGTGTCGACCGAAACCGACACCGAAAAAACCTACACCTACCGTGACCTGCACGCCGAAGTGCAGCGCATGTCTGCCATCCTTCAAAATTTGGGTGTGGTCAAGGGCGACCGCGTGTTGATCTACATGCCCATGATCGCCGAAGCGGCATTCGCCATGCTCGCTTGCGTGCGTCTGGGGACCATCCATTCGGTGGTGTTTGGCGGTTTCGCGTCGCACTCACTGGCCACCCGCATCGAAGACGCGTCGCCCAAAGTCATCATCAGCGCCGATGCTGGCTCGCGCAGCGGCAAGGTCGTGGCCTACAAGCCCCTGCTCGACGAAGCGATTGCGTTGTCGGCCCACAAACCCGCCAAGGTGGTCATGGTGGACCGCCACCTGGCCGCTTTCACCCCCGTGGCCGGCCGAGATGTGGACTACGCCACCGAACGCGCCAAGCACATGAATGCGGTGGTGCCTTGCGAGTGGGTCGAATCCACCCACCCCAGCTACACGCTCTACACCTCGGGCACAACCGGCAAACCCAAAGGCGTGCAGCGCGACACTGGGGGCTACACCGTGGCCTTGGCGGCGAGCATGCCCAATGTCTTTGAAGGCAAGCTGGGCGGCACATTCTTTTGCACCAGCGACATCGGCTGGGTGGTGGGCCACAGTTACATCATTTACGGTCCGCTGATCGGCGGCATGGCCACCATCCTTTATGAAGGCCTGCCCATCCGCCCCGACGGCGGCATCTGGTGGAGCCTGGTCGAGAAGTACAAGGTCAACGTCATGTTCAGCGCCCCCACGGCGATCCGCGTGCTGAAAAAGCAAGACCCTGCGCTGCTCACGAAATACGATTTGTCCAGCCTGCAAGCGCTGTTCCTGGCTGGTGAGCCGCTGGACGAACCCACGGCCAAGTGGATTTCTGAAGGTCTGAACGGCAAAGCCATCATCGACAACTACTGGCAGACCGAGACCGGTTGGCCCATCTTGAGCATTTGCAATGGCGTGGAAAAAGCACCCAGCAAATTCGGATCTCCCGGCAAAGCCATTTATGGCTACAACGTCAAGTTGGTGGACGACCAGACGGGTGAAGATCTGACCGGTGCCAACCAAAAGGGCGTTTTGACCATCGAAGGCCCGCTGCCGCCGGGCAACCTGCAAACCATCTGGGGTGACGACGAGCGCTTCGTCAAGACCTACTGGAAGACGGTACCGGGAAAGCTGGTCTACAACACCTTCGACTGGGCTGTGCGCGACGAAGACGGTTACTTCTTTATCCTGGGCCGTACCGACGACGTGATCAACGTGGCCGGTCACCGCCTGGGCACCCGCGAAATCGAAGAAAGCATTTCCAGCCACCCCAACATCGCCGAAGTGGCGGTGGTGGGGGTGGCCGATCAACTCAAAGGTCAGGTGGCCATGGCGTTTGCCATCGTCAAAGACACTTCGGGTCTGGGAGATGCTGGGGCGCGACTGAAGCTCGAAGGCGAAGTCATGAAGGTGGTGGACTCGCAACTGGGCGCGGTGGCGCGCCCCTCGCGCGTGTTTTTTGTCACGGCCTTGCCCAAAACGCGCAGCGGCAAATTGTTGCGCCGCGCCATTCAGGCCGTGGCTGAAGGCCGTGACCCCGGCGACCTGACCACCATGGACGATCCCGCCGCTTTGCAGCAGATCGTCGATCAAATCAAAGGCTGATGTTCTTGATCCAGCCCGGTGAAGTTTAAATTGCCCATGTTTTTGTAAGCCATGCGGGGGGTTTTTGTCTTTGTGAGAGCCCACCCCTTTGCGCGATGGATTTCAACAGCAATTAAATGTCTTCCAACAGCGCATAAGGCAGCGACAGCAACTCCAGCTGTTGGCCTTGGGCGCTGTCTGCGCGCCAACCAGCCTGCATGCTTTCCAGTGTGCCGCTGACCAGCGCATCAAAGCCCTGGGCATCGGGGCGCGCCGCGCTCAGCACCACAGTGGCGCAGGGCTGTTCGGGGTCGGCAGGCGTAAAGATGTCTTGCCCGGCTTGCAAAGCAACGGGGCTGTGCACGCGAGCCGTGCGGCGCTTCAAGGTGCCGCGAAACTGGCTGCGGGCCACGATTTCCTGGCCAGGGTAGCAGCCTTTTTTGAAGTTCACGCCGTCCACGGATTCGTAATTGAGCATTTGCGGCACGAAGGCCTCGAACACGGGCTGAGTGACCAGGGTCACGCCGCTCATGACTTCAGCCCACTGCCAGACTTCGCTTGGCACTTCGGCGCCTGCAGGCAGCGCAAGGCCAGAAGGGGCGAGCCACAAAGCGCGGGGGATTTTGGACTCGCCCAGGACGGCGGGGTAAAGCGCCACCGTATGCAGAGCATCTTGAGCAATTGTCTGCCAAGGCGCCGCTGAGCCCATCACAGCCGGAGTGCTGTCGCCAAGCAGTCCGCGCAGCTGCCACTGGCTGCTGGCGTCGGTCATTTTGACTTTGGCCCGCAGCACAAACATGGACAGGCGCTTCAGCGTTTGGGCCAACAAATCGAGGCTCGTGACCAGCAACACGGTGTCGGGCGCGGTTTTGATGACGACAAAGCTGGCCTGCATCCTGCCCTTGGCCGAACAAAAAGCCGCCAAGCGCGATTGGCCAACGCGCAAGAGCAGCACGTCGTTGCTCAGTTGGTTGTGCAAAAAGTTAGCCGCGTCTTCGCCTTGGGCCTGAATCACGCCCAAGTGGGGGAGGGCGGCAACGCCTTGCAACTTGGCTGCGAAGTGGTCGATAGGGGCGGTGCTTGAGGTGGTCATGGCGATAAGTGTGAGGTGAACCCAGCTGGCAAGGCCAACAAAATTCAATGGGGGCCGAATGGGGCCACCGAGCAAAGGCTGGAAGGCCTCAATTATGATCAGCCGCCAGAGTCAATCGACTCTGTGCGGACATTTTTCTAGGGTTGCGGGTGATCAAAGGGTTGTTCAAGGGCTTGGTGGGTTTGGTGGTGCTGGCCTTGACGCTGGCGGCTGCCGCCTATTTTTGGGTGAAACGCCCCATGCCATTGCGTGCGCCGGCGGCAAACCCAGTCGATTTGTCGATCGAGTCGGGCACATCGGCCAAAGCCATTTCGCAGGTCGTGGTTGATGCCGGTGTGGAGGCTTCGCCCACATTGCTCTATGCGTGGTTTCGGCTGTCCGGCCAATCGCGCCAAATGCGGGCCGGCAATTATGAAATTGCCCCCGGCACATCGCCCGAGCGTTTGCTGCGCATGTTGGTGCGGGGCGAAGAAAGCCTGCGCACGGTGACGATTGTGGAAGGCTGGAACTGGCGGCAAGTGCGCCAGGCCTTGGCCAAAGCCGAAAACCTCAAGCCCGACAGCCGGGCATTGGACGACGCGGCCTTAATGGCGCAGTTTGGCCGCCCAGGCGTGGCCCCGGAAGGGCGCTTTTATCCGGACACCTATTCGTATGCCAAGGGCTCCAGTGACTTGGCCGTTCTGCAACGCGCGCTCAATTCCATGGACAAGCACCTGCAAGTCGCCTGGCAAGCCCGCTTGCCCGGTGTGTCGCTCAAGTCGCCCGAAGATGCCTTGATATTGGCGAGCATTGTGGAAAAGGAAACTGGCCAAGGGTCGGACCGCCCGCTGATCTCTGGCGTTTTCAACAATCGCATGCGCATTGGCATGCGTTTGCAGACCGACCCGACGGTGATTTATGGCTTGGGCGAGGCCTTTGACGGCAACTTGCGCCGCATTCATTTGCAGACCGACAACCCCTGGAATACCTACACCCGTGGCGGTTTGCCACCCACACCCATTGCCATGCCGGGCAAGGCGGCTTTGTTGGCGGCGGTGCAACCTGCTAAGACGCAGGCACTGTACTTTGTGGCCAAAGGCGACGGCAGTAGCCACTTCAGCGCCACGCTGGACGAGCACAACCGGGCGGTCAACCGTTACCAGCGCGGCCTCAAATAGGGCAAAGATTGATGCCATACGTGAGCCTGCGACAATCGGGTTTTTCCCAATTTCACACACCATGACACGCGGTTTGTTCATCAGTTTTGAAGGCATCGACGGTGCGGGCAAGTCCACGCACATTGATCGCGTGGCCCAGTTGTTCCGCGAAGCGGGCAGGGCGGTCGTGCTTTCACGCGAGCCGGGCGGCACACCCCTGTCAGAAAAGCTGCGCGAACTGGTGCTGCACAAGCCCATGGACGCACTGACCGAAGCGCTGTTGATGTTCGCGGCCCGCCGCGAACATTTGGGACAAGTCATTGAGCCTGCCCTCGCCCGAGGCGATGTGGTGTTGTGCGACCGCTTCACCGACGCCACTTTTGCCTATCAGGGCGGTGGGCGTGGTTTTGACTGGCAGGTGCTGGTCCAACTGGAACGCATGGTGCAGGCCTTGCCTGATGGCGCTTTGTGTCAACCCGAGCTGACCATTTGGTTTGATCTGGACCCTCATATTGCTGCACAGCGCCTGGCCTCGGCCCGCGTGCCGGACAAATTCGAGTCTCAGCCAGCCGACTTTTTTGCCGCCGTGCGAGCTGGCTATGCCAAGCGCCAGTCCGAAATGCCTGGCCGTTTTGCGCGCATTGATGCCGCCCAAAGCTTGGACGCTGTGGGTGCTGATGTGGGCCGCGTGTTGAGCGAGTGGATGAAGCGGACTACCGCATGAACAACGTTTTGAACGCCCCGTGGATTGCAAGGCAGGCCAACGATTTGCTGGCCCAGCGGGGTCACGCTTGGTTGCTGCAAGGCCCTTCTGGTTTGGGCCAATACGAATTGGCGCTGGCCCTGGTGTCGGCCTGGCTTTGCGAAAAACCGACAGTGCAGGGCGCTTGTGGCAACTGTCCGAGCTGCCATGCCGTGGCCGTGCGCACCCACGCCGACTTGGCCGTTCTGATGCCCGAGACGGTGATGATCGAGCTGGGTTGGCCTTTGTCTGAAAAAGCCCAAGACGAGATTGATAAGAAAACCCGCAAGCCCAGCAAAGAAATCAGGGTAGATGCGATGAGGGACGCGGTGGAGTTTTCGCAGCGTACCGATGCACGGGGACGCGGCAAAGCGGTGCTGGTGTTTCCGGCCGAACGCATGAATACCATCACGGCCAACACCTTGCTCAAAACCCTTGAAGAACCGCCTGGTGATGTTCGCTTTGTGCTGGCCGCCGAGGCGGCGCACATGCTGCTGCCCACCATCCGCAGCCGATGTCTGGCCCACACCATGAAGTGGCCAGAGGCCGATGAAGCTTTGACTTGGTTAAGCGGGCAGGGCGTGACCGCCCCTGTGGCGCAGTCTTTGCTGCGCAGCGCAGGTGGTCGCCCCACCGATGTGCTGCGCCAAGCCGAAAGCGGTTTGTCGCCCGACTGGTGGGCCGCTTTGCCCAAGGCCATGCGTGGGGGTGATGCCCGTCATTTGGCAAATATGAGTCCCGCGCAAGCCATCGACGCTTTGCAAAAACTTTGCCACGACCTGGTGCTGCGCCATTCAGGCGCTGCGCCGCGTTTTTTCGATGCCTCTCAACTGCCTCCAAGCCACGCCTCAGTAGCTGTGCTGTCCGATTGGTTCAAACGCCTGATGCAGTCGTCGCGCACGGCCGAGCACCCTTTCAATGCCGGTCTAATGCTCGAAGCTCTGACCGCTGATGCCCAACAAACCCTGCTCTCCAAGGGCTGAGCCATGTACACCGATTCCCATTGCCATTTGAATTTTCCTGAGCTGATGAGCCAGTTGGACAGCATCCAGCAGGCCATGGTGGCCGCTCAAGTGACCCGCGCCATGGTCATTTGCACCACGATGGAAAAGTTCGACGAGGTTCACAACCTGGCCATGGCCAATGACAACATGTGGGCCACGGTGGGGGTGCACCCCGACAATGAAGGCGTGCGCGAGCCTAATTTGCAGGATTTGCTGGACGGCGCAGCGCGCCCCAAAGTGGTGGCCATTGGCGAGACGGGCCTGGACTATTACCAAATGGACGAGCGCAAAGGCGGGCGTACCGTTGCAGACATGGAATGGCAGCGCGAGCGTTTTCGCACCCACATTCGCGCAGCACGGCAGACGGGTTTGCCGCTGGTGATCCACACCCGTCAGGCATCAGACGACACCATCGCCATCTTGAAAGAAGAGGGTGAAACAGGCGGAGCAGGGTGCGCGGGCGGGGTTTTTCATTGCTTCACCGAAAGCCAAGAGGTCGCCCGAGCGGCCTTGGATTTGGGTTTTTACATCTCCTTGTCGGGCATCCTGACTTTCAAGACGGCGGCCGACTTGCGCGAAGTGGCTAAATTTGTACCCGATGACCGCTTGTTGATTGAGACCGATAGCCCTTATTTAGCGCCTGTGCCTTACCGCGGCAAGCTCAATAACCCCTCTTATGTTCCCTTTGTGGCCAAACTGTTGGGTGAATTGCGTGGGTGCAGTTCCGAGGCGATTGGTGAGTTGACGACCCTAAATTTCCTGAAATTGTTTGCTAAAACGACCAATTAATATTCATGTGTTACTTTAAAATTTTTAAAAAAGTCTATGTGATTATTGGACTTTTCTGTTTTTCATCTCTTGTACAAGCCGGAGCTTACGAGGACTTTTTTAAAGCGGTCCAGTTTGATAATGTTCGTACCGTGCAAGCCTTGCTTCAACGTGGCTTTGATCCCAACACGGTCAACCCAGAGGGCGTTCCAGCCCTGATGCTGGCGGTGCGAGAACCATCCTTGAAGGTGGCCGAGTTACTGGCAAGTTGGCCAAAAATCAAAACCGAACTGCGCAACGAGAAAGACGAAAGTGTGTTGATGTTGGCTGCCCTAAAAGGCCATTTCAGCTTGGTACAAAAACTGGTTGAACATGATGCCGATGTGAATAAACCTGGCTGGACACCTTTGCATTACGCAGCGTCTGCTGGCCACGTGAAAATCGTCGAGTACCTGCTGGAGCAAAGCGCCTACATTGACGCTGAGTCACCCAACGGCACCACGCCACTGATGATGGCCGCAATGTACGGCAGCCCCGAAGCCGTCAAGGTGCTGATTCAGGCAGGTGCTGATTTGGACCATAAAAACCAACTGGGTCTGAGCGCTTTGGATTTTGCTGTACGCGGCCAACGACAAAATTCCAAAGAACTCATTGAAACCGGATTGGCACGTCTGGCGGCTCGTCGAAACCAGGCAACACCCAACTCGGATCAGCAAAAACCGGCCGGGGCCAACCCATCCATACCCAAGTAATTCCAAGTGATCCCATCGGTTGCATTTGGCAAGATCATCACGTCTTTAGTTGCATACGATGTATATTATGTAAAGTGATCATGATCCGGCAACACCCTACACATCTCTAAAATGACCATGGGGAAATCTGATCGACATCGAGACCCACATGATCACGGTGCGATCAGATCATTGAAGATGATGGGTTCAGGGTGTCAGCACCAAACTGTGAACAGACGTGCTTTTTTGTTGCAGCGGGCGGTAATGGCCCGCAGCCCAATCACTGGCCATCGAGCGGCTTCGGTTATCAAAAATGTGACCTGATTGTCCCGTTTGGTAAATGAAGACAGATCGCTCAGGATCGGACAAGTCATACACCGCGCGCATGGAAGCCGCATGGCGGTTGGCAAAGGGTTCCTTGAGGTCGTTTGCCCAGTACTGACCAACGTTCACGGTGAACAAGTCCCCAGCACTTTCGGTGCGCACATCAAACAGGGTGTTGAGCAAAGGCACTTTCCCAAAAGGCTTGTGGCTGCTGATGGCCGGGTGCCAAGCACCCCAGCGCCAGGTGCGCATGTCCTTGGCTTGTTGGGCGGCAATGCGGGTCAAGGCACGGTCGAGCGCCGCAGACACTTGCGCTGGGCAACCAGCAGCACCACACCAAAAAGCGTCAGAGCGTTTCAGGATGCCTTCAACCGCAGCGCGAAAATGGCGTTTTCCGTACAGGGCTTTGAACCGATCGGCACCCAAATGCGGCACCAGCAAACCACGCGTCAATTCATCGGCCCATACGTTGAAGACCAGAGCAGCGGCGCTGTCCGCTGTCATTTGGCCATCAAAAGTGCCGAGCATTTTCAGGGCCTGATTACCCAGCGAGTGTTGCGGATTGGCCGTCATCACCACTGGCAGTAACGCTTTGGCACCCAACGATGTGACATCGTTTTGAATGGCTTGCAGGCTTTCACGACTGTGCTTGGGGCGAGCAGCCAACAACTGCTCAATGCGATCAAAGCGCTCGGGCGTGGTCCAGTCGTCGCCTACAAAATGTGCGTAACTTGGCGGCAAGATGTTCTGGTTGGCGGTAGCGTGCCAGCCTTTCGCTTCAATGGTGTCGCGGTTCAAAGCGGGGTTTTGGTTCGCGGGTAACCAGCCGGTCCAATCGTATTGGGCCAACCAGCCGGGGGCCGGCGCGACACCCCGGATGTCATTTTTTGGCGGACGCATGGGCAGTTTGCCCACGGCCTGAAACGCCACTTCGCCAAGCGTATCGGCCATAACCACGCTTTGCATGGGCGCATGGTTGTCGTTGAATGCCTTTTGAAGTTCAGGCACGGTTTGCGCCCAGTTGGTCAACATGCCCGATTCAACGGTTTTGTTGTCCTCGGTCAAGGCTGACCAGCGCAAACTAACGGCGTAGCGCTGGACGTTGATGAGCTTGCCGTATTGCGGTTGCACATCGCTGATGACTGGCCCATGCCGTGAGTTGCGCACTTGGAGGGTCACATCGCCCTGCCCTTTGACTCGGATGGTTTCGGCGCGCTCTTCAAATGCGGCCCAGCCAGTGGGAGTGCGGTATTGTCCCGGTTTGGACGCGTCCAGTTGTTCTAGGTAAAGGTCCTGAACGTCCGGGCCTGTGTTGGTGAAACCCCAAGCCACACCTTGGGTGCGACCCAGCACCACAAAAGGCAAACCGGGCAAGGTGGCCCCGATCACATCCAGCGCGGGGTGTTTTTGTCCACCGGGCAATACGCCCGCAGGCGCTTTGAGGTGCGCGAAATACCAGATGGCCGGTGAACTCAAAGCCAGATGCGGGTCATTGGCCAGCAAGGGTTTGCCGCTGAAGGTGCGACTGCCGGGCACTACCCAGTTGTTGCTGCCCTTGCCTTCAAGAATACCGACATCACGCACCCAGTCGGCTGACCATTGGGCCAAGGCTTTGGGAGCAGGCTCGATGGTCGAAGCGATTTTGTCCTTGGGGGCGTACACACCCAGCTCGGCATACAAGGCCGGCAGGTCCACTACGGTGGCGGGTTTTTCACCCGGGTAAGGCGGTAGGAGTTGCCACAGTTGATCGTTATTCAAGACCTGCGAGGACGACAAACGGGCGAATTCTTGCCCCCAGTTGCCGCCCAGATCAAGCGCCATCATCAGCGCCCAGCCCAGGCTGTCTTCGGGCGACCAAGCCTGGCCTTTGGGGCCACCAGCCAAGGTGCCGAGCAGTTTGAATTCAGGCGATGGCCGCACAGCACCGCTAGCCCAAGCGTTCTGAATGCCCTCGCTGTAAGCCTGCAGGGCCGCTTGCGTTGCGGGTGATAAACCCTTCAACTGTTTTTGGGCCATGCCAATGATGCCCAGCGTGCGCATGAGTTTGTCGGTGTCCAAAGTGGCCACACCCAAAATTTCAGACAACTCGCCACGCATCAGGCGGCGGTTGAATTCGAGTTGCCAGCCGCGTTCTTGCGCGTGCACAAAGCCCATCGCACGCCAGGTGTCCAGGGCGGTAGCGCCTTCGATGCGTGTGACATCCGCATCATCGCGGCTGATGGTGGCCGGGGCACTCAACCCCACCAGCTTAAGTTGTCCGTCGAGTTGGGGCAAGCTGCGCATCAAGTGCACCGCCGACACACCGCCTGCCGCCAACACGGCGCAAAGCAGAAATAAGAAAAGTCGAGCGATCCATTTCATGTGTGTCTCCGGGTGGGCGTTGCGCACGCCTCTGGTCTCGCCTGTTCAGGCTTAGATGCTGTATCAAATGTGGCCCCAAACCATCAGCGCGTCACGCCCTTCGGTGACAAGGTCCACCTTGGCGCCAACGGGCAGCAGCACCTTGGTTGCGACATGGCCAAAGGGCAAGCCGGTGAGCACCGAAGCCTTGATCTGGCTGCGCAACCACTCGACCACGGTGGCCAGCTTGAAGCCTTTGTCGTGCGTGGGCACCAGCTTGAAGTTGGTGAATTGCCCGATCAAAACCGCCTTCTGCTGGGCCAACACACTCGCGTGCAGCAGCTGCGTGAGCATGCGTTCGATGCGGTAAGGGTGCTCGCCCACATCCTCAAGAAAGAGCACGCCACCCTTGACTTGCGGGAAGTACGGCGTGCCCAGCAGAGAGGTCAACACCGTGAGGTTGCCGCCCCAAAGCTGCGCGTCTTTGACCAGCACGCGCCGCTCTGCTTCAGCCTTGGGCAATTGCCAGCCTGTTCCCTCCCCTTGCTCGAGCAGCAGGTCATCAAAGCAGGCTTGCATGATGTCGTCGGGTTCTTCGTTTGGGCCAAAATCCGCGCCCAATGCTGGGCCTTGCCAGCTGATGCGGCCGGTCTTGGCATACACGGCTTGGTTGAAAGCGGTGAAATCACTCAAACCTACAAACTGCGTGCCGCCATCGATGGCTTTGGCGATCTGTTTGTAGGGCAAGGCGGGCAGGATGCGCGTGAGGCCATAGCCTCCGCGCGAGATGAGCGCCACATCGGCCCCGCTAGCTGCAGCGCGGGTGATGGCTGCGATGCGGGTCGCGTCGTCCCCTGCAAAACGCATGTGGCTGGCCAATGCAGCTTCGTCCACTTCGACCTCATGCCCTTGGGCTTTCAGGCGCTTCACGCCACGGCGAAAAGCGGCTTTGTCGCGTACTGCACTTGAAGGAGAAAAAATGTAAATGTGGGCCATGATTTTGAGTTGAATAGGGCTGATGCGACGCTGTGGTTATGTTAGGCATACAGACAGCTGATAGGCAAAATCCCGGCCTTTGTTGTGGGAACCCTCCCCGTGGGCGATGGCATGCTGTGGGTGTGTACCCAAAATCGCCCACAGGGGTGGGCTCCTACAGGGACAAAGACCGTTGCATGCATCAAGGTCTGAAGTGTCGCACAGCCGCCTCGGCAATCGCCCTGCCCTGCTCCTGCACAAAATGGCCCGCGTCGGGCAGAAGCATCGGCTCGGGGCAACCCATGATCTGGCTTTGCAAATGGCGCATCACAGGCTCGCCCAGCACAGGGTCTTGCTGGCCGATGGCCATGAAGCTCTGGCCTTGCCAATCGTTGCGCCAAAAGTCACGCGCTTGCCTAGAGATGGCTGCGCCGGGCGAATCGGCAAACTCCGGCACCATGGGCGGGAAGGCGCGCAGCGCGGCGCGAAAGCCTTTGTCTGGAAATGGGGCGTTGTAAGCTGCCGTCTCTTGCAGCGTCATGCTGCGGTTGCCGCGTGCGAACAGTTTGCCCACGTCAAACTGCGGCTGGCTTTGGCACCAATCGCGCCAGGCTAAAAAGCCTGCGCTCAAAGCAGCCTCGCCTGTGGCCAAGGTGGTGTTCATGACCAGCAGACCTTGGTATCGATTGGGCGCATCCATCGGCAAGGTCAGGCCCAGAATGCCGCCCCAGTCCTGGACCACCAGCACCACGCGCTGCAAATCCAGACGCTCGATCAAATCCAGCAAAGACTGGCGGTGCGTTTCAAACTGGTGAAACGAGTCCTTCTTGGGCTTGTCGCTCTTGCCAAAGCCAATCAGGTCGGGTGCCACCACGCGGTGCCCCGCCGCCAGCCAGACCGGGATCATCTTGCGGTACAGGTAACTCCAAGCCGGATTGCCGTGCAGGCACAGCCAGGTCAGTGGGGCATTCGTGTCGCCCTCATCCAGGTAGTTCATGCGCAGGCCCGGGATGCTGGGCAGGTCGTTCACGTAATGCGGCTGCCAAGGATAGTCGGGCAATGCTGCAAACGCGTCGTCAGGGGTGCGCAGCGCGTCTTCTCTGAGGGGTTGGGCATTCATTCTTTTTGGCCTGAAAAAATCCTTGAGCAACTGGCCACATTCTTCGGCCAGCACACCACCCGTCACCTGCGTCTGGTGATTCAGCTGGGTGTGGCCAAACAGGTTCAACACTGAACCCGCTACGCCTGTGCGTGAGTCGGCCGCACCAAAGACTACGCGGTCCACCCGGGCGTGCAGCATGGCGCCGCTGCACATGGCGCAGGGCTCCAAGGTCACATACAAGGTGCAGCCGTCCAGCCGGTAGTTGCCCAGCAGGCGAGCCGCTTCGCGCAGAGCCACCACTTCGGCGTGCGCCGTCGGGTCGTGGCTGGCAATCGGGGCGTTGCGGCCTGTGGCTATGACGTGGCCGTCTTTCACTACCACTGCGCCCACAGGCACCTCACCCGCAGTAGCGGCGTGGTGGGCCTGCTCCAGGGCCAGACCCATCCAGCGCGCGTCTTGGCTTGGCGTATCCACGATCACGCCACCATGCCCAGCCGCTGCATCCACTGGGCGAGTGCCTGCTCTTGTTCGCTGCCTTGGGCGTAAGCGGCGTGCATGGCCGCGTGCGACTCAGGGCGGTGCTGGTTGATCTTGACCTTTGTTTTCAAGTCGAGAATCTTCAATTCAAACGCCACAATGCCATTCAGCATGCCGTGGGCATAGCTCTCGGGCAACGCTCGCCACTGCTCGGCGTAAGCGGGCTCGTGGTCGGCAATCATCTGCTTGAGCATGGCGTCTTTGGCATCGTCGCCATCCAACATGCGGGCTTCTACCCGGGCATGCACAGCCAAATAAGTCCAGGTCGGCACACGCAACAAATCGGGGTAAACGGCTGGCGACATGTAAGCCTGCGGTCCCATGAACGTCACCAACGCCTGCGGAAGCGCTTGCAAAAATCCGGCATGAGGGTTGGCACGGGCACAGTGCCCGAGCAGCGCCACAGGCTTGCCGCCCTCTTCGATCAACTTGAGCGGTAAGTGCGTGACAAACGGAAAACCATCACCGTCCGTGGACACCAAACTGGCAAACGGGTGTTCGCGCATGATGGTCGCTGCGTGCTGGGGGTGGTTGAATTGTTGGGGCAGGTACATGAAAAGACTGTATCAAAACAAAGGCACCCAAAGGTGCCTTGTCTGTCATTCCCAATGAGGGTGTACAGAGTTTTGTGTAAACGGGACGGGGATCAGTCCTTGGGCATCCTGCCTTCGAACTGAATGGTAAACCGGGTCAATGCGGCTTTCCAATCTCTCAGTGGCATCGTCCACTTCTTG
>Ga0247843_1000849_pt1 | contig 68373 bp, 59 predicted proteins | sample LaCruzMarch2017__FD_192420 | JGI IMG/M metagenome (GOLD analysis project Ga0247843, IMG submission 192420) | Freshwater microbial communities from meromictic Lake La Cruz, Castile-La Mancha, Spain - LaCruzMarch2017_8m | ecosystem: Environmental > Aquatic > Freshwater > Lake | place: Spain...
CAAGAATAGTAACTTGGCTCACGGAGCGGTGCTTTTGCTTTTTTCGTCATTAGCAAAATAGGGGAACCTCCCCAAAAATCACCGCTCCTTTTTTTGGCTACTGAAAATCGTTTTGGACGGATGTGGTCGACCATGGTATTGCGGATCTCTTTTTCAGCCTGCCGAACCAAGTAAAACGTGGTCTCTTGAGATTGCGAGCATCTCCAAGAGAGTCCCGTTTAGAGCAGAACAAATATTGGGTTATTCATTAGACTGTGTTAGTGCTTGTTGAATATCGAGATGGAATAGTTGTATTGATGGTAACTATGAGTATTTGGTAGACTCGATGAGTGCATGAAGCACAAAGGCTTAATTCGACGATTCCTTTGCTAAAATTTGAAAGAAATGAGTCAAAGAAATAACATAAACCTTTGATGGATTTCGGTTTTGGAATGCTTCTAGCGTTTTTGGAGTATACTTATATTATAGAAGGTGATATTATAACAAATCATTCATCAGATGATTTCTCAATTGTAGAATGGTGTTGTTTTTATCAGCAATCAATTTGTGTAGCAATTTTTGTAAATCACTTCGTTTTGAATTGATTTCGGCATGGAGCTTATTAGCATCGTCATTCAAATTAAAGTCGGACAAGGTCAATTTGGCTTTTCTTGCAACTTCAATAATCCAAGGTTCAAAACGGGGCTTGATAAAAATCATTTTGTTGTTTCGATTGGCGTCTATACTACAACGAATGTTGTTTTGATCAAAAGTCGGATTGTTGTAACATTGCCGATAATAGGGATGATTGGCAATTCTTTCCGGATCTTCGTCAATGAGTCCGATCAATTGGCTATTTTCACTGAGTGTTTTGATGACAGTGCCGCTCCCTGAATGATGAGTAATATCACTTCTCGGAGTTCCGAAAGTCAACAACAGAGCTTCTTCAGGATTGCACTCGACGTGGTAACGCGTCATGTCGTAAATTTATCGAAATTTAGAAAGGCATCCTGCTGCATTTCAATGATTTCCGCGATTTCTAGCGTAGTTAATGAACGTACAGTTGTGGTGTAGTTCTCCATTTCCGTTAGAAAAACACGGAGTTCATGCCCCGGACTTTTCTCGATGATGTTTAAAAGCAAATAGGGATTGTGCGTTGTGATAAAATACTGGTTAGATGGATCTTGTGCGATGCGTTCGGCTATATACTTGGTGTAGAACGGGAAAGTATTTGATTCAGGCTCGTCTAAAATTATTGACTTATTCTTATTCGTTTCTATGGCCATAAGTAAGAAGACTACCCTCTGCAGTGTTTCAGAAATAGTAGTATATGGATAACTGTAAATGATATCATCTACTTCCTTGACAATCTCTAGTTCGTTGTCCTGTGGTTTTAAGTTAATCTTATAACCTTTATCTTTGAAAAATAGTGATACAAGCCTTTTGTACTCCGTGTTACTGATTAATAAATTCGGTATATTATCGCCAAATGGAGGATTTAAAAAATTGCGAAAAGTCGTATTGAACTGTTCAAGTCTTTTATATATATAAGTGACAATGGAACTATCAAGTTGCGAGGAATTATTTGAAAGAATCAAACCATTATAATCAAGATTTAAATACGCCAAGGTGGTCTCTTTCCAATTGTAATTTTTATTGGATTGCCAAAAAAAATTCCAATCTAGATTAGCATTTTTGAAAAGATTCAATACCTCGTCTAACTCGTAGAAAATGAATTGAAAGCTATTGAGGAGAGCGCCATCTTTATTCTTCCCCAGTCCAATTGATAATTTTAAATCGTTGGTCTTTATTTCAATAGGATGATCTAGAGATGAGTCAAAGAATAAGTTGTTCAACGTTTTGTATCGAACTACATTTTTAAACCCATTCTCTGGAGCATTTATTGATAGCATACTTATCGCTTCAAGTATGTTGGACTTGCCGGAATTGGGTTCTCCTATAAAGAGATTTATTCTATTCGGTTGAATTGACAAATCTTTAATTGATTTGAAATGGCTTATAGATAACTCTGTGATTCCTTTCATAATCCAAATATAGTAGGAATGTTATTTTAGCTCATTTTAAATGAGAATAAAAGTTCAAGGGTTTGACCTGGAGAAGGGTTTAGAACTTTGGAAAAGTATGTTCGGCGCGGGCCCTCGTATCATACCTCCACCCCCACTACCCTTCCTTCGTAGGAGCGGACGTTGAGCGCGAGGCCGTTGGAAAAAAGCCAATATTGACCCCGGATGCCGAGCAAGGCGGCGCGGATCGGAAAGTCCTTTTCGGGATTCAGGCTCTTGCGGTGTACATAGCCTTCCGGGGCGGGGAAGGAAAGCGTTGTTACGGTGGGATCGGGGCTTGCGTAGGCTTGAAGTTCGGCCGGAAGCAGGGCTAGGGCCTTGTGTTTTTCGACGGTCAAATCGATAGGGTCGTCGATTCCGCTGAGCATCTTCTTGACGACGGTTTTGTCGCTCATATGCGGCTTGAGCGCGACTTCGATCACCCCTGCCAAATAGCGGTTGGGCACTTCGGCCAAAACAATGGCTGCCGAGGCGCCTTGATCGATCCAGCGGGTCGGGATCTGTGCCCTGCGCGTTACCCCCACCTTAAGCCCCCCGCTGTTGGCCAAATACACCACATGCGGTTGCAATTGATACGCCTGTTCAAAGGCCCAATCGCGTTCGGCTATCCCCAGATGCGCCTTGCTGAGTTCTGGGCGCAACACAAAATCCCCGGCCTCAGGCTTGGTCATAAAGCACTGATAACAAAAGTTCTGGCGAAACACCCGATCGACGATTTTCCCGCACGAGCAGACGATATAACCTTGATAATCGAGCTGCAACTCCTTCTCAATCCAGCGGTTCACCACCACCAAATCGGCGCCCAATTCCATCGCATACCGCACCGGCTCACCCGGGGTACTCATCATCTTGTTTAATGGACCTTCAAACCGCATCGTTCAGGGATTGGGAAAACGATCCTGCCCCATAAATGCCTGCTTCACCGCCTCCGCCAACACCCCGACCTCGACCGTGTTCAGCCCATGCGCTCCAGGGAGTTCGAGGAAGGTGGCTTTGAGCAACGCCTCCGCAACGGCTTCGGTTTCCGTTCGGGTCACCATCCGGTCGTCCGCGGCCCTACAGAGGTGCACGCGGCATTCGATGTGCTGCAGTTGAGCCGGAGAAAGTGCCCCGCCCTCGACGAGGTCGCGCATCATGCCGGCTGTTTCGGTTAAGAGGGCGCTCCAGCGATCGGCCCCGTGCATACGAATCAAGTCGTCGACAAATTCGGGGGCCTTGGCTCGGAGAAAATCCGCGTCGAGTTTTTTGATTTCGCGGGCACCCGATTCGGGACTCCAATCGAATTTGGTTCCCAAGGTGACCAATCCGCGCAGAAAACCGGGATGGAGATGCTCGGCCATCAAGCCGACATATCCTCCCATCGAATAACCCACAACGAACATCGAGCCGCTCCAGTGGCTGAGCACATCTTCTGCCAAGGTCCGAAGCGTCCACTCCGAAACGGCCGTGCGCGCACCGTGTCCGGGAAATTCATGGATGTGGGTCTCGAAATGGGGATCGAGCGCCTGGGCCAAAGGCTCCAGCTGGACACCGCTGCCCAGGGCGCCGTGGAGGAGCAAAAGAGGGGGGCGAGACGCAGCCATCGAGATTTTAAGCCTCGAACGATTCGCCTCGGAGCATTTCGTGAAGCTCGGAAGCACTAATAATATAGCCGTTCAAATCGCGATCGGGATAGGTCGCAATGTCGACCCCATCCTCGCTCAAGTTCAACAGCCAACCCATCAGGTGCTGGTGCTCGATCGATTCAATCTGAAACTGGCTCCAGCCCCCGCGCAGCATGCTTCGTGCCGCGGCTTCGGTGGGCCACAATGGCATGGCGCGGTGCCCTTCTTCGTCTTCGAGCAATACGGGGCCTTCGTCGTTGCGAATCAGCCAAACGGCCGTGTATGCCGCCGAAATCAACCCTTGCATCCGCGCTTCGGCTTCGCGCGCTTCGTCCGATTCATTCATCGACGCAAGATGGGCAATCTCCCCCGAAGAGGAGCGTCAAATCCCACCGCATTTTGCACAAAAACCGAAACCGCAAATGCTCCCGATCAATGCTTGGCATTCCCGATGCCCGGGCGGACAAACGCGGGATTGGCAAACCGCAGACGGCGCTCTCCGCTCCATTCCAAATGCTGGTCGTAAAACCCAAAGCACTGATAGCCGTAAGTTTTGAGGAAGGCATGAAAGTCTTCGAAGGGCACGTGCCGATCGTTGTGCGGATTCATTCCGGCTTCCACTTGTACAAAGTCGATGCGCTCGGCGGCAAGGGCGTGAACAGCCCCTTTGAGCACCTCCAAATCGTGGCCTTCGGTGTCGATTTTGAGCAAGTGAATGCGCTCCAGCCCCAGCCGTTCCATGACCCGATCGAGGGTGTCGAGCACAATGGTCTCGCTGCCTTGGTTGAGCCCTTGATCGGAGGCGTGCACGTCGAGGGTGTTTTTGGAATCGTCGTCGAGCAGTTGGATTTGCGCGCTTCCTGCCTCGGCCGCCAAAGCCTCGGGGTGGAGGTGGATTTGGGCGTATTTGCGGGTATTGGCCGCCAATTTGGCCCGGGTCGCGCTAACGGGTTCAAAGCAATGCACCGAAGCGTCGGGAAACCACTGCACCAATTTGAGCGCGGTTTGTCCTTGATTCGCCCCAACGTCGAAGATGACCTTGGGCCGGTGGGCGGCGCCCAGCTTGAGCAAATCGAGGTACAAATCGACGCCCTGAGGGACATAGCGGCGAACCGAATCGGGTAGATTTTTGAGGGCAAAATAGCCCGTCGTTTTGAGGAACTCTTTCATGATTAGGGCCTTGGCGGGGTGAAGATAGTGCCATCGCCGCATCGCGGACAAAGGGAACTTCCTTGGATGAGCGAAAAATGGCGACCCTTTTCGGCCCAGATCTACTCTCTTGTGCGCGATTAACGTGCCTATTTCAGTGCTCCGGTATTCGGCACGGTAGAGGCGTTTCCATCGCGTTCGGCCCGATAGTGGGGCGACATAATCTCAATACCCCTCAAAGCGCAGAATTCCTGAATTTTTTCGTGCACAGCGCTCAGCAATCCCGCTTGGCGGTTGGCCTCGGCCGTAAAAAAGCACAAGCGATACGACACATAGAAATCGTCGAGCGAGGTCTGCAGCACAAAGGGCTCTGGATGCGGCTGGACGCCCTCCACCGCGCGGGCGGCATCGGTCAAGGCGGCATACAAAAGGCGATAGGGAACATCGTATCCAATAGTCACCACGGTGCTCAAGATCAGACCCTCTTCTTTTGCTAAGGTGCTGTAATTGATGCTATTGGTATTCATCACCGCGGAATTGGGCACCGAGATTACTTCGTTAAAAGGTGTTTTGATTCGGGTTACCAGCAAGTTGCGCTCTACCACATCCCCATAAACGTCCCCCAGCCGAACCCGGTCGCCCAGGCGGAACAACCGCATATACGTCAGCATCATACCCGAGATGATGTTCGATAAGGAACCCGCAGAACTAAAGGTGAAGAGAAAACCTAAGAAAACAGATACACCTTGAAAAACAGGCGATTTGCTTCCCGGTAAATAGGGGAAGATCAAGACGAACAACAAAGCCAGCATCAACACCCGAACCAATTGATAGGTCGGGGCGGCCCAATCGGGATAGAACCCCTTGATCCGCATTCGGCCCGATTCGATTTCCGTTTTGATCAAGTGAAGTGCGCGCAGCAAAAAGCGGAAGAACACGATCAGAATCCCGATGGTGACCAAATTGGGCAAATAGTCCATGAACTGTTCGACCATTTCGAGCAAGGGCCCGGTGATTGACGAGAGGAATTTCTGCGTGATGGGTCGGGTCTCCGGAAAAATGGCAAAGAGGATGGGAATCGCAAAGGCGATAAGCATCAAACTCAGCAGCCAACGCGAAGCGCGAAACAAGGCTTGAACCCAAGGCCGGGTTTTGTCCGAATACAACACTTCCAACCCAGCGGAGTCACTGTGTACCCTTTTTCGTTCAATTCGAGCCAAATAACGCCGTTCCCACCAACCTACTGCGCGCAGCACCAGCCAAATAGAGCCGATCAGAATCCCCAAAACGAGCAGCGAATACCCGATTTCGAGGGCAATCTGCTTGGGATGTGTACGGGCTTGATAGTGCCGTGCAGCCTTGAGCGCGCTTTCTCTAAAGATTCGCGCCAAGGTGGCGCCCGAAGCCTGATAGAGCTGCTCGTCGTTTTGATTGACGTTGAGAATTAGCTGATTGCGAAACCACAACTCGGTGCCGGCATCGCCTTGGCGGATGGGGAGCGAATCTTCGGTAAGTCCTTTGTATCGAGCCAGTTCGGCGATTCGATCCGAGAACGAAGCGGCGCGCTCCTCGAGGCTGAGGTCCCCGCTGCCTCGGTAGATCAGAAACAACGTATCGCCCAAAGGACCCAAAACCGGAGCGCTGACGGTATGCCGTTTGAGCGAATCGAGCCGCTCCTGCGGAAGTTCCGAGCTCGGCTGGCCGAAAACGGAGGTACACAGGCAGATCATCGCGGTGGTCTGCAAAAACACTCGAATGGCGGTCATCGATGGGGGATAATCTCGAGGTAAATCTAAGCAGGAGTTGGTCTGAATAAGGACCATTCCGAACCGCATCTCGGTGTAACACCTTTCATCAAGAGGATTTTCAGTGGTACATCTGAAATTTCTCCAGAATGATTAGAAAATGTGAATTGAAATTGAAATTTATTCCATTTAATAAGAAATCTTAAAGGCAGACTAATTACGTTCATGGGGTTCGCACAGAAGTTATAAACCCAGGATGACTTAATCCCAATAGAGATCAACGAGTTGCCCGGCTATCAAGGTGTCTAAGTCCTCTCGACTTGGGGTCCCAGCGACGCCGAGTCGCACCCAGCCGCAACGGCCCGGTAGAACCGCGATGCTTCGCGGTTCAAGCAAAATGGCCATAAAGGTCTTCGTCAATGTGATTGAACGTCACTCGGCCAAAGGCCGTCAACCAATAAATTCCGCTTAAAAAAGCTCGTTTCTTTCCTTCTTTCTTTGGAGCAGCAAAGAAAGAAGCCCCCCGCGGGAGCGGAGTGTACAATAGAGTCGTAGAGAGGGAATGAACAGCGCAGGCCAACTTTGAATGCTCATCGGCGTAGCCGGAAGACATCGGAATTGAAGACTCACATAACCCTTGAAGTACTTCATTCAATTGATCATGGTAGGCTTTATTCTAAAAAAATAACTTGAATCATTTGATAAGTATCTCTCTTTAAAATCCTTTGACCCTTTTCAGCGCTTAGAGAAATTCACTGCAATCCATAAAAAAACCCCGCCGAAGCGAGGTTTTCAAACAGATTCTGAGAACCCTTACATCATTCCACCCATGCCCCCCATTCCAGCGGCACCGCCTCCTCCGGCCGATTCCGGCTTCGGGATTTCGGTAATGGTGGCTTCGGTGGTCAGGAGCATACCCGCAATCGAAGCGGCGTTTTCGAGGGCCACGCGGGTCACCTTGGTCGGGTCGATAATGCCCGCTTCAAACATGGCTTCGTAGGTATCGGTCTTGGCGTTGAACCCAAAGTCGCCTTTGCCTTCTTTCACTTTGGAAACGACGACCGAACCTTCCAATCCGGCGTTTTCGACGATTTGGCGCAGGGGCTCTTCGATGGCGCGGGCCACAATAGCCATGCCCGTGGTTTCGTCGTCGTTGTCGCCCTTCAAGCCGGCCAGAGCCTCGGTAGCGCGCACCAGGGCTACGCCTCCACCGGGAACAATGCCTTCTTCAATCGCAGCGCGGGTGGCAGCCAAGGCGTCGTCTACGCGGTCTTTCTTTTCTTTCATTTCCACTTCCGAAGCGGCACCTACGTAGAGTACGGCGACACCCCCGGCCAACTTGGCCAAGCGCTCTTGCAGTTTCTCTTTGTCGTAGTCGGACGTGGTGGTCTCGATTTGGGCCTTGATTTGGTTCACCCGGGCCTTGATGTCGTCGTGTGCACCGGCACCGTTTACGATGGTGGTATTGTCCTTGTCGATGGTCACCTTTTCGCAGCGACCGAGCATGTCCAAGGTGGTGTTTTCGAGCTTAAAGCCGCGTTCTTCGGTCACCACGGTGCCACCGGTCAAAATCGCGATGTCTTCGAGCATGGCCTTGCGGCGATCGCCAAAACCGGGGGCTTTGACAGCGGCCACTTTCAAACCGGCGCGAATGCGGTTCACCACCAGCGTAGCCAGGGCTTCGCTGTCGACGTCTTCGGCGATGATCACGAGGCTGCGACCGCTCTGCAAAACGGGCTCGAGGATGGGGAGCAACTCCTTCATCGTCGAGATTTTCTTGTCGTAGATCAAGATATAGGGCGACTCCATTTCGGTGATCATCTTGTCCGGATTGGTCACGAAATAGGGCGACAAATAGCCGCGATCGAACTGCATGCCTTCGACCACTTCAACATACGTTTCGGTGCCTTTGGCTTCTTCGACGGTAATGACCCCTTCTTTCTTCACCTTGGTCATGGCCTCGGCGATCAGCTTGCCGATGGAGTTGTCGTTGTTGGCCGAAATCGAAGCCACTTGCTCGATTTTGTTGTCGCTATCGCCCACAGCCAGCGATTGCTTTTTAAGGTCTTCGACCACAACGGTCACAGCCTTGTCGATGCCGCGCTTCAAATCCATCGGATTGGCACCGGCGGCGACGTTCTTCAGCCCTTGGGTCACGATGGCCTGGGCCAAAACCGTGGCGGTGGTGGTTCCGTCTCCGGCCACATCGGCGGTGCGAGAAGCTACTTCTTTCACCATCTGAGCGCCGAGGTTCTCGATTTTGTCTTCGAGTTCAATTTCTTTGGCGACGGTTACACCGTCTTTGGTGACGCTGGGCGAGCCGAACGACTTCTCGATAATGACGTTGCGGCCCTTGGGACCGAGGGTTACTTTGACCGCATTGGCCAAGGCATCGACGCCTCTTTTGAGTCGGTCGCGGGCGTCGAGGTCGAAATGGATTTCTTTAGCCATGTTTGTGCTGGTTTGTTGTTGTTAAACGGTTCGGATTCAGAGGATTCCGAAAATATCCGACTCCTTCATAATGAGGTAGTCCTTGCCTTCAAACTTGAGTTCGGTGCCCGAGTATTTGCCGTAGAGCACTTCGTCTCCCGGTTGTACGGTCATCGGTTCGTCTTTTTTGCCCTGACCTACGGCGATCACTTTGCCGCGTTGGGGTTTTTCCTGAGCGGTGTCGGGGATAATCAGACCGCTCGCGGTTTTGGTTTCAGCCGGCATGGGCTCGACCAGAACGCGGTCGGCCAAGGGGCGGAGGTGGATGTTGGACATAGTTTGTTGAAGGTTTTGGTGAAACAACGTTTGGCGTCGTTTGACGATGTCGGGCAGGTCGAATTTCATGCCAAGACACCCAAATGCCGCCCTTAGGGGGTGAAAAGGCGGCTTGCTGAGGGCAGAACCCCGTGGAGTCTGTCAAGCTGTCGTTTAGATACCCAAGGCATCTGCCAAGGGACGATTCGGTTTTGTCAATCCGTCAGTCTCAGGCCATATTGTGGTAGACCGCCTGTACGTCTTCGTCGTCTTCGAGGCGTTCGAGCAGCTTTTCGACCTCTTCGATTTGGGCTTGATTCAACGTTTTGGTATCCATGGGAATGCGTTCAAATCCAGAGCTAACGATCTGGATACCTCGGTCTTCCAGCGCCTTTTGAATCGAGCCATAATCGGGGAAATTGCCGTAGACCATCAGGCTCTGGTCTTCTTCGTCTCGGAACACTTCTTCGGCACCGTGGTCGATCATCTCAAACTCGAATTCTTCGGGATCCAACCCCTCGCCCGCGATTTTAAAATGGCATTTGCGCTCGAACAAGAATTCGACCGAACCGCTGGTGCCCAAGCTGCCGTTGAATTTGTTGAAATAAGATCGGATGTTGCCCACCGTCCGGGTCGGGTTGTCGGTCGCCGTTTCCACGAGCAAGGCGATGCCGTGGGGGGCGTAGCCTTCGTAGACCAATTCCTTGTAGTCTGCCTGGTCTTTGGCCGTGGCCCGCTTGATGGCGCGCTCCACATTGTCCTTGGGCATATCGGCGGCCCGGGCATTCTGAATCAAGGCTTTGAGTCGCGAATTGGCCTCGGGACTGGGGCCGCTTTCCTTGACGGCCATAATGATGTCCTTGGTGATCCGCGTAAAGACCTTCGACATCGAAGCCCACCGCTTCATCTTCCGCGCCTTGCGGTATTCAAACGCTCTTCCCATGGGTGTTGTATCTGTTGCGTGTTGTATCGATCGAGGGGGGCTAAATTAACGATGGGGTGGGCTTGGGTTCGGGCTTTAACTGGGATAGAAACGGCTATCTGGTTTTCGTCTACCTTGCCCGCACGTCAAACCTGCACACAGCGCTTGTTTGGCTGATTCAAACGCGGTGTTGCGATGCTCGAAGCGTATTTTCAAGAAGCGGGATTTACCCCAGAAGAAGTAGCGATGATTGCCCGTCGGTTCGAAAGCCGGAGCTTGGCCAAAGGAGACTTTTTGGTCAAGGAACAATCGGTGTCTCGATCGGTGGCTTTTTTGGAAGAAGGCCTCATGCAGTTTTACTCCATGGATGCCGAAGGGCTGGAACGCACCACCTACGTCTCGTTGCCACGGACTTTTGTGGCTTCGCTCTTGAGTTTCCTCGAAGAAAAGCCCGCTCGGGAAAACATCCGGGCCATCGTGCCCAGCGTGGTGCACTTGCTCCACAAAAGCGACATTGTGGAACTCAAGCGCGAGGTTCCGGGGTTTGCGGACTGGTATCTCGGCATGCTCGAATACCAATTGTGCTGTATCGACGAAGACCGCATCGATTTGATCACGCTTACGGCCGAAGAGCGCTATGAAAAACTCCTGAAAAAGGAACCCGAGGTCTTGCGCACGGTGCCCTTGCACTACATCGCTTCGATGCTCGGCATGAGCCCCCGGCATTTGAGCCGGCTCCGGGCCAAAGGATAAATCCGCCGCATTTTGAGACATATGTCCGCTTGGGCCCAAGCGGGTCGGGCGAGTTTTGCCCCATCGTTTCAAAACACGGTTATCGATGAAGAATCTTCTGATTTTCGGGCTTTTGCTCTCTGTCGCTGTACGGGTTCAAGCCCAAAGTAGGTTTCCCGAACACCAAATCAGCCTGAACGGTTTTCGCAATCCTTCGATCGGGTTGGAATACCAACACAAGCAGATTTCGGTACATGCGGGCTATTATGTCACCAATTTCGAAAGCGGCATCACCACTGAGTTCTTTAAGACCGGAGCCAGCTTTTGGTTTCTGCCTTGGGGGAACCAAGAAGTGCCTTCGGCCTTGTATGTAGGGTCGTCTTATTTGCGCGGCACCAGCCGGGAATACAAAGACGAAAATGCCGTCGCATTCGAAACAGGGGTGCGCTGGGTCGTGTGGAAAGGCCTGAATCTCCGTTTGGGGGTCATCGCGATGGCTTCGGAGGGGCACGACCTCGAAATCAATCCCACCCCGGGCATTGGCTATTCTGTCCAATGGTAACGCCTGCTGTTCAGCGATGGGTCTGTGGGGCGCTCCTGTTGCTTGGCGCTGGGAACTGCGCGCTAGCCCAAAACACAGAACCGTACAACGCCGAAGTCGAAGTGGGGGTGAGTTTTGTGTTGCCCCAACTCCAAAGCGGAACCGAATTGCTTCGGGCCCAAGACTTGCGCGAAGCGGGACAGAGCTACTATGCCGACGAAAATGGCCAGCGCGCCAACGTGGGCTCCTACCGCAATCTGTCAGGATACCAGTTGTCAGTGGGTTGGTACAAGCCTTTGCGGCGGGTTCGCGGACTGAAGTTGGGCGCCCTGGTGCGCAATGTGCAAACCGGTTCGACCCCTTCGGACGGGGGCTATGCCGAAGCCTATTTTTTCAACTTTATTACGGCGGGTGTTGCCGCCCAATACCGGCCTTTGTCGACGTTGCCTTTGTTTGTCAAGGCCGATTTCGGCTTGGCCGCGGTGCTCACCAAGAACCGATATGTTCCGACGGGGGGTACCCAGTCTTTTTTTCATCAGTTTGGCATTGGAACCGCGTTTGGAGCCGAAGTGGGTTATGTGTTTTCGCTCCACGCCAAGACGGGTTTGGGGCTCGAACTCAAAACAGGCTATCAATGGGCGAAAACCCGGGTAGAGGTCAATGGCATTGGAGACGATCGATGGGGGTTTGGCGCTTTGTCTATCGGCACTGCGCTCCATTTTTAAGCGCCACCCATGAACCGTCAACAGTGGATTGGAGCGTTGCTCGTCTCAGGGGCACTCGGGGTTTTGATACCCTACACCGGGCTCACCATCGTGTTTGACTATCCCGATATATTGCGACAAGACCCAGGTCGCATTTTAGCGCAATTTCGAGCCGGAGGTGAGGGACTCATCGGGTTGTGGTGGTCTTTTGCGGTGTTGGGCTTGCCTTTGTTGGTCGCCACGGTGCAACTCGGTCAACGCTGGGAGCAGCACTATGCCCCGGTGCGTTGGGCCACCACCCTCGGTGTCGCAGGCCTGTTGGCCCAAATGGTGGGCTTGCTCCGGTGGTCCTTTGTCGTGCCCGTTTTGGCCGAAACCTATGCCACAGGCAACGAGGCTTCTCGTGCTGCGGCCGAGGTCGGTTTTCAACTCATTCATCAATATGGGGGCGTGGTATTGGGGGAACACCTCGGGCAAATGTTTACTATAATTTGGACCGTGGTCATGGTCTTCACTTTTGACCGTTTTCGTGCAACCCCCCGTTGGATGGGGGCTTTAGGGCTCGTTGCGTCTCTGATTTACGCATGGGCGCAAACCGAATTGTTCCACACCGTTTTGCCCGATTTTCCGCTCGTGGATTGGGCGGGGCTCGTGGGCAGCAGTTTGTGGTTGTTGTGGTTGATCTGTGTGGGTGTTTATTGGATCGGGACTCCTACGCAAAACGCATTCGAATGATGCTCTATCGCTGTATTCAAAAATGGCGGGCGCGTCTTGTTGCGTCTCAATTGCGCCGACCGAGTGGTCTTTTGGCGCGTAGGGCGGCCAAAGCCATGAATCAGGCCAACGCAGGAATGTATGCCGTGGCCAAGGGGGCCTTGCGCCTCGAGCCTGGACACCAATTGCTCGAAATCGGATTTGGAAATGGAGCGTTTTTTCAGGAAATCTTCGATGCGCACCCTGAGGTATCCATCACCGGGGTCGAATTTGCCCCTCAGATGGTCCGCGAAGCCCATCGGCGCTATCCTGAGGCGGTGCAGCGAGGACGTTTGAACGTGCTCCAGGGCAACAGCGATTGCTTGCCCTTTGCCGATGGCCGATTTGATCGAATGCTGTGCGTCAATCTGATTTACTTCTGGGAACATCCCGAAGAACACCTCGCCGAGATCCGCAGGGTGCTCAAGCCGGGCGGACTGTGGGTGTGCAGTTTTCGCCCCAAAGACCACCTCGAGGCCTATCCTTTTGCCCGGCATGGATTTACCCACTATTCCGAGGCCGAATGGAGAAGTCGATTGGAGGCCGCAGGGTTTACCTGGATCGATTCGGAGTATCGAAAAGAGCCAATATCCCACCGTCTGCGCGAGTCCGTCCCATTTGAATCTGTGTGTTTGGTGGTGCAGCGCTGCTGAACCAAACCACCCTGGGCTTAGAGCGTATGCCAATTGCGTTTTTTGTACACTGGGTTGTGGGTACAATTCCGGGGGCGGATCGCGTCAAGGGAAAAAACCAAGGACCTTTATGGTTCTACAGCAATGCCAATGCACGGGGTGTTTTTATCGTTCGCTCTAAAAAGGCCATTCTCTTTTTCATGGAGAATGGGGCCGCTTTTCGTCTTGCTGGGTTGCTTTTTCGAGGGGGGATCGGCGGCAGCACAAACGGCCCCGATGTGGGCAGAGGGCGAGCTCGTGGATTCGACCCGAGGAGATCTCAATTATGATGGTGTCTCGGAATGGGTTGGGGTGTATGATGGGGATCACAACCCGGATTCTTTGGACCCTCCTGCGAGATCGGTTTTGATTTATCGTAGGTCAAACGGAAACTGGGCTTTGTGGATGCGCTCCGATCAAGCCGTCTATGGCCGAACAGAAGGCGGGGTGCGGGGCGATCCTTGGGGTTCCGTTCGGATCGAACGGAGTCGGTTGACCGTTGAACAGAGCGGTGGCAGCAATTGGGTTTGGTCCCTTGTTGAAGAGTATCGTTGTTCGAACGACACCTTGTACCTGACCCGATATCAAAGCACGTATGGTAAGATTTGCGACTCTTGGTCCGAGGTCGATTTCAGACCCGGCACGGGCCGTGTTTCCCTCCGTTTGACGACCGAGCTTTGCGATTCGATTCCCGATGCGGTGCCCGTTGTTGAAGACGAGGTGTTTTATGAAAAGGGCTGGAGCATCACGTTTGAGGACCGACAATCGCGCGATATCGCATTTACGGCTCCGCGTTTGAACAAGGTTATTTGGATTGCTTCGGTTCCGCAGCGCTAAGACCTGTTCTGGAAAATCCAAAGCAGAAATAGGCTGCTTCGAAGGGATCAAACCGGATCGGATGAGCCGTCGTTGAGAGGACCCAACGAGATCACCAACCCCTATTGGCCCTCGAGGACCTTTTTCTTCAGTTCTTCCTTGTAAGCCACCACTTTGAGCAACAAGTCGGCATCCGCCGTAGCGAGAATCTGGGCGGCCAGAATCCCTGCGTTTAAGGCGCCATTCACCGCCACCGTGGCCACGGGTACGCCCCCGGGCATCTGTACAATGGAGAGTAGGCTGTCCCAGCCGTCGATCGAATTCGTACTCTTGACCGGCACCCCGATCACGGGCAGGGGGGTGAGCGAGGCGAGCATTCCGGGCAAATGCGCTGCGCCACCGGCACCCGCAATCAACACCTTGAGCCCTCTTCCCACGGCGCTTTGGGCATATTCCACCATCCACTCTGGCGTTCGGTGGGCCGAAACAATGCGTACTTCGTGGGGAATCCCCATCTCGGTCAAAAAATGCGCCGCGGCTTCCATCACGGGTAGGTCAGAACGGCTGCCCATGGCAATGCCCACCAAAGGCAATTCGGTTTCAGTATTCATCGGCTGTGCACTTGAATGGTGTGTTGAAAGCGGCGGGCCTTGGCCAAAACGGCCTCGAGCGATTCGTCGAGCAGAATGAGATGCCCCATTTTGCGAAAGGGCCGGGTTTGGGTTTTTCCGTAGAGTTCCAGATAAGCCCCGGGTTCGGCCAAAACCGCTTCTACCCCGACGTAGTGCACGGGTCCTGAATGCCCTTCGGCCCCGACCAAATTGACCATGGCCGCCGCTTTTTCAACCTGGGTCGAGCCGAGCGGAAGATTGAGTACGGCGCGCAGGTGCATTTCGAACTGGGAGCATTCGGCCGCCTCGTTGAACAAATGCCCGCTGTTGTGCGGGCGGGGTGCCATTTCGTTGATCAAAATCCGCCCATCGCGGGTAGCGAAAAACTCGATGGCGAGTAAGCCCACATGCTGGAGCCCTTCCAGAATCTGTCGGCTCAAATCCAACACCTGTTGTTCGAGGGTCGCATCGGCCCCGGAGGGCAGATGAACGATTTCTACTTGGTTGGCCTCGGGGTGGAATTCCATCCCCACCACCGGATAGAGCGCGATTTCCCCATCGGCATTGCGCGCAGCCACACACGCCAGTTCGCGCTCGATGGGCACCACCGATTCCACCAAACAGGGCACATCGGGCAAGGCATTCAGCGTTTCGGGCTTGTGAATCACCGATACTCCACGACCGTCGTAGCCCCCTTTGCGCGACTTCCACACCAAGGGCAATTTCCGGCGGCCTTGGGCCACGTCCTCCCGCAAGACCTCGATGCCGTCGTAGAGCACATAATCTGAAGTCGGCAATTGATGTTGGCTAAAGAACTGTTTCTGAAGTCCTTTATCCTGTATCAATCGGATGGTCTCCGGACGCGGATACACCTTGATCCCTTGGCGTTCCAAATCCGCCAAAGCTTCGGTCGATACCCCTTCGATCTCGATGGTCACCGTCGCGCAGCCAGCGCCGAAGGAACGAACCGCATCGGCCTCGTTCAGATCGCCGACTTTAAATAGACTCGTCCATTTCGAGCATGGGCATTCGGGATCGGGATCGAGCACAGCGGGGTGTACATCCCAGCGCGCAGCGGCGGCGAGCAACATCTTTCCCAATTGGCCTCCTCCCAAAATACCGAGCGTTCCGCTCGTCCCAAACCGTGACTCCATGGGTCAAAAATACGGCGGCCCAAGAATACAGCGGCTTAGAGCGCCTCGACCCGAACCAGCGGATGAACCAAATAGAGGCGCTGGTTGTCGAGCCGGACGCAGGCAATGCGGCTCCGCCTCAAAGCTCCTTTGTGGAATTCCATCCCATTCGGGAGCCGAAAATGGCTTCCTTCGGGCAATTCGCTCAGCAAAGGCCAATCGGTTTGTAATTCAGCGGGGTCAAAGGCGCGCAATGCGGCCACCAATACCCGGTCGGTCAGAGAGCTGGCATCGGGGTTGCGCATGTGCTGGCGCAAGACTCTGAGCAGAGGCTCCGGATAGACCCCTTCGGTGAGCAGGGGTAGCATAATCGCCGAAAACTGCTGTTTCCACTCGGTTCCATGCGGGGCAACGCGGTTTCCATGACTCAAGTAAACGAGCAGGTGGGCGTATTCGTGAATCAGGGTCAGCAGAAAGGAGTACGGATTGAGCGTGGCGTTGACCGAAATCCGGTGCCGGCCATCGGGACCGGGGGGGCGGTAGTCGCCCAATCGGGTGTTGCGGTTTTTGGCAAGGGTAAGCCGCAGCGGGTGGGTATTCAGCAATTGGCGGGTATACGGTCGGGCGGCTTCGGGGATTTTGTCCAACCAGGCGTCGGAGGTGGAAGGGGAAGCCATGGTCAAAAATGCGGGCAATCGCAGGGCTTGGCGCCTCCACACGATGCGACGACCAGCCCCAGACAGAACCACAGGAGTCCGAGAAACCCTGGAGCGTGCAACAGGGCCAAACCGCGGGTTCGGTAGATTAAAAAGAGACGTGCATTTTTGCCCATGCGGGTCCGTTGATTGCGGGGCCAAATTAAAGGTAACTTCGCGCTTCATGCTGCTCAACACCGTATTCAAGACTACCGGGGCCTATGTCCTGTTGATGTTGCGGGTATTTCGAAAGCCCGAAAAACTCAAGGTCTATACCCGCGCCCTGATGCGCGAGATCGATCTGCTGGGTTTGGACTCGGTCGCCATTGTTTCGATCATCTCGATTTTCGTTGGAGCCGTTGTCACGATTCAGACCGCGCTCAATCTCGACGATCCGTTTATTCCCGACTACTATATCGCCATCGCCACCCGCGAGTCGATCATCCTCGAATTTTCGCCCACCATGGTCAGTTTGATTCTCGCGGGCAAGGTGGGGAGCAACATTGCCTCTACGCTGGGCACCATGCGGGTGAGCGAACAAATCGATGCGCTCGAAGTGATGGGGATCAATTCGGCTTCCTACCTCATAATGCCCAAGATTGTGGCCAGCATGATCTACAATCCGTTTCTGATTGTTATCAGTATGTTTTTGGGTATTCTGGGTGGCTATATTGCGGGCAATCTGACCGGAATGGTGGCCCCCGTCGACTATGTAATGGGCATTCAATTGGGCTTTAAGAGCTACTATATCGCCTACTCGCTCACCAAGACCATGGTGTTCGCCTTTCTCATTACCTCGATCGCGTCTTATGCGGGCTATACGGTACAGGGCGGGGCGGTAGAGGTGGGGGTGGCCAGTACCCGCGCCGTAGTCAGCGCCAGCGTGGCCATCATTATCGCGAACTATTTGCTCACCCAGCTTTTGCTCGGTTAACCATCCATGATCGAAGTCCGCGACTTGCGCAAATCGTTTGGAACCCAAGAAGTGCTTAAAGGCATTTCGGCGGTGTTTGAACCCGGTAAAGCCAACCTGATCATTGGGCAAAGCGGGTCGGGGAAAACCGTTTTTCTCAAGAGTCTATTGGGCTTGTATCCGGTCGATTCGGGGAGTATTCACTTCGACGGGCGCGATTTGGATGGGCTCGATCGCAAAGAACGACAAAGCGTCCGTCAAGAGATGGGTATGGTGTTCCAGTACAGCGCCTTGTTTGACTCGCTTACGGTCGAGGAGAATATCATGTTTCCGCTCAATATGTTTACCGAGCAGACTCCTGCCGAAAAAAAGGACCGGGTCGATTTCTGCCTCAAACGCGTCAATTTGGAGGGAGTCAACGCCAAATTCCCCGCCGAACTCAGCGGGGGGATGAAGAAGCGCGTGGCGATTGCCCGGGCTATTGCCTTAAATCCGCGCTATTTGTTCTGCGACGAACCGAATTCGGGGCTCGATCCTCGCACCGCGGTTGTGATCGACAATTTGATCAAGGAAATCGCCGAGGAATTCAATATCACGACGGTCATCAATACCCACGATATGAATTCGGTGATGGAGATCGGAGACCACATCGTTTTGCTGAAAGACGGACTCAAGGCGTGGGAAGGTTCGCGCCACGATATTTTCCATACCGAACAGCCGGACATCGTCGATTTTGTCTTTACCTCCGAACTGTTCAAAACGATTCGCAAGGTCAATCGAGGGGGGTGATGGAATGGGATGTATCCTCGTGTAAAGGGGCTGAAGAGAACTCCTAGAAAGAGTCTCATCTTGCGTTCGATATCGTTACAGGACCGGGATTCGATGTACAAGGCAGGGCCTTTTCATGATACGTTGGACGAACCTGTTTCGGGAACGCGATTTCGCGTCTTCAGTGGTATGGTTTTATGGTTTTTCTCTGGGATTTGGACTTAATCAGACCCTAGAAAGGAGCTGGTTCCTTTAACGATTCAGTAAGTAGATCGCAACCGAGAGCGTTCCGCGTGAAATGTTCGATGTAGGATTTATCGAGAGAATGGGTAGTCCGGTCGATTGAAAATCGAATGCGTTGTTGCCATCCGGGTGTGGTATTGTCATGTACATGAGAAATGTACGTGGATCTTGAGAAGGATGTTGTAATCATCTGAAGGACGAATAATCCAATTTCATATTCACAATTCGAATATGGAATAATGCTGAAGGTGAGGGGATTGAGTGATTTTTCGTGAGAATGTTGTACTCATGTGATGGGGCCAAAATTCAATTCTCTATTCACAATTCGAATATGGAATAATGCTGAAGAAGAGATAGATGCGTGGAATTTTGGTTGAACCTTGTAGTCCAGTTTTCGGGCTCTTTTCCAATCCCAATCCCGATCCCGAATCCCGAATCCCGAATATGGGATAATCCTGGTGGAGAGGGAGATGCTTGAATTTTGGTGAGATTGTTGTGGTCCGGTTTTCCATCTCATTTCCGATCCCAAATCCCGAATCCCGAATCCCGAATCCGAATATGGGATAATCCTGGTGGAGAGGGAGATGCTTGAATTTTGGTGAGATTGTTGTGGTCCGGTTTTCCATCTCATTTCCAATCCCAATCCCGATCCCGAATCCCGAATCCCGAATATGGGATAATCCTGGTGGAGAGGGAGATGCTTGAATTTTGGTGAGATTGTTGTGGTCCGGTTTTCCATCTCATTTCCGATCCCAAATCCCAAATCCCAAACCCCGAATCCCGAATCCGAATATGGGATAATCTTGGTGGAGAGGGAGATGCTTGAATTTTGGTGAGATTGTTATAGTCCGGTTTCCCATCTCATTTCCGATCCCAAACCCCGAATCCGAATATGGGATAATCCTAATGGAGAGGGAGATGCTTGAATTTTGGTGAGATTATTGTGGTCCGGTTTTCCAGCTCATTTCCGATCCCAAATCCCGAATCCCGAATCCCGAATCCCGAATCCGAATATGGGATAATCCTGGTGGAGAGGGAGATGCTTGAATTTTGGTGAGATTGTTGTAATCCGGTTTTTCAGTTCATTTCCGATCCCAAATCCCAAATCCCAAATCCCGAATCCCGAATCCGAATATGGGATAATCCTGGTGGAGAGGGAGATGCTTGAATTTTGGTGAGATTGTTGTAATCCGGTTTTTCAGTTCATTTCCGATCCCAAATCCCAAATCCCAAATCCCAAATCCCAAATCCGAATATGGGATAATCCTGGTGGAGAGGGAGATGCTTGAATTTTGGTGAGATTGTTGTGGTCCGGTTTTCCATCTCATTTCCGATCCCAAATCCCGAATCCCGAATCCCGAATCCGAATATGGGATAATCCTGGTGGAGAGGGAGATGCTTGAATTTTGGTGAGATTGTTGTGGTCCGGTTTTCCAGCTCATTTCCGACCTCCGATCCACCCCCGAATGGACCGTTTTTGGTGGCTTAGGGAATCAGAGGGATCGCCCCTAGAATGGCCTCATTCAACGTCGGTTGGAAACACAGCGCGACGATTACCCAAAAATCCGCTGCACTCATGCTCACCTCGAAAAACAAAAAAAGCCGCCCTTGTGGAGGACGGCTTTCTGCCTAAACCATAGATGACTTATTGCACGTTCAAGCGCCATGCACGCATGGCCTGTCCGTCGTTAAGTTCAACGAGGTAGGTGCCGTTGGCCAATTGGCTCACATCTACGCGATGTTTCATGGGTTGACCATTTCCTTCAATGGTTTCCACCCGAACCAAACGACCGCTCAAATCGAGCAGGCTGATGGTTTCGGTTCCTTGGAAGCCAGGCAAATCGAGGGTCACATAGTCATCGGCTGGGTTGGGATACAACTGAACCGCGCTCAGACCGTTTTCATCCAATCCAGCAGGTAGGGTGGTGAACGTAGTTTGGTTGCCATAGGCGGTATCGGTGGCGTTGATGGCGTAGGCTCTGACGTAATATTGGGTGTTGGGCGTCAGTCCATTGAGATTGCTCGTAAACGTGCCCGTTCCATTGCCATCGGTGGTATACAAACCGCTCAAATTGGGGCTCGGCGATGTGGCATAACACACCCCGCGCTGAGACACGGCACTACTGCCTTGAGCGGTCACATTGCCCCCCGTTTGGGCCGATACCTGGGTGATGCTCAACGCCCCGTTGGTAGTTACGGTAGGAGGAGTCGCAACCGTACAAACCGAATCCGGGCACACCACCGCCCGAATGTGCGGCATATTAAAGGTGCGGGAATTGCTGTATCCCGTAAACCAACGCGATTGGGCCACGACATACATAAATTTCGCTCCCGCGCGTTGCTCGAAACTGGCATCGTTTCGAATGCGGATCAAATTGGCACCCGCATTGCTGAACAGGGTGGCCACGATGTAGTAAGCATCTGAAGTGAGGTTGAGCGGAAGACCTGTTGCAGGACTGGTGAGGTCGAATTCGACCCGTCCGTTGGTTGAATCTTGCTGGGTAATGGTCTTGAGGCTATAGCCAATGTAGGAGTTCGGAATAAATCCGCTCGTAAAGTCAATCCAAGCCGATGAGTCATAGACCGTCACCTCGATTTGTCCCCCGGGAACCGTCAGGGCGCTCAAGTCAATTTCCACCCCATACAATTGCTCGTCGTCGACCAAGTCGATCCGCACGGCCATGGCGCTCAGATCGTCTCCGAGCTGGTCGGTGCCGATGCTGTTGCTGAAGACATCAAAATCCTGACTCATAATAGAGTCGGTGATGTACATCGTGTTGGTATCCGATACCAGTGTCACGGCAAGCCCCCCCGACGCGGCCGAGTCGGCAGAGAAGCGATAAACAAATTCATAGGCTCCTGGACCGGGAGCCGTCCACGGAGTATTGTACGTATTGAGCGTATCGAAGCGCAAGGTGTCTCCGTGGCTACCCCCGATAAAGCTGTTGTGCGGGGTGCTGTTCAAGGTGGTGAGCAAACTGCCGTTCTGCAGAATGTCCACAGCCAACCGACCATTGTACAAGGGCAAAATACCCGAGGTCACCACGTTGCAATCAAACTCAACAGAGCGGCGCTGGGGATGGGTCAAAGTGCCCATAATCGCAGAACCCGCGGCGGGGCCAAAGAGAATATCACGGGGAGGGGCTCCCGCAGCGGCGGTAAAATCGGCGCGGAAATTCGGGGTGTTGTCCATGGCGATGTCGTCGATCATCCAGTAGTAGTAATCGCCGTCGAAGCGGAAACGGAATTTGACGTTGGCCTGATTGGCCAGCCATTGTCCCACGGGATGCGCCTGGAGATTGCCGTTGGTCGTGGCCTGGTTGACCGGAACATTGCTGTTCAAAGTCAAGGTATAGGGCCACGTAGTGCCCCCATCGATCGAAAAGTCGACATAGGTCGCCGGAACGGTTTGACTCGATCCAGGTCCGCCAAAGCGGCGGTAGTTCTGTACAAACGAAAAGTCGATGTTCGTTTTTCCCGTACAGTTGATAACGCCTGAAGTCAAATACGACGTATGGGGCGATGCCGCGACACCCCCTCCAAAATTGCCTTGAATTCCGGCGTTGTCGAGAAAGTCCGAGTCGAAAATAAAGTAGCCATCGGCGGTTGTCGGGCTCGCAAGTGCTGCGACCCCTCCGTAGGCCCCTTGAGAACCTACCGTATTGTTGGGCGTGGTCAAAGGACCTCGATAGACCCAAACTCCATCGAGGTCCAATCCCGGGCCCACGGTAATGGTCCATCCAGCGGGAAGTCCCGCCCCAAAGGTTTCGGTAAAGAAGGGGGCTTCAGACCCTTGGTTGCCCGTGGAAAACATCCAAGAAGAGCGGACCAAAGTGGTTTCGTCTTGCAGACTTCGGTTTTGAGGACCGGTATAGGCTTGTGGGTCTGCTCCTTTTTTGTTTTGGGCGCTTCCCAAAATCGGAAACAAGGACAAGGCCGCAAAGGCCAATGTAGATTTCATGCTCATGCAGTTGAGTTTGGTTTCGAATTAAGGGAAATTTAACTAAAAATCGAAGAAAATCCAAAAAAAAACCGCCCCAGATGCGGGACGGTTGCGGGTTGTCCACGGAAGCAGGTTACTCCACGGTCAGCTTCTGCCGATAACTCCTACCGTTGTGACTGATTTCCAAAACATAAAGACCTTTGGCGAGCGCGGCGGTTGAGAGTCGTTCCGCTTGTGCACCAGTGGATTTGTTCCACTCGGCAAACACCACTTCGCGTCCACCCATATCAAACAGACGTATATCCCAAATTCCAGCCTCGCCCTCCATCTCGATCACCACATGGTCGGTGGCGGGATTCGGATAGATGGAAAGCCCGTTCAAGCTGAGTTCAGCGGTGCTGAAGGGGAAGTTCTGACAGGTGGCGTCGGGGCAGGTAATGGCCCGAATCATGGGACAGTTAAGCGTGCGGGAGTTCGAGTACCCCGTAAACCAACGCGCTTGATCGACCACGTACATCAAGGTGCCACCGGCGCGTTGACCAAAGCTCTGGTCGTTTCCAAGGCGAATCAGATTGGCGCCGGCATTGCTGAACATCGTTGCTACGAAATAGTGGGCTCCAGAATTGAGTGAAAGGGGACGGCCGTTGGCATCGGTAACATCAAAGCGAATCCGCCCCGTGGCCACGTCTTGGGCGCTGACCGTCTTGATTTGCGTGGTCAAGGCAGAACCGGGGATAAATCCGGTGGTGAAATCGATAAAGGCCGCGGAATCGTAGACCGTCAGTTCAATTTGGCCCCCAGCCACAGTCAGGCTGCTCAACACCATTTCCACGGCGAACAAACGCTCGGGACCCACCCAATCGAGACGGGCGGCAATGGCGCTCAAATCGTCTCCCAGTTGGTCGGTGCCCAAACTGTTCCAGAATACGCCAAAATCTTGGGCGTTCACAGAGTCCGTAATCGACAAGGTCGAAGTGTCAGAGATCAGGGTCAGCACATTGCCCCCAACAGCAGTGGAGTCCGCCTCCACCCGGAATCGAAAATCGTAATCGCCCAAGCCAGCCGGGGTCCAAGGGGAGTTGTAGGTATTGAGGGTGTCAAAGCCGAGCGAGTCGCCTTTGATGCCTCCGATGAACGAATTGTGCGGAGTGCTCGAAAGGCTGGTCACCAAGGCACCGTTGTTGTAGATGTCGACAAACAACTGGGCGTTGTACAAAGCCGCGCTGCCCGTAGACACAATATTGCAGTCGAATTCGACGGGGCGTTTTTGCTTGTTGGTTTGGGTACCCATGGTCACCGAGCCCTGAGCAGGTCCAAAAATGACGTCCCGCTCTGGGGCGCCCCGCCAAGACGTGAATTCGGCCCGATACTTCGGGGTGGCGTCCATGGCGATGTCGTCGATCATCCAGAAATAGTAATCCCCGTCGAAGCGGAAGCGAAACTTGACATTGCTCTGGTTTCCGACCCATTGTCCGATGGGAAACGATTTTTGATCGTTGGCCGTGGTTTCGTTGTTGACCGAAACATTGGTATTGACAGTCAAGGTATAGGGCCAAGTTGCGCCTCCGTCGATCGAGAAGTCAATGTAGGTGGCCACCACCGCTTGAGAACCACCCGGACCGGCAAATCGGCGATAGTATTGATTGAACGTAAAGTCCACTTCGGTTTGCCCAATCAGGTTCAGTACATCTGAAACCAGATGGGTAGTATGCGGAGAAGCGGCGATTCCTCCGCCAAAGTTGCCCACAATGCCCGCATTGTCGAGAAAGTCCGAGTCCATGATAAAAAACCCGTTCGAGGCCGAAGGGCTCTGAATGGGACCGCGCGTGCCGGCATAGGCCCCTTGGGAACCCGTGGTGACATTGGGCGTAGTGGCAGGTCCTCTGTATGTCCAAACCCCATCGGGATCCAATCCAGAACCTACCTCAATGACCCAGCCAGTAGGGAGTCCGTTGGCGAAGTCCTCTGTATAAAATGGGGCCTCCGGTCTTTGAGAACCTGAAGAGTACACGACCAACTTCGATGTGCGCGATTCAACCTCTCCATAGGACGAGGGTTTCTGACCCGTCAAAAGGTCGTTGGTGTTTTCTTGGGCAAAGGCCGAGCCAAGGCTGAGAACCACTGCCGCGAGGAGTAGGCGTTGCTTCATGTACCGTACTTTAAAGTGAGCGTTAAAAATAAGCCAAAACATTAAGGCCATAGCAATAAGGCATTGGGCATTTGAATTGTTCAGAATGGCAAAAAAAAAAGCGGCCCGAAGGCCGCTTTGTAGCAAATCTAACGGGTTTAGCGAATGTTCAATTTGAACTTCCGCAGGGCGTTGCCTTGGGTCACTTCGAGGACATAGATGCCCGACGCAATGTTGGATACATCGATGCGGTGTACCGCAGAACCTCCGTTCTTTTCGAACGATTCAAAGCGCAACTCGCGACCGCTCAAATCGAACAGGCGCACATCATAGGCTCCGTCGTTTCCGCTCAATTCCACTTCGACAAAGTCGGTGGCGGGATTGGGATACACTTGTACACCCGACAAAAGGTTTTCTTCGGTGCTAAAGGGGAAATTTTGGCATGTTGCATCGGGGCAGGTAATGGCGCGGAACAATGGCATGTTCAATGTACGGGATCCTGAGAAACCGGTATACCAACGAGCGTCGTCCACTTGGTACATAATGGTCGATCCAGCGCGCTGTGCGAAGGATGCATCGTTGCCAACGCGAATTAAATTGGCCCCGGCATTGCTAAAGAAAGTGGCCACAATGTAATAGGCGGAGTTCGGTAAACTCAAGGGTTTGCCGTTCGCGTCTGTCAAATCGAAACGAATGACTCGGCCGGCCACATTCTGTCCACTAACCGTTTGGAGTTTGGTCGTTAAAGCCGAGCCTGGAATGAAACCCGTAGTGAGATCTACTAAGGTTGCAGAGTCATAGACCGTCAACTCAATTTGTCCACCGGGAACGGTAAGCGTACTCAAGACCAACTCGACGGCAAACAAGCGCTCGGGCTGCACCAAGTCAATACGGGCTCCAATGGCGCTGAGGTCATCGCCCAACTGATCGGTACCTAAGCTGTTGCTAAAGACATTAAAGTCTTGGGCCATGACGGAGTCGGTCACAAACAAGGAGCTTGTATCCGAAATCAACGTCAATACAGTTCCACCAGAAGCCGCTGAATCTGCCAGAATCCGATAACGGAAGTCATAGGTTCCCAGTCCTGAAGGGGTCCAAGGAGTTGCGTAGGTATTCAACGTATCGAAGCCGAGGGTGTCAACAAAGCCCACTGTACCGTTGTGCGGAGTGCTCGCCAAAGAGGTGACCAACGAACCGCCGTTGTAAATGTCCACAAACAATCGGGTGTTGTACAGTGGAGCGGCACCGGTTGAAGCGACGTTGCAATCAAATTCGATCGAGCGCTTTTGTTTGTTGGTCATATGACCCATTGTAGTTGAACCTGCTGCAGGGCCATAGATAATGTCCCGTTCTGGCGCGCCGCGAAACTCGCTCAACACCATTCGGAAATCGGGGGTGGCATCCATAGCGATGTCATCGATCATCCAGAAGTAATAGTCTCCATCAAAGCGGAAACGGAACTTCACATTGCTTTGATTGGCCAACCATTGGCCTACCGGGTATTCCTTGCGGTCATTGTCTGCGGAGGCCGTGTTGACAGCAACATCAGTGTTGATCGTCAAGGTGTAGGGCCATGTCGCTCCGCCATCGATTGAAAAGTCAACATAAGTCGCTACGACTGCCTGAGATCCACCCGGACCTGCAAATCGGCGATAATATTGGCTAAACTGGAAGTCGACGCTCGAACGACCCGTCAAGTTGATGGTGCTCGATACCAAGTGCGAAGTGTGCGGCGAAGCAGCCACGCCACCGCCAAAGTTTCCGGCTATACCTGCGTTATCGAGGAAGTCGCTGTCGAAAATGAAATAGCCGTTCGAGGCCGAAGGGCTCACAATCGGGTCGTTGGCGGCCGCATAGGCACCGCGAGAACCGACGCTGACACCGGGAGTGGTAGAAGGACCGCGGTATGCCCAAACCCCATCAGGGTCGAGACCAGGGGCGACTTCAATAACCCAACCGGTGGGAAGACCGGCGGCAAAATCTTCAGTGTAGAAAGGAGCTTCAGGCGCCGCATTGTTGTGCGATGCCATCGTGGTCCGACGAACCTGAGCTTCAGGATCGGCCATTTGACGCTTTTGCTCGGCAAGCGCATTGCCACCGACCTCCTGCGCCTGAGCAGCGAAAGCCAAACTCAGCGCAGCAACAGGAAGTAAGAACTTCTTCATGTTCAGTTGTTAGGGGTTTGTGAAGGGCGAAAGATAAGACCTTTCAAGGTTATAACGATGAATTCTAGGCTAGGGTTGGCTCCTTAGGGATGAGGTCCGCATTACGATTGATAGGCCTCCATCGGGGCACAAGTGCAGGCCAAGTTTCGGTCTCCATACGCGTCATCGACCCGGCGCACCGAAGGCCAGAACTTGTTGTCGCGGATGTAGTCCAACGGAAAGGCCGCCGTTTCTCGAGAATAGCCGTGGGACCAGGTATCGGACGTGAGCATTTCAAGGGTGTGCGGAGCGTTTTTCAGCGGGTTGTCGTGGGCATCCCAACGCCCTTCGGCCAAGGCATCGATTTCGCGTCGAATGGAGATCATGGCATCGCAGAAGCGGTCAAGTTCAGCCTGGCCCTCGCTTTCGGTCGGCTCAACCATCATCGTACCGGCCACGGGAAACGAAACGGTCGGGGCGTGATAACCATAATCCATCAGGCGCTTGGCGATGTCGGTCACTTCCACCCCGGCCTTTTTGAAAGGACGGCAGTCAAGGATCATTTCGTGGGCCGCCCGTCCTTGTTCGCCGGTATACAACACATCATAGTACGAATCGAGACGCGCCTTGATGTAGTTGGCGTTTAGAATGGCATAGCGGGTGGCATCGGTCAGCCCTCGGCTGCCCAACATGCGGATGTAGGCATAGCTGATAAGCAAAATCAGCCCGCTGCCCCAGGGAGCGGCCGAAATCGCGTTGATGGCGGTGTTCTTGTGTTCGGGGTTCGAGTGAATGACTTCATGCCCGGGCAAGAAAGGCGCGAGATGGGCTTTGACGCAAATGGGGCCCATACCCGGACCTCCGCCACCGTGCGGAATCGCGAAGGTCTTGTGGAGGTTGAGATGGCACACATCGGCACCAATCAAGCCTGGACTGGTCAGTCCTACTTGGGCATTCATATTCGCCCCATCCATATAAACCTGTCCGCCCTGGGCGTGGATCATATCGGTGATCTTGACAATCGCCGATTCAAATACGCCGTGGGTTGAAGGGTAAGTGACCATCAGACACGACAGATGGGGGCCGTGTTCCATGCATTTGGCTTCGAGGTCGGTCAAATCGACATTGCCGCGCTCGTCGCACTGCACCACGACCACTTTCATGCCGGCCATGACTGCCGAAGCCGGATTGGTACCGTGGGCTGAACTCGGAATCAGCGCAATGTTGCGATGGCCTTCGCCTCTGCTTTGATGGTAGGCGCGGATCACCATTAACCCCGCATACTCGCCCTGGGCGCCGGAATTGGGCTGGAGGGAAACCGCGTCAAATCCGGTAATGACCGCGAGGTGCTTTTCGAGGGCTTCGATTACCGCCCCATAGCCCTGGGCTTGTTCCTGGGGCACAAAGGGATGCATTTCGGCAAAGCCGGGCCAGCTCAGCGGGATCATTTCCGTGGCCGCGTTGAGCTTCATGGTACACGAACCCAGCGGAATCATGCTGTGGTTGAGCGAAAGGTCTTTGCGCTCAAGTTTTTTGATGTAGCGCATCAACTCGGTTTCGCTTTGGTAACTGCGAAACACAGGATGAGTCAAGAAGTCAGAATGACGCTCCAAACCTGGGGCATCGGCGGTTTGGGTATCGGTGGTAAATCCGGGATTTTTCCCAGAGTGCGCTGCAAACAAGGCGATCAAATCGGCCCAATCCGATTCGGTGGTGGCTTCGTCCACGCTAATGCCCACCGAACCCTCGGCAAAGTACCGCAGATTGATCCGGGCTTCTGTGGCCAATCCATGCAATCGACGTTGTTCGGCCACCGTCATTTCCACATGCAGGGTGTCGAAGAAGACGGAGTTCGTCTGGGTATAGCCCATCAGTTTCAATTGGGCATCGAGGCGGTGGGCTTTTCGGCGAATGCCCGCAGCGATGGTGCGCAGACCGTCGGGTCCGTGGTAGACCGCGTACATTCCAGCCATGACGGACAGAAGTACCTGAGCTGTGCAAATATTGGAGGTGGCTTTGTCGCGTTTGATGTGCTGCTCGCGGGTTTGCAGCGCCATACGCAAGGCGGGCTTGCCATCGGTGTCGAGGGTGCGGCCAATGATGCGTCCGGGGACGTGGCGTTTGTAGTCTTCGCGGCAGGCAAAGAAGGCGGCGTGGGGCCCCCCATAGCCGAGTGGAATCCCGAAGCGCTGGCTAGTGCCCACCACACAATCGGCACCCCATTCGCCCGGAGGGGTATACAGACAAAGTGCCATGAGATCTGAAGCGACGCACACCTGAATTTCAAGCGCTTGGGCCGTCTCGATAAAAGAACCAAAATGCCGCAGGCGTCCAAAGGTGTCCGGGTATTGAATCAAGGCACCGAAATACGAAGCGTCGGGGGCAAAGTCTCCAGGATCGCCTTCGACCAATTCGATCCCGAGCGGAACGGCCCGGGTGCGCAGCACATCGAGGGTTTGGGGATGTGCAAACCGGCTGATAAAAAAGCGGTGGGATTCCGTTTTGGTCCGGGGGCGGGCCGAATAGAACATGGCCATGGCCTCGGCGGCGGCTGTTCCTTCGTCGAGCAAAGAAGCATTGGCCAAAGGCATGCCCGTAAGCTCGCACACCATGGTTTGGTAGTTGAGCAGGGCTTCGAGGCGACCCTGGGCAATCTCAGCTTGATAGGGGGTATAGGCGGTATACCATCCCGGATTTTCGAGGATGTTTCGCTGAATGGGACCGGGCAATACGGTTCCGTAATACCCTTGACCGATGTAGGTCTTAAAGCGCTGGTTGCGCTCGGCCAATTCGGCGGCATGAACCAAAAACTCCCGCTCGCTCAGCGGTTCGGGCAGCGCCATTTCGGTCCGGAGCCGGATGTTTTCCGGCACGGTTTCGTCGATGAGTTGTTCCAGCGATTCCGCCCCAATGGCGCGGAGCATGGCGGAGAGGTCTTCTGTGCGCGGGCCGATGTGTCGGTGCCCAAAGGTGCGGCTTTCCATAGGGGGGAGCGGGGTTCTAAGTCCAGTAAGGGCGCAAAAGTACGCCCCGACTTCCATGAGCGTATAACGCGCTCGAAGCTCCTCAGTTCAGAAAAAACGGTCGGTTTTACCGATGCCGCATAATCGTTACCTGTCCGTTGACAATCCTGTTTTCTTCCCCGTAGATCAGACGGTAGAAGTAGACCCCGTCGGGCAGGTCTCGGGCGGTGTTTTGATCTCGCCCATCCCAGCAATAACCGTCGCCGCAGAGTTCAAACTGGTCGCTGCTGTACACCAAAGCCCCCCATCGGTTGAATATGCGGATCGAGGCCCGACCAAATTGTTCGATGTGGTCAAAGAAGAAATAGTCGTTTTGACCGTCTCCGTCCGGGCTAAACGTGTTGGGGAAAATCACTTCCTCGGGATCAATTGGAGGAATAATGGTATCGATGGGCTCTTCGGGGCAACTGTCGACGATGAGCCAGATGACGTGATCGACCGAATCGCTGTCGTAGCAGGCGTCGTAAACCCGCAATAAAATGACTTCGTTGCTGTCTCGCTGAAAGTCGGCGAGGTAAAAACTGTCGTTGCGGACCTGCATCCCCTGATTGTACCATTCGTACCGATAGGGCGGTGTTCCCCCTGTTACCAAAGCATCGAATCGGATGGTGACGATCGAATCGCAGGGAATCAGCACCGAGTCGGCCGTAGAGGTATCGCGGGTATTGAATACATCGACCTCGAATTGACTACCGTCTTGGATGATGTAGGTACTGGTGCCCGAGGCGGCTCCGCAGCCGGTGTCAACCAGCGAAATAATGACGGTTTCGTCTCCTTCGAGAAGGCCATCCACCAAGGGATAAATCGTCACGTTTTTCTCGGTCATGCCGGGATCGAACGTCACAAACCCGGGCAAGGTCAAATAGTCCACCCCGTTGGTGGCAGTGCCGCTCAGGGTGTAGTAAATTTTAACGGTGTCGATGGGCGGTTTGTCGCTGGTAAACTTGATGTTGGCATAACTGCAGCCTTCCTGAACCGTCGAGTCGTTGACCGAATTCGGAAAAGGGTTGAAATTGCTGATAATCGGATTGATTTGTCGGAAACTCCCCGCCTCGAGAAAGACCCAAGAATCCCAGCTCTGATCGGACGCATCGGCAACAGCGAGTTTAATGGTGTAGCTCGCCCCACAAACGACGCGGGCTTTGGCGGTCAATTTGACGGTAAATCCATCCATTTCGAGTGTGGTCGTGCTCGGACAATTGTAGCTCGGGGGGCATTGCAGGTTGTTCGTTTCGTTGCAGATGTAATAAGGAGAATTGCCCTGGCAATTAATGCTGTTGATGGTCACGGGAATCGCCGGCAAGGGCGTCTGATCGATGATGGCGATGTTTTGGTCTACGTAGTTCCCCCCGGCCGGATTGGGTCCGGACAAAAAGAAGCCAAAGACGTCGTTGATCGAGTTGACAAATTCGGGATATTCCTCAGAACCAAATACATAATTGAATTTGATCGAGTCCCCGGTCACCTGAAAGTCGAATTGCAACAGGGCCATATCGTTGATGTTGACCCCGGCCAGCGCTTGGAGTGGAGGAAAGGTGGCGAGACCATTGTTTTGAACCGAAGTATTGGTGCTCCCGTTGGGCCCGGTGGCGTCGGCGATAACGCCCGAGCTCATCACCAGTCCGGTGTCGATGCCCAAATTGGTGTTGAGGGCGGTAAAGTAGCCGATTTGACGCGCTTGACCCTGAAAAGTGATGTTGGTGGCCGTAACCCCGTCGAGCAAGACGTTGTTGACCAGATAGGCCGCGGAATTGTACGGAGCCGCGTTGGTGGTTGCCAATTGAGCGCCCGCGTTCCAAACCGAACCCATCAACAAGAGGAACAGGGAGAGGAGCCGTAGGTGTTTCATCGAAAGAGGTTAATGCTGCCGTTTTCCTGATGAAGTCGGTTGTCAGGGAGCTTTAAATTGACCACAAAGTAATAAATACCCGACGGAACGACTTGCCCTTTGTAGGTGCCATCCCAACTCTTTTCGATATCGTTGCTTTCGAACACCAGTTCTCCCCAGCGATTGAAGATCAGGATGTTAAATTCTTTGATACCCCCGCCTTGGATCTGGAATGTCTCGTTGAGGTTGTCGCCATTGGGCGAAAACGCATCGGGGATATAGAGGTTGAACTCTTGTTTGACCTCCAAGGTGAGTTGCGCCTGATCGGTACAGCCATACACATCGGACGCATAGAGTCGAATGGTATACGTACCGGGTTTGCTATACCGGTGCTTGGGCGAAACGGCCGTGCTGGTATCTCCATCGCCGAAATCCCAGAAATAGTGCACCGCGTTTTGCGAAAAATTCGACATCCGTACGCCGAGCTGGACGTTGAAATCTTCGAGCCAACCGAACGAGGCGATGACGGGGGGCGGCAGAAACACCAAAATGGAGTCGGTTTTGCTCAATCCGCATACATCGGCCACGGTATAGCGATGATAGCCGGTGTTCCGCACCTCTATGCCGCGAATGGTGTCCGTATTCCCGTCTTCCCACGCAAAATTGAGCGAACCGGTGCCTCCACTATAATGAGGGTGTAAGAACAAGCTGTCTCCAGAATAACAGGTAAACAAAGAATCGGAGAACGTTTGGATGGGGGGCGCGTCCCTTAAATAAATCGTCAAGCTGTCGACCACACTGTCGGCCGAGCACTCATCCCACGCATAGAGATAGTAGGTGGTGTTCTGAAAAATCGTATCCCAACGGAGCATGTTCTGGCTGCCCGTTTCCCAAGCCCCACTGGTGAGGCCATCGCCTCCCGACCAGGTGCCTTCAATTTGGATGTGGGAGCCGTAGCAATCGACCGTATCCGAGCCCGAGAGCAAATTGATTTGGGGAACCAGGGGCGTTCGGTCGCGGATGGTGAATTCAATCACCTGAGAAGGGAAGGTGAAGCAAGGGGTGGTGATCAGCGGGGTCGTCAAGATCAAGGTCTCGAGCGGTTCGGGAACCCCATCGTCGATAAACTGCACGGCGATGGAATCTTCGAGAACACCGGGAGCTACGACCAAGCTATCGGGAAAGGGCACATAGTCGACTCCTTGAACCGCCGTTCCGCTCTTGGCGAAGTGAATCACGAGCTGGTCGTTGAGGTTGCCTGACTTCCGCGCCTTGAGATAGGTCGGGGCACAGCCTTCGACCGAAAGCGAATCGGTAAAGCTGCTGCCCGCATTGGTGCGGGTGGTGATTTGAATGCTCGGGGTTTGGAAACTCCGGGCTTTGATAAAGGCCATGGTGTGTAAGATGCCATCTGATACATCCGCTACGGCCAATTTCATATGATAAATATTGCCACAGATCACGGCGGCCCGGGCGCGGAGTACGGTGGTATGACCCGTAGCATTGATCCCTGAAGGATTGCCAATAAAGTACTGGGCAGTAGCGACAAAGTTGGGATTGGCTGCAAGACAGGGGGCGGGATTTCCACCGCTGGGGATACCGGAATTCAGGGTGTTGACCGCAACGGGAATGGGAGGATTGGTGCCCGGCACCGCCGCCAAATTGACCGTGGACATCCCGGTCACCCCATTGATGCCCATCCCGGTAAGAAAGAAGCCAAAAGGGTCGTTGTAGGCGGAACAGGTGAATCCTGAATACTCCGCGGATGCGAAGACGTATTCGAAACTGAGCGAATCGCCCGTGGCCACGAAATCGAATTCGATGACGGCTTTGTCGTGGATCTGAAAACCACCTGAGCCAATGGCGTTGAGCATATTCGCCAAATCGGTGTCGGGGGTAAGACTAAACGCCGTGCCGGTGGGCTGTCCCGGAGCAGCATCGGTGGCATTGCCCGAAATGAGCACAATACCCGTATCAATCCCGATGCCCGCGGAGATTCCCCCGGTAAACCGCCCAATCTGGACGCTGTTGGCGGGAGGGGGCCAAGAAGGGATGTAGGGCACCGTAGGGCCCAACAATACGTTTTGCACCAGCGCTGCCGGATTGTTGAACGGGGCGGCATTGCTCACCACCAATTGCGCGTGCGCATGGGGAGCTACCCAACCCCAGAAAACGAACCATAGAATCCCAATGCGCTTCATGAATTCTCTCCTTACAAATGGCCTAGTTGCGAATTTAGCGACCCCTTTGTGGAAAAAAACGCCTCTATGAGTCTGTGCGGGGTTTGAATGTTTGGACGATTCGCCCGGCAAACCGCCCGTATCTTTGAATCTCACTCGAAAACACGGCTATGTCCTCCTCTCCCTACCTCGATTCTCAGAAAGAGCGCTTTTTACAAGAACTGCTGGATTTGCTGCGCATTCCCTCGGTCAGCGCAGATCCCGCCTATCAAAAGGACGTGGTGCGCATGGCCGAGTCCACGGCCGAATACCTGCGCAAGGCAGGAGCCCACAATGTGGAAATACTGGAAACCCCGGGCTTTCCCGTGGTGTATGGAGACTATTTTGTCGATGCCTCTCTGCCCACGGTGTTGGTCTATGGGCACTACGATGTCCAACCCCCCGATCCGATGGATTTGTGGACCAGCGGTCCCTTCGAGCCGGTAGTGAAAAAAACGGAACTCCATCCGGAAGGAGCCGTGTTTGCCCGCGGGGCCTGCGACGACAAAGGGCAGTTTTTTATGCACGTCAAAGCGCTGGAAGTATTGCTGAATGAAGGCGGCGTTCCCTGTAACCTCAAGTTTATGATCGAGGGCGAAGAAGAAGTCGGCTCCGCGCATTTGGCCTGGTTCCTCGAGCGGAACAAAGAAAAACTGGCCTGCGACTTGATCTTGATTTCCGATACGGGCATTTTGGCCAACGACCAACCTTCGATTTGTACCGGGTTGCGCGGTTTGAGCTATGTGGAGGTGAGCGTTACCGGGCCCAACCGCGATTTGCACTCTGGGTTGTACGGAGGGGCCGTGCCCAATCCCATCAACGTGTTGACGCGCATGATCGCTTCTTTGCACGATGCCGACGGACGGATTGCCGTGGCGGGTTTTTACGATAAAGTGGTCGAGCTGTCGGCGGAAGAACGGGCCGAAATGGCCAAGGCGCCCCACAGCGACGAAGCCTATAAGAAAGCCCTCGATCTCAAAGGATTGGAAGGCGAAACGGGCTATTCCACTCCTGAACGTTCTTCGATTCGGCCCACCCTCGATGTCAACGGCATTTGGGGGGGGTATACCGGTGAAGGTGCGAAAACCGTAATTCCTTCTAAAGCCTTCGCCAAAATCTCGATGCGGTTGGTGCCCGATCAAGACCCGGACGAAATCACCGAGCTGTTTTCGCGTCATTTCCGTTCGATTGCCCCCGAATCGGTTGCGGTGGAAGTCCATCCGCACCACGGCGGCCATGCGTATGTTTCACCCATCGATACCCTGGGCTATCAAGCGGCGAGCGAAGCGATGGAGACCACCTTTGGCAAAAAGCCCATTCCCGTGCGCAGTGGGGGCTCGATTCCCATTGTGGCCTTGTTTGAACGCGAACTGGGCGCCAAGAGCATTTTGTTTGGCTTTGGGCTCGACAGCGATGCCATCCACTCGCCCAACGAACATTATGGGCTGTTCAATTACTACAAAGGCATCGAGACCATTCCGATTTTCTACCGCCGGTTTGCAGCCTTGAGCGCGGGGAAATAACGGGGACCGCTCAAGGAACCCACAATCGAATCACCCGGCGGTGGCTGTTCGGGTCGGTCACCACCAAGAACGCCAGCCCCGTGCCTGTGGGCAATGTGCATTCGTTGTTGGCGCAGTGCAGTGGAAGCGGGCGGCCCAAATGGTCAAAGGCCTCGATGGGTCGGTCGGCCATAACCCCTTCGAGCCGAAATCGCCCCTGAACCGCGGGGTTGGGAAGGGCTTGTATGGTTGCCCGATCGGCTTCGTGTACGCTTATTCCGCACTCGAGCGCATTGATGTAGTTCCACAGTTCGGTATCGAAAGACGAAAGCGCCAACAGACTTTGTCCGGCCGATTCGCCCATGCGCACCACCACCCAGTTCCGGCTGGGAACGACATAGATCTTTTGGTCGTTTTTCCCGAGCGCAGCAATCAGATCCGTTGGTGCAGAGGGAATCAGCGGACCGTTAAACACCCATTGGGTTTGGGGCAGCATATGGGCGCTTTGACCGTTGAGCCACCACAAATACCCATAGCTGGGATTGAGGTTTTGAGACGGATGCGTCATATCGTAGAAATAGGCCGAATCGGGAAACACAGTTTGCCCATTCCATTGACCCTTCGAGCCGATCCAAAGCCCAAAACGGGCCATGTCGCGCAAACGACTCACATAAACTTTATTGAATCCTGAGGGCGCATAAAAACCACCCATGCCAATCGGCGTTTTGATCCGGGTCTGGAGAAAAGCGTCGAATCCGAGCCCCGAGGCGTTTTCGACTGCGGTTTGGAGCAGGGTATAAGGGGCGTTGTGGTAGGCCCAGCGGGTTCCCGGCGCTGCCTCGTAGACCAGGCAAGAAGGAACGGTGCAATCCGGATCGAAGGCCCCGTCGTCGAGCCCTGTGGTCATGCGCAACTGGTCGATGATCTGTATCTGCCCCTCTTGAGCCGGTGTCAGGCTGGTCCAACCGGCACCGAGATGACGCGAACTGCTGTCGGAAAGATGGAGCAACCCTTCGTGTTGAGCGAAACCGACTCCGATGGCAGTCAGAGTTTTTCCCGCCGAGGCCCAATACCAAAGACTGTCTTGCGTAAATGTGCCATAGTAGCGTTCGTGCGCCCTTTTACCGTTGACCAAAATCATAAACCCCTTGGTTCCTTTGCGCTCCAAAAACGCGTCGAGGCTGTCGATGCGCTCGGTGCACCACCCCAACGAATCCGCGGATACCGAGGCCCATGCATTTCCGGAAAGCGGGGGATAGTAGGTGTTTTGAGCCCGAACCCCTGTTAGGGAGACCCAGAGCATCAACCCCCAAACGCCGAGCGCGATGCGATGCATAGAGCGTGGTTTTGAAGGGTAGACGAATAGGGACGGGTTGGGTTTAACCGCCTTTTTGAACGGAAGCCCCGGCCATCAGGATTTCGGTCGCTTGTCAAAATCGGCATAGACCCGATACAAGCGCAGGGCTACGGCCGCAATGTCTTTGGCCTCGAGCAAAATCGAACTGGCCACCTGAGCGGCTTTTTTGGTGATGTCTTTTTCAGACGAATCACTGAGCAAATCGTCTAATTCGCGGTTGACCAAATCCAGAATACGCCGTTTGTCGCTTTGATAAACAGTGTATTTGCTGTAATCCTGTTGTTTGATGGATTGGCTTATTTGGCCGAGATACTGGACCAACTCCCGCTCTACATTGCGCAAGTCGCGCATTATCGCCTTGTTCGGTGGATCGTGATGGTTCAAAACGTGGGTGGCGCATTCTTCGGTTAAAAAGAAGGCCGATTGGGCCATATCCTGAAGCAAGTCCTGAAGCAAAAGGTACAGCCGACTCACTTCTACATCGGATTTAGACATTTTGCGCACCTGAGTCATGGCACGCATTTGCCTCTTTCGACTCAAATCTTGTTGTTTTTTAAGATCGGCTTTGACTCTCAGGATGGTCCCCGCATTTCCAGAGGTCAATTCCTCGATGCTGATTTGGATCGCTTTTCTAACCGAGTCAATGGAGTCGAGCGATTGCAATCGACTCGTATTTACGATCTCCTTGAGGCTAAGCTCCTTGATCTTCAGCGCTTCCGTCTCTTGTTTTTTCTCAACCTCTTCTTTGTGAAAAATCAAGTGACTCCGAATCAGGGAGAACAAGGCAAGACCAAACAGAGCCACGATGGCAAAGAATCCAAACTGATTCATCGTAAAGGCAAGAATGGCCGCTACGGTCATGGCCATAATCGCAGTGACGAACCAACCCAAGATGACGTTCAAGACACCGGCGACTCGAAACACGGCGCTTTCTCTGCCCCAAGCTCTGTCTGCCAACGAACTGCCCATAGCGACCATAAACGTAACATAGGTGGTCGACAGGGGTAATTTGAGTGAGGTGCCGTAGGCAATCAAGACAGCTGCGGCCACCAAATTGATCGAGGCGCGAATCAAGTCAAAGGCCTTTTCTTCGCCCTCGTTCGATAGTTCCGGTTTTTCGAATCGAGCGTTGAGGTCTTTTTGAAAGCGATCGGGCAATGAAGCGCTCATCCATTGCCCCAGCTTCAAACTACTGCCCACTACGGCTCGGCTCACCCAGTTGGGTTTGAACTTCTCGTCCCCCCCACTCTCTTGACGGCCTAAACTGACCTCGGTATCGGTTACGCGCTTGGCCTTTCCGCTCAACCACAAAGTCGCGATCATCACGATTCCGGCGAAAAATAAAAGACCGAATGGAGCGTGAAATTGACCTTCGAGAAAGTGGAGATCAAAACCCGCCATTGGCTGCCCACTGTGCGTCCAGATTTGATAGGTCTGCAACCCTGTTAGTGGAACGCCGATAAAATTGACCAAGTCGTTTCCAGCAAATGCCATGGCCAGAGCAAAAGTTCCGGCCAGCACCACCAACCGAAGCGGATTGTAACGCCAAACGGAGAGTAGCACTTGAGAAATCAGACTGAAAACACCAAACAAGATCAGCAACAGCCATGCCGTGTTGTGCTCCATCCAAAGCAGGGTAGAAGAACGCAACAATTGGCTCCCGTGGAGCCCTTCGATGAGCACGTAGTAAAAGATGCTCGTAAGGGCAATGCCCGAAAAAAGAGCACCGAAAGCGGGAATCTTGGGTTCGATATGAAAAGTGAAGAGAAATCGCGCAATGAATTGTACGATCGTACCCAGGGTAAATGCGATTCCGACCGAGACAAAAATGCTCGAAATGATGCGCAGAGCGCTCCCTACGTTGATGAATTGATCGAGGGGCACATTCTGCCCCGGACCTTCGGCCAATCCTATAGCCATTCCCGCTCCCAAGAGACCAAAGACCAGTGAAACGGTGGTCGAGGTGGGGAGCGCCAAACTATTGAACAAGTCCAAAAGCACAATATCCGTAATCATAACCGCCACAAAGACGACCATGATTTGGTCTAAGCTAAAGGCCCCCGGATAGAATACGCCTTTGCGCGCTACTTCCATCATGCCGCTCGAAGACAAAGCGCCCATCAAAATGCCCACACTGGCTACGATCAGAATGACGTGCCGGCTGGAGACACCCGAGCCTATAGCAGAATTGAGAAAATTGACGGCATCGTTGCTCACCCCAACAATGAGGTCGAGAACCGCGAGAATGCCCAACATAACAACAATCCAAAAAAAGTAGTGTTCCATTTCGCTGAGTCTAATCGGTGAGCTTGATATGGGGAGGCACAAGGCTGCGAAGGGCGCTCGAAATTAAGGAAACCCTTTTAGGAACAACATCGTTTTTTTTGTGCTATTCCAGAACGGCAACGGGTGAATTTGTGCGATTTTCGAGCGGGCCTATATCGATTAAAACGAGATGATGAATCAGACAAAATCTTGGGTAGCGACGTATTATAATGGTCTGATTGTCGGAGGGGTAGACGTCGATATTACATGGAACCCTCAAATTCCTGGCCTCGAATGGACCACGCCCAAGGGGGAGACCAAGCGCTGGCCCCTGTCCTTTTTGCGGATGGGTAGTCGAGGGAGAGAGGGGGTAGTCGAAATGGAATTTGCGCCAGGCGAATCGCTTCGAGTGCCGCCGGATTGCGCGGCGTTTCTACAAGAACAACGACGAGGGGTCGCCAGCCGCGGTTTGCTCGAATGGCTCAAACGCGACGGATGGGGGCCGAGGTTGATTTATATGACCGGATTTTCTGCTTTGTGCATCGGAGCCTATCTCTTGTTGTTGCCCGTAGTGGCCGACGCGATTGTGGAGCGCGTTCCCAAGTCGGTGGATGCCCAAATGGGCACCGAGTTTTTCGAGGGTTTTGCCGCCGAACACCGCGTCGATCGCGAAGCCAGCCAAGCCTTGACCGAATTTGCCGATGTTTTGGGTTTGGGTTCGTCTCAATGGACGTGGTATGTGGTCGACGAGCCGGTGGTCAACGCTTTTGCCTTGCCCAATGGGGCCATTGTGGTCTATACGGGTTTGCTCGAACAACTCGAGCATTCGTCGGAATTGGCGGGTTTGCTTGGGCACGAAACGGCCCACGTCAAGCGAAGGCATTCGATGCGCATGCTCGCGCGTCGCGGGTTGGGTTCGACCATCGTGGGAACACTGTTCGGGGGCGGAATGGCGGGCAGTTTGCTCCATCAGGCTGAGGCGCTGGGGGGGTTGTCGTATTCTCGGGGTTTTGAGCTGGAATCGGACCGAGAGGCTCAGGAATTGCTTTTGGACAAGGGGTTAGACGCCCGGGGCATGGTGCATTTGCTCGAACGCTTGGACGAGGCTACCGAGGGGGAATTGTCTCCCGGGGCGCTTTTTTCGACGCATCCTCATCCCAAGGCCCGCATGGAGGCCCTTCGAGAATGGACGGCATTGCACGCACAAACCCCCGTATTCGATGCGGAACTGGAGCAGGCTTGGGCGATGCTGCAAGCGACGTTGTCCAACCCATGACACCCCGATCCGATTTGGTTGTCGGCCCGTTCGACACCCATCAACGCTGTGCCTGGTGTGGGACTGATCCGCTGTATCAGCGCTATCACGACGAAGAATGGGGGCGCGCAGATTTTTCCGATGCCCGGATGTTCGAATTTCTCCTGTTGGAGACGTTTCAAGCGGGATTGAGTTGGTGGACCATTTTGCGCAAGCGAGAAGCCTTTCGGACGGCATTTGCCCATTTCGATCCCACCGTCGTGGCCGAGATGAGCGACGAAGCGCTCGACGCTTTGATGCACAATGCCGAGATTGTCCGCAACAAGGCCAAGATTCGCGCGGCCCGAAGCAATGCCCAGGCGTTTCTCGCCCTCTGCGCCGAATGGGGCCGTTTTAAAGCCTATCTCGATTCGTTTGAATCGGATCTGCCGCGGGCGGAACCGCGGCGCAGCCTCGCACATATTCCTTCCAAATCCCCTTTGAGCGATCGGATTTCGGCCGATCTCAAAAAGCGGGGTTTTCGTTTTACGGGCTCTACGGTACTCTATGCCCACCTTCAAGCGTGTGGGTACGTCAACGACCATTTGGAAGACTGTTGGGTGTATGCCGACTGTGCCGCCGCATCCCCTTTGGATGGAACGGCTAGGTTGCAGGATTCCCGCTCCGAAACTCTTTGAGATACTCGGGGTCGGCGGTCGCCAAATGGGCAAAGGCCTTTTCGTTCCACGCTTTTTGAATCAATCGACCTGCAGAACGGGCCGAAGGCAGTGGGCCGTCCAAGACCTCAAAACCCAGCGGTGTGAGGATTTCCCGGGCTTTGGCGGATCCGTCGCCAAAACAGCGGCCCACAGGGGCGGGCTGTTCCTGATCGAGAATCATGGGCCGGTCGGCAGACCACCGATGCCCGAGAGCATCAAATCCGGCAGTATAGACCTCCATGCGCCGGGCGTCGATCATCGGGTGATAGAATGCCGCGGGTTCCCGATTTTGTTTGCGTTCTTCCTCGAACTGGGAGTGGAGTACAATCTCGAGACTCGACAAGGGCAATAGCGGAATGCCCAGGGCGAAGCACAGCCCTTTGGCCGCCGAAAGCCCAATCCGCAAACCCGTATAGGAGCCGGGGCCCATGCCCACTGCGACGGCCTGCAATTCTGGGTAGGAGCACGATGCTGTTTGAAGCACTGCCTCGATCATGGGGTGGAGCCGATCGCTGTGCACCAAGGCCATCGGGGCTTCTTCCAAAGAGAACAAGCAAAGTTCGCCTTCGAACAAGGCCACCGAGCAATTGCGCGTCGAGGTTTCGATGCACAGAATCCGATGATGACTCCCCATTCGATTAGGGGGCCTTGTCCTTGGACTCCGACTTTGGGCTCTTGGGGCTCTTGACCGTTTCCCCGTTTTTGAGCAGTTTATTGACGGTCGCATAGGGACCCGTAATCACGGATGCGCCTTCGTCCAATCCATCGAGAATTTCGATATAGCGCTCGTTTTGAATTCCGGTTTTGACCACTTTCAGCCGTGCGCGTTCGCCTTCCATCACAAAAACCACTTCGAAGTCGCTGGATTCGGCTTTCGGTGTGTCTGAAGCAGCCGCATCTTCTTCGCCCTCTGTTTCTTCGGTTTCCGAATTGGATTCTTTGGATTTTGGACGGCGGCTGGGACGCTTGCCCTGGGCCACCGCTGCGGTATCGGAACGGAGTACAACGGCCTGTACCGGAACGGCCAAGGCGTTTTTCTTGACTTCGGTCCGGATATCGACCGAGGCGGTCATGCCCGGTCGAAAGGGGGCGTCGGTTGCGGTCGCATCCTTGAGCAAATGTTGATACGACTCGGGCAAAATCCGAACCTGCACTTCAAAATTGGTCACCTGATCGACTCCGGTCCCCGCCAATTTGGCCGAGTTGGCGATTTCGGTCACCACGCCTTTAAAGATCTGTCCCGTATACGCGTCGACCTCGATATCGGCGGTATCGCCCAGCGACACCCGCACAATGTCATTTTCGTTGACCTCTACAAGGACTTCCATATTGCTCAGATTCGAAAGGCGCAGCAGTTCGGTTCCCGCCATTTGGGCCGTTCCCACTACGCGTTCGCCGGCTTCGACATTCAGCATCGATATGGTGCCGTCTACCGGAGCGTAGAGGGTGGTGCGGTACAGATTGTCTCGGGCTTGCGTAAGCGAGGCTTGGGCATTTTGATAGCGCGCTTGCGCGGCCTCAACGGACAAACTGGAAACATCAAACAGCCGTTGGCTGGCGTCGAATTCGGCTTGCGAAATCGCGCCTTTTTTCAAGAGTTCGATGTTGCGCTTGTGGTTTTTTTCGGCTTCGGTTCGCTGGGCCCGGCTCTGCTCAATATCGGACTTGGCAGCGTTGACCGAGGCTTGTGCCTGATCGACCCCACTTTGGTAGATGTCGGGATTGATGCGCACCAGCAGCGTTCCTTTTTTGACAAATTGCCCTTCGATGATGGGCAATTCGATGATTTCGCCCGACACTTCGGGCGAGAGTTTGACTTCCTTTTCGGGCTGGATTTTTCCGCTCGCGCTCACTTTTTCAATCAAATCGGTCCGGAGGCTCAGCTCCGTCTCGACTTCTCGTCCTTTGGAATCGTTGCCAATCCACCCTTGTTTACGGGCCACAATCAGCAAGGCGATGAGGGCAACCCCCAGCGAAATCAATAAAATCAAACGTCGGTTCATGGCGTTGAATCAGGGTTGTAGCGAACCGTTGAGGTAAAATTCGAGGGTTTTGACCCGAAAAATCCAATCGTAGCGGGCTTGCGCCAATTGTGCTTTGGCAGAGGTCAGCCGATTTCGAGCGTTTTCGTATTCAAAGAAGTTGATGACGCCATTTTCATATCGAACCCGGGCGTATTCAAACGATTCGGCACCGGCTTCGACACTGCGCTCGGTGGCTTGAAAGGTTTCGTAGGCGGCCAAGGCATCGGCGTGGGCCTGTTGGATGGTTTGCCGCAGCGTATTGCGTTCGTTGGTCAAATTGAGCTCGGCCTGGGTGCGCGAAATCTGGGCGCTGCGAATTCCATTGCGGATTTGCAGACCGCTAAAAATGGGGATTTGCAAATTGAGCCCCACAAATTCGTTGACGTTGTCTTGATACTGATCCCAAAACGGTTTCACGTCTCCCGATTCGAAGGTGGCGCTCCCGAAGTTGAAGACATTTTCGCCCGACTCGGTCGCGCCGATCAAAGAGGGGGGTTGATCGATGACGCTAAACGACCGCACCTGATTGGAATAGTTGGTTCCGATAGACCCCACCAACGACAAGGTGGGCCAACCCGAACCCCGGCTCACCGACACGCCTTTGTCGGCACTTTCGAGTTGAAGTTCGCGGCTTTTGATGTTGGGTTGATTCTGCAAGGCCGATTCGTAAATGCGGTCGGGTCCCAAGGCAATAATGCCCGCGTCGGGCGAGATATCCGGTACCGGAGCCACTTCGAGTTCTTGGGCGCGGTTCATTTGCATGGCCTGAGCCAAACGCAATTTGCTGATATTGAGCTGATTTTTGGCCGACACGCTGCTTTGGTGGTCCCGAGCCAACTGGGCTTCGTTGTCGTAGAGGTTTCCCTTGGGCAGGCTGCCGGTTTCGACCAAATCGGCCGTGCGCCGAACCTGCACTTCGCTGAGTTTTTCTTGTTCCTCGGCAATGCGAAGAATTTCGGTGTTGAGCAATACCTGCAAATAGAGCGAGGCCACATTGAGGGCGGTATTGTTGCGGACGTCTTCGAGTTGGTAGAGTTGAGCCGCGTGGTCAATTCGGCTTTGGGCGAGCGAATTGACGTTTTGAAGCCCGTCGAACAGGGTCCATTGGGCGTTGAGGCTTAGATTGTTGGTTTGACGATTGTCCCGGCTGGCGAGGTTGGTGACCGGGTCGATGTTCAAACCGAAGTTCCAACCGTAGCCGGCTGAGCCGTTCACCGTCGGAAACAGACCGGCAACGCGCTGCTCTTGGGTGTTTTCGGTCAACTCAATTTGGAGGGCGCTTTGTTTGAGCTGAATGTTGCGCTCGAGGGCGGTATCGATGCACTCGGCCAATGTCCACTGTTTCTGGCCATGCAACAAACTGAAATTCAACAGAAAAAGTCCGCAAAAAGCCAGCTTGGGCCCAAGAATCCTCATCGGGGAACAATCTTCGATAGGCTCAAAGATAACCCAAGCCCTGAGCCGCGGGAAGGCGAGAACCGCCAATTACGTTTCGGCGGTCGTTTTTGGGTTTTTTTTAAGACGATACCAAGCAATTCCAATGATCCCCATCAACAAATACGGGAAGGCCATGAGGTACAGGATGCCGTCGTTCAATCCGCTGGCCCAGCCCCCCCCCGATTGGCGATTGGACTCGGTTACCGCCCGGCACATCGAGCACTGGGCTTCCGAAAGCAGGGGCAGCATTGAGAGCACCACCAGCAGCAGTCCGATCAGGAGTTTGTAGTTCGGCTTATCCATAATAGGGCGCCATAAAAACATAGACCAACACCCCGGTAACGGCCACATAGAGCCAGATCGGGAAGGTCCACCGAACGAGCTTTTTGTGTTGGGCAATCTGACCCGTAAACGCCCGATATACGCTGGTGAGCGCTAGGGGTAAAAGCGGAAGAGTCAGGATGATATGGCTGATGAGGACAAAATAGTACGCAGTGCGCAGCCCTCCGGTTCCCCCGAAGGGAACGGGCGCGTGGCTGAGTTTGCTCACGACATAACTCAACAAAAAGACCACCGATAGCAAGAGCGCGAGCAACATACACAGCCGATGCAGCCCAATTTTATGTTGACGGACATAATACAGTCCAAGCAGCAGCAATAGGGCCGTCGTTCCATTGATGACGGCGTGGAACAGCGGCAGAATGTGCGGTTCTATGCCCGTGTCCAAACGCCAGGTTTCGGGCATCAACATCAGCGCCAAGACCAGCAATGGCACAGCCAGAGAAAGCCCGACAATAATCGGAAGAACCTTGCGGTCGTTGGGTTCGAAGGCGAATAAGCTCGTTTTCATCATCGGGAGTAGGTTTGAAGACCGTATAAAGAAAACCCTTTGTGGGCCCGTGGGTTCACGAAGCGTTGGCCTTCTGTTTTTTCGCTTCCTTTTCGCGTTTCCAGTCTTCTTGGCTCTTGTGTTTTTCGAACTCGGCAATCAAGACTTTGATGTCTTCTTGGAGTTCTTTTAACGAGTTGGCATCCAAAGCGTTGTAGGTTCCCACAACGTTGCCTTGATCGTCTTTGCGCGAGCGGATGCGGCCTTCCCAATCGACGAGGACCAGCTGTTCGGAGTGCAGAAACCCTCCCTCGGCCAAGGAGTCCTCCATGGCACTCAACAAGTGGTCGTTGGCGGTTTTGTACAGCGGGTCGCGTTGTCCGGTCATAAATCGCCACACCCGGGGATCGGCCTTCATTTTCTGCTCGTACCGCTTGAGCGCCTCGACGCTATCGTGGGCGGGATCCACCGTAAAGCTCACCAATCGAAAATCGTCAAAGCCTTTAAATCGCTCCTGCAGTTCGTGCACATGGAAGTTCATAGCCGGGCAAATGCTCGGGCAGCGGGTAAAAAAGAAACTCCCAACGTAGATGCGACCGTAGAAATCTTCCGAGGAGGCCGTCTGCCCGTCCTGATCGGTAAAGGACCATGTCGGGATCCGATAGGCTTTTTCTGCGCGTTCTTCGGGGGGGGCTGTTGCGCTGAGCTCCTCAGAAGGACCGACATATTCGAGCGTTACGAAGAAATTCTCTTCGGCCGAATACACCAAAAAGTAATAGACCGCAAAAGGCAGGATCAACAAGACCGCCAGCAGAACGAGCTGCCGGATGCGACCGGGGTTCATTGCATGATGGCGTTGAGGTAGCCCCCTTCGGTCAGCACGATAAAGGTGAGATAGGGAATCAGGATCAAGGCGGGGAGCGAAATGGTCCAGATCATATTCTTCCGCTCAAACTTGAGGTGCATAAAGAAAGCCACGATATAGTAGGCTTTGACCAGCGTAAGCAGGATAAACAACACGTTCAAAGCGCTGGTCCCCATCACATTGCCCATCAAGAAGGCGGGCTTGATGATGCCGAGGGCCACCTCAACTGTGGTGATGCCGAGCAAAATCCAAAATACCACCCAAATCCAGCGGGTTCCTGCAGGGCTTTCGTGGTGTTCGCTTTCTCCGATGCCGTGGCTCATAGTCGTTGTCGTTTGGGAGGGGATGCGTTAAACGAGGTAGAAGAAGGTGAAGACAAAGACCCACACCAAGTCTACAAAGTGCCAATAGAGGCCGACTTTTTCGATCATTTCGTAGTGGCCGCGACGGGCGTAGGTGCCCATAATCACGTTGATGAAAATCACGATGTTGATGACGACCCCGCTAAACACGTGGAAACCGTGAAAACCCGTGATGAAGAAGAAGAAGTTCGCAAAAAGCGGACTGCCATATTCGTTCCGTGACATATTGGCACCCTGAATGGCCTTCGCCTCTTTGACGAGTTGCTGCGATTGCGCGGCGGGAAGCGGCTGGGCATCGCGTCCCGGAGCCACCAAGGTGAGCCCTGGAGTACGGGCAAACGCCTCGCGCACTTGGACGTCGGTATAGTGGGCATGGTGACCGTGGCTGGCGTGTCCTTCGACCAATTCTGCCAGAGAAACCCGATTGCCCTCGGCGTTGGCCACATACATCACCCGGCCATCGGCGATTTGCACCGAGCCTTTGTCTCCGATAATAAAGTGGTACCATTCCCAAGCCTGAGAGCCCAAGAAGAAAAATCCGCCGACGATCGTAAGCCCCATCCACAGAATGACGGAATTGCGTCGGTTGTGGTGTCCGGCATCGACCGCCAATACCATGGTGACCGACGACATAATCAGGATAAAGGTCATCAAGGCTACGTACAGCAAGGGCTGCTCGCCGTGTACGTAGGGAAAGTGCGTAAATACGGCTTCGGCGATGGGCCAGCTCTCGCTGAACTTAAAGCGCATCAAACCGTAGGCCGTCAGGAATCCAGAAAAGGTCAGGGCATCGCTGAGCAAGAAAAACCACATCATCAGCTTGCCATAGCTGGCGCCCAAAGGCTGGCGTCCGCCGCCCCAAAGACGGGCAGTGGAGTTGGATTGCTCTGTGGCTGAGGGAACTACAGCGTGATCAGACATGGGCACTCGATTTTGCTTGATTGGGCGTGCAATTTTAGCGAATAAAGGCCATAAACCCGTACAAATACAGCCACAACACTCCGAGGAAATGCCAAAATGTGGCAGAAAGGACAAATCCGTGTTCGTTTCCGGGGGTATAGCGTCCACGAGCCGCTCGAAATCCCGTAACAATCAAGACGATAAGCCCGGCGGCCATGTGGGCAAGGTGGAGCCCGCTGATGGCATACACCCAGGAACCTGCGGTATTGGTGGGGTCGGCAAAAAAGATCTTGGCGTCTACCATAGACTGCCATCCGAGCAACTGCAATGCGGCAAAACCCAGACCAAGGGCAAAGGCAATCCAAACCAATCGGGTTACGTTGGGGGTATCGTCGGCGCGAATCCGACCCCGGGCGGCGATCAGCACCAAACTGCTCAGTCCGATCACCAAGGTGCTCCACAGGAATTCTACGGGTAAGGCGAAACTCATCCACATCCCTTCGGCCATCAAAGCCGATCGGCTTACCACATAACCCGAAGTGAGGCCGGCAAAGGCCATCAACATACTCGCCATACCCAGCCACAACAAGGGTCGGCCTACTTTTCTGCGGTCTTCAATACTCAGTGCCATAGGGGTCGCAACAATCGGTCAAGGACATAAATAACTTGTACTACGGTGAGCCAGAGCACGCTGGCGATCAGCAAGCCCCGGGCCGCAACGGCGGTCTGTTCTCGAAACAATTTCCAGGCCTTTTGGATCAAAATGCCCCCGGCCACCGCGATGGGCAAGGCAGCAAATCCGCTAAGGACCAAGGTTCCGGTTATACCCAAGGCGGGCAACAGACTGAGGGGAATCAGTGCGAGGGTGTAAATAAACGGCTGGAGCGCAGACCAATCGCTCTTTTTACCGGAGGGCAAAAGATTGTAACCCGCCTTGGCATAGTCTTCGTGCAAGAGCCATGCTATGGCCCAAAAGTGGGGAAATTGCCAAAGGAATTGCTGGGCGAACAAGGTGCCCGATTCGATATCGAAATCGTTGCGCGCCGCTACCCAACCGAGCATATACGGAATGGCCCCGGGTATGGCACCCACAAAAACGGCGATGGGACCCGAGCGTTTGAGCGGGGTGTAGGCAAAGACGTAGAGCAACAGGCTCAAGGCCCCAAACGAAGCGCTGAGTTTGTTGACGGTATACAACAGCCCGATGCCCGCGATTCCCATGATCAAAGCGGCCCAAAAGGCTTGCGAGAGACTGAGTCGGCCGGCGGGCAAGGGACGGCTGCGGGTGCGGTCCATGAGGGCATCGCGTTCGCGCTCCCAAATCTGGTTGAACGCGTTGGAGGAGGCTACGACCAAAAAGCCCCCAAAGAGCAACGATACAAAGGCCCAGAGGTCGAAGCGAACAAAACCGATCAGATAGCCCGCTGCGGCCGAAAACACCACGCTCGAAGACAATCGGGGTTTGGCGAGGGCGACGATTTCCCGCGCGAGCGAAACAGTTCGGGCTGGGCTGCGCAAAAGGGGTTCGGAGGTATCCACAGATTTCGGGCTGCAAAGGAACACAATGCAGCCCAATCGAATGTTCAGTTTGGGGTCGATTCTGTCGGAATTTCGCGTTCGCGTTGGCGTAGCAGCGCAAAAACCGGAGGCAGGCAGAGCAAAGCGAGGATGGGCCATAGCCACGCGAACCCCAGATGTTCCACGATGCCGAGTCCGAGAGCCGGGGCTATGGAGTGGCTCAGGGCAAAGCTGAGCGCAAACATGCCCATATAGCTTCCGCGGAGCGCGTCGGGGGCAAATCGAGCGGCAAGGCTTACGGTAAAGGGTAGCGCGAGCATTTCGGCCACGCTCAAGACGAGGATCCCAGCCAACATCCAGCCGTAGGTATGACCGGCATAAAAACACAGAAAGCTGAGTCCGAGGGTCACAAAACCGGCTGCAATCGATCGCCTTCCGCCCCATCGACGGCTAAGCCATGCGACGAGCGGCATTTCGACGATAAAGACGAGAATTCCGTTGATGGCAAAGAGCAAACCGATGCTTTTTTCGTTTAGACCCGCTACTTCTCGAAAGTAGAGGGGAATACTGCTGAACAATTGAAAGAACAGGACAGCAAATCCGCCACATATGCTGAGGAACATCAGGTAGCGATGGTCGCGAAACACCTTGGCCAGTCCAGCCAGTGCGGGGCTTTTCGGGGCTTCTGACCGGGCTTGACGCTTTCGGAAATACACAAAAAAGACCAAGGAAGCCAAGAGGCAGGTGATGCCATCGAACCAAAAGAGCAGGGGATAGCTGATGGCAGCCAAAAGCCCGCCGACGGCCGGGCCGATCGAAAAGCCGAGGTTGATGGCCATTCGGTTGAGGCTGTAAGCTTTGGTGAGGTTCTCGGGTTTGGCGTACCGCGCTACCGACGAGGTATTGGCGGGGCGCAGGCTTTCGGTGACGATGGCGAGCAATAGGGCTGTGGGGGCGATGGTTTCAAACGTTCTGAGGTAGCTGAATCCGATCAGTCCGAGCCCGCCCAGCGCCAGACTTAAGAACTGTACGCGAAACGAGCCGATGCGGTCCGAAAGCACGCCTCCGCTGAGCGATCCGATGGCGGCGCCGATGCCGAACAGGCTGAGTACCGTAGCGGTTTGGGCTACGCTGAAGTGGAGGGAGGCGCTGAGGTAGAGCCCCAAAAACGGCAGCACCATGCTCCCGCTCCGGTTGATGAGCATGACCACCGCGAGCATCCAGGCTTCTCGGGACAGGCCTTCGTAGTGGGCGGTGTACGATTGAACAAAAGCGGGGGGGTGAAAGCGCACGGCGCAAAGTTCGGGCAGAGCCTTTGGATGATCGGCTTGATTTGAACGGTGGATGCGAACTTCGTCCCTATGTTCTCCGTTCGCTTTCGCACGCTTGCAGAACTCGTGGCTTTTTTGCCCGAAGACGAAGCGCTTTTGCTAGACGAAGCACGCTGTTTGGTCCTTGCTTCGACTTCGCTCAGCACGGCGGACACTCTGCCCGAATTGCACGAGCGTATTTCGTATAACGTGCCCTATTTCCGAGGGTTTCGCGATGTCTGTTTTCTGTGGCCGGGCTCAGTACTGTGGGGCCGCAAACGGAGTTATGAAGGGGTTCGATTTGGGTTTGCCCAGGGTTATCTGCTACAGGATGCGGGGGGCTATCTCGACCGCGGCACGCGCAAACAGATATTTTGGAAGGATCTCACGACTTGGAACCCCCGAGACGAACAGGCGTTGCGGACGTTGTTGTTCGAAGCCGGGGAGGTAGACGAGTCGTTGAGAGCGGGGATGGGCGCGGGAGAAAAAAGACACAGTCGGTTTACCTAGGATTCATATACGATCAATTTATTTGTTCATCAGTTATTTTCTATTTTATTGTTCATTTTGATGAAAAGTCCATTCTCGCATACAATCGGTTCGGTGCTTTTGGCGATGAGCGTTCAATCGGTTCAAGCCCAAAGTGGCCATTCGCATCCATGGATAGAGCTGAATTCTTCTTGGGATTCAGTCTGGTGGTCGGATGGAGTTTCTGGGTCGGACCGGTGGTTGTGCGCAGAAGGCGCCGTAGCGTACTCTGCGCTCGACTCTTTGGGCAATGGAATTGTTGATTCGATTTCCTTTATACCGAACTTTTTTACTGTTGAGCAATTTTCGAACCGCACCGAGCTTCAGTTCGATAGCCTCGGATTCGATGCGGTATTTTTTCGATATCGCTCTACTTCCGTTTCGGGCTTTGAACCGCAACAGGCTTTGAATCAAAGTGGAGTCGTGAAATTGAATGTCTTGCCAGGAAGCTATGAGTTTCAGTTGAGTGGTAAGAAAAATGGTCTATGGACGCCTTGGAGTTGTTCTTATTCGTTCGAAGTAGACTGCTCGTTCATTCTTCCAAAGATTCAGATGGTCAAAGACCACGACGAATTGGGCAATTCCCGGATCCGGATCAAGGTTCCTGGTTTGGATTCGAATGAATATCGTATCCAGTGGAGCAATGGAGACACCGCCCCAGTAGCCAGTCTCAATGCGGGGTGGCACTGGTGCGATGTAGTGGTGAACAACTACTGCACCCTACGCGACAGCTTCTTTATCGAATGGCAATGCGATGAACCGGTGTTGTTGGAAAGTCCTTCCGATCGGGATGAAAATTATTTCGCTTCACTCTGTGGATTTTGGAAGACAGAGAGAGAGGAGTGTTATATCGACAATAGAGATCGTACTTGCCTTATTCCAAGTTTGTCTACAGTAATTTTTCGGCCGATTGATTCTGTATATACCATTCAGTGGAGTACTATAAATGCAGTTGATTGGTTTCAAATTCAACTACAAACTACATTATTTGATACTATAATAACCATCCCTGGAAATAGGTCAAAGTATCGATTCGATAGCTTTGGAAACCTACTTGATGGTAAAACGAGAATTAGAGAAATCTTTTACGATACGGTCAGTGGTTCATTAGATACACTGTCTTGGAGTTGTTGGCAGAAGTTGACTTTTTCATTTCCTTTTGACTATAGTTTCCCTACGTTGGCGTCAGTTAATATTAGCTGTAATCAAGTAGCAAATAGACACTATCCGAAACAGACTCGATTTATAATAAGGATGATACAAGACAATTGTGGTTCGAATTGCTTTGGACCTTGGTATTCCGTTCTAGATGGAAAAGGAAGTGGAAGCAGTTTGTGCGTTATTAAAAGAAAAGATATGCCATATAAGTATTACCCGTTAATCGCCTGTGCTCCGAATTTCGCATGCCGCTCCGGATGCATTCAGTACGATCTAGAGAAAGGTGATTTTGAGTTGTTCAACAATGAGGTGAGTGGGTTTTATTCAGGAGCTCGCTCCGAAGGAGAATTGGACGAAGTCCTTCCAGCGACAAAGAATTTTCGGTGTTCTCTCTTTCCGAATCCAGCGAGTGATTATCTCGTATTACAGGCGAGTGAGACGATGAAATACAGCATCTTTAGCACGAATGGAACTGTACTAACCCAAGGTCGTTTGGAAGCGGGTGAAATTCGACTCAATCTTGAGGGAATGGCCAAAGGCTTTTATGTCTTTTTAGCGTTTAACGAGGAAGGTGAGAGTCAGAGGATATTTTTCCAGATACGGTAAACTCGTTTTTCAGTATAAGCCTTTCGGACTTTGCTTGCCCACGGATCTACAAAACATACTCCCTCCGCGTGGGGATGGGGCCGAGTTCGTGTCCGAACATCCAGAGCACATCGTTCACTTTGTCGAGGCGAAGCGTGGTTTTGCCTTGTTCCAGGTCGCGGATAAACCGCAGACCGACGCCGGCTTTGGCGGCCAATTCCGGTTGGGTGAGTCCGGCCAATTTGCGCCTGGCCTTAACCCACTGCGATAGGGTCATGGTATACCTTTTGGGGTATAAAAATAGCAATATGCATTGAATTATACCTTTTCGGGTATAAAAGCAAAGGAAGATGGTGGAATTATACCCAATGAGGTATAAATCCATCCTGTGTATTGGAATTCGATCTCGGACCTACGCTGCTCCAATTGAAGCGTGGAGCCTCAGAAGTGCCGTTCAGACGTGAACGGATCGCCCCCCATCACCCATTCATCGACACCAAAAACTCCTCGTTGTTGCGGGTTTTGGTCATGCGGTCGTGGAGGAATTCCATGGCTTCGACGGGGTTCATATCGGCCAGGTGGCGGCGGAGAATCCACATGCGCTGGAGGACGTCTTTGTCGAGGAGCAAATCTTCTCGGCGCGTACCGCTTGAAAGCAAGTCGATGGCTGGCCAAATCCGCTTGTTCGAAATCTTGCGGTCGAGCTGCATTTCCATATTGCCCGTACCCTTGAATTCCTCGAAAATCACCTCATCCATCTTGGAGCCCGTGTCGATAAGGGCCGTGGCCAAAATGGTCAGCGAACCTCCGTTTTCGATTTTGCGCGCCGCCCCAAAAAAGCGCTTGGGTTTGTGAAGGGCGTTGGCGTCGACCCCTCCGGATAGCACCTTGCCCGAGGCCGGAGAAACCGTGTTGTAGGCCCGCGCCAAACGCGTAATCGAATCGAGGAGAATCACCACATCGTGCCCGCATTCGGTCATCCGCTTGGCCTTTTCGAGCACGATGTTCGCCACCCGCACATGGCGTTCGGCGGGTTCGTCGAAGGTAGAAGCCACCACTTCGGCCCGCACGCTGCGCACCATATCGGTCACTTCTTCCGGGCGCTCGTCGATGAGCAGAATGATGAGATATACCTCGGGGTGGTTGGCCGCAATGGCGTTGGCGACCTCTTTGAGCAAGGTCGTTTTACCCGTTTTGGGCTGGGCCACAATCATGCCCCTTTGTCCTTTGCCGATGGGCGAAAACAAATCGATTACGCGGGTCGAAATCGATGCGCTCTTGGACGTAATGTTGAATTTTTCCTCGGGAAACAGCGGTGTCAGGTGTTCAAAAGCCACCCGGTCGCGCATATAATCCGGGTCGCGCCCATTCACCTTGATGGCACGCACCAAGGGGAAGTATTTCTCTCCCTCTTTGGGCGGGCGCACCAAGGCGCGCACCGTATCGCCCATTTTCAATCCCAACTGCTTGATTTGCTGTTGGGTGAGTAGTACGTCGTCCGGAGAATTCAAATAGTTGTAGTCGGATGAACGGAGAAAACCATTCTGCTCCGGCATAATCTCGAGCACGCCCTCGCATTCCACAATCCCGTCAAAATCGAGCGGATCGGGCAACACGGGTTCCCGTCTCGGTTGATTCGAAGCATTGGGGGCATTCCGGTCTCGATTGTCTCGGTTGCGGCGATCGTCAAACCCTCCGCGATCCCGACCGGGTTGATTCGGATCGAAGCGGTTGTTTTGCGGGTTATCGCCTCGAAAATCGCCCCGCTGTTCTCCTCGCGGATCATTCCTTTGATCTCCTCGTGGAGCAAATTCGCGGTTGCCTTCGTTTCGGGTGTTTTCTGAACGCGGCCCAGAAGGACCCCGGTCGCGGGCTTCGTCTCCGCGCACTGGGCGCTGCCCCATGCGGTTGTCTCCGGGTTCGCGGAAACCGGACGGATTGCGGTCGTTGCCGCGATCGTTACCGCGATCTGGGGTGCGGTCTACTGGTCGATCCAGACCCCGATCCTGAGGGCGATCTGCCGGGCGCTCAGGGTTTTCGCGAAAGTTGCGGGGGGTGTTGGCCTTGGCGGAGGGGTCGCCTGATTCCTCCGGCGTAGGGGCCGTTCTCGATTCGGCCTTGGTTCCGTTCTCTGTTTCAGGGGTTTGAGCGGTAGCGCCTTCGGTTGGGTTCGAAGTCTTGGCTACAGGGCGTTCCCAAACGGGCGTATGGGTCTCGGCCTCCGACGGGCTGTCCTCGTCCCGACCGCGCAATTCCATTTCGCGGTCCGATCCAAACGATTCAAAGAGTGGGCCATTGTTCGAGCGAAAACGGTCCTTCTTTTTGCCTTTGTTCGGAGGGACCACATAGCCCGTGCCACCCGATTCGCTGCTCCCCGCTTTTTCGACGCGACGACCGGGTTGGGGCGGTTGATACCCAAAGGCCACGACGGGCCCCGTTTCGCTTTTGGCGGTTTCTGCCGGGGCATTCGCCGGAGTTTCCGAAGGTGCGGCCTTGGGCGCGGTCCCGCTGGCAGCCCCGGTGGCGGCCAATATGCGCTCGACCAGTTCGGGCTTGCGGAGGTAGCGAAATTTGGGAATGTCCAATCCTTCGGCAATCGATTGGAGCTCCGGCAGTTTTTTGCCGTTCAGCGAGGCAGCATCATGCATGGACGCCTTGTAAAAAGTGGGTAAAAATGCGCTTGGGTACGAATGGGCTTTGAACTGTGCCCCTCCTCGTTTGTGGAGCGGGGGTTTCGAAGCGATCCGAAACGGGAATCAAGTTCTGTGAAGGGGTGAATCCAAGACCTGTCCTGAACGGAGCGGGCCTGCGGCTTTCGCTGCAATAGTACGAAGTTTTGTGCATCTGCAAGGCGGTCCGTTTTTTCTTGGGGGTTTTTGACCCCCTCCTGTATCATTGTACCCATGATTCAGCGCATCCAAACCGCCTACTACGCGGGGGCCGGCTTGCTCGCCCTCTCGGTTCTGTTGTTTCCGATCTCGGCCTATGTTCCCGATCCGGTTCGGGTTTCGGGCAGCTGGGTGCTCTTGGGGTTTGCCTTGCTCGCCGGAGGCGCTTGGGCGAACATCTTCAACTTCAAAGACCGGAAGCGCCAATTTGTCGTCGGGCGGTTGTTGATCCTCGTGTCGTTTGGGATATTTATTGGCTTGCTCGTGCCCTTGTTGAAGCTCGAGGGCTGGAAGCCAGGCTATGCGCTGATGGCCCCCTTGGGCGCGGTGATCTTCTTGTCGCTCGCCAACCGGGCGGTTCAAAAAGACGAGGAATTGGTGAAGGAGTCCAAGCGGTTTCGCTGAGATTCATTCAAGAGGCAGCAAAATATAGTGACAACGGAAAATTTTTGGGACTGCTCGAAAAATGCGCAGCGTCGCTATTCGGACATCCATTTAGTTAGAAATCCTATTTGGAGACTGATGTTGGTTAATGGGTTCTTGGAGAAGTTATTGTCCCAGAAAGTCTTAAGTCTTTTAGAAATCAACGAGATGCCCAACTAACAAGGTGTCTAAGGCCTCTCGACTTGGGGTCCCATCGAAGCCGAGTCGCACCCAGCCGCAACGGCCCGGTAGAACCGCGATGCTTCACGGTTCAAGCAAAATGGCCACAAAAGTCTTCGTAAATGTGATTGAACGACACTCGGCCAAAGGCCGTCAACCAATAAGTTCCGCTTAAAAAAAGCTCGTTTCTTTCCTTCTTTCTTTGGAGCAGCAAAGAAAGAAGCCCACCGCGGGAGCGGAGTGCACATCAGAGTCGTAGAGAGGGAATGAACAGCGCAGGTCAACTTTGAATGCTCATCGGCGTAGCCGGAAGACTTCGACCCGAAGACCCAGAAACACTTTGGAAGATCCTGGTTTAAATGAACAATTGTAAGCCTTATTCTGTTTAAATGCAGGACTTTAATTGATTGAAGAAACTTCTCTCCTCGTACATTTCCTGTGACCCTATATCTACCCTTCGGAGTTTGGATAGCGCGGAAACAACTCAATCACTTCCAGATCGCGGACCTTGCCCGCCTCGACGCGAAACCGAATCAGGGTGCGGACTTTGTGGAAACCGTGAAACCCCGCGGCCCCGGGGTTGAGGTGGAGCAGCCCAAATGCGGGATCGGGCATGGCCTTGAGGATGTGTGAATGCCCGCAAATAAACAGCCCCGGCGGTTTGCGTTTGATTTCGGTCCGAACGCCCGGCGCATAGTGCCCCGGATAGCCCCCAATGTGGGTGATCCACACCGATAGCCCCTCGACCTCAAATCGTTGATGCAGTGGAAAACAGCGGCGGGCCGTGGCGTCGTCGATGTTGCCATACACCCCCCGAACCACCGCAACTTCCTGCAGGGCATCGGTTACGGCCAAGGCCCCGATGTCGCCCGCATGCCACACCTCGTCGGCCATAGCCGCGTGCTCGAGAATTCTCGGGTCCAAGTAGGAATGCGTATCGGAAAGCAGAAGAACCCGCATCGGGAATCCCTAGATTTGCATGTTCAAACACCAAAGGTGGAGCAAGGGCGTTGTTTTTTGTACTTCCGGTTTCACGGAAAAGGCCTTCACGGTTGGCAACGGCAGCCCAATGCATTGAGCGTGCAGGAGTTGGCTGAAGATGCCTTGAGCACCCTTTGGGGACAACCCGTCGCCTTGGTCGGAGCCGGTCGCACCGATGCCGGGGTGCATGCGCTCGAACTCCCTGCCCACTTCGATGCTCCAGAGGCATTTGAACCCAGCCGCCTGTTGCGCTCGCTCAACGCCCTGCTCGATCCGCGCATTGCCGTATTCGACCTCAAAGCCGTGACCCCCGAGGCCCATGCCCGTTTTTCGGCCGTTGAACGCACCTATCACTATCACCTCCACTGCGACAAAGATCCCTTTTTGAGCGATCGGTCGGCCTTTGTGCCTCGGCTTCCCGATTTTGAACGCATGAACGAGGCCGCGGCCCAGCTGTTGGGTACGCGCGATTATGGCTCGTTTGCGCGCACCGGAGGGGCCGAAGGGCACCAGCGCTGCACCGTGCGCCAGGCCGAATGGATCTGGGAGGCCAACAAGGCCCGGTTCGAGATTTCGGCCGATCGCTTTTTGCGCAATATGGTCCGCGCCATCGTAGGCACCTTGCTTGAAATCGGATCTGGAAAACGCTCCGTGTCCGATCTCGAGACCGTACTCGACGCCGTCGACCGACGGGCCGCGGGCGAATCGGCCCCGGCCCAGGGTCTTTTTTTGGCCCAAGTGCGCTATCCGGCCTCGATTTTTCGAACCGCTACACCGGTCCACCACCCTTAATCCCATCCCCCCCACCGTGGCCCTCAATCCTCCGAAAAAAACCAAAGACAAGTCGAGCTCCGTGAGCGGCAAGGCCTTCGACGGCCAGTTGCTCAAGCGATTGATGCGGCACACCCAGCCTTATGGCAATCTCTTTTGGGGCGGCATCGCGCTCACCATCCTCCTCGGAGCCGTGGGCACCTCGCGCCCCATCCTCATCAAATACACCATCGAGGAATTCGTCGTCAAACCCGATCCGCAGGGGCTGTTGAACTACACCTTGCTGATGGTCGCGCTACTGTTGCTCGAGTCGCTGTTGCAATTCGCGTTTAGCTATACCGCCAACACCCTCGGGCAAAACGTGATTCGCGACATCCGCAGCCATTTGTTCGCCCGGCTCGTCCGCTTTCGCATGGGCTTTTTCGACAAAACCCCGATTGGGACCCTCGTAACCCGCGCCATTTCCGATATCGAGGCCATCGCCAACATCTTTAGTGAAGGGCTGCTCGTCATTTTCGGCGATCTCTTCAAAATCGCGGTCATGGTGGGCGCCATGTTTTTCTTTTTTGACGCCCGATTGGTGCTTATCAGCCTCTCGGTGGTGCCCTTGCTCTATATCGCCACCCGCTGGTTTCAGGTCTCGATCAAAGACAGCTTTCAGGATGTGCGCAACGAGGTGGCCCGGCTCAATACGTTTGTGCAAGAGCATCTGAGCGGAATGTCGGTGGTTCACCTCTTCAATCGCGAAAAGGTCGAAATGGATGCGTTTAAGAGCATCAACAAAGACCACCGAGACGCCAACATTCGCTCGATTTGGTACTTCTCGATTTTTTTGCCCATCATCGAAGTCCTTTCGGCCGTCAGCATTGGATTGGTGGTCTGGTTTGGCGGATTGTGGGCCGCTGCGGGCGACTCGGTCACCTTTGGCGACTTGACGGCCCTCATCATTTTTATCAATATGCTGTTCCGGCCGTTGCGTCAGCTCGCCGACCGGTTCAACACCCTGCAAATGGGCATGGTGGCCAGCGAACGCGTCTTTAAACTCCTCGATCTCGAGGAGCGGATCGAAGACCAAGGCACCCTCGACCCGGCCACGATTCGGGGCGAAATTCGCTTCGACAACGTCGTTTTTGGGTATGACCCCGAAAACCTGGTTTTGCACGGGGTCAGTTTTTCGGTGCGCCAGGGCGAGAACCTCGCGATTGTCGGTGCCACCGGGGCGGGCAAGTCGACCATCATCCAATTGATCGGGCGCTTTTATCCGATTCAGGAGGGGCAAATCACCCTCGATGGGGTGCCTCTGGAACAGTACAGTTTGTCGGGGTTGAGACGGCATTTGGCCGTGGTTCAGCAAGATGTATTCTTGTTCAGCGACAGCATTGCCGCCAACGTGCGGCTCGGGGCCGACTGGCCGATGGAAGAACTCGAAAAGGCGGCCGAGCTGATCGGTTTGAGCGATTTTATCGCCGAACTGCCTGGAGGCTGGGACTACAACGTCCGCGAACGGGGTGGCATGCTCAGTTCGGGGCAGCGGCAATTGCTGGCCTTTTTGCGGGCTTATGTGCGCAACCCGGCGGTGTTGATCCTCGACGAGGCCACGAGTTCGGTCGATACGCATACCGAGCATTACATCCAAGTCGCGACCGAGCGTCTTACCCAAGGGCGTACGTCGATTGTAATCGCACATCGACTTGCGACCATTCGCAAGGCCGACCGCATTTTGGTGATGGATCAAGGGCGCATCGTCGAAGAGGGTACCCACGAGGAACTCCTCGAGCGCAACGGGATGTACCGCAATCTGTACGAAATGCAGTTTGCTAAACAAGAAGCCTAACCGGATTGTACCGATAGCCGCATAAAAAAGCCCTGACTTCGGACTTCCGAAATTCAGGGCTTTCGCGTCTCTCAAGGATGGAGACAGACGTGGGACAGTGGTTTACTTCACTTCAATCGCCTTGCCGACCGGAACGGGTTTGTTCTGCTTGGGCAATTCGAGCTTCAAAACTCCGTTTTCGTATCGGGCCTCGATGTGCTCGCTGTCGACGTTTTTCGGCAGGTGAAAACTGCGGCTAAAGCTGCGCACAGCAAATTCGCGGCGGGTGTAGCGATCGGTCTTTTCTTCTTGTTTTTTTTTTGTGTTCGGCCTTGAGCGTCAGCACTTGTTCTTGAATGCTCAATTCAAAGTCGGATTTCTCGAAACCGGGCGCCAACAGTTCGATGCTGTAGGCCTGTTCGGTTTCTGAGACGTTGGCGGCTGCGCTGCGGAGCGCAGGGGGTGCGGGGGCTGCCGGGGTATCGAAAAATTCATCGAACCAGTTGGGGAAGCCGGCAAACAACGGAGAGCGACGTACGAGGGTCATGGTGTTGATATTGGATTTCATAGCCGCATACAGACAAAGTCAGTGCCTTTTGAAAATCGGGTGGATCCTTATGCCACTTCGGCCTGATTTTTGTTCTGATTCATGTATTAAAATGCCATAATGACACTTTTGAAGTCAATAACACGCTAAAATGTCAGGTTATCCATCCTTAACCTTGGGTTGCTCTCGGGGCTTTCCGTGCTGCCTTCGTGTTCGTCGGTGCCCTTGACCGGGCGTTCGCAATTGCTCTTGGTGTCCGATCAGTCCATGACCCAACTCGGCGCGCAACAATACCGAGAAGTGCTCGGTCAGAGTGTCCTTTCTGCCGATGCCCAACGGACCCAAGAGGTAGAGGAAGTGGGACAGCGCATCGCCAAAGCCGTGGAAGACTATGTGCGCCAAATGAGCAAACCCGAGTTGGTCGAGGGTTTTACCTGGGAGTTCAACTTGATCGAGAGCGCTGAAGTCAATGCGTGGTGCTTGCCCGGGGGCAAAGTGGCTTTTTACACGGGTATTTTGCCGATTTGCCAAAGTCCCGATGGCATCGCCGTGGTGATGGGGCACGAGGTGGCACATGCCCTCGCCCGACACGGAAGCGAGCGCGCCTCTCAAGCGCTGTTGCAGCAGGCGGGCGCCATAACGCTCGAAGCGTTTTTGATTGGGCACACGGAAGAAAGCGGCGATTTGTATCGGATGGCGTATGGATTGGGTACCACCTATGGGGCAATGCTGCCGTTTAGCCGAGCGCACGAAAGCGAAGCCGATCGGCTCGGATTGGTCTTTATGGCCATGGCAGGCTACGACCCCCGGGAAGCCCCCTTGTTTTGGAAGCGGATGGCGGAACAATCGGCAGAAAAGCCCCCAGAATGGGCCAGTACGCATCCGTCAGACCAAAAGCGCATCGACAACTTGGAGCGCTATCTCGCCGAAGCCCTGGCGTACTACAAGCCCTGATTCCGCGCCCTACCTTCGCCCTATGGCCACCGTACTCCCTTTTGCCGCCCTGCGTCCCCCTCGGGACAAGGTGCAGTTGGTTGCGACCCGCTCCTATGTGAGCTATGGAGACACCGCGCTCCGCGACAAACTCGACAACAACCCGTTCACGTTTTTGCACGTCATCCACCCCGATCCCCCCGAGGGTCCGGTGACGCATGGAATTGAGCGCTATACGCAGGTGAAAAACGCCTTCGATCGCTTTGTTGACCAAGGCATTTTTGTCCCCGATCCAGCCCCGGCCTACTACCTCTATCGGCAAGTTAAAGACGGGTTCGGGCACACCGGCTTGGTGGCCGCGGTTTCCCTCCAAGATTATGCGGAAGGACGCATCAAAGTGCACGAACACACGCTGACGGCCCGAGAAGAAATGTTTCGGGACTATCTGGACCATACGGGGTTCAATGCCGAGCCGGTCTTGCTCAGCCATCCGCACATCGAAGCGCTCGAAGCGGTCTATGACGAGGTAACCCAAGCGCGACCCGAATACGAATTCACCTCGACCGATCGCGTACTTCATTTGTTTTGGCCCGTGGTCGAGACCCGGCACATCGACGCCATCCGCGGGCATTTTGCGCGCTGTGAGGCACTCTACATCGCGGATGGGCACCACCGCACAGCTTCGAGTGCGCTCCTTTCGGCACAACGTCCCGAATCGCGGGCAGCGGCTCATTTTATGGGCTTGTTGCTTTCCGAACGCCAGCTCAGGGTGGCCTCTTTTGCCCGTTTGGTGCGCCACAGCTATCGCGATTTACCGGGGGTGCTTACCCGTTTAAGCGCATTTTTTGAAATCGAACCGATGCCGCATTTTGAGGAGCCTCAGCGCCACACCTTCGTCTTGTACGGGGAGTCGCGCTTCCATCGGTTGCGCTTTAAGCCGGGTGTGGATTTGGGTTCGGGGGTCGAAGCCCTCGATCCGAGCTTGGTGAGCCGTTTTGTGCTCGATCCGATTTTGGGTGCGCACGATGCCCGAACCGATCAGCGGTTGGCGTTTTTGCCCGATTTGGATTCGGGGCGCGGCATGGTGCAGGCGGTCGATTCGGGCGCCTGGGAATTCGGGATTGCGCTGGCCCCTTTGAATATGGGCGATGTGCGCATGGTTTCTGATGCGGGTCAAATCTTACCCCCAAAAAGCACCTATATCGAACCCAAGTTGCGGAGTGGAATGGTGATTTATCGACTCGACGATGAGCACTTCCTCGGCTGAAGAGCGCTACAAAGCGATTCAAGCCCAACTCCGACCCGGGGTGGGGCTCATCGCGGTGTCCAAAACCCGTTCCGTAGACGAAATCAAGGAGTTGTACGCGCTGGGCCAACGCGATTTTGGTGAAAACCGGGTACAGGAACTCGTGTCTAAGGCCGAGCTGTTGCCCAAAGACATTCGATGGCATTTGATTGGGCAGTTGCAGACCAACAAGGTGCGCGCCGTGCTGCCTTTTGTGCACCTGATCCACAGCGTGGATCGCGAAAAATTGTTGGACGTGCTCGAAAGCGAAGCCCAGCGCATCGGCAAGACGGTGGAGGTATTGCTCGAACGGCACATTGCTTCCGAGGAAAGCAAATCGGGGTTGAGTGCTGCGGATTTGGAGGCCCTTCTTTCGCGTTTTGAAGCGGGAAATTATCCGTCGCTTCGACTCAAGGGGCTGATGGGGATGGCGAGCTTGACCGACAGTACTGCTCAAATTCGGGCCGAGTTTTCCGGGTTGAAAAGCGAATGGGATCGAGGGGTGGAGCGGGGTCTCGGTTGGACCGAACTGAGCATGGGGATGAGTTCCGATTATCCCATTGCCCTCGAATGCGGAAGTACCCTAATCCGCGTCGGGACGGCCTTGTTTGGCCCGCGGGTCCAGCCCCACTGATCGGTAGGAACGGGCCATGGGCTTGGACTAACTTCGCCGCGTGTACGCAGTCATCGACATCGAGTCTACCGGGGGCGCCCTCAAGGAGGAGGCCATTATTGAAATCGCCGTATTCCGGTTCGAAAATGGAGAGGTGACCGACCAGCTGATTTCGCTGGTGCATACCCACAAACCGATCCAGCCTTTTGTGCAGAACATGACGGGTATTGTTCCGTCCATGCTGCGCAGTGCACCGCGCTTTCACGAGTTGGCCAAGCGATTGGTTCAAATCACCGAAGGCTGTGTGATCATCGGGCATGGAGTTGCCTTCGACTACCGAATGATGCAGCTGGAGTTTGAGCGGCTCGGCTATGTGTACGAACGATCGACCATCGATACGGTCAATTGGAGCCGCAAATTGCTGCCCGGCATGGAGAGCTACAAACTGAGTTCGCTCTGCGAAGCGCTCGGGATTTGGCTGCCGCGCAAGCACCGCGCGGGCGACGATGCCCGGGCCACTGTCGACTTGTTCAAGTTGCTGCTCGAAAAAGACCGAGAAAAGCGCATTGCGGCCCTAGGCGCACTGGGCGATGCGGTCGAAGCCCCCGCGCCCCGTTTGCAAAAAATGCTCGAAGGCATCAAGGACGAACCCGGGGTGTATTATGTGCGCAATGCCGAAGGGCAATTGCTTCGGGCGGGTTCGGCCGACAAACTCCACAAAGAACTCCGGCGGTTGTTTTTGTCTCCAGAATCGGCCGATGTGGCGCTCCAACAGCAAATTGCCTCGGTGGCCGTAGAGCGCACCGGCAACCGAACTGTGGGGGCACTCAAGCTCCATGCGGAGCGCTTGGCCTGTCCCGATCCGGGGGTCTATCCCGAGACGGGCAAAGGGGCCGTGCTCCGGCCCGATCCTTCGGGTCGTCGGTTGATGTTAATCAAGCACACCGAGCCCACCCCAGACGATGTGGTTTTTGTGCGAAGCGCCCGCGATGCGCACCGTTTGTTGAATCTGTGGACGGTCCACTTTGGTGCCTGTCCTGGACAAGAGGCGGGTTGGGTTGATCCAGGGCGTTGTGCGCTCTGTGCTGCGGGGCATGTTTCGTCGGAATGCCGTCAGGGGGCAGAACAAAAAATAGCATCGCAAGAGGCGCTGTGGTCGGTGTTGAAGTTGGAACATCGCCCGTTTTATCTCGATTTGTCTCAAGGGCGTTCGTCGGGCGAAAAGGTGCGGCTGCACTGTGCGGGAGGGCAGACCGGTTATGCGTTTTACAAACTGCGGGACGAAGTGGACGATGTCGAACGGCTCGAAAAACGCGTGGCCCAATGCGATTCCGATGCCGTTACCCGAGGCCTTCTCTGGTTGGCGCTGCTGCAAACCGGTCGCAAAGGGGCGGATTTGAGAATTTTGGTTGAAGGACATCATTGATAGTTGGAGATTGAGCGTTGATTTCAAAACAAGGTTTATTCCTTGCTTTTAGGTTTATACATGACTAGTGTTCAAATTTTTGAAAGCGGCCAGTCCTTTTGCAGGAAATTAATTGGATTGTTTAAAACTTCCCCCCATGGACCTTCCAGATTGTATTAGAAGGCCGTATTTTAGTTATACTGTATGAATGGAATAAAAGTTAAATCATTATGTATCAGATGGTCATTCATCATAATGATAGAAGAAATGCAAAATACTTAATGAAAAGAAGCCAAAGTCGGAAAATAACATTGTGGTTCTGAAAAATGGGTATGAAGAAGTTGTCTGTAGAGAAATATGAGAAAGATGTAGTCAAAGCGATAAAAGCTTTTTGGAAAACCCGTGACGCTCAGCAGAAAGGTATAAAGAAGTCAGATCAAGGTAACAGAGGTTCAGTTACTGGTGGAAAACAACTGGATGGATTTATTGAAATCATGGTGAAAGTCTCCAGAGATTTGGGAATTCCTCAAGATTGTATTTATACGAGGGATAATGTTTTGCCTGGATTTTTTCGCCCTTCGAAAGATTGGGATTTCCTAATTGTAAGTCCGAGCAAACAATTAATTGCCGTTGTGGAATTTAAATCACAGGTTGGTTCATTTGGGAATAATTTTAACAATAGGACGGAAGAGGCATTGGGAAGTGCTGTTGATTTATGGACAGCATTTAAAGAAAGGACTTTTTCTCAGAAACTAGTTCCATGGTTGGGTTATGTTATCATTGTTGAGGAGGCACCCAAATCGAGTAGCAAGGTGCGGAATAATGAGCCACTTTTTCGGGTTAGATCGGAATTTAGAAATACGAGTTATTTGGATCGGTATAAGTTATTCTGTCAGAAGATTGTTCTTGAACGACATTATACTGCGTCTGCTTTGATTGTAACAAGTGCGTCGATGAAGTATAACTGTCCTTCAGATGAAATATCTTTTGAATCGTTTTTGTTATCTTTTATGGGTTTTGTTCAAGGTAAGTTAAAGAATTTTTCGGCATGATTTATGGTAAGAGATCAAATGGTGGTGAACATGGTATAGTGCTTACCAAGCCATTTGTGGTTTCGGCGATGTTAGATAGTGTTAGCTATAAGGCGATCTATAATTTAAGCAGAATTCGCGTGCTGGAACCATCTGCTGGAGATGGGGCTTTTGCAGTGGAAATAGTCAAGCGTTTATTTGATTCTTCTGTCTTACATGGATTTGATTTTGAATTGGCCTTAAGCAATTTGGTGTTTTATGAAATAGATGAGAAAATGTCGATTATGCTAAAGAATAGGTTAAAAGAATCATTTCCAGAACAAGAGAACCTATTTTCATCCGTTGTTCAAGTAGAGGACTTTTTATTATCCGGAAAGGGTTATTTTGATTTGGTCGTTGGAAATCCTCCTTATGTGAGGTATGATAATATACCGGAGCAGGCAAAGAATGTCTATAGAAGTGCCTTTGCTACATTCAGGCATAGAAGTGATCTATACATTGCATTTTATGAGAAGGGTTTAAGCTTGTTAAATCCAGGAGGGACTTTGTCATTTATATGTTCTAATCGTTGGTTGAAGAATCAATACGGGGCGAGCTTGAGAGAGCTCATTCGTTTGAAATATGATGTAAAAGAAGTTATTGATATGGAGAATGCTTCCCCTTTTGAAGAGGAGGTTTTGGCCTATCCTGCTATTACAACGATACAAAATACGAATGGGTTTTGTGAGGGATATTATAGAAAGATAGAAAAAATTGAGGATTTGGTACCGCAGCAGGGTGAATCGGTGGCAATGAAAAGAATTAATTCGAGGTCGAAATACAATTGGTTTACTATTGAGGAGGATGATTACAATGATAAAAGTTTTTTAACTTCGCTTGAAGAGCAAAATTTCCAAATTGGAATAGGTGTTGCGACGGGATGCGACAGAATATTTATAAGGAAGGATTTTAATTTATTGGTAGAAGAGGAGTTGTTGATTCCAATTTTGTCTTCTAAAGATTTGAAATATGATATAATGAAATGGTCGGGTAACTATATACTCAATCCATACAGGCAGGATGGCAGTCTTATAGATTTGGAGTGCTTTCCAAAGGCAAGGAAATATTTCGAAGCCAATAAGGAAGTTCTGATGAAGAGACATGTTGCGATTAAGTATCCGAAAAGTTGGTATAGAACAATAGATAGAGTGTTACATTCAATTTTAAGAAGTAAGAAAATTTTACTACCAGACATTTCCGGGAACAGCCATTTGTTCATGGATATGGGAGAATTTTATCCACATCATAATTTGTATTTCATTTCAGATAGCAGTGAAAGGAGGTTAATGATCTTGGCGGCTATCCTGGAGTCAGATTTCGTAAAGGAGCAATTGCTGCAAGTAGGAACAACCATGAATGGGGGTTATCCTCGATGGCAAAGTCAGAATTTAAGAAAATTGCGTATTCCAAGGGTTGATAGTATTGTAAAGAATGTTGCTGACGAGCTTGTTGAGGCTTACAAAAATAGGGATAAGAATCGAATCAATGAAATAGTGAGAAAGGACAAGTTTAAGGATTATTGTAATGAAATAGGACAAATGATCATATTCGATTCTATGGTCGTTTGATTTTCGTAGATGGCTCTTAAAATGAATTGTTACTTTGAAGAATCTAGGGTTTGAAGCTTGTTAATTAAGATTTAATGGGATTCAATTATGTTAGTTTGTGAAATGTCGCTTTTGGGTACTTTATTTGTTTTGCGGTTGTAGAGAAGTTTATAGGAGTAAAGTTCAATGATAGAAATCGTGATTTTGTCATGGAATTGATAGTGGTTGTAGGAGAATTACCCAAATCGGGTAGCTTAATTTTAGCGATCAAGATATGAGTATTAATTATTCATTTTATTTATTATTGTTGAATTGCATTTCATTCAAAATAGATGGAAGATGAATTTTGAAGGAGATTCTTGGGATTGTGTGGGTTGTGGTAGTAAAAATTTGGATCACTTCTGCCCCCAATGCGGTCGTCCGAACGCGGTCAAGCGCATCGATGGTCGGTACATTTTGTCCGAGATCGGCAGCGTTTTGAATTTTGATAAAGGGTTGTTTTTCACCATTAAAGAGCTGTTGGTCCGGCCGGGGACTACGGTCAAGGAGTTTATTACGCAGGACCGAAATCGGCTGGTGAAACCCATTTTGTTCGTCATTATCAGTTCGTTGGTGTATTCGATTTTGAAAGACTGGCTCCACTTTGAGGACCGGTATGTGGCGTACAGCGATCCGGTCGATTCGAGCACGGCGGCCTTGTTTCAGTGGACGAACGACAACTATGGCTATGCCAACTTGATAATGGGCCTTTTTGTCGCTTTGTGGACCCGAGGGATGTTTCGGAAAGCGCCCTTTAATTTTTTCGAGATTCTGATTTTGCTGTGTTTTGTGATGGGGATGAGCATGATGATTCTCGCTTTGTTCGGATTGATCGAGGGGCTGACGAAGTTCCCCATGCTGCAAACCGGATCTGTGTTGTTTTTGGGCTATACCTCGTGGGCCATCGCTCAGTTTTTCGATGGGACTAAACCCCTCAGCTATATCAAAGCACTGGCTGCCTACCTCTTGGGAATGTTGAGCTATGCCTTGGTTTTGTTGGGATTGGGGCAATGGCTGGATCTTTTGGCCTAGCTCCTTTCCGGGACAGCGGAAATTTCTGGGGAATGGGGAAAATAGTTTACCGTTTGCAGTTGACAGAGGAAATTTCCGAGAACCACAATAGAGTGTAATTGTGGCGATAGGGAAAATCTTTTCGGAGCCAATGCCGCGCCAGAAGAACGGTTACTGTAAT
>Ga0247843_1000851_pt1 | contig 68286 bp, 75 predicted proteins | sample LaCruzMarch2017__FD_192420 | JGI IMG/M metagenome (GOLD analysis project Ga0247843, IMG submission 192420) | Freshwater microbial communities from meromictic Lake La Cruz, Castile-La Mancha, Spain - LaCruzMarch2017_8m | ecosystem: Environmental > Aquatic > Freshwater > Lake | place: Spain...
CGTCGAGGAACAAATAGCGCACCGGCATCGAGCGCAAGCCCACTGCGCTGTTGGCCCCGGTCATCACCAGCACACCACCCCTGAACTCTTTGGCCAGGATGGTGTTGCCGGAGTCTCGCGACCGGGCTGGTGAAATCAACTCACGTAGCGCCGCCGACTCCTCAATCAAGGGGTCAATGCGCTGCTTGGAATTGCGTTTGGCCATGTCCACCGTCGGCCAGACCGCCATCATGGGCCCGGGCGCATGGTGAATCACGTAGCCAATCCAGTTCGACCCCATTTCAGTCGCACCCAGTTGCGCAGCCTTCATAAACACCACCCGTTCCACGGGCGATGATGGTGACAGGCAATCCATGATCTCTTTCAGGTATGGCGTGCGGCTAGTGCGCCAGCGCCCGGGCTCAGCAGAAGCTTTGCTGGAAAGCATGCGGTGCTGATCTGACCACTCGGACACCGACAGCAGTGGGTCTGGGGTAAGGCCGTCGCGCCACGCACGTTCAATCTCTGTTGCGCCGTCGTAATGATCGGTATCGATTTGAGTGCTCATCAGTCAACGCTTGCCTGTAAATTGCCCAGTTCTTGCAGGTGCTCGCGCACCGCGTTCTCCAGCGCCACATGCATGGTGTGTGCATCCAATTCTAATTTGGCTGCCATCTGGGCAGAAACCCGTGCGGGCCAGTTCAGCCAGGCATCGCGTTCACTTCGTGCCAACTTGAATACATGCGCGATGGCCTGCGGCCGATCAATGAGTTCGCCCTTGAGTCTGGCCAGTCGCACCTTGTTGGTTTGTGCCTTGACCACCTCGTTGACGGTTCGGGCTTGTAAGAGCGAGGTGCCACCAGCGCTGCCTGCACCACCACCGCCAGTACCAGCGTTGGTTGCAGCGCCAGCACCAGTTCTGTCACCACCACCATCGCCATCGACCTCCGGCACCTTGACTTTGACTGTTGGCCGTTGCGTGCCGGTCTTGGGCGCACTGGTGTTGCGCGCCCACTGGGCATCTGCCTGATCTGCATCAATCGTGCCGTCAGCCAGCGCCTCAATGCGCCCGCTGCGGATGGCCTTGTGTACGGCTGTGTCGGTAACCCCGCGATGACGGGCGTAGGCGCGAATCGATAGTCCCATGGGTGTGTTGAATTCGTTTCATCTCAGATGTGATGCGTCAGGTGCGTCAGGCAGAGATGCAAATTTGCACCTCTGGTCGGGTGTTGGTTTGAAGCCAATCAAGGCACAAAGAAGATTCAAAAAATGATGCGAATTGACTTGGCTTCTAGTGCACACAGCGCGTTACTACAAGCATCGCAACCAACCAAACGGAAGTATTGAAATGACAAACACCATCGACCAGATTTTTGCCCTGATTGCTCAGAAGCACCTCTTTATTGAGACCCTGGAAACACGCAACTCGGACCGCCTGGACTTCCACGATGTCGCAGTCTGGAACGTGCGCGAAGCCCTGGAAGCAGCCTTTAAAGCAGGCGTCGAAGTAGGCGCATCAAGCACCCCGAAAAAGCAGTCAGGACTGCGCAACAGCTAAAGAAAAAGCACAGGCCAAGCAGAAAAGGCTTGGCTTGTCTTGCAAACAGCGCGTTCATCACATCGTTTCAACCAACCCAAAAGGAGCATCCCATGAGCACCATCACCCTCAACCCCACCCAGCACGCTGTGCTGACCCACGCCATCCACCATGCCAATGGCCTGGTCAACTGGTTTCCAGAAAACGTTAAGGGCGGCGCCCGCCAAAAGGTGCTGCAAGGGCTCTTTAACCGCGCCCTGATCACGCCACTTGGGACTGACTTGTACGTGGCCGCCGAGGGTTACGACGCGCTGGGCTGCGCCAGACCAACCGCTTGCAGCATCGTGCCGGACCCGGAACTTGACGCAGCCGTGGCGCAGGCAGAGGCCACGTGGGTGCAAGGTGAGAACACCAACGACGCTGAAAGCAATGAGCCAGCGCCAGCAGATCCGGTCGAAGCTGAAATCGACCCCACAAAGGGCCAACCCCTGCAAGCCTCAGCGCCGTCTACAACGCCCGCCGAGCAGCCCCTTGCGAAGGCCATCCGCACCCGCGAAAACAGCAAGCAGGCCACCATCATCGGGATGCTCCAGCGCGCCGAGGGTGCCACCATAGCCCAGATTTGCGAGGCAACTGGCTGGCAACCCCATACCGTGCGCGGCACTTTTGCCGGAGCCTTCAAGAAAAAACTGGGCATGACCATCACATCAGAAAAGACGCAAGGCGGCGTGCGCACCTACCGCGCAACAGCCTAAAAAATAGATTGAAGAAGAAGCCAAATTTGCTTGGCTTCTCTCTTGAACAGCGCGTTCATTGAGGTGTCGCGATTGACGACGAACTTCACAGGAGAACCAAATGACCACCATGACCATCACCATCGAGCGCACACCGCGCACCATTCAACTCGGCGACAACTGCCTCCAAGTTGAGGAGCTGAGCATCAGCTTGCCCTTCGCCCGCAAGCCATGCGACCTGAGCGAACTTGGCGGCGGCGGGTCGCCCGAGAAGATTCTGGTCACAGAAACCCGAACCATGAACACCACGGAGTTTGATGAGTTTGCTGCCAATCTGATGCGCTCACGCGATTGGCTCGATGGTCGGGGTGGAACCACACGCGAAGGCACCTTGTGCGTCGAGGTTTGCGCACCGGGTCGCCCCTATCTTTACATCAACCCAGAGGGCGGAAATTACGGTCGTTATGTTGCACGTCTTTGCTAAAAAGATTGAAAGAAGAAGCCAAATTGACTTGGCTTCTCAACGAAGAAGCGCGTTACTACAAGCATCGCAACAAACCACCCGGAGATCGAAATGACCAACGCAACACAAACCCTCGCCACCCAAAACGAATCTTTTGGCTTTTGGGGAACCATGAACGAGCACGCCACCGCCGCATGGCCCCTCACATCCACAGCGATTGCAACCGCCACCGGGTGCGAACCTGAACAAGTCAGAGCTTTCCTGGACAGCCGTTTTGGGCGCCACTTTGCAGACGATGTCCAAAACGGACTTTTTGTAGGTTGCAACCTCAAGGACGCGATTGACAAGGCCACTGCCAAGTGGATGGGCTGGACGATTAGCTGCGCCACCGCCAAGCAACACGGCATCCCTCGCGGCATGGCTTACTTGACCGGGTTTGTGGTGCAAGCCGCCATCGACGACGAGCTTTTTGTTTGAGTTAACCGATCAGCTTTTAGACGCCGGGCCTCAAACGCCCGGCGCAGCAAGTAGCTGCGCACCAGCGACACAACCGTAAAAATCAAACCGATCAGCAGGTTCTGCGACAAGGTCGCATGCAGCCCAAACAGCGGGAACACCAAATACTGGGTGGCCACCGCCACGATGTAGCCCACCAGCACGTTGGCCACCGACTCCACCAGGGACATCCAGCGCGACTGCATCACGATTGGCCCTGATCTTTCTGGCGATCTTCGCACGTATTACGAACGACAACTCCGTCCAAATCGTTGAAGCCAAGGCCATCGCACTCGCGAGTGGCAAGTTTGCCGGTCCAGTCCTGCCAGCGCCGGACAATCACGTCGACGTACTTCGGATCGAGTTCCATCATGCGCGCCGTACGGCCTGACTTTTCTGCGGCGATCAGGGTCGTGCCAGATCCGCCAAAGGGGTCGAGCACCACGTCACCGGGCTTGCTGGAGTTGCGAATCGCACGCTCCACCAACTCGACCGGCTTCATGGTCGGGTGCAAATCGTTCTTGTGGGGTTTTTTGATCTGCCACACATCGCTCTGGTCACGGTCGCCGCACCAGTGATGCTTGCCGCCTTCGGGCCAGCCGTACAGAATCGGTTCGTACTGGCGCTGGTAGTCTGAGCGCCCCATGGTGAACGTGTTCTTGGCCCAGATGATGAAGGTCGACCACTTGCCACCGGCCTCGCGAAACGCTGCTTGCAGCACGTCGAGTTCACTGGACGACATGGCCACGTACACCGCACCGGTGCAGTTAGCCATGATGGGTGTGAGGGCCGCCAGCAGGAAGTCGTAAAAGCCGTCGCCCAGGTTGTCGTTGAGGATGGCGCGGTCTTTGCCGCGCATTTTGTCCTTGGCGCTGTTGGCATAGTTGACGTTGTACGGCGGGTCGGTGACCGTCATGTCCACCTCATTGCCTTGAAGCAACACGTCGTAGCTCGCAGCATCGGTGGCATCGCCACACAGCACACGGTGGCCACCAAGCAGCCAAACGTCGCCCGGGCGCGAGATAACTGCATCTTGCGACTCGGGTGCCTCATCGTCACCGGTTTGGCCCACGTCGCCTTCCTCGCCCTCGAACAGGTCGGCCAGCGCGTCAGCATCGAATCCGGTCAGTGACAAATCGAAATCGTTGTCGCGCAAGGCATCGAGTTCCACACGCAGCATCGCATCGTCCCAGCCTGCGTTTTCAGCAATGCGGTTGTCCGCAATGATCAGGGCTCGGCGCTGAGTGGGTGTCAGATGGTCGAGCACCACCACCGGAACAACTTCCAGTCCGAGTTTCTGTGCCGCCGTCAATCTGCCGTGGCCCGCCACGATGATGCCGTCACTGCCAGCCAAAATGGGGTTGGTAAAGCCAAACTCCACGATGGACGCAGCGATTTGCGCCACTTGCTCATCAGAATGGGTGCGGGCATTTCTGGCGTAGGGCAGCAGTTTGCCGGTTGGCCACTGCTCGATTTTGTTGGCCAGCCAGGATGCGGTCATGGATTTACCTCTGCGGATTCGTTTGATTGGGTTGCTGGCGCGAGTCGCTCTGCGGCGACCGCCTTGAAGGTCTGGCCGGTCGCTGCGAGCGTCACCGGCACATCGGGGAAGTTTTGCTGGAAGCGAATGACGGCCACGTCCACGTACTGCGGTGCGATCTCCACCAGTCGACACTTCCGACCGCTGCGCTGCGCGGCCAACATGGTTGTGCCACTGCCGCAAAAGGGCTCGAACACAATGTCACCGGTGTCCGAATACGCTTCCATCGCAAACTGGGGCAGCGCCACCGGAAACACGGCCGGGTGGTCAATGTCCTGACCGATCTTGCCCTTGTGGCGCATGATGCGAATCACCGAGTCAGCAATCTTGGTGTCTTGCGTGAGCGTGCCAACGTGGTTCCACGAGGTTTTGCTGCCATCTTTGTTGCGCATGCCACCGGCGCTGGTGCCGTCACCGCGCAGATGGGTGTCACGTCCGGCATAGATGCAGGGCACATTCTTGTTGGGCCTGCGCACCTCGGAATCCTTGCGATTGAAGTGAAAAACGAACTCGAATGCTGGCGCGAAGCGGCCACTCCAGTCACCCGGTAGGCCCGGGCCCTGGTCCCAAACGTACCAGCCAAAGCGCCGCCAGCCCTGCTGGCGCATCCATGACAGCCAGCCATCCCAGTACGGCATGACTTCCTGCTCGCGGTGGATAAGCCCCAGGTTGACCAGCACTTGACCGGTGGCAGCGATCGGTAGGTTGGCAAAGACCGACCGCATCAAACCGTCCCAATCAACAATGGTGTCGGTGTAATCGCGTTGGGTACCGTAGGGCGGCGATGTAAAACACAGCGCAGCCTTTTTAGACTGCATTAGGGCGGCGACCACCGCCGGGTCACCGGCATCACCACAGATCAGACGGTGCGCACCGAGCAGCCAGACATCACCAGTTCGCGATACCGGATTAACCGGTGCGTCTGGGACATCATCACCTTCGTCAGGTGCATCGTCGGATTCGTCATCGCCAGACTGATCGTTGCCAGTCTCACCGTCGATGTGCTCGACCATCATGGCTTCGATCTCAGCATCTTCAAATCCGGTGAGCGCCAGGTCGTAACCGGACTCACACAGTTCGGTGAGTTCGAGGGCTAGCATCTCTTCGTCCCACCCGGCATCGAGTGACAGACGGTTGTCGGCGATCACGTAGGCGCGCTTTTGGGTTGGCGACAGATGACCCAGTTCAATGACCGGAACTTCCGTCAGCCCTAACTTGCGCGCTGCCGCCAGACGACCGTGCCCGGCGATCACGCCGCTGACACCGTCGACCAGCACCGGATTTGTCCAGCCAAACTCGGCGATGCTGGCGGCGATCTTGGCCACCTGCTCCTCGCTGTGGGTGCGAGGGTTGCGGGCAAACGGGATCAGCGCGTCAACCTTGCGGTACTCGACGTTGAGGGGATTCAAGGGTTTGATACTTCCAAAAAGATGCAGCCCGCACAGGTCTTTGAAAACCAGTGACGGGCTGCGAGGTGCGCTATTTCAAGCGCTGGAGTTGAACGAGAGAACCCGCCGTCAGAAAAACTCCGAGAGCGGGTTCAAAAAAGTCAGGAAACGAAAACTTGTATGTCAGGTCGGCAAAGGGTGTGAATTGAATTCCCCCCCTTTGGAACACAGGGTGCAAACCTGCCGCTGGTGCAAACCCCTGCAAACTCTGGTTTGCAGTCTGTCGGTGGGCGGGTCTTGCGCTGTTGCCCCCCGCATAGGATTTTCTGAAAGAAGGACCCCTTTTACCTGGGGCTCAGTGGCTAATTTCCAACTGATCGCCAGCGGCTTTCTCCATCCATAGCCGTAAATGTAGGTCAAAACAAAGTGAAAAGCGACACCCTATTTTTGACTGCAATCCGCAACATTTCGCATACGACTGCGAGTGTTGTGGATCGTTGTCAATATTGCTCAAATTATTCATCAGTCACTAAGATTTCACTGCACTTTGATGGCCCATTGGCTGTTTCGCGTTGAGATGGTCGCTCACACTCTGCAGGGACTTCATCCATCGCCGTTGGGCTGTCTTGGTGCAGCAGCCAAAGCGAATGCTGATCTCACGCCAGCCGTACCGCTTGGCACGCATCCAGACCAGATGACGCTGCTCGACCTCAAGCCACTGCACCCAGAGCATGACCTCAAGCATGTCCTCCACGTCCTTGGGTGTCGGTGGGAAGCGACAGACCACGCGCTCATCGGTTGCCAGCATCTCCCACTGGCAGCGCACGATGGTGGGCCAGGCATTGAAGTAACCTTGCACCTTGACAGAAGGAAGCCGTCTTGATGTCACTGCCGCGTCCTCAAAGCGTGCCGCGACGCAGTCTGGTGTCCACGTGATGTTGGATGGTCGTGGACGATCTGAAGGCAATTCAATCCTTTGCATGACGACCTCCCTGACCATACAGACGCTCGCCGATGCGACGCACCAGTTCGCGCTCAAGGTAGTCCAGCCGCTCGTCCTCAGCATTGACCACCAGGATGTTCTGGTCACGCCAGCCGCGTTGCTTGACGCTGTCCAGGTCTGTGACGGTTGGCTGCAAGCGACCCAAAGGGCAGCGATAGTTGTGTTGTGGAACCTTCACGTCACGCCTCCTGTGTATCGATTGCCCATTGCAGAATGGCCAGGGCATCGGCTTCGTTGTCGTCAGTGACGGGGTGGCCAAGGGCACGCATGGCAGCAATGACTTCTGCCTTGCCAGCGTTGCCTTTGCCAGTGGCGTGCTTCTTGATGGTGCCCACTGGCACGCCCTGGTACGGGATGCGGTGGTGCTCGCACCAAGTGGTGAGTGTGGCCATCAAGCCGCCATAAACGTGGGCTGCATCCACGCCAACGTGGCGGCGTACCTCCTCGAAGTACACAGCGTTGATCTCGCCAGCCATCGTTTTGATTTCTGCCAGCCAGTGTTTGAAGCGCAGGTAGCGCATGCCACCGCCTTCGAAGCGCTGGGATTTGAAGCTGACAAAGCCGTGGGCGGTTTGACCGTTCTGAGGGCGCAGAGCCCAGCCAGTGGTTGTGCCCAGGTCTAGGGTAAGGATTGTGTTGATCATGATTTGTGTCATTTCTGGGTGGGTCTGACACAGTCGTCACAGCTTGTCGTAACTTCTCTTAAGGCGCGCGTCACGCGCACGTATAGAGACTAACGGGGGACTGTGACGACTGCGTCAGACCGAGGGTTTTTCAGAGGGTCAGTTATCCGCATAGGGGGTGTAGCTGGCACTCGGTGGCGACTTCAGTCCGATGCCCTTGAAACCACGCACGCCCGAGCCGTTGCGCCATTTCTCATAGCCGCGGGTGATCAGCAAATCAGAAAACCTGCGTTGCGCACCGATGAATTCACCAGCCGCTTCTGCCCAGGTCTTCCAGTCGTTGAACAACTCTGCGGTCAGTGACTTGGCACTGTCCACAGCCACGCAACGCTCATCGAGCCAACGACCCAGGGCATCCTCGGCTTCGAAATACTCATCGGTGGCATCGGTGACTTGCTGTGGACGATCAAGCCGACCCAATCGCTGCCATGCCAAACAGCCCTCCAGCGCCCAGGCGAGGATGCCGTCACGTTCGGCCAGGAGTTTTTGCTGGAGGTGCTTGTCACGTTTTTCGGGCGGCACAGTGATGGTGAAGGGGATGAGGTGCAAGCGCCGCTTCATGGCTTCGTCGATATTGCGAATGGCAGGCTTGTGGTTGCCCGCAACGAACAACTTGAACTGCGGAAAGAACTCAAAGAAGTCCTGGCGCATAAAGCGCGCTGCAATCTTGTCGCCGCCAGTGAGGTTCTTGACCTTCGATTCAGCCCAGCGGCGACCCTGTTCAGTCTCAATGGCAGCAACGAAACGTGCCCCACGCAGACCCGCCATGTCGGTCGGATGGCGGTCTGTACGGGTTTCCATGAACGTGTCCATCGGCGCATTGGTGGCGTAGTCGCCCAAGATGTCGGCCAGGGTGTTGACGAACACTGACTTTCCGTTGGCACCGGTGCCGTACAGAAAAAACAGCGCGTGCTCCCGGGTGGACCCGGTCAGTGCGTAACCCACCATGCGTTGCAGATAGGTCTGCATTTCCACATCGCCGCCCGTGACCTCATGGATGAATTGCCGCCAGGTCGGGCACTCGCCACGAGGGGTCGCCGTGGTGATCTTGGTCATGCGGTCGCATCGATCATGGTCTCGCAGCCGCCCACTTCTGAGATCGACGACGCCACCCGGGGTGTTGAGCAACCAGGGATCTGCATCCCACTCTTCAGTGGTTGCCGCATGGCGACGGTCAGCGCGTGCCAGTCGCTCAACGCCACCGATGGTGCTTGATGCTGCCAATTTGGCTGCGATCCTGGCGTTGCTCGCATTGAGCGATGCGTGTCGACACACATGCCGAATCAAGTCGCTGGCAGCCAAGGTGTCTTCAGCTCGCCAGCGCAGACCGTCCCAGACCAGCCACTTGCCCCATCCTGCAACGTAGCGCCAATCGTTGTGATAACGCCGGGTGAACGACAGAGCCAGGGCATCTTCCGTACCCCAAACCGCCTCGTCAGTGGCACTGCCGGTGGTGGCCGAGTCCGGGCCATCGGCCACCAAGTACATCTGCATTCGCGGGCCATGAGCTATGAAGCCTGCAACATCGAACCCCTCAGCTTGAGCATCTGCTGCATCCCACCCCTCGGCCGCAGCCTCTGGCGGGTACAGGATATGGCAGGTCTTTGCTCCAGCGGCCAACATTGCCTGCGCTGCACGATCAGCATATTCCCAGCCAGGCTTGTCTTTGTCGGGCCAGATCAACACGGTCTTACCTGCCAATGGCGACCAGTCGGTTTTTTCCACCGGTGCATTGGCTCCATGCATGGCGGTGGTGGCGCAGATGCCCGCATCGATCAGCGCTTTGGCACACTTTTCACCCTCGACCACCACCACCCGATCTGACTTGAGCATGCCCGGCTGGTTGTACAGTGGCCGTGGATCGGGCGGCGCAGCTTTCTTGCGCTTGACATCCCAAGGTCGGAATTCCTTTTTCTGCCCGGGCGGATCGTAACGGTACACGATGGCGATCAGTTTGCCTTCGCCGTCCTGATACTCCCACTTCGCCGTTGCTGGACCCAGTTCGTCCATGGCGGGCTCAGCCTTGCGTTTGCGAGTTGCCTGCGGTGGCACTTTACCGACCAGTTCCGCCGCAAAACTCAACACTTTGGCAAAGTCGGAATGGACGTTGAGCGACAGATGTCCGGAAATCAGGTCGAAGATGTCACCACCCTGACCAGTCGCACGATCTGTCCACAGTCCGGCCTTATCGCCGGTGACCACAATCTCCAGACTGTCACCAGGGCTGCCCAGAATGTCGCCGATCAGGAACTTGCCGGATTTGCGTTTGCCTGCGGGAAACAGCGTGGCCAGCACGGACTCAAGCCTTGCGAGAACGGATGCGCGAACGTCTTCTCGATTAGCTTCCCGTTGAGCATCACGCTTCGCCATCGCATCGCCACCTTGTTCACCCGGCACCTCTGATTCATTGAAGTCGAGCATCGAAACTCCTATCACTGTGTTTTTGTTGGTTGTTAAATGGGCCGGTGTGGACGCGCGTCTGCCCAATGGGCGGCGGACAAGCATCTGCACTGAGGTACTGGGTTTTGATTGCCACCTCCCGCACAAAGCAAGGATCCAGTCCTACCGCCAGTGCCCAAGCCTCGAGTCGCCAGCAATACATGAAACGCTGTGCTGCAGCCTTATCGAAAGTTTCGGCAAGCGAGCAGTCGGCAATGGCCTGGGATATCACCGACACGATCAGTTGCACCTCTGGGCAATTGGCATCTACACTGCGAAGCAGCATCCGATGCACAGCGCGAATGCCCACCAGTGGTTTGAGCACCTTGGGGTGCTTGCGGGGTTGGATGTCAGTCATGCGCGCTCCTTCCAGCAGCGATCAGCCCACGCACAGAACTTGCACTCAAAGTGGGTTGAATCGTTGAACGCGCGTGGCAACAAATCGCCAGCCTCGGTTGCTTCAATGACACGTACCGCCCGGTCTGACATGCGCTGGGCAAGACCTGCGTCAAAAGGAATCAGCTCGGCATAGACCTCCATGGTGTCGGCGTTGACCGCTGTGAAGAGCGCCGGGTGTTCATGCAGGCCCAGGTAGGTCTGGTACAGCGCAATTTGCGCGGCATAGACCGGCTTGGACACAGCCAGCTTGCGTTTCTCCACGTCACGCCAGGACTTGGCACCCAAGCACTTGTTTTCCCACAGGGCTGGATAGGCAAAGCCTTCAGGGCCACTGATTAGCACCCCGTCGACATGGCCACGCAGGCGGCCATTGGCCACCGAAAAGCCAAACTGCTGACCCTGCCCATCCTCAGTCTTGAGTTGAAAGCCTGCCAGCCGCAGCCAGCGGATTGCCATGTCTTCAGTGCGATGGCCACGTTCAAAGATACGCAGCAACCGTCCGGAGAATCCCTTTTCGGGATCCACCGGGGCCTTGGCGTATTCAAATTGCAGTTGTCTCTCGCAAGAGGCACCGACCCGCGACGCACCCAGGTAGTCGCGCGCCGCAGTCGCATCGCGCTCAGATTCGAGCGCCTGGTCCATCAGGGCTTGCAGGCGACCCGACAGACTCGCAGAAGTGTTGAAGTCAATCACCGCGCACCACCTTCACGATTCAGCCAGGGCTGCTCGCTGACCATGTCAGCAAACGGGTTCTCCTCCAACGGCGGCGACTCGTCCCGCATGGGATCGTTGACCGGGGTCTTTCCGGGCATACGCACGGATGGGTACTTGATTCGCTCGTGCTGCGCCGCCATCTCCGACACATATCCCGTCACGATGGCATCGATCACAGTCAGCGCCTCAGCTTCGGTGTACGCACCCAGAGGCTTGTCAAAGCCGATCGTGCTGGCAGCGTCACCAAAACATTTGAGGCACTTGCGCATGGAGGCCTGCTCCAGTGGGGTGATGTCAACCATGGCGTCCTCCGGCGGCATGCCCCTGTCCAGCGCTCGGGTCCAGTTCCCGTAGCACTTGTGAAACGCGTCCTGGCATCGTTGGGAACAGAACACCCAGTCGACGGGATACCGACGCGGGTCGCCGATGCGATGGCGGCTTTCCGAGTGGCCATACCCCCGGGCTTGGCGTGAGCAGACCCAACATTTCATGAGCGCCTCGCATCACTGTGCCCATGACGGTTTGCCCGACACTGGTACTTGGCTTGCTGGCGCAGCAACACGTGCAGGTGCGACAAATGCGGGTGCGGCCAGCGCGGCGGGGCCGGATTGACCGCCGCCTGAGGACACCTTGGGTGCGCCGCCCATCAGCACTGCGTAATCTTTGTGGTCCGGCTCAATGGCCAGCTTTACGACATTGCGGTCCTCCCCTTTGCCATCCTTCTCAACATCGATGCGGGCGATGAATTCCAGACCATCAAGATCAGCAAAGCTCTCAATTCGCCGGGAGGCGGCCGCCTGCGGGGTGTCGTCTTTGGGGTGAATACCGCGTGCACTGTTGAGCGCCGCGCGAATGAAGCTGCGCCCCATTTGCCCCCAAGCTGGGCCCTTGTTGGAATGCAGACCCACGTTGGACCACATCTTGCGTTTTGCATAGGGTCCAGCAGTGACGATAAATTCACAGGACAAGTACACCGCACCCGTGTCAAAAGACTGGGTGGCATAGCCACCAGTCCAGCCCTGGCTGTGATCATCATGGCCACCGGGTTTGATCGTCATGCGCAGTTTCACGACGGTGCCCTTTGGAATTAGATCGAATGCGCCTTGCTGCGCTTCGGCATCATTGAAGTCGCTCCAGTTGCTGGCGGCGTTGGAATAGGTGTTCATGGGATGTCCTTTAAGCGTTTGAACGTGATGCAATGGAATGAGCCGATGTGTCCTGACCCAGGCACTTGGCGATAAGTTTTCCGAGGTCGGGTTCCTCGATGGCGTCCAGCCGCCCGCTGCGGTCCTTGGATGGGTACCCGAATGGGTTGTCGGCACGCGTGACAAAGCCGCGATAGGTGGAGCCGTCCTCGGCCTTCAAAATCGCCAGGGTCACGACTTCATCAAGGACACCGGGCAATTCCAGGGCGGTCTTGGTGCCTTCGAGTTGCAACTGGTAGAAGCGGCGATTGAAGTCATCGGTCTTCTCCTCCAGGATGGCCACGTAAATGACATGCTTGTCCCGCACATGCTGCAGGTGCGTGAGCGCCGTGATCATTTCCTGGCCCAACAGGCCATAGGCGCCCCGGTTGTCGGGTTTGCCCGTTTTCTCGCTGAAGGCCGGTGGCTGAGTCTTGCACCATGCAAAGCACAGGCGTGAGAGCACCGTCAGGCTGTCAACAAAGTACGTGTCGTACTTGTCCAACTGCGCCGGATCACCGAACTTTCCGCAGACGTGCTCAAAATGCGCCTGAGAAAAGGCTTGATCAGCACTGGCCGTCGGCATGGGTCCCGCCAGGAACACGACCAGATCACGAAACTCTGGCCAGGTGCGCGGGCGCACCGTGTCACCCGCCCACTCGCGCACGGAGAGGTCACCTGCTTCCAGATCCACGAACAGTGTGCTGGCTGCAGGCAGCGTTTTGATCTGGGTCGTTTTACCGACACCGGGTGCGCCCACCAGTGCGACCTTGGCACTGTGGCGTTCTTTAAGCCGTTCTTCGGCTGAGATGATGGGCAAGCTCATTACGCCACCTCGCGAATCACGTCACAGACTTCAGGATTCCAGAGAATCTGGTAGCCAGAATGACCATTGCGGGAAAACGGCAATGCCTCCGCCCAGCGGTTGCCCGATTCGGTCAACTCCCACTCATCGCGGTCGTTTTTGAACTGGAAGCCCAGCGACTGCAAACGCGTGTTGATGGCGCGGGCGGACATGCCAGCACGTTCACCAAGTTGCGTCGGGTTGAGGCTGCAGATCGGATCATTCGCAGGCGGCAGGACTTTGCGCAGTGACTCGACAGACAGTCCTGTGTTTTCATAAATCACCGTCAGGGTCGCGGCCATGGCAATTCCGGGCTTCACACCGGGCACTCGGGTGATGGCTTCGCCGATGGACAAAATGGCGCTGACCCGATCCTGGGTCAGGGTAGGCAGATGGGCTACTGACGCAGCCGACACATAAGAACCTGTCTTGCGAATCGAAGGCAACACCTCATGGGTCACCCAACGCTTGAAACGTTTGGCCTCCGGTTTACGGCTGGTGAGGATCAGGCTATAGAGGCCGGACTCGTTCACAGTGGCGAGTTCTTGTCGGCCCCCAGGGGTGTCCATACTCTGGACACCCTTTTCATCATCGTCAAGGCGTGCAAGGACATTGCGATGGTTGTCGATAGTCAGCGCCTGGCATACGTCGGCTGCGACAAACATCGGTTCGCCGTTTTCACCCATGGTGACGCGCACGTTGCTGGACTCAAAATTGAATGCGACGATATTCATGACTAAATCTCCTTGGAAATGGTGAGGCGGTAGCCGGGCTTGCCGGGTTTAACCGTGCGTGCGGGGGCGAACTGCTCCTTGAGTGCCGGTGGCCAGTTGTTAAAGGCGGACTCGGAAACGCTCAGTTCGACGTCCATGTAGTCCTGGACGCGTTCACCGGCGGCAACAACGCGCTCTGCGATGTCCGCCAATTTCTTCTGGTCCCAGGACACGCGCTTGGGCAGGTCGAAAGTGACACGCAGCGGACCTGCATCAAAATGCGTGGTGCCGAAGTCCCGGCCGGACTCGAGCAAGCTTTGACGAGCCTGCTCACCAAAACGCTGTTCCAATGCTGTATCCAGCTTGGTCTTGGCTTTTTTGGCCCAGGCAATGAGTTCATCAAGATTGAAGCTGGCCTCTTGCAGGCGCTCCGGCGTGAGGTTGGCCAACTGGTTTACGGACATTTCCGCCAGTTCTGCGGGGTAGAGGCTCAGATCACTCATGGCTGGCCACCTCCGCCGCGATACGACTTTGAGGATTGGCATACAGGCAGTCATGTTCAAACTGCTCGATGTCAGCCAGACGGTAGAGAACCTTGCCGCCAATCTTGAGATACGGGGGACCAACGCCATCGGAGCGATAGCGTTCAATGGTGGCTTCCGACTTGCTCCAGCGCTGGGCAATTTCGCGCTGAGTCAGGTGCCTGGTTTGCAGACTTTCCGATTGCATTTGCAACTCCTTCGAGGTTGATGTGCACCGGTTGCAAGTGCCTGAAATAGCACTGCCAACCGATGGAATCGATGGTCTCGAAGGGCGTTACGCAGGCCGTTACACGGATTACGCGCGAGCGTTATGCAATCGTGTTTTGTGATGCCGGAATGCAAAAAACCCGGTCTGACTTGGAATCAGAACCGGGTCCTTTGGGGTACCTGCTTGGTGTTTGGGTAGAGGCCTGTTCTCAGGTCAGCCAATGCGCATCATCTACGGAAATAATCAGGGCATAGACGCGATCATCAGCGCGGTGGTGGATAAAAGTGTCATAGACGATCTTGTTACTACGCTGAAATTCCTTGCTTGGGCTGAATTTTTGAGCCTCAGAACCACATGCGTCCCTCAACGCATCCTTGTCCAGTTCGTGATCCCTGGCGCGGATAAGCGCCAGCAGAATCTTCTGCTGGTTGCCAGTAAGGCCATATTCCACGCCTTCCACAAAGGCCAGCAACTTGCTTTCGACGTACCGCAGTGTCGTCCCGGGATTGGCATCCTCGAGAATCTGCGGGCCAGTTGCACCAATGCGATCAGGCAAGAAATCAAATTTGCTCTGCGTGACACGCCCCATCGTGATGAGAGAACGGACGTCATACCCAGTCAGGGGCGAACCGTCGGGTAAAGGCAGATCCGAGCTGGTAAGGACCGTGCAAGATGTTGAAGTTTTGTCGAGCGAGATCTGCTCCTTCAATCGCGCTGCTACTTCAGGGCGGTGCAACTGCCGGGCAAAGTACCAGGTCACAACTTTTGCGCACCCCTGCTGCGTTGTACCAAGGCGCCAGATCTGATCGTCCCTGATCATGTACTGACTGTTGGCCTTCATATCGAGGCCAACCATCAACGACTGAGTGAACTTGGATAACGAGACCTTGTGCGTGGCAGTGAGGTGCCTTGCGGCAGAGACGTCCTGGCACTGCGGACATCGCAGCGCAACTTTGTCGACGCCGATGTCACGGACAACCTGCGCCAGCTCGATCCCGCACTCCGGACAAGTAACCCAGTCCTTGGGTTTACCCAACACCAGCAGCCGTTCACGCAGGATATGGTGGGCCGCATCCCTGTTGGCACCGGACTGCAGCGTCTGGCCATCAATTTCTGCCTTGTCTTTTTCAAGAAGCTGGCAGATCAGCCCAGTGGCATCAATTTGCGATTGACTCATTCGCTTTCCAGTCAGTCAATCACATCCAACGCGGTCAGCACGGCATTGGCGATCGGTTGATTTTTTTCGGACAGGTTCTTGATGGTCGATGATCCAGATGAGTAAAGATCAAAGCTGAAATGCGGAGCCTTCCCGTCCGGCGGTGTTTTCATGTACACGATCACGCTGGCACCGGTCATGTTGAATGATGCTGCAAAGGTCCGTTCAAATTTGAGCGTTTTTAAGGCCAAGGCAATGGCATCGTCCTGGTCTTCCTGTGGGGACGCCTCCACCTGAAAATTTACACCCGTCACGCCGTTGGGACTGAACGTGGCGCGGCGCAACCGGACCTTTTCCACACCATGCGTTGACCAGTCGTCCCTGGGCTCCAGCAGACCATCCCTGAGTGCGTTGAGGTTGAAGCGCTTCTTCTGGATTTCCTCCGGGGTGATTACCTGCTTGACGATGTGGGTGCCAAATAGCTGCAGCACGGCGGCGTGGTTCTTGGCCCCGCCTTTGACAATGGTCTCGATCTGCCCGGTCGTTGGGTGGTACACGATTGCTGTTTCCAGCGCCATGCGGGTCGTGATTCTGGTGAACGCTTTTTCCGAAAAATGCGTCAGCGCGGTGATGGGGCCTTCCACATAGATGGCCAACTGAATGCTGCCATCAGCGGCCCGATCGATAACTTCGACATGGGAGCTCTTGCCGCCGCCCACCTTCTGGTAAAGCTTGCTCACCTCGCCACTGAAAGCTTCAAGGTCAGCGCGATCACGGGTTGGGGTCAAACCGGGCTGGATGGCATGCTTCTTCCAGTATTTGCCATTGGACTTTGCCTGAAACGCCAGGTACAACTCGACATTGCGAAACGCCGCATCCCGATTCGCTAGCATCCACAGGGGGATTTCCGTATCAGGCAGGTCCGTAATGGCGATCAATGCAACTCGGTCGTCGGCAATGGCACTGCGCAATTCCTGAATTGCAAGGCGATTGCCCAAAAGGTGGGCTCGGCGCAAATCGTCATGCCAATGTGACAGGTCCGCCTCCATCGCCTTGCGTACGGCTGGATCTGGCACAGCAGCAATCGCTGCATCCACCACCTCGACTGCATCGTGAATCGCACTGGCAAACGTCTCGGGCGCCACCGCCCAATCGACCGCCAGCCTCGGATACAGAACGTGCGCCTCGGTGTAAGCACGCAACGTTGGCGCTGAAATCAGCAGCAAAAACTGCTTTGAAGCGAATACTTTCATTGTTTTTCTCTCCCCATTGTTAAGGCCGCGTTACATCGGTTGGGCCAAGAACCGTTGCCCAGAAACACGACGCAAATCAGTGCATGAGGGGAATTTCGACGCCATTATTATGACTGTTTTTTTATACAGCAAAACATCGAGATGACATTCGGCAGAAATATCCAGTTGACAGCAGTTGAGGTGCAGATGCGGTCGAATCCAAACCGGACTGGCCAGCACGCCGGTCACCACGGTCCAGCGATGACGGTCAAAGTGCCATGTCAGCGGCTGCGATTGGCTGGCATTTGGAAAACACCCGCAATCGTTCGCAACGCTTGTCAATATTGCGATGCCATTGATGGTGCGCGAAAAACAAAATTCTCATCAAGCATTTTGTTTCACCCGAGCGCTAACCATGACCACCTTAAACGTAATTGATCCCCATCACATGACCATGCAAGAACGTCGCGAGGAAGTCGCGTCCATCTTGGCATTGGGTCTCATCCGCTTGCGAACTGACACGCCACCACCAGTCGCGGTAGAGAAGAAAAAAGAACTTGGCTTTTCCCCTGCACAGCGCGTTCATACAAACCCCGCATCACGAGTCCGCATGGAAATACGGGAAACCCTGCTGGCTCAAAAAAAGGAGTTTGAATGAGCACACCACCCGCACTGTCAGGAGTAATCGGCCGCATTGCGCGCCTGCCTGAAAACAAGTTTGAAGACATCAAGGCACTTTGGAAACAGCTATTTGCCAGCCCCATGCCCACACACAACCGGCAGTACTTGGAGCGACGCATTGCTTATCGCCTGCAAGAGCTCGAATATGCGCAGCACAATCCTGGCCTTCTTGAGAGGAACAAGGCGCGTATTGACCAACTGATCGACAGCACCAAGCCAAGGTTGAAGGCGGGCCGTGGTGAAGTCGTCAAGTTGGTACCCGGCACGATGCTGACCAGGGAGTTCGCAGGGATCGTTCATCGTGTTGTCACCATGCCAGACGGGCAGTTCGAATACATGGGCAAGGCATACCGCAGTCTGACCGCCATTTCTAACGAGATCTCTGGCACCCGCTGGTCAGGACCCGCATTTTTCGGTCTGCGTCACAAAGCAGCCAAGGGAGTAGCCAAATGAGCGCGCCGGAAGGAACCACCAAGAAGCGCCAGCGTTGCGCGGTTTACACCCGCAAGTCCAGTGAGGAGGGGCTTGACCAGGAGTACAACTCGATTGATGCGCAACGGGATGCCGGACATGCTTATGTGGCCAGTCAGCGCGCCGAGGGCTGGATTCCGGTAGCAGACGACTATGACGACCCAGCCTTTTCTGGCGGGAACATGGAACGCCCGGGCCTCAAACGGCTCATGAAAGACATCGAGTTGGGCAAAGTCGACATCGTGGTGGTCTACAAAATTGACCGCCTCACACGCAGCCTGGCCGACTTCTCCAAAATGGTCGAAGTGTTTGAGCGCCAGGGTGTCTCATTCGTGTCCGTCACCCAGCAGTTCAACACCACCACGTCCATGGGTCGACTCATGCTCAACGTGCTGCTCTCCTTTGCGCAGTTCGAGCGCGAGGTCACCGGCGAGCGCATCCGCGACAAAATTGCCGCCAGCAAACGAAAAGGCATGTGGGTAGGCGGCGTTCCTTCACTGGGTTATGACGTTGTCAACCGCAAGTTGGTGATCAACCCCGCTGAGGCCGCCATCGTCAAGCGCATGTTCACTGACTATCCAAAGGTGGGTTCAACCACCATGCTGGTACAGCAACTGCGCATGGAGGGCGTCACGTCCAAATCATGGGTTTCCCAGACGGGCAAGGACCGCGTTGGCAAGTTGATCGACAAGGGGGCTCTGTACAAAATTCTGAACAATCCGATTTATGCCGGGGACATTCGCCACAAAGGGGTTGCCTACCCGGGCGAACACGAGGCCATCATCACGCGCGGTCAGTGGGAACTGGTCCAGGCGACGCTGGCCTCCAAACCTCACGGTGCCAAGAAGGGCCAGGTTCGCACGGAACGCCCGGCATTGCTCAAGGGCTTGATTTTTACCTCTGACGGCCGCGCCATGACGCCACATTCGACCAAAGGCAATGGCGGGCGGCTATACCGGTACTACATGTCCACGCGCGACATAAAGGAAGGGCAAGGTGCGTCCGGCGTCAAGATGCTTCCGGCCGGTGAGCTGGAGCAAGCGGTGATGGCGCAGGTTCGCGGCATCCTGGCATCACCGGAGGTGGTTACTCAGGTCTGGCGAGAAATTTGCAAGCGGAAGGACAAGTCCACGCAGGCCATGACCGAGATGCAGGTGACTGTGGCCATGAATCGCATTGATCTGGTTTGGGACCAGCTTTTCCCATTGGAGCAGCACCGCATTGTCGAGTTGCTTGTTGAACGGGTCATCATTGCGCCCAACGAGTTGCTTATCCGAATGCACCCGAACGGCGTTGAAAATTTGGCGCTCGACGTCATTCGCAATCCAGAAAGCGCGCGAGTAGTGAAACCAGAAAAACGGGCAGGAGCACTGGAATGAAAACAATCACGCTGGAGATGACTGGCGACCCATTCATGATACGTTCACTGGACGGCGCCGTGTCCGTGTCCATTCCAATCAAAATTCGCCGACTCAGCGCACGCTGCCAAGTCGAAGTGCCGCAAGGGATATCGGCAACTGTGAGTGGCAACGCCGCGCCTACTGCCTTACAGATTGCGTTGGTACGAGGCCACAGATGGCTTCGACTGATTGAAAGTGGCAAGGTAGCCAACTTGGCCGCCATCGCCAAGATGGAAAATGTTGATCGTAGCTACGTCAGCCGGATGGTCAACCTGACTACATTGGCACCGGATATACAGGCTGCGATTTTGGACACGACACTGCCGGATACGGTGTCGCTGTTCGACCTTGCGATCGACACGCCACTGTGCTGGCCAGAACAGCGCCAGCGCATAGACAGGCCAGCTGATGCACCGTGAAGCATGAGGCCGCCTGCGCAGACTTTAGTAAATCTCCTTTTTCCACGCCACACAGCACTCGATCGATGCTCAACAAAACTAGCTGTCCTAAAAAGTCGCTAAGTCTTTGATTTTGAAAGGTGCCATGTTGTGGACTTATGACTTCAACCGTTCGCAAGAAGTAGAGAACAGAGAGCGAGAAAGGGCCGAAATTGGAAGAATTTGGGCGGCATGGGTGAACGCCAAGTCCGCAAGAAAAAGTGAAAAACCCCGCCAGGCTTGGGGCCCAACGGGGTTGTTCAAAGGTAAAGAGAGACTCTTTACCAGAGGGTAGTGGTGGTGCAGAGGCGACTGGTTTCGAACCAACTCTCTCAACACCTGGGTACTGCTGGGGGCCAGTGAGTACCGTTTCGGGTGATTGTCCACCAATCCATTGCCCCGCGCACGCGGACTTGGCTTCTTCCCCGAACAGCGCGTGAATGTGTCATTCCCCCAGGACTGACCGAATGCCAAAAAAGATCGCACTTCCAAACGAATTCACACGATCGTATGATCGATTGCCCCGTGGCTGCGCTACGCTTCACCCATGGACACTTTGATTCCCGCCTTCCTGCGCCGCCAGCGCAACCAGCGTCGTCTGACGCTGGAGATGTTGTCTGCCAAGGTGGGCATGTCGCCGCAGCATTTGTCGGAGATTGAAAGCGGCAAGCGCGATCCGCGTTTGTCGTCCATCGAGCGCATGGCGGAGGCGATGGGGATGACGGTGTTGATCGTGCCGGATGCCATGGCACCGGATCTGCGCCGGTATGTGACCAACAACGGGCGCATCTACACCACCCACGCCGGCCAGGCCGCTGCCGCGCTCAACCACCCCGAAGCCACAAAGCCCGACCATGCCCAAGAAAAAACCTGACCCGGCCCCCACTCATCCCTCAGTCCCTAGACCTGAGTCCTCATCCCTTTCCTTCACCATCGAAACCTTCGATGACCCGGAAACCGGCCAACCCACCCCCTACGGCCGTTTCAGCTGCAACTGGCAAGACGAAGAAGCCCTGGATGTGCTGATCGACAAGTTGGAGGGCGGCCAACTCAGCCACAAGCAAGCGCTGATGCAAGCGCGCAAGCTGGAAGCCACCACGCCCTACAACCTGGAAATTCAGAACTTCATTGCCAACCGGCTTTGGGCACTGGGCCTGCAGGATGAAGCCACCGAGGTGTATGAACGGGCCTACAAGCAGGCACTGGCCCACATCCCCAAAGGCTTCAAAGGCCAGATCACCTGGAGCGAGGTGGACAACCGGCCCTTCCTGCGCCTGGCACACGGCACCCTGCTGGGCTTGATGCGCCGGCGGGACAAAGCAAAAGGGGGCGAAGCCGCCATGGCGCTGGCCAAGCAAATGCTGGCCTGGTGCCCCATGGACAACATCGGCGTGCGCTTTTTGCTGGGTGATATCGCCTTACTCCAGGGCGACCACCAAGCTGCCATGAAGGAATACCTGGGAGGCGCGCCCAATTCACCCGCGCACTGGTACCAGGCCGCGCTAATTGCGTTTCGGGAGGGGGACTATGTGGCGGCCTGCACCTACCTGCGGCGGGGCATTGCCGCGAACCCCTACATTGCGGAGGGGTTGACCGGGCGCACGGTGCTGTCAGAACACCTGTACTGGCACGCCAGCAATGTGCACGGCCCGGAGTGGGCAGTTGACTACCTTGACTCCGCCGCCTGTGACTGGACGCCGGAGGAGATCGACTTTGTCGACTGGGTGTTCAATGCATCACCCGTACTGAAAGAGCGCGCCGAGATAATGGCGCTGCATGAGGGGATGACTTACGAGCGAGACACTGAAAAGCGCGCACCCTACGCACAGCGATCATTGGATTTTATTGACCGCATAACGGACACGCTGTCCAAGAAGATGATGCGAAATGTCAAAAATCGGTGGGACGTAGAAATCTGGCCATGGGATCGTGCCGGGTTCAACCGCCCCGGGTCTCCCACTTCCAGGCATGTTCAATGATGGTAGCTAAGTCCGCATACTGCGGCTGCCAACCCAGTTTCTCGCGGGCCAGGCGCGAATCGGCAACCAATCGAGCTGGATCGCCATCACGGCGAGGGCCATTCACAATTGGAATTGTGCGACCGGTTACCTTCTCAGCAGTGTCAATGACTTCCTGTACCGAGAACCCATTGCCAAAGCCCAGGTTGTAGGCTTGGCTCTCGGCACCGTTCATCAGCGACTGCAAGGCCAGCCAGTGGGCAGAGCACAGGTCTTGGATGTGGACGTAGTCGCGAATGCAAGTACCGTCTGGTGTGCCGTAGTCACGGCCAAAAACAGAAATGCTAGGGCGCCTACCGGATGCTGCTTGCAGCACCAGCGGAATCAAATGCGTTTCGGGGTCATGCCGCTCACCCAACTGCCCTTCGGGATCGGCGCCGGCGGCATTGAAGTAACGCAGACAGACCGACTTAAAGCCATAGGCACGGTCGTAATCCGCCAAAGCCTGCTCGACCATCAGCTTCGTTCGGCCATAGGGGTTAATGGGCTGCTGAGGATGCAGCTCGTCCATCGGTATGTACTGCGGCTCGCCAAAGGTGGCGGCGGTCGACGAGAAGATGAACTTGTTCACCCCATGCGCACGCATCGCATCCAATAGGCCCAGCGTATAGGTGACGTTGTTTCGGTAGTACTTTTCGGGGTGCTGCACCGACTCGCCTACCTGGATGAAAGAGGCGAAGTGCATGACCGCATCAAAACCACGCGACAGCACAGCCTCCAACACAGCACGGTCACCAAAGTTGCCCTGCACAAAATCGCCGCACAGTACCGCATCGCGGTGGCCACTGGAGAGGTCATCCAACGTCGTCACGACGCAGCCCAGCTGCCCCAACAGCTTCACCATGTGGGACCCGATATATCCAGCGCCGCCGACAACCAACACCCGCAGCATTTTTTGTATTGGCGATATCACTCGAACATCTCCGCATCCTTCAATAGAACCGCCGCTGCATCTTTTGCTGCCAGCAACGGCTGATGAGCGGGTAGTTTGTCCAGCGGCCAGTCGATGCCTAGCGTTTGATCGCTCCAGAGAAGGCTCCGTTCGTGCTCTGGGTGCCAGTAGTCGGTTGTCTTGTACAAGAATTCGGCCGATTCGCTGGTGACCAGAAATCCGTGCGCAAATCCAGGCGGAATCCACATCTGGCGCTTGTTTGCAGCTGAGATCTCTACGCCTACCCACCTCCCGAAATGTGGTGAGGAACGGCGCAAGTCAACGGCCACGTCGAAGACCGAACCTTGTGTCACGCGTACCAACTTGCCTTGCGCATGCTGTATTTGGTAGTGCAGGCCACGCAGCACACCTTGATTGGATTTGCTATGGTTGTCCTGTACAAAACCAACGTCCAACCCAGTAGCATCCTGAAAGTCGCGTTGGTTGTAGCTTTCGAAGAAGAACCCTCGCGCATCGCCGAATACTTTGGGTTCTAGGACGAGGACTTCGGCCAAATTGGTCTTGATTACCGTATACGCCATGGTCGTTCTTAACCCACGTTACTTCAGCAAGCTCAACAAGTACTGCCCGTAGCCGTTCTTCTTCAGAGGCTCGGCTAGTTTGAGCAAGTCCTCGGCACCAATCCAGCCCTGACGGAAGGCAATCTCCTCAGGGCAGGCCACTTGCAGGCCTTGGCGCTTTTGCAGCGTGGCAATAAAACTAGCGGCTTCCAGCAGGCTGTCGTGCGTACCCGTGTCGAGCCAAGCGTAGCCACGGCCCATGATTTCCACGTTCAACTGACCTTGCTCCAGATAGCGGCGATTCACATCGGTGATTTCCAGCTCACCCCGGTCAGATGGTTTGATGTCGGCCGCAATGTCGCACACCTGGTTGTCGTAGAAGTACAAGCCGGTCACCGCATAGTTGCTCTTGGGTGCCTTGGGCTTTTCTTCGATGCTGATGGCGCGTTGCTGTGCATCGAATGCCACCACGCCATAGCGTTCCGGGTCTTGCACATGGTAAGCAAACACCGTGGCGCCGCTCTGGCGTGCATCAGCGCTGTGCAACTGCCTGGCCAGGTCGTGACCGTAGAAGATGTTGTCGCCAAGCACAAGTGCGCTGGGGTGGTTGGCCACAAAGTCGCGCCCGATGATGAAGGCCTGTGCCAGCCCATCAGGGCTGGGCTGCACTGCGTACTGGATGTTCATGCCCCAGCGGGCACCATCGCCTAGCAGTTCGGAAAAGCGTGGCGTGTCCTGCGGGGTACTTATGAGCAGGACATCGCGAATACCGCTCAGCATCAACGTGCTCAGCGGGTAGTACACCATGGGCTTGTCATAAACGGGCATGAGCTGTTTGCTCACGGCCTGGGTCACGGGGTACAGCCGAGTGCCAGAACCTCCCGCAAGGATGATGCCTTTGCGTGTCATGCGGCTGCTCCCTCATATTGTTTGGTGACCCAATCCTTGTAGGCACCACTCTGCACGTGGGCTACCCAGTTTGGATTATCCAAGTACCACTGAATAGTTTTGCGAATTCCGGTTTCGAAGGTCTCGGCTGGCTTCCACCCTAGTTCGCGCTCAATCTTTCGGGCGTCAATGGCGTAACGTCGGTCGTGGCCGGGGCGATCCGTGACGTAAGTGATCTGATTGGCGTAGCTGCACCCGTCGGCCTTGGGGCACAGCTCGTCGAGCAGCGCGCAGATGGTGTGCACGATCTCGATGTTGGGTTTTTCGTTCCAGCCACCGATGTTATATGTCTCGCCAAGGCGACCGGCTTCCAGCACACGACGAATTGCGCTGCAATGATCTTTCACGTACAGCCAGTCTCTGATTTGCTGCCCATCGCCATACACTGGCAGCGGCTTGCCGGCCAGCGCGTTAACAAACATCAGCGGGATCAGCTTCTCTGGGAAGTGGTAGGGGCCGTAGTTATTTGAGCAGTTGGTGGTCAACACTGGCAGCCCGTAGGTATGGTGCCAAGCTCGGACTAGGTGGTCGGAAGCTGCCTTGGATGCCGAGTACGGGCTGTTGGGCTCGACACGGTTGGTTTCAACAAAAGGCGGATCATCTTTGGCCAAGCTGCCATACACCTCATCGGTCGAGACGTGCAAGAAGCGGAAATCCGTCTTTTCAGGCTCGGGCAACGACGACCAATATGCACGCACGGACTCCAGCAACCGGAAGCTACCGACGATGTTGGTCTGGATAAAGTCCCCAGGGCCGTGGATGCTGCGGTCGACATGGCTTTCGGCGGCGAAGTTGATGACGGCTCGTGGGCGATGTCCGGCCAGCAGACGGTCAACCAAACTGCGCTCGCCCAAGTCACCTTGCACAAAGATATGGCGGGGGTCACCTTGCAAACTGGCCAAATTCTCCAGGTTGCCGGCGTAGGTGAGTTTGTCGAGGTTGACGACAGGTTCATTCGATTGGGCCAACCAGTCGAGCACGAAGTTGCTGCCAATAAAGCCAGCACCACCAGTGACGAAAATCATGAGAGATCTTTCATGTTGAGGGATAGTTGGTTAACTGTGTGTATACAGTTTAAGTCCACGCTAACGACCGCTTGGAGTATTTGAGCTTGCCCTGCGCCTGGTTGCCATACGGATTCTGTTACTTGAAAGTCTTCTCGTACCCGTTTACGACTGCCGCGCAGGTGAACTGGGAGCGGCTCGATTTCGCGGCGCGAAGTGTGTTGCCAAGGTAGCTTTTCATCAACGCCGTTAGAGCTGCGGAAGTACCGAAATATTCAGCATCGGTGCCGGCAGTGTTGCGGTTGAACACACAGTCGAAAGCAGCGATTGGTGCGTCATAGAACAGCATCTCGACCAACGACGGATTTGTACCACCAACACTGTGTCCGTGGATGTACCCTAAGCACCCCTCCCTCAGAGTGGCAAGTTGATGTGGGTCATACACCGGATCGCACATAGTCAGCCCAGGAGTGTCAGCAAACGCGGCACGTAGGTTCAGACCGTATTCGGACGCGCTCCAGTTTCCGACGAATACACACCTGCCTTTACCGAGATCACGAAAAGCGGTCAGCAGTAGCTCGCAGTTGTTCTCAGGTTCGATGCGACAAATAGATAGCAGCCACCCTTCCCCCGAGGTTGTTGCATGCGGCAGTCTGATCACGTGATCCCCCGAATAAGGCACGTAGGTTGCCTTGCGGTTGCCCGCAGTAGTGAGGTAGGGGCGCAATCCTTCATTGTCAACGATAACCTGGTGAGCGAACACCTGTGCCAGAGTATCCGATAATCGAAGAAAAGCCCGCTTCGCGACGCTGAACTTAGTTCTACGCCACTCGACGCCATCTACATTGACGATCAACTTTTTTCTAGTCAATGAACATAGCAAGCGAAAGACGGGGAAAAAGAGTCCTGCTGAAACACCGAGCACAACAATATTGCGGTGGTCAACAAACACCTTGAAGAATGCCAGGGCGTCGTGCAAAACCGAAGCCGCTCCATTGGCTCCGACCCCAATAAAAACCCGCGTGGCGCCCTGCCATTCTTGCGACTGTTCGCTATAGCGCGATGCGTCACAGGTTACGGTCACACGATGGCCACGCTTCACCATCATCGGCACGCTTGCCTCGAGAAAGGCTTCGAACCCCCCGTATAGGTTTGGAACGCCAACGGTTCCAATGAATGCAATTGAGGTGGGAGACATTAGCGGCTCGGCTTTATCTGCAGGAGATCCAACTTAAGCAGGTGGTCATGAAACTGCTTGAATGTGAACTGCTCGGTGAATACTTGACGGTTGAGTCGGGCCGACGCAGGTGCCCATTCAGTATGCTGTCTTACGATCGCCTCGACCAATGCCGAAACGTTACCGGGCGGCACTAGTTCACCACATGCGCCTGTCATCGCCTCGCGCGCACCGCCCAGCTCCGATGCCACCACAGCGCAACCCGCGCGCATTGCCTCAAGCACGACCGTTGGAAAAGGGTCGTGGAATAAAGAAGGTACGCAAGCTACCTTTGACTGAAGGAATACCTCGCTTGCGTCGTCGATCTCACCGAGGTAGGTGATTTGCAGATTCGCACGCGATGCTATCGCCTCGATCGCGGGTGGCACGGGCTGCCCGGGCAAAGTGCCGCCTGCAATCACGACTTTCAGCGGACGGTCAAAGCGGGGTGGTTGGGCGCGGCTCAGCTCGTCAAGTGCAGCGAGGAAAAAACCAATACCTTTTTTTTCCGTCAGCCGACCCACGAAACACAGATCATACGGACGCGACTCGCCGGTCTCTGCGCGTTCGGGTTGCGGTAAGTCCGGAATGCCGTTGTGAATCACCCGAGTCTTCGGGTGGCGAGCGATCTGCCAGGACCGTGCCACAGCACCCGACACGCAGATGATGCGGTCAGCGACCCGCGGCAGGATTAAACGTCCAACAATCCGCATGATCGCAGAGTTGGCTGTTTCGTGCAGATGGAGCGCCGTCGGGATGCCGCGTAGCTTGCTTAACCATGCCACGGGCAATGTACCCAACGTATTGCAGTAGACGAGGTCGGTGTCGCCCAGCAACATCGGCAGTGAGGCCCGGAACGTACGAATGCTCTCGACAAAATCTCGAATATAGCGCAGAGGGGCTCGACGCAGATGTGTCATCACGAGCATCGGGAAGGCGATAGTCCTCGCGTAATGCTGCGATGTTGGCAGCCGCTCAACGTTTACATAGGCATTTACGTCGTGCCCGGCATCACGCAGGATCTGCATTATCAGGCGACAAATACGTGACGAACCATACTGGTCCGAAACTGAATCAAAGATTAAGATTTTCATCTAGTTTTAACTACCCGTGCTGGAATGCCTACCGCGATAGAGTTTGGTGGAATAACGCCGCGCACTACCGCGCCAGCGCCAATGATTGAACCGTCGCCGATGCAGGCGCCGTCGAGAATCACGGTATTTGCACCCACCCAGCAGTCGTTGCCAATCTTGATTCCCTTACGGGTGACGCCAGCGCCCTTTAGCGCCTGCCCCCCATGAGGGATGACGTGGTTCTCGGCAATCAAAGACACCCGGGGTCCAAACGAGCAGTTCAACCCAATCTCGATGAACCCTGCGCAGCCAATATACGCATATGGACCAAACGTTGATCCATCTCCAATGCTGCAGCCCTCACCAAGTAATCCACCGTATTGTGAGCTTGGCCTCAATTGCGAGAATGCACCAAGAGAAACACCGCGACCTAGAGCCACGCCACGTGTCGATGCGCCTTGAATAGTGACCTGTTCCTCCGCCTTCAATATTCCATTACCACGTAAGTAGCGGGGGTTTTCGATGCTCGCGCCGCGGGCGAGAAAAACTGGACGACCGAGTCGCAAAGATGAAATGCAACCTCTTGTAAGCATGCACAAAACTCGCACAATACCGCGTAGGTTCAGCTTGCGATTACCGTCAGAGTCGACGTATTTGAATGGATTTAGCATGGTATATGCCTGAGTAAACGATCAGGCAGATGAGAAAATTTGATAGTCGGGTATGGAAAGGGATTTGGACTATGGACGCAACAAGCAACACGCCAATGAACATCTGTAGCACCCCCCGACGAGAACCTAGTAGGTCGCCTCGCGCTGCGGATAGGTATACAAAAACCAGCCCGAGTGTCAATGGCCCACCTATTTCTGTCAGAAGGTAAATCAAGCCCGAGTCGATGACAGTTGGGGCATCGGTCAGGCTGTCGAGTGCTAGGTTCGCAGCCATACCGCCACCGCTTAAGACGCTTGTCGGCTCCAACTGCAACCATAGCTCGATACGGGGCGCGAGTGTAGCCAGCGAAAATCGGGAGTTTGGGAGTGCGTAAAGGAGAGAGATCAGTTCGTCAGAATATATAAATATACAAACGAAAAACGCTGCGACAAAGATTAGGTAATTACGGCGTACATTGTCTGCAGATAGCCAGGTAAGTATGATCCAAGCGGGAATGGCGATTAAAACGCCTCTCGTGCCACTCATCAAAATGATAGCTCCACCTAGAAGGGCAAGACCCCATGTGCGTGTCGCGATGCCAATGGCAAATGCAAACAGCCCAAACACCGCGAAGTCAGTCGGGCCACTCATCATTGAAAATGCTTTCGCAGCCTGTCCGAAGTTAGTAACACCATCGTAGTTCAAACTAGTTCCAGAAAATTCGAACCATGGTTTTTCGAACGCGTAATCACTTTGCACCTGGATCAATGCGTACACAATGAGAAATAATGCTAATAATTGAGTAATCCCTACCAGCGAACGAGCTGCGGCACGCCCAATTGGTTGTTTAAACGATACTGTGAACAGTAACGCAATGAAAATCCAGAGATATGTATTGCGCACCGCGAGGATCGCAGCTACCGGCCCGCTGATAAATGATGTGTACAGTAGTATGCAAATAAAAAGGCTGATAATTATCCAATGACTGCGCTGTAAATTCAGGCGCGAAAACATCATCGCAAACAAGCCCACGAAAACTAGGTCGCCCACCAAAAGCACCCCGTAGTGTATTAATGAGGCGGAAGGATCAATCCAGAACACCGCTCGCTTTCCGAATTGTACGAATACTTCGCAAATAACAGCAATTAAAAGAATTAATGCTGGATTCATTATAAACTACTATAAAATTCGTGCTTACATCTATGCAGTTTAATAAAACGACTCATGAGACATTTTTCAAAAATTGATTCGCTATAAGTTTGGCATCGTGCACACCTCGGGCGTATTCAATTGCAACTTTTCTTGGATTTTTAATTTTTAGATACGAATTGATTATTGTGTCTAACTCTTCTGCCAATAAGACACTATTCTCGGTTTTTCTTGCTTGAAAGACAGGGGCGTCGGAGTCCATCCTAATTACCTCAGCATCAACCGATGACTGCCCTAAATCTGATCCGTATATCACATGGGCACCAAAACTAAGCGCAATTGCACCGTTCATTCCATACCCGAATCCCCAAAGTTGGTCGAATACCAAGTCTACTGTACCCAAAAGCGAAAGGTACTCATCAAAAGGTAGCCTTTTTACCACCACAAACTCTATATCCGACCTCCTGTCCTCCAATAGCTTCATAGCATCAATAATAACTCTTGTACCCTTCATTCCTTCTCTACTTATTCCGTGTAAAACTCTAATTTTATTTTTTTTAGGCAAATGCACCGGTTTTTTTATGGACTCAAGATAGGAGAAATCGATTGGAAACCGCAAGGTAGGAAGCACAGGCTTATTAAACTTTGACTGGAGAACCCTTCCCTCTTCAGCATAACTAGAGGCCCACGGTACATATGCGCGAGCATGCTTAAATATTTCTTCTACATTTGGCCAAGATTCCCGAGAAAATGGACACTGAGAACTGCCTATATCAATTCGTAAGCATTGCCTACAAAGCTGAGATTCCTTAAATATTTCATGAAAGAAATGATCGCATCCTGCTAGCTGCAGAACTAAATTCCTTGACTTCAGAATCGCAAATCGTTGCAATATGTAATTTACATGGCGGTTAAATAAATATGGAGTAGCCAGAAATAATGCATCTGTTTCACGTATTGCGTTTCGCATCTCAATTGAACCGCTAACTTGATGAAAAGATCTAACGAAAAAATTCCCCCCCCCCCCGATTCTCCTATCTATTGGTATATTCTTCCATCCGTCACCTGATGACCATAGTGTAGAGTCCACACCGATTTGCGCCAAACCACGGCTGAGAAAGAAATGAAGGCTACTGAAATCACCGATTAAATGAATCATTTTTATAAAAGAAAATATAGATGATAGTCCCCGTCGCCAGCCAATACAGCAGGTAGTTGATCATGTACGCTATCTGCGCACCCGAAACACCAAAGCTGTCAGTAAGTAGCCATACAAGGCCTACCCATGTGAATGAGAAAATAATTTCCAAAAGGATATATGTTTTAAATACAGCCTTTCCCAGCAACACATAAGCTAGCAGCCAACTACCAATTTTTGCAATATCACCAATCATTTGCATTGCAAACAAATCCCTCATTGGCAAAAACTCGGTCGTAAACAACAATAATATAATCCAGTCACGACAAACGTAGATAGCAAAGGCACCTGTCATCGATAGTGGCAGTAAAAATCGGTACCCTATAAATACTTCGCGTTTTAGATCTTCTAGCTTTCGAATCTCAGAAATACGTGGTAAATAATATATTGATAACGGAACGGTTGCCAACATTAAATACAAGCCGCTTATTCGCATTAGGGCTTCCCAATGGCCTGCAGCTTGCCACCCAAAATTAACACCAAGATGATCACGAACAGCCATTTGGCTTATAGGTACACAAATTGCTGATGTCAGCGCCATCAATGCGAATTTTCCGAGCGCCTGAAATTTTAATAATTCAATTTTTCCAGCTATGTAGCTTACTTTAAACCAATTTGTGTTGTAGAAAAAAACAAGTGTAACAAAAAAAACAATAGACTGACTGATGGCAAGTGCTACAAGTGCTCCAACCAAGCCTAGCGACAATGCCAATCCGCCGGTTATAAACAATCCAATCAGGCTTCCTGCAATATTAATTAGAACAAAGGAGCGTATTTCCTTCCTTCCATTTAATATCGATAACAGTAATCCATTGAGAGTAAATGGCAATAAACCAGCGCCGAGCCAGATAAACACATTTCCATATATCTTATCATTTAGAATCCAAAGCGATAAATATTCGTTTAGAATAATGATGATAAAAGATGTCAAAAGTGTTCCGGCGAGTGTGATTGTTCCCGCGGTTTTCCAGATGGCTATCTGACCCTGCTCATTATCATAGTATTCTGCTGTATATTTTGTTACTCCAGAATTTATCGCGCCGTTAGCGAATGTGGTAACCAATGTGACAAAGTTCTGAAACTGACCAATTGTTGCATAACCACTTGGGCCCACGTAAACTGCCAGAATTTTATTCAACAATATTGACGTAAGGACTCTAACGCCTACTGCTAGCGCATTTAGCAGGCTTGTCTTTATCAGAGTCATATTTGATAGAAATCATTTGCTATTATCATATTGCTTGAAGCGCCTTCAATTAACTGCGCTGTTTACTACCGAGACAACATGTTTTAACTGCGACTCACTCATGTTTGGCCATAGAGGCAGACTTAAGATCTCTCGGTGTATCAACTCTGCTAGTGGAAAACTTCCATTCTTTAATTTAAGTTCGCTGTAAGCAGGTTGCAAGTGCGGCGGTATAGGATAATGAATCATTGTAGTGATATCTTTATCAGAAAGCTTATTTTTCAGAATATCACGCTGCCCTGAACGAACTACGAACAAGTGCCAAACAGGATCAGCCCACTCTGGGACGAAAGGTGAAACTACTTTTGTATTTTTTAATTGATCAAGATATGCCGCTGCCAGCTTCATTCGTTGGTAATTCCATGCATCAAGTTTTTGTAATTTAACGCGTAAAAAAGCTGCCTGCAACTCATCTAATCTGGAATTATATCCTTTAAGAGAATTGTGATATTTGATTTCGGATCCGTAGTTTGAAAGGATGCGAATTTTTTCTGCTAAATTTTGATCATTTGTTGTAACTGCACCGCCATCACCAAGCGCTCCAAGATTTTTCCCAGGATAGAAACTAAAACCGGCAGCATCAGCCAACGAACCTACACGATTCCCTTTATACTTTGCGCCGTGTGCCTGAGCTGCATCCTCGATGACCTTTATCTTATATTTTTTTGCTATTTGATTGATTGGGTCCATGTCAGCTGGTTGGCCATATAAATGAACTACAATTATTGCTTTGGTTCTAGATGTTATTGAAGATTCAATCTTGGTAGGATCAATGTTATATGTATTGGGATCAGGCTCTACTGCGACTGGACTAGCACCAGCGTAGCTTACTGCAAGCCAAGTAGCGATATACGTATTTGACGGAACGATAACTTCGTCTCCTTCGCCAATACCATATCCGCGCAGAATCAGATGTAGTGCTTCAAGTCCGTTTCCTACTCCTACGCAGTGCTTTGATTGGCAATATTCAGAAAATTCTTTTTCAAATAGATTAACCTCATTACCGAGAATATACCATCCAGAATCTAAAACACGTTCGAACGCATCGCGTAATTCTTGTCGAAGCTCGACGTGTGGCGCCTTAAGATCTACAAATGGAACCTTCATTTTTCCCTCACACATGATATAAACTTGGAGTAATCTCTAATATAGTCAGATTCATCGTAATAATCTGAAGCCATAACAAGACAAACAGAACCAGCATCGAAATTTATCTCAGATGCCCAAATCATTGGCGGAATATGAAGTCCTTTCCACGGTCGATTGAGATGGATAGTATTTTTATTAAAACCGTCGTCAAGCGCAACGTCAAAACTTCCGGACAAGCATATTAGAAATTGGTGCAACTTTCTGTGTGCATGGGCACCTCTGTCTTCTCCAGTAGGTACATCGTATAAGTAAAAGACCCTTTTTATATCAAAAGGCAAATGCCTTTCTCCCTCAATAAAAGTCAGATTCCCACGAGGGTCTGATATTTTAGGTAGATCAATTAATTTACAGTCAGCTAAAGCCATTTTCCAACCTTATATTAAATCGAGTTCATAAAAATCATGCGCAACCCCAGCCCCACCAAACTCTGACTTAAAACGATATAGCCCGTCGTTAAGCACCTTGCCGCCCTCCTCGTTGCTAGTTCCGAAGTCGAAGTACAGCGCACCGGCCTGCTGTGCCTCCAGGATGGCCGCATCGAAGACGGCATCAAGCGCAGACACTTCATAGGCCGCTTCGCTCGCCGCGATGTACTGCGCATGCCAGACCCTGGCTGCGTTGAAGAAGATGACACCAGCCTCCACAACACCATCCATCAAGGCACACCGAACCTGTATCTGCTGCGGAAAACGTTCATGCAGCTTGGTCAGTTCATCAAGGGAATGCACCGGAAGCGCCTCGTGCTTGCGCGCCAAATTCTGCGCGACAACACGCCACAACTCACCCAATGCTGTAGGCTCGCTCGACAGCGTTACCGCCGCCAGCGCCTTTTTCAACCCGCGCCGTCGCCGCTCGCTGAGCGGCCGCCGTGCGGCCAGGTCGATGCAACACGACAAATCGCAGCGTACCCGCTGCGCACCGAGGCGGAACAGGGCATAAAGATCATCCTGCGCCGGAATGGTGGCGTAGATGAAAGGTAGCGGTTTGTATTGCAAGCGCCGATAACCCACTTTGGCGTAGTGCTCGACAATCGCCTCCAGCGCCTCAATCATCCGGTTACCGGCTAATTTGCCCTGATGCACTAGACCGCCGTAGGTAATCCCCGGATGGCTCACCACCAATCCTGGATCGGACAGGGCCTGTGCCGCGGGAAACACTCCGACCATCTTGTCGGAGTCCATGACCAGCAAGGACAGGTCGTTGAAACGCTCACCGTGGTAGCTAATAAAGCGTCGGGTGTGCAGGAATGTCGCGTTTGCCGCGCTGGCACAGAACGCATCCCAAGCCTCTGCATACCGAGACTCGTAAGGTACAAGCTCTATGCTCACTCTACCAACTCCGCCACGCCAAAGCCTCCCTCGCCGAAGTTATTGCCGTTATAAAAGCAGTAGGTCTTGCCTTTTACGTTGATCACGGCTGAATACATGATGGCGTGCGTATCAAAGCCATCAGGCGAAACATCCAGCCCCATTTCATCATCCTTACGCACCCAGTGGATGCCATCGGTCGACTCGGCATAGCCCAACCTGTATGCGCCGAATGAACGCCGACGGATCGAGTAGAACAGCTGGTAGTCATTGGGTCCGCGTTTGATGACCCATGGGCGCCCAAAACCGTGCTCATCCTCGCCGGTAATGGCCATCGAAAGCGTTCCTCGATCAGCCCAGTGAATCCCATCGGTAGATTCTAGATAACGCAAGTCATAGACCGGCATGGCTTTGCCGTTCAGGTTCGTCCATTCACTGCCGGCGACATACCAAAGCTTGAAAACGCCCTCATCCAGCATGGCAAAGGGACCACCCCTGAAGTAAAGTTCTTCACTGGTGCGTTCGAGGATTGGGGCCTTGGAATATCGATTGAAACTTTCACCACCGTCTGCACTGATAGCCAATCCCGAAAGTATGCGATAACGGATTTGGGTGCAGATCTCGAAGCCGGCGTAATACATGAACAATTCGCCCGGCTTTTTCTGCACGAAACTGATGGCCATCAGACCATTGTCGTCGAAGGTGCCGGGCTCGCCGATGTCCAATAACGGGCCGTGCGATACATTCAAGACCCGCGTTGGATTGTTGGCCGCGACGTCAACGAACATCGGACGACCGCGCCCCTGCTCATCGAGTGTCGTCAAAAAGACGCGGATGGTTTCCTCGTCGAGCAGAAACGGCGTTGGGCCCATGGCATGGGATCTTGACCAGGCTTGCTTACCATCTGTGTTCCACACCACGCCCAATTTAATCCACTTCATTCTTTCACCTTGAAAAAGCGCGTGGAAGAAATCTTCGCCGGCTCTGGCTGCTCACCCTTGAAAAGCTGATTGGCTTCCGTGTCCTTAACGATGGTTACGCCGATTCCAATCCAGTTGTCTTCGCCAATCGTAACGTTGTTCGCCATTGTGGCATTGACCCCGATAAAGGCATTTCGTCCGATATTACAGAAGCCAGAGATCACAACATGTGAGGAGATGAAGCAATTTTCTTGAACAACCGAGTGATGCCCGATGTGGTTGCCGCTCCACAAAACGACGTTGTTGCCGATCTTGACGAAGGGTTGGAGGGTGTTGTCCTCAAAGACGAAACAATGCTCGCCCAGCACGACGTTGTGCCAGACGAATGCCCGGCTGCTAATATAGCTTGCGGGTTTGTAACCCTTAGCTTTGGCCTTTTGATAAAAACGCGTGCGCAAGCGGTTCAACTGAGAATATACAAGCGCCGCATAGAAATAGACCTCGCCAGGAGCAAAGTGCTCTTCAATCTGCTCAAATGGCACAATCGGAAGGCCAAACAATTCGGACTTGGTAAGGTAGGCAGTCTCTACTGAAAATCCCACCACCTCATACTCTGAGTCGTGCGTGAAGCACTCATAAGCCACCTCTGCAAAGGCGCTATCACCAAGTATTACGATTTTTTTGGTTTTCATTAATCGCTCCCCCAATCAGTTTAAAATTAATTTCAAAATTTGAACTCGAATTTATAGAATTTAAGTCACTAGTTACATACCTTAACCTAGTCGCAAACTGCTAAGGCCGAATAATCAAGATGTCTTCCCTACGGTTAGCCATAGGAAGATCAGCTTGCTGCGGCATTATGTATGCATCAAAACCCTGCAATCTTGCCCGATTAACCAATCCCATCACAATTGAATCATCAATCTGACCATCTTCAATTTTATTAAATTCAACAATTGGATCGTTTTCAGACTTTGTAAAATCATGGTGAAATTTTTTCCCCGTATCCGAACAGAAAAACCTCTTCCTCTTTGATATGTTTGGAATATCCCCAATAAGCATCTGACCGCCGGAAGAAAGCAAAGAAAGAGATTTATCAAAAAATGAATTTAAATTTCCATCCACATAGATATAATGCAGCACGGAATAAACGATTATTACATCCACCTTACCTTTTAATTGATCGAAATCGCCAATAGATTTAGGATAAATCCCAGGATACTTTCTTATAAATGAACGATTGGGGAGCAACTCCAACATTTCATCGGAGTCAGCAAGTAGAATTTCTTGCGACAACTTCTCGGATTGCTCAATCAACATCAACGGAAGATCACTGCAGCCTGGGCCAACATCAAGAACCACCTTATTTTTTTCCGACAACCACGGCAGCTTTCGCTTGATATCTTCGAAAATCGCACGTTCTTTTCCATCTCGATACGAATCTGGAAATCCAATCTTTTCATAACGACTCAAGCTCGAATCTTTTGCCAGCTCTCGAAAGTCATCAAATGATAAATTTGAGAATCTTTGATATTGATCTTGGCTCATAGAAAATCCTTTATATTTAACTCACGTTTTTCCCAGATTATTAATTTCACCAATCTCATCCTCCAGCGCCTCAATCTCCACCTTCAGCGCGTCGTACTCTTCCATCTTGCGTTTGAGGAAGCGGGTGGTCAGCGCCACCTTTTCGGCAATGCCCTGGGGAGTGAGCAGGTAGACGTACTTGAACTTGTTTTTGCTCTTGGAGAAGTTCGCCATCTTCACAAAGCCCTTGTCGATGAGGGCGTTGAGGCAGTAGTTCAGCCCGCCCACGCTCATGCCGAGCTTGTCGGCCAGCTCGCGCTGGGTCAGGTCCGGGTTGTCTTGCAAGATGCGCATGATCCGAAAATGCGTGTCTTCTTGGATCTTGGCTTGGCGACTGGTCATGGTTGGGCGGCTCTTTTTTGAGTTTCGTAAGGGCTAAATGGGCTTTGGACACGCTACCGCCATGCCGTGTCACGATCGGCTGGCGCGGTCTAGGGGGTAAAAAGTAAGATGTAACGTACTTCTGTAAGAAGTCGAACGAGTTTACCGCAGAACCAGCGTCTGTTCTACAGTTGAACGAAACTATTTCTCGATTCGCGAATCGATGATGGGTCTATGCGGCTGATCTTGGCCGTTCAGGCCCCAGTGGCGGCCTCCTCCGGTGACGCTTCAGTGGTCTGTGCCTGTTGTTGCACCGCCTCTTCCATGCTGACGGTGTTCACCACCAGCTCCAGGTGGGTCAGAATTTCCGGCTCGTGGCGCCCGATGTAGCTTTTGACGGCCCCGTTGGCCAGCAGCTTGGTCAGGTAGCCCTTGGCCACGACCAGGTTAAGCAGGTCTGAGCCGTAGGAGCTTTCGGCCTCCTGGTACTTTTCCTGCACTTGGTTCATCTCCCGTTCCAACTTTTCGATCTGCTCGATGGGTGCGGTCTTCTTTTCACGTTCCGCCGGCTTCACATCGGTGCGCTGCTCAGGCGGTGTGGCCTTGAGCAGGGCCTCGGCATGTGCCACGGTGATCGTGTTGCTGGCAATCATCAGCTCCACCGCCTCCACCTGGCGGGCGGCCTTCATGTTGCGCAGGATTCGGGTGACGTCTGGGGTGAACTGCTTGTCTTGCAGCAGGGTGATGGCCTCGGGGCAGATGCCTTCAAGCAGGTTAATGCGCCGATTGATGGAGCTCAAGTTGACGTTGAACGCCCTGGCCAGCCGCTCTTTGCTCACGCCCCGGTCGATGGCGCGGCGGATCATGTAGTGCTCGGCGATGGTCGACAGCCTATTGACATGATGATTGTAAGAATAGGTCTCGTCGTCCCGTGCAAACAGGCAGGGCCCAACGCTCATGCCCAGCTCCTTTAAGGCCAACACGCGCAAGTGGCCGTCCAGAACCAGGTACTCGGGCTTTTTGCGGTCGGGCTGGATGACGGACAGCGGCTCGATCAGCCCCACCTCGTTGATGCTGGAGACGATCTGTTTGTACTTGCGGGTGCTCATGACGCCGTCCGGCACCTTCTTGCTGGGCAGCAGTTGGTCCAGCGGGATCTGGTAGGTTTCTAGCTCGAAACCCAGCAGGGTGTTCAGCGGCCCGGTGGGCAAGTTGGGGCCGTCGTCGCTGTCACTGGTGATGTCGCTGCCGGGGCGGTAGATACCGGGGTACATCTCGGTGAGATTGCTGTGTGGGGCGTGGTGGTTGGCTTGGCGTGCGGTGTTCACAGAGTGGCTCCTTCGGGTTCGGGGTGGTCGGGGGTGCTGATGCTGCCCAGCTTGTTGATGCGCTCGGCCAGGTACTTGGGCAGGGTGTCCAGGCCCTCGGCGCGCAGCAAGTTCACAAAGTGCTCGTCAGCGAACAGCTTTTTGAGGCCCTGGACGACCAGGAGCAGCCGCTGGTGGGCGTGCTCGGCTTTGAGGACCATCTTGCGCTGGCGCTCGACCTCACGCTGGTAGGTGCGCACCAGGCTGTAGCTGGACGTAGGTGGTTTGATCTGTTCCCGGTTCGGGGATGCCGGGCCGTGCTCCAGGCGCTTTTCAATCAGGCGCTTGGCCTCGATGATCTGGCGGCCTTTGAGCTGGCCGTTCTCGTAGGCCTCTTGCAGTAGGTCACCCAGGTTGGCCTGGCCATCGCCGTCGGTGGCGTTTTCGTTGGCGCGGGCGATTTCCAGGGCGGTGGTCAGCGGGATGGTGCCGCGCTGCACACCTTCGATCAGGCGCTCCTCCCCCTGGTCAAGCAGGAAGACGATGTCTTTGACGTACTTGGGTGAGAGGCCCGTTTTCTGGATGATGATCTCGGCGCTGTAGCCGCGTTTGCGCAGCACCTCGATGTCGGCCAGGATCTCCAGCGGGCGGTAGCCGCGCCGGGCGATGTTCTCGGCCAGGCTCATGATGAAGGCGTCTTCATCGGTGACGTCCACCACCAAGGCGGGGATGTGGGTCTCACCCAGGATGCGGAAGGCGTTCAATCGACCTTCGCCGCAGACCAGCACGTAGCGCGGATCGCCATCGTCGCCCGGGCGCTCGGCCACGGTGATGGGTTTTTTGAGGCCGATGGTGCGGATGTTGTCCACGATCTCCTCGAAGACCTTCATGTTGCGGTCGCGGGAGTTGAGGATCTCGATCCGGTTGATGGAGACGAGCGTGACAGTGTCGGGGGTGCCGGTCATCATGAGGGCCTCCGTTTTGGCTGGTTGGTTGTCGGGAGTGGTTTCATCGGTCGGTTCCTTTCTGGGTGGGGTTGCTGGATGGGTTTCAGACACGGCGCTGCAGGCGCTCCCGCTCCGACATGCCGTAGAAGAAGTTCAGGTCGTCAAAGCGAAAGCATTCGAAGTCGGCGCTGTTCTTGTTGCTGACGCGGATTTCCTGATCGGGCAAGTCCAGCCGGGGCAGCAGGTAGTAGTCCAGCTCATTCGAGTTGGCGGCGTCCAGCCGGATGGCGACGGTGATGTCCGGATCAAACCGGGCCGGGTCAAACCGGATGCGCCAGCGCTGGTGGCCGTTGGCCGCCGTCTGGCAGCGCGCCAGCACCAGGCTGATGACCAGCTCGTCGTTGAGGGTGAGCAGATCGGTCTTGGGGTCACGGGTGATGTGGCCGCCCAGTTCAGCAATGGTGTGCTCGGTGCGACTGACGATCTCGGGGTGCAGCTGGCGCAGGCGGCGGTTGATTTCCAGAAACTCGGAGCTGCGCGGGCAGTGGTAGCCCACCAGCTCGTAGGCCCGGGTCAGGCTGCCAAAGCGCTGGATATAGGTGGCGGCACTGGGCAGCGCCAGGGCCTGGTCGATGATGAACCCCGAGAGGCGCCCACATTCGGCGTACAGGGCCTTGAGGTGGTCGAGCAGTTCGGCGTCGGTGAGCTTCTTGCTGCGCTCGGCCAGGATTTCCTGCGCGGCCAAGAAGGTGGCCACCGGCACGATGCCGTCAAACGCGCCCTCCTTGCGGATCCACATCTCAGGCGGGTTGTCGACGTGCTTCTTCTTGAGCTTGAAGGAGTGACGGTTGTAAACGTTGTTGCCGATGTACTTCTCGTTGGTCAGCACTTGCCGGACTGTGCTGTACGTCCAGGGACGGTCCTGGTCGGTGGTGATGGGCTGGTCGTTCAGGCGCTTGACGATATCGGCAAGCGGCAGGTCGCACTCCACCAGCCAGCGGTAGATCTGGTTGACGGTGGCCACCTCTGAATCGGGCCCCGGCATGAGGATCACCCGGTCGGTCTGGAGGCTTTTGTGCTCGCCGCGCTTCAACTCGCCCTTGACCTGGCCAGACTGGTCGATCAGCACCCGGCGCAGGCCAAAGCCGGCGGGGCCGCCTTGCCGAAAGCCCATCTCGATCAAGCGGCATTGGCCTGCGAAGACCTTGGCGGAGAGTTCGCGGCTGTACTCACCGGCCATGGCGCGCTTGACGCCTTTGACTATGGTTGACACGGGCGAGCCGTCGTTTTCGAACTGCTCGGCGACGTAGGCGACCGCGATGCCTTTGCGCTTGCAGATGTACTCGTAATACGCCGACTCGTCCGCGTCCTGAAAGCGCCCCCAGCGGCTGACGTCGTAGACCAGGATCAAGTTGAAATCGGTGTTGCCGGATTCGACATCGGCAATCAGGCGCTGCAGGGAGGCACGGCCGTCGATGGACAGACCGCTTTTGCCCTCATCGGCATAGGTGCGGACGATCTGGATGTTGCGCCGGTCGGCGTATTCCTGGATCTTGTCCGCCTGGTTGTGCGTGGAGTACTGCTGATGCTCGGTGGACATGCGCACGTACTGGGCGGCGCGGAATGCGGGGTTGGATGCTTGGGTTGTCGGTGGTTCTGGGGTGGGATCGGATGCTGTGGCCATGTTCTTTCTGCGCTCGTTCGTTTGAGCCATGTTTGCTTCGAAGGCCAAGACGTATCAAGGCGTTCGGCGCAGAAAGAAGGCGATAAGGCGAAGAAAGCGACGGTGGTCGCCGATGATTCAGCCGGCCTTGCGCAGGCGTCCAGCATCGATGTGCATGGACACGGGTTTGGCGAGGATTTCGAGCAGGATGAAGGCGCGGCGCTCGGCGTCCGCCGTCTGGTAGATCGCCTCGATGCCAGCAAATGGGCCGTCGGCGATGACCACCGAATCGCCGCTGTGGAACATGGCCTCGGTGGGCAGGGCCCGCTCCCGCTGGCGCAGTAGATAGACCAGGGTGTCATCCACCTTGGCCGCCCGGGCCCCGAAATGCACCAACTGACTCACCCCCAGGGTGGAACGGATCGGCGACCAGCTTTTGCCCTGGTCGCTGCTGTCCAACCGGATGAATAGGTAGCGCGGAAACATGGGCTCGGTGGCGACCTCTGCTTTGCGCCGCCGGATCCGCTCGATGCGCATCTGCGGCAGGTAGCACCGGTAGCCCTGGCGTTCCAGGTTGGCCAAGGCGATTTCTTCTTGGCGGGGTTTGGTGTGGACGAGGTACCAAGACAAAGTGCTGGGTGCTGAGGACTCCGTGCTGAGTGGGGTGGTTTCGTCACTGCTGATGACGGTCAGCACGGGTGACGTGGCAGCTGTGGGCTGTGGTGAAGGCTCTAGTGGCGGTTCCGGTGATGGCTGTGGGATTGGCGATGGGGTTGGCGATGAAGCGGGCACAGAGACCTGTTGCAGGATGGGCGAGAGCTTGAAACCTGCATGCTCCGCCATAGCGCGCAACAAGGTCAACGGCCGATCACAGGCCAGCACCTGCTCGATCAGCATCGCGGCCTCATGCCGCTCGATGTCCTGCACATCGGCCGGTAGGTAGTGAATGGACAAGCCCTGCTGCACGATGGGCGGGCCAATGCCGCGCAGCCGCAGGTCTTGCAGTTTTCGGGTGGTCAGGCCCATGCGATTAGCTACCTGCATGGCGGTCAACCAGGCGGGCCTGCCACATATCGGTTTAGAGTCATGTTTTAACATGCTCCAATGAAGACGCTGTTCGCTACCAAAGCCAAGCGATCAGGTCATCAATTTTGCCAAATCTTGAACGATCGCTTCAATTGATTTATTTTCAGCGTTGGCTACGAACGCTGGCGCATCAGGCGCTTCGTACGGGCTGTTTACCCCCGTCATGTTGGGGATTTTGCCTGCGCGCGCCTGTTTGTAGAGCCCCTTAACGTCACGCTCCTCACAGACTTCCAGCGGGGTACTGACATAGACCTCGACAAAGTTGTCGGCGCCTATTAATTCCCTTGCCATTTCGCGTTCGGCCCGGAAGGGGCTGATGAAAGCAGTCATCACGATCATGCCGGCGTCCATCATCAACTTGGCCACTTCGGACACACGGCGAATGTTTTCCACACGGTCGGCATCAGTGAAGCCAAGATCCTTATTCAGACCCTGACGAATATTGTCACCGTCCAAGATGTAGGTACGCTTACCATGGGCATGAAGCTCTTTCTCAAGTGCGTTGGCCAGTGTGGACTTGCCAGAACCAGACAAACCGGTGAACCAAATAACCTTGCCTTTGTGTCCGTTCAGGTGTTCGCGTTCTTGCCGGGTAATGCTAAGTGCCTGGCGGTGTACGTTCTGTGCTCGGCGAAGGTTGTGACGGATCATGCCGGCAGCAACCGTTGCATGGGTGAACTTATCCACCAGAATAAAGCCACCCAGGGTGCGGTTATCGTTGTAGGGTGCAAAAACCAGCGGCTTGCTTAACGCCAAGTTGGCTACGGTGATGTCGTTCAAAGCAAGTTGCTTGCACGATTCATGCGCCTGGGTGTTCACGTCCACCCGATATTTCAGGCTGGTGAGACTTGCACTGGCCCACTGATTGGCGAGTTTCAACTCGTAAGTCCGGCCCATGTGTCCCGGTTCGTTGTGCATCCATACCAGGGTAGCTTCAAACTGGTCGGTCATTTCCAACGGCTGGTCGGCTAAAGCAATGACATCTCCACGCGATGCATCTACCTCCCGATCCAGCACAAGGGTAATAGCATTACCTGCATGGGCTTCTCTCAGGTCCCCATCCGCAGTAACGATGCGAGTGAGGGTAGCAGTCTGCCCAGACGCTGTAACACGAAGCGCATCGCCAACCTCCAAACGCCCATCAGCGAGGGTCCCGCTGAAGCCGCGGAAGCTGGCATTTGGCCGATTCACCCATTGCACTGGGAATACGGCTTTGCCTTCAATTGGCTTGTCGCTCTGGAGGGTTTCCAGGCACCCGATCAATGTGGGCCCTGGGTACCAAGGCGTGTATTTTGAGCGCTCGGTGATATTCTCGCCTTTGAGAGCCGACAACGGAATGGGTGTAATACCCATGAATCCAAGGGGCTGGGCTAGAGTTTGGAATTCGGTCACGATGGCATCGAATACCTCTTTCTTGTAGCCAACCAAATCCATCTTGTTGACGGCCAGTACAACCTGCTTAATACCCACTAGAGACACCAAGTAGGCATGCCGACGTGTCTGGGTAAGCACGCCTTGGCGAGCATCAATCAGTAGTACAGCCACATCAGCTGTAGACGCTCCAGTCACCATGTTACGGGTGTACTGCTCGTGGCCTGGTGTGTCGGCAACAATGAACTTGCGCCTAGGCGTAGCAAAGAATCGGTAGGCTACGTCGATGGTGATGCCTTGCTCCCGCTCGGCAGCGAGGCCATCCACCAGCAGCGCAAAGTCGATCTCTTGCCCTTGGGTGCCATGCCGCTTCGAGTCAACCTGTAAGGCAGAGAGCTGGTCATCAAACACCTGCTGCGATTCCCATAACAGGCGCCCAATGAGCGTGCTCTTGCCGTCGTCCACGCTGCCACAGGTGATGAAGCGCAGCAAACCCTGCTGAGCTTGTTGAGACATCCAGTCGTGGATGGTGACGACTTTTGCTAAGGGCGGCGTGGACCCGTGCAATGACACCGAAGGGGTTTTCTTGGTACGCGGCATCAAAAATAACCTTCCTGTTTTTTCTTTTCCATAGACCCAGCACTGTCAGAGTCAATCTTTCTGCCCTGACGTTCGGATTGACGGGCATGAATGATTTCAAGAAGTATGTCCTCAAGCGTTTCTGCTTCGGACTCAACCGCGCCCGTCAGCGGATAGCAGCCCAAGGTGCGAAACCGCACTTTTTTGATCTGAACCTCCTCGCCCGGCAACAGGCGGCAGCGCTCATCGTCAACCATCATGATCATCTCTGGCCGTACGACCACGGGCCGGGGCTTGGCAAAGTACAGCGGCACCATGGGGATGTTTTCCTGATAGATGTACTGCCAGATGTCGAGCTCTGTCCAATTGCTCAAGGGAAACACGCGAATGCTCTCACCCGGGCTTTTGTGGGTGTTATACAAGTTCCAGAGCTCGGGGCGCTGGTTCTTTGGATCCCAGCGATGTGTTGAAGTACGAAAGGAGAAGACGCGCTCTTTGGCACGGGACTTTTCCTCGTCACGTCGCGCACCACCAAACACCACGTCAAACTTGTAATGGTCCAGTGCCTGCTTTAAACCCTCAGTCTTGGTGATGTCCGTATGTAGCGCTGAGCCGTGGTCGAAGGGATTAATGTTCTTCTCGATGGCCTCTGGGTTAGTATGCACTAGAAGATCCATGCCACTTTCACGTGCCATGAAGTCTCGAAACAGGTACATCTCCTGAAACTTCCATCGGGTATCGATATGCAGTAGCGGAAAAGGCGGTGGCGCCGGGTAGAACGCCTTGCGCGCCAGATGCAGCATGACCCCGCTGTCTTTACCAATCGAGTACATCATCACCGGATTCTGAGCTTCGGCCACCGCCTCACGCAGGATGTGGATGCTCTCGGCCTCCAGGCGCTTAAGATGGGGTGAAGACGCCAGGTCGGGCTTAGCGTTACCGTTCAAACTCACTCCCTCGGGCAAAACCGGACGGTAGGCTTGCGGGCAAAGCTGAATCTCGGCTGTGCTGGGGGTATGGCGCAAGTAAGTCACCAATGTGCCATGAGGAAACACTGCAATCGGTTTTCCGATGTGGCGTTGCAAGTCAGCGAGTGATTCCTGAATGACTACATAGCTCAGGCTGTCCATGGGCAGCCAGAAGCGGGCACCACGCGCATCATTCGCATGCAGGCAAGGTTGTCCATTTTTTGCGCTGCCGGGCATAGGGTGCAATTGGACAAAGAGCACCCGGTCACGCCGCTTGCGGGCCTGCTCGATGGCCCACTCCAGCACCAGCCGATTCGGCGCGCGGTCGCGCTCGTCAAGCAACGACTCTTGCGTAAGCTCCTGCGGTAGCAGGCCCAGTGCGTTCAGACGCCGTTCGGCTGTGCGTTTTGTGTCTGCTTCACCCAACGCCTGCAGGTGGGCAAAGGCAAGCTCTGTATCCCAGACTTTGGGGGTGTTTAGACCAAGCTGATCAACCGAACGCGATGTCGCAAATTGCTCTTCATTCATTTTTTACAAGAATTATAGGGTATGATTCGATGCATAAGTAGATTAAACCACAAATTTGACGAAATGCGACACATAGACTGTGAAGACCTTTTGAAGCAACTTCTTCCGATTGCCCGCTCAGCCGGAGATGCCATCATGATGTTTTACAACTGCGGATGGACTGAGGTTAGCCACAAGAAGGACGCCAGTCCAGTTACCGAGGCTGACCTAGCGGCCCATCGAGTGCTGGCAGCTCAATTGAGCTCTGTGTTACGAGGATGTCCTGTAGTCTCGGAAGAGGACTTGGCATCTCAGGCCTATCGTCAAAGCAGAGGATCGTTCTGGCTGATTGACCCTCTCGACGGCACCAAGGAGTTCATCGCCCGAAACGACGAGTTCACCGTCAACATTGCACTGATTGAAGATGGCCGCTGCTCACTCGGGGTTGTCTATGCGCCTGCCATCGATTCGCTGTACTGGGGCGGCGCTGGGCTGGGTGCGTTTCGTTGCATCGGCACTCAAACGGTCGCCATTAAGGTGACGGCTCCCAAGTCAGGAAACGCATGTCGGGTGGTTGCCAGCAAAAGCCATTTGAATGAGGCAACCCAAAAAATGATTGCGCGTCTGGGTAATGTGAGCCTGGTCCAGGCCGGCAGCTCACTCAAGTTCTGCAGGGTGGCCGAGGGCGAAGCCGACATCTACCCTCGCTTGGCCCCCACTTGCGAGTGGGACACGGCAGCGGCACAGGCGGTGCTGGAAGGTGCAGGTGGTGTGATCCAAAATCTTCAGGGTAGCCCCTTGCTGTATGGGAAGCCTGATGTACTCAATCCATCCTTCATTGCTACTCGCGACAAGTCGCTGATTCCCCAATGATCGACGCTGCATTTGCCGCGGCCGGGGCGTTAACTGGTTTCGTGGTGGGACTGACCGGGGTCGGAGGTGGCGCGTTGATGACACCCATCCTGCTGATCTTTTTTGGTGTTTCGCCAACCACTGCTATTGCCACGGACCTCTGGTTTGCTGCCATCACCAAACTGGTGGGGGCGAGGGTTCATCACACCAATGGCAATGTCGACTGGCAGGTCGCCAAACGTCTGTGGCTGGGCAGCTTACCCATGGCTTTGCTGATTGTGGTCATCGTAAGCCTAGGCGCGCAGGTCGCTAAGGTGGATTGGTTAACAAAGGCCATCGGCATCGTAGTGCTGATCACTGCCATCGGTTTGCTTGTGGCACCGAAGCTGGTGGCGTACGCCCGCGGCCGGCGCATTGAGCAGCCAGAGCGTTTCAAGACCATCCAGCCAGCGCTTACGGTTGTTTCCGGCGGGATTTTGGGACTGTGCGTCGCCCTGACTTCGGTGGGTGCTGGTGCCCTGGGCAGTGTGATGCTGCTTTACCTGTATCCGCTGCGGATGACGCCACACCGATTGGTCGCAACTGACATCGTCCATGCTATTCCCTTGGCAGTGGTGGCCGGACTGGGCTATTTATTCGCCGGTATGGTGGACTGGTGGATGCTGGCCAGTTTGTTGGTGGGCTCTATCCCCACCGTGCTACTTGGAAGTCTGTTGGCTGGGAAGATCCCAGGCCGAGCGATTCAGATCGCCTTGGCTGCGGTACTGGCCGCGGCAGGCATCAAAGTTCTTGTATGAATCCGTAAAACTTCGAACAACAAACAACAAAAGACCCCGCCACCACCACCTGCCGGGAATGGCAGATGATGAAGACGGGGTCTTCTGGGGTGATTCAGCGGCGTAGCGCAGCCGATATGGGCCGGCTCGCTAGCGCGTCTGGCGGATCCAGTCCTGCAGGGCTTTCAGTTGCTCGGCGTTTTCATGGCAGCTTTGGTAGTTGGTGACGACGGTGGCGGCAACGGCAGAGAGCGCAAGTCCTTCGACGGGCGCATCAGGATCTCGGGCGGGCTTGGGCAACTCACCGGCGGCGGCAGCGTCGTGCAGGCTGACAAAGCCACGGTGGACAGTGCAAGCAGCATCGGCTTGGATGGGCACATAAACGGGTACCTCCTGGATGAGGGTGTCGCCCTTTTCTCGAACGACTTGGATACGGTCGACGTACTGGGTGACGACCTGGACGGTGGCTTCAGCTTGACGGGTTTGTACTTGGGCTTGGGCCTGTTGCTGTGCGGCCGTGGCAGCGTCCCACTGCGCTTGAATGTGACTCGCGCCCTTGAGCCAGCCAAAGCCGAACAGAGCGATGCCAAGCACCGCCAGGGCCAGCAGCCGGTATGGCCAGGCGATGAGGTTCATGGCGCGGCCTCGCCCATGCACTGCCGGTATTCGGCTTCTCGCCGTGTTACCAGACCACCGCAAAGCCGCGCGTTGGTGGGCAGCGCACAGTCCTTGCCCTGAAAGAAGCGCCAACGCAGCAGCTCTTGGCAGGCACCGGGGTAGTCCTGGGCGTTGAGCTTTTTGACCAGGGTGGACTGGCAGAACGCGCGTGGTCCCACGTTGTAGGCAAAGCTGACGTAGGCGTCGTACTCATGCTGGGCCAGCGGCACGGTGACGCAGCTTTTGAGGGCGCCTTCGAACTGCTGGACATCGCGCAGCGCCCGGGCCAAGGCCTGGGGTGGCGTGGTGGTGTCGCCCAGGCGCACGGGCGTACCATCAGCCCGGGTGGTGCTGCCAAAGCCCAGGGTCGGCACATCGCCCTTGACCGGGATAATCGCGCGGTCGCTGTAGCCCTCGTGCAGCACCAGGCCCACCAGGGCGGCGGCCGACAGGCCGAGCGCCGCCACAGCGGTGCGGGGGCGCCTCACTGCTCCACCTCATGCATCTTGGGCTGGGCCACCAAGCGCGCCACGGTGGCGCCCAGACTGGCGGCAAAGGCCAGCAGCACGAACAGGCCCCGGGGCAGGACGTCGCCCAAGAAGGGCAACACCACCTCGGCTGCCGTGAAGCACGCGGCCAGCAGCGAGAAGCGGATGCTCCAGGCTTGGCGCAGCACGCGGGGCCAGTTGGTCAGCAGACTGGGGCGTGGCAAAGGGAGGGGCTTCATTGGGTGCCTCCCATGAGCTTGAGCTTGATGGCAGCCCCCACCAGGATGACGGCCAACAGCCCGGTGGTGGCGACCTTGATGATGGTCTGCCAGGCGGTGTGGCGGGCCTCGCGCCAGGCTTCGAGCAGATCGCGCAGCTCACGGATGTCACGCGCGGCATGGCCGTTTTCGAGACCCAGGTGGGCCAGGCAGCGCTCGGCACCGCGTTCGGCGGCACGGGTCAGCAGGTCGTCCAGGTCTTCAGGGCGCAGGGTGATGGCGGCCTCTGGGTCGGTGATGTGGTGGTTGTCAGTCATGAGCGGTCTCCAAAGCAAATGGCCCGCGCAGGTTTCCCTGGCGGGCCGGTGGTGTTGAATGGTTTGGCTGGCTTTGTGGGCGGCTTACTGGTCGGCGGTGTGCACCAGCGGGTGCTCGACCACGCAGGCGATTTCGACCTGTTCGCCCCGTGGGCGGATGGCCATGACCCGGGCCAGTTGGCTCCAGGGGATGTCGGCGCTCTCCCCTGCTGTACTGCTACCACTGTTGCCTTCAGTGCCCTGGGCGGGCATGTCGTGGCTGATGGCAATCAGGTCACCGAAGGTGGGGATCAGGCCTTCCATCTCGGTGCGGAAGGTGATGAGCCGGCGGCGGTAGCGGTTGGCGGCAGCGATGTATTTGCCCTCACGCATGGCCTGGGTCTGGTTGGTGCAGCCAAACAGGTTGACCGTGGCCGGATTGGCTTCGGTCGAACCGGGCAGTGACACCGTCACCTCGGCCGGCTTCCAGGTCTTGGGGCTAAAGAACTCCACCGTGACCGCATCGGCCGTCTCTTCGCCTGGCATGACGTACTGCAGCTTGAAACTGCCTTTGACGATGTTGGCGGTGGTGAACCGGGCCACCGGAAGAGTCTTAGGTTCATCGCGCACCAGGCGCACCACACCGCTTTGCAGGTAAGGCACCGCACGGCCACAGCGGGCGATGCGGGTGAGCGCCTCCCAGACGGTGACTTTCTGGTCAAAGACGGCGTCGAACTGGTCGCCTCTTTGGTTCCAGGTCTGGTCCAGCCGGTATAGGGCAGGCAGGTCGATGCGGCTGTCGGCGAGTTTCGCCCCATAGCTGGCGCGCACCGCATCGGCAAAGGCCCAGGCAATCGACCGGGTGGCTTGCGGGCCGCTCCAGCCGGTGCTGGGGTGCCAGACGGACAGCTTGCGCGTGACCAAGCAGTTGATGAGGCGGCTCGAGCGCATCGACAGGTTGTCGGTGGCGCGCATCTTGACCGCCAGAAAGGTGATGCCCGCGGGCAAGCTGGGGTTGACCAGATAGCCGCGCACCTCACCCCAGCGCAGTTCATGCCCGGCCCGGGCCCGGGTGTCTTTGTGGTCCAGCCGAACGACTTTGACCTCGTAGCGCCCTGGCGTGACGGGGTAGCGGTAGCTGCGCCGAGTGGTGTCGGGCGTGGCGGCGCTGATCACCTCTTGCTGACTGTAGGCACTGCGGGTGCGGCGCTGGATGTAGTAGCTGTAGCAAATGCCAGACTCATAGTCTTGGCTGGCGCAGTCGCCCAGCTGGTATTCCTCGGTCAGGGTGTTGGGCGGCATGGCCGGCGGGCCGTAACTGGTGCTGTAGTAACCGCCCTCGGAGTCGTAGTGGTAGGTCTGAGTGGTGACGGCACTGGCCGTGGTCCAGGTGGTGTTCCAGCCACTCCAGGCGCTGTAGCTGGTGCCACTGATGAGCGTCTGCCAGCCGGTGATGGGCTCGCCCTCGTCGTTCACCGCCCGGGCCTCGACCGTCCAGTGCACTTCCTTGGCATCTTGGCCCCCAGCGTCGTTGGCGTAGAACAGGCCCCGGGGCAGCAGGATGTCGACGCCCAGGGTGTCGATCTGCGTTTCGGGTGGGTTGACGATGAAGGGGCCAATGGCCTCGCCCCGGGTGTTGGCCGGGTCGTCGATGGCGAGCAACTCTTGCCCAGCCACCTCAGGGGCAGTGACCACATCGTGTTTGAACAGCGTGTTCTGGCCACCGGGCAAGATGACCTGGGCTTGCACTTCCTCGAAGGACTGGAGGGGTGTGTCTTCGATGCGCACGGCTTCGATCTCGTAGTCGCCCTGGCCGATGACCAGCAACTGGTGCAGGTACTGCTCGTTGTTGACGTACTCGGTGTAGGGCGTGGCACCCAGGTCGGGGTAGACCAGGTGGCGGCCATAGATGACCGGAATGGGTTGCAGCAGCCGGGCAAAGTTGCCTTGCGACTGCAGCGAATAGGTGGGACTGGGCGCCAGGGCGTTTTGCGCCGAAGGCACGTTGGCACTGGGAAGCGGCACCAGGGCGTTGACCAGGTAGGCGCCCAGCACACTGACCCCGGCCGCCAACAGCCCAAAGCCGATGGTGCCCATGGCCGCTTGCGCGGCGGCAATGCCAGCGGCCGTCATGCCGTAGCCCATGAGACCGGCAGCGGCATAGGGGGCCAGCACCATCACCGCGATGGAGAGCACCACCCGCAGCGGGTTGCTGCCGCCTCCACCCCCGCCGCCTCCGGGCAGACCGACCAGGACCACCACATCGTGTGCGGCCAAGGGGCGGATGGCCCAATCCCGGCGCAGCAGCGGCTGACCGTTGACCAAGCAGACAGTGGGCAGCGGGAATTCGGTGATCGACTGCGAGCGCATCCAGTCGGCCACCGTGCTACCGGGCTGTACGGGGTAGAGGTCTTTGTCAGCGGGGTGGAAGGGGTTGCGGGGCCAGACGATGGTGGCTTGAGCCACAGGCAAGACAGGCAAACTCATGTCGGTTCACGGAAACGGTAATAGCCTTCGATTCGCCAGCCATGGGCATCGAGTGCCGCCAGGGTTTGGAACACCACCCCGGCGTGGCGCACGGCGTGCAGCACGCCACCGCCATCGATGTCCAGCCACACGCCGATGTGCACCGGGTAGCGGGACTGGCGCATGAGGACGGCGTCGCCCTCTTCTACTTCAATGACTGGCTGCCAGCGTTGGCGTTCGGGGTGGCCATTGAAGGCGTCAAGCACCGCGCGCAGGTTGGTGGCGTCCACAGGGTTTTGCGGAAGTTCGCGCCCAAAGCACTGGCACTGTACTGTCACGAACAGACCCCAGCAATCAAAGGCTTCGGGACCGCAGGCACCGACCACCCAGGGCAGACCGATCAAGCTGGTGAGTTCTGCTGCTGCAACGCTCATCGCGTTAGCCCCGGAAACTCCCGAGCCGTGTAGCTGCGGCTGGGGAAAGCCTTGTTGCCGATGTCCATCATGCGGGCGCGAGCGGTGACCCGCTGCACATCGGCCTCCACCTCGGTGAGCACCAGGGTGATCGGGGGATCCATCTGAGGGCCTTCGAGGTCGTTGGACAGATACGGCCGGTAGGTGATCTCGATCACTGCCTGAGATTCGGCCGCTGCATCCAGGTGGCGCACGATTTCTCGGCTGACGTTGTCGAGCGTGACCACGATCTCGGGCACAGGCGCGGTGTCCACCGGCGGCAGGTCCAGCTCAAAGCCCATGCCGATGAAAGTCACCATTTGACTCGCGTTGAGCGGTGCGTCGACTTCGAGCCGGGCGGTCAGATCGACCTGGTCGCGTACCACCCGGATGGCGACTGGGTTACCCGCGTCATCACGGAAGTCGGGATGGCGCAGCTCCAGGGTGTGCAGGATGATGGCGTCACTGGGGGCGTGGGCGTAGGCCTCCTGAATCGCCTCGGACAGGGTGGGATCGGGCATGATTTGTCCCCGGTCACAACGAGACACGGATCGCCGAGCGGCGGGCACGCACCTCGTCGGGCATGGGCTTGCCGGTTTCCTGCTCGCGCACCACATACCAGTCGGTGTCTGCCAGGTAGAGCAGCTTTTCTGGGGCGGTGTTTTCGTAGCAGAGCTCCAGCTCCACTTCCACACCGAGCTGGATTTCCACCGGATGCTCGGGGTCGGTGGTGTCGACGATGCGATCCAGCAGGCGCTTGCCGCTGCCGTAAAAAGCCTTGGCACTGCTGGCCGGGCCGCGAAACAGTTCTTCGCCGGTGTCTTTGCGTTTGACGTACATGAGGAAATCTCCAAGTTCTGGGATGAATGTGAATCAGCGCTGCACCGGGGACATGTAGGCCAAGCCCCAGCCTTCGACGATGAGACCGGTGTAGCCCCAGTTGTAGACACGCCAGCGCAGGTTGTTGGCTACTGCCAAGTCACCAACCGGAATGGCCCAGGCGGCCTGGTAGATCGAGCTGTCGGTATTGGCGTAAGGCACCGGCACGATGGTCGGGTCATCGGCCAGTTGCTTCGTGGTGGCGTTCACAAAGTTGCGGTGCCCACCGTCCGAGCCGTAGTGCTGCCCTTGCACCGCGATCAGGCCAGTGGAGGCCTGCGAATCGCCACGCGCCGGATTGCCCGCGGGTGAGCGAGCGTTGGCATGACGGCAAATATGGGGCCGCGCCCAATTGAGCACCACCGTGTCCCAGTTGCCATCGCCATTCAGGTCCTGCAGCTGGAAGCTGTGGGTGGCGCTGTAGTTGCCGTGTTCGGTCCCGCCCACGTTCACGAAGGTGCGCGCCACCTGGTCGGGATGGCCCACCACGGAGCCCGACATCACCAGATAAGCCTTGCGGTTGCTGATGGCGTGCAGGTCTTCGTAGGGCAAGAGCGTGCGCCAGGCCGAGGTGGGAATGCCGTCGGTGCTGAAGTCGGCGTAGCAGCGGTAGTAGTCCGTCTCACCCATGGCGTTGGTGAACGTCAGTGGCGCGCCGGTCACCGGATTCATGAGCACCGGGGAATAGGCCGAACCGTAGCCATAACCCACATCGCCCGTGCTGTGGGCGTTCCACTCGTCAATCGCGCCCCACTCCACAAAGGGGTTTCGGTTGATGCTGTCGGCCGGGCGGTAACCACCGGCTTCGTTGTCCCAGACCACCGGGTTTTTTCCGTCGGCATCTGACGCCACGTACTGCCCGTCTTGCCAGGGGTGGCCAATGACCATTGCCGGGAAGATGCGAATGCGATCGGCGGGTTTGAGCGTGTTCCAGAAGACGTAGTTGGTGCTGTAAGGACGGATGTTGCCCAACTCGGCGTTGACCGCGCTGGTCACGCTGTTGATGGCGCTGGTGGCACGCGCATCGTTGGTGGCCACCGCTGCGTTGACGGTGTTGTTGATCGCATCGATCTTGCCCTGCACGGTTTGATTGAGGGCTGAGGTGGCAGCGATGACGTTTTGAAGTTCGGTTTCGAGACTCATGATGGGGCTCCGGTGGAAGTTGGGATGTGGTCGGGCAATCGAGTTACAGGATGTGGTCGATGTCGGTGGCGGATACGCTGCCGCTCACGATGCCCTTGAGCAGCGCGCGCACCGAGTTCTTGAAGTTGTTGAGCTGGACGTTGGCGTAGGTGAACTCGTGCCAGACGGGCGCAATCGCATAGCGCTGGCGAAACACCGTGGAGATGACGTTGCCAGCCGGGTTGCGGTAGTCGGCTGCGCCACCGATGGTGATGAAGATCCCGGAGTTGTCCGCCGGGTAGGCGCTGCCGTTGCTGGCCTGGATCCAGACCCCGCCCGTGGTGGTGTCGGCCGGATCGGACGCCCCAGCCGAGAAGAAGTTGGGCGGCAGCAAGTTGTACCAAAGCTGGGTGTAGGCCGCATTCCAGGGGCTGGTGGGGGTGCCGGCCCCAGTACCACCCGAGGCCGGATTGCCATCGATCAGGTTCAGGCCCCAGGGGTTCCAGACCTCCAGCGGAGTGCGCACGATCAACTCCAGCGGGATCATGAAGCTGTAGCCCTCCACTACGGAAGGCAGCGTGGTCTTGGCCACGTACAGGGTTGGGTCGCTGAAGCCACGCCGAGCAGTGGTGCGCCCAGCGGCGTCGTTGCTGCCGATCTTGTAGGTACGGTTGTACTTGGCCAGGTTCGCCTGTGCATCGCCCACCACGTTGTAGGTGGTGAAGTTGGTGCCGTAGGAATCGATCACCTCGGGGATAAAGGCCCCCTCGCCATCGAGCCCCCAGACCTGGGCGCAGATCGCATCCATGCTGTCTTGGTCCAGGGTGAAGCGGGCCAGGCCCGATTCGGCCAGTTGCAACCAGCCCGCGGTGGGCATGCCACTTTCGCGCAGTCGGTTGAGCGCCTCCACGTCCTTGACGAGCATGAAGCGGTTGCCGTTGTCGATGACGTGATTGATCGCCTTGTGAAGGTCAAACGGGAAGCGGTCTTGCACCGTCTGCACATCCATCGGGTGCTGGTGCGGCACGGCGACCGTGCTCCAGACCACGGGGCCAGCCATGCTCCCATCGGCCTTGCGGTAGCTGGCGATGCTGGGCGTGCCACTGACCGCCAGGAACTGATTGGCTGGATCGTCCGGGCGGCGGGCGCCGAGGTTGGTCGCGAGCAAGGTCGCACCATTCCAGTTAAGGGCGTACAGGTGGCTGTGGTTTTCTGCTGCGGATGAGGCGGGCGAATAGTTGTAGCTGGACTCGATGTAGAGCGTGGCCCCGCCAATGAGGCTATTCATCTCACCGGGGGTCAGCGGCTCATCCAGCGCGTGCCCATGGGTGCCACCCACGGCTGCTGACACCACGCTGAAGGACACCTGAGGCGTTTGATCACCCGAGCTGTAGCTGGTCTTGGGCACTCGGGTACTGAGCTTGCCCACCGCCCGCGCCCGCAGCCGGTAGTTGATGTAGGCGTACTCCGGCGTGCCGTTGGCATTGACCAGCGAGATCACGCCGCAGCGAAACGAGCCGTTTTCAGGCAGGTCCTTGGCACCAGAGTAGTTGAGCTTTTGCGCAAAATTGAGCAGGTCGCGCAGCTGGTTGGCGTTTTCTTTGTGGCGAAACGAGCTGATCAGGGTGTTGAGGTCGCCGCCTGAGGGAAGTTTTTCGAGCCAGACCTCCATGTAGAGCAGGTCGAGCCGGGTGTCTTCCAGGTGCTGGGTGAACAGATTGCGCATGTAGCGCGCCTGGGTGTCGCTGGCCGTGTCGATGCTGACCGTACCGTTGGCATTCAAACTCACCCCGGTGGGCTTGGCCAGCACGCTGGCGGGCACGGGCGGCGCGCTCAAGATGCGGCCGTCCTGATCGATGAGCGTGGGGTCGTTGTGCGTGGTGCGCACGTAGTAGCCATTGACGATGGCGCACAGCTCGCCCAGACCCACCATGCGGTAGTAGTTGGGGTGGTTGTGCTGGAACTGCGCAGTCGATGTGACTGTGAAGGGCCGGTGCAGGGCCTGGTTGCCGTCATCCACCGAATAATTGCGGGTGCTGTATAGGCCCGAGCCACCCATGCCGCGCAGGATTTCGGCGGTGTAGGCGGACTCAAACCCGTCGATCAGGAAATCCTGCTCGATCAAGCCCTGATAAGCCGGGGGAATCCCCGGCTCAATGGTGTCGATCTTCTGGTCCAAGCGGGCGACCTCGGTCGACACGCGCGTGGTCAGGGTCGTGATCTGGCCGGTGTGGGTTTGGACCTGGGCTTTGACCTCGCGGTCGTCAAAGAAGTCGCGCAGGTTTTCATGGGTGGCGGAGACGATGGCCTCGGCAAGAACAGCGTTTTGCTGGGCTAGCGGCAGGTAGTCAAAGTCGACCTTGCCGTCCAAACCAGCGACTGGCACCTTGCCGGGGGCTGATTCGAACGAGCCGTCATTGCTGGTGACCACCGCCACCGCCTGGTCGCGGTAGGTCTGGGTGGTGTCGCGGGCAGCTTCGGTCTCGTCCAAGGTGGTCGCTGCCGCCGTTGCGCTCTGGCTGGCGGACTGTGCGCTGTTGGCGGCAGACGAAGCACTGTCGGCTGCGGCATCAACGCTGGCGTCCAGCGTGGCTTTGCGGACATTGACGGTGTTGAGCAGTTGCGTGGTGGCGTGGGTCAACGCCGCCACTTCGGTCATCAGACCGCTGGCAGATTCGGGCATGGAGAACTCCTTGGGGATTCGGTTCTATTCAGGTCAAGCAAAGGCGTGGTGCTCGACCACGACCGCCTGGGTGGCAATCAGGTGGGCAGCCATCTGGGTGTAGGGGCCAGCCACCAGAGCGTCGGCCTGCTCCAGATAAGCGCTGCTGGCCACTTGGGCGGCCTGGGCCTCAGTCTTGAAACCGAAGGCTTCGTCGGCCGATTGCTGCGCCTTCTTGGCCTGGGTGCGTGCCGTGGTGGCCGACGACGCTGCCTTCTGTGCCGACTTGCTGGCCGCCTCTTGCGCTGTGTTGGCGGTGCTGGCCATGACGGCACTGGTGGCAGCAGCCACTTGGGCTTGGGTGGCGGCCTGGACGGCAGTGACCGCCTGATCGGACGAGGACTGGGCGGACTGCTGCGCGCTGGTGGCACTTGCGGCAGCAGCCAGCGCCTGATCACTGGCGTGCGAGGACGACACGGCAGCAGACATGGCCGATTGGCGAGCGCGGGACTCACTGAGCGCCGCATTGGCTTGGGACTCCGCAGCGGCGTCAGCCGACGTATCGGCAGCCGTGGCGCTGGCATTGGCCGCCGTGGCATAAGCCCCAGCATTGGCCTCGGACGTGGCCGAAAGATTGGCCGAGCCGGAAGCTGCGTTGGCCTGCTGTGTCGCCGTACTGGCCGACGCCTCCGACTGGATGGCTGCCGTCTGGGCACGCGAGAGCAAGTTGCCCGCTGCCTGGTTGATCTCGGCGTCCTTATCGGCAATCAGCTTGGCCGGTGAACGCACCGTGCCGCGTTCGGTCTGGACCTGGGTGTTGGCATCGCCATGGGCCCAGTTGTGCACCAGGCCGCTGTCGGTCTCCAGTTGCGTGACCGAGCGCAGCAGTTGGTCTTTGATCGACATGCTCGTTCCTTCAGAAATACGGTGGCGTACTCAATGCGCCCATCTGCTCATGCAGCCAGCGGTGCAGCCGGTCGGCCAGAGCCATCTCGGCATCGCCATAAACGCTGGCGGCTTCCAGCTCCTCTGCTGTCAGGCGCTGCAGGTTGCGGATTTCCAGTTGCGCGGCCACCCGCCAGCGACGAGCGGGCTGCAGTTCGGCTTGCCAAGGAGCCAGGAAGCGGGCTTCGACCGCCTGGACATCGAGCGGCATCGCCAGGGGCAGAACAAACCACTGCTCGCCCAGCCGGGTGTTCAGAGCCCACCAGGAGTCGAACACCGCAAACTGAAATTCCGAGAACCGCCACTCAGCCTGCACCTGGTAATGGGCAGTGAGCGAGCGCAGCCGGTGACGGGCAGCACCGGTTTCCATCTCGGTGCGCAAGAGGCTAGGCCGAGGTGAGAGGCTGTAGCCCTCCACGCGTGGAGGTGGCAGGGTTTCGGGCCAGATGGACAGGTCGTTCACCGTGGTCATCGCACCGCTCCCATGGCAGGGTTCAGGCCGTACCGGCGCTCCAGCGTCGGCGCAATGCCAGTGCCTTGGCTGATGGCACGGGCCATACGGCCCTCGATCTGCTCGATGAAGACGTCCAGGCGCAGGCCGCCATCGGGTTGGCGCTGCTGCTCGATGCGGGCGTCTACCCCTTGGGCCTTGTTGACCACATTGACCTGCACGTTCACGGCGGGTGGCTGCTGCCTAGCAGACAGTGCCCCGCCCAGGGCACGCATCTGCCCGCGGGTGAAGACCGCTTCGCCCTCCTGGGCAATGATGGGCACTTCGCCTCGGACGATGCCACCGGTGTGGAAACGCGGGGCGTTCGTGAACAGGGCTGGATTGGCCGAGCGGGCCATCAGGGCATCTGCACCGATCACCCCACCGCTGTGCGCCACGTTGGCCATGGTGCCCATGAGATCGCTGCTACCAGCGGGGAAGGCGGCACCTGCTGCACCACCACCCATGCCAGGGATCACACTACCCAGCCAATTGGCCAGCGGCAAGGTGATGGCGCGTTGGATCTGGATGCGCACCAGGTCGGCAACGATGGAATCCGCCAGGCTGCGGAAGTCCAGCTTGCCGGTCATCACAAAGCGGGTGAGCGCATCTTCCATGGAGCGGAAGGCGCTGACCGTCACCTGCTGTGCCCGTTTGGCCGCGTTGGTCGCGTCGTCGATGTAGGACTTGAGCGCTGACTTGGCGCCGTATTCAAAGCTGCGCTGGTACTCGGCATTGGCCCGCACCAGGTCTTCGACGATCGGCAGCTGCCTAGCCAAGGCGTCGTTGATGGCTTCCAGCGTTTGAACACGCAGGCCAGCATCCTCGATCTGATTGGCTTCTTTGCGGACAGTAGCAGCGGCCTTTTCCAGATCGGTGCGGGCTTGCAGGACTGCCCGTTCGGTGTCATTCAGGTCCAGCATCTCGCGCTGCAGTTGCAGGGCTTCAATGCGTTGGCGATTGCTACCGATCAGCCCTTCGGTGATCTTGCGCGAGGCGGCCTCCTCCTTCTCATAAGCGTCGAAAGCCTTGTTGGCCTCCTTCTGGCGCTCGATGGCTTCGAGCACCTGGATGTATTGCTCGGCCTCGGCGGCTACTCCCTTGTAACCCTTGGCTTCGATTTGCAGGGCTCGGGCGCGCAGCTCGGCGGCTTCGCCGTCTTGGGTGCGGGTCAGGCGTGCGCGCAGCTGGTTGAGGAAGGCCTCACCTTCGTTGAGTTTTTCTGCGGGCTTCGGCTTTTCGAAGCCAGAGAGGTCCAGCATCGGGCGGGGCTTGCGCGGCAGGGTCGGCAGCAGCTTGTCGTAGATGGCTTGGACTTCCTTGGCCTGCGCCTCGCTGTCCAGCACGAACTTCTGGCCCATGACGCGCACCGTGCGGCGCTGCTCATCGAAGAATTTTTGTACCCGGTCCACATAGCCGGGGTTCTGGTTGATGTTGAAGAGCCGGTCGTTGGCCGCACGCACATAGTCGTCACGAGCACCCTGCAACTTAGCAATCTCGGCATCGATGACCTTGGGGTCGTAGCCCATGGACTTCATCGAGCGCAGCAGGTCCGTCTTGAACCAGGTCTCGATGTCTTTGCCCACCACCGACAGGCTGTCAAAGGGCTGGGCAATCACGCGCTTGGCCAGTACCGCCGATTCGGCGATGAAGGCCAGGCCCGAAGCCACCGACTCCAGAAACGCGAGCGTGGCCTCCCGGTTGGCGGTGATGCGCTGCAGCTCGTTGCTGAAGCTGCCGGTTTCGCCCTGCGCCAGGATCACCTGCTCGGTGAAGTCAGCCAGCACCGGGATGACGGCGGCACCAATCTGGCGTTGCACGCCTTCGAAGATGGCCGAGAGGCGCGTGAGGTTGTCGTTGAAGACCTCGGACGCCCGGGCCACGTCTTCGGACATGACCAGGCCAAGCCGCTGGGCTTCTTCCATCAAGGCCGTGATGCCTTCGCGCCCCTGGTTGAGGAAAGGGATGATGGAGAGGCCTTCCTTGCCGAACAGTTTGACCGCCAGCGCCGCCTTGTCCGCGCCATCGGGCATAGCAGAGAACTTGTCGGCCAAATCCAGCAGGACTTGCTCGGTTGGACGAATCTGTCCATGCACATCGGTGGCCGACACCCCCAGGGCTTTGAGCGCGGCGCTGCCTTCTACGCCATTGATCTGGGTGTCGAACATGGCGACCGACAGTTTTTGCAAGGCTTTGGTCAGGCCTTCGGTGCTGACATCCGACAGCTTGGCGGCGTAATCGAGTGCGGTCAGGGCTTCGACCGAGACCCCGGTCTTTTGCGAGAGCTTGAAGAACTCATCGCCCACACGGGCCACCGGCATGACCAGGGCGGTGATGCCCACGCCCAGTGCGGCGATGCTGGCCCCGGCAATCAGACCGGCGGGGCCGAGTTTGCCCAGGACCGAGCCCAACATCCCGAGCCGGTCGGTGGCGGCCTGCAGTTGGAACTTAGCGTCGTTGGCTGCCGACGACAGGAGCTTCAGGCCACCGGACGCTGGCGTGGCAGCCGCCTCGATTTTTTTGAGCGAGCGCTCCCCCTTCTCACCGATCTCGGACAGCTCGGCCTTGACCTTGCCGCCGTCGACCACGGACAGGCGGATGGAGAGGTTGCGTTCAGCCATGGGGGAATTCAGTCGTCGTGTGAATCGTTGGACTATTCGTCTTGTTGCAAGGTGCTCATCAGGCCCGCCTCGACCGCCGGGAAGAGATCGATCGCCGTGGCTTTGTCCAGACCGGTGCTTTCGCAGGCCAGCATCCAGGCGTTCAGATCCAGTCCGACCACACGGCCCTGGGCCATGCGCAACTGACTGGCACAGACTTCAATCGCACTGGCGGCTTGCCAGCCATCCAGGCTTTGGGGCGCGTTCATGGTGTACGGGCACTCGGGGCACGGATCAGGGCAGGCACCGCAGTAGCTCGGCCCGCCACCGAAGTGCCACGCGGTACGGGCCTTCAGACGTTTTTTTCTGCATCCAGGACGTAGAGGCCGGCGAGGTATTCACGCTCGAAGGCATCGGCCAAGAGCCAGTGCTCCATCAGGGCAGCCACCCCATCGGGGGTGACGGCGGCCGGTTTGCCTTTGTCATCGGCCACACCCTCCCAGGCGAGCACGGCCAGCTTGGCCAGTTCGGTGATGAGGGTGGCGGTGCGTTCGCCGGCCGCAGCGGTATCGGTGCCAGCCACCTTGGAGGCGGCGTGGCGCGCGGCCATCACCAACGCCGTGGTGGCGGGGCGGACCTGCAGGCGCACGCCTGCGGCGAGCGTGATCCAGTGCGGTTCACGCGAGATGTTCAGTTTGATCATGGAAATGTCCTGGGAGTGAATCAATACGTGGTCACGTCGTTGACCAGTTCGACGGTGAGCATGCGAGCCACTCCGGCGGCCTTGGCGGCTTGCCACTCGAAGGTGGCCTGGATGCCGCCCGGCCCGGAGATGGAGAGCTTGGGCTTGGGCAGGTAGACCTCGTGCGCGATGAAGGTCAGGCGCCGTTCGGCGTCGATCGCATAGCCAAAGGTCAATTCCAGCGGCGTGTTGTTGGTGGCGGCATCGATCAGCGTGGTGTCGGCAAAGCGCACCTCCAGATTGCCGGTCAGGCTGGCCACCGTGGGATCGGCGCCGTCGATCTTGCCGTCGGAGCGAATGGTCTCGATGCGCTCCAGGTTGTTGGAATAGGTCAGCTGGGCAGAGACCACATTGCCGAGTGCCGCGCCGCCCTGCTTGATGGAGCCTTGAAACTGGTTGAAGCGGATCAGGTCGCGGCTGGCGGGTGTGCCATCAAACGTGGTGGCCTGCTTGGCTTCGCCCTGGGCGATCAAGCCCACGGTGGCATTCGCAGCACCAGATCGGGCAAAGCCCACCTGCAGGCTGTTGACCATGACGCCGGACGCCACAAACCAGGCCGGGATGTCGGGCAAGCCCGTCTCCAGCGTCAGGCTGGGCAGGCTCGGTTTGCCGGAGGTGAAGGTGTGGGTGACCACGCCGGATCCGCTGACGATGGCATCACCCAGCAGGGCTTTGAGCCAGATGCCGATGTTGCGCACATCGATGGGGACGACGATGTCGCCTTCGACCTTGATCACGTCGCGGATGGGGGCGCTGGGGTCGCGGCCTAGCCCAATCAGGTCGTTGGCGATCAGCCCCTGTTCGGAGCCCAGGGTGGTGGAGACGAAAGGCAGCTTCCAGTAGTCGCCCACTGGGTTGCTGCCGTAGGTGGTTTCGAACGCGGCCAAGAGGCTGGCGTTCGCGCCGTAGGCACGGGCCATAGGTTGTTCTCCTTCAGATTTGGGTTTCAGTTCAGCGTCGTCAGTGCAAAGGACCTGAGCTGCTGTATTGCAAGACCACGGGCAGCAGGCAGGCCTTGATGCCACTGGTCCCATCGGGGGCCAGTTCATCGAATTTGGGTGGGCCGATTTCGGCGTACTCGACCTGGCCGCCGAGGGTTCGGTCCATGTCGATCAGGGTGGCTAGCTCGACCAGCAGGCCGTCCATGCGCGCATCGCGTGCACTGGCATCTGGATCGGCCACGAAGAGTTCGATGGCCACCTGGTGCTGCCAGTGGTAAGTCAGCGGTGAAAGCGAGACCTCGGGTTCGCCCATCTCACCGTCACGCAGGATGGCCATGGCGTGGTCGGCGATGCGCTCAGGCAAGGCGGCGTTGCGCTTGACCGTGGTGCCTGAGGTACCCAGGGACAGCTGGCCGAGCACGGCGAACAGTGCGCCGATGGCGTTTTCACGTTGGCTCATGACGTTGCCCCTTTGCGGTCGGCTTCATCGAAACGGTTGGCAATGCGACGGGCCAGCGTGCTGATCCACCGGCGCGAGCTGCTGTCGATGTCGAATTTCTTCTTCAGGGTCACTTGGGGCACGAGCAAGAACATGGGGACGGTGACCAGACCTCGGCCTGTGGCCTGAGCCTTTTGTGAGGCAGCGGAAAATCCACCGCGCTGGCCTTGGCGGGCACGCTGGTTTTCTGCGACGAGCAGCGAGGGTTGGCCTTTGCGGTAGATGAAGCGCAGGCGCTGGCCGCGCATCTTTTCCCAGAGGCCTGGGGTCATGCGCTTGCCGCGTGGGCCCTTACCGGCAGCGGGTAGCGGAATCGCCAGCCAGAACCCATCCTTGGAACGGATGGTGGCGCCCTGGTCATGCGCACCGACGATGACTGGCGCCCGGCTGTAAACCAGACCCGCCGCCTTGATGCTCATCTGCCCCTTGGGATAGACCTCGCCGCGCCAGGTGTTGGCCAAGCGCTGGCCCAGGCCTGCGCCGGAGATCTGGCTGCGCAGCTCGGTCTTGAGGCCATCGGTGGCTTCACGGATGGAGTGCGTCACCGCCTGTTCGGCAATGCGAACCTCGTCAGCCAACATCTGATCCAGATTGCCGGTGAGTGCCGCCATGAGCTTCATACCGGCGCTCCGGTGAGCGTCCAGATCAAGCGATCTCGGTCGGCCAAAGGCTCACCCACCACCTGATAGATCTGGCCAGCAACCGTGAAACGCTCGCCCTCGCGGGGAGATGCCACGTCGCGGGCCATCACATCGAAGCGGTGGGTGGCCAATGCCAACCGGGTGTCGCCGAAAGACTCGACGACATCTGCCTGTTTGGCGATGAACCGCGTGGCAATCTCGCGACCATCGGCCAGCAGGTAGGTGCCGGGCACCCCCAGCCGGGCGAACAGGCGTGAGACCGCCCGCTCAAAGGCGTGCTGCATGTCCCTGTTTACGCCGAGGTGAGTTTCACCAGCACGCCCGGGCGGTGGCACATGGGCAGCGGGTTGCTCTGCGTGTGCAGATCGGTGCCGCGATCGAACTGGCGGGGTGCCTGCTTGGCGTACAGGGACTGACCCAGCGTGTTGACCGTCTCGTTGAAGTCGGCCGGCGCAAAGTAGGTGCCGAAAGTGTCGACCGTGCCCAGCGGGAAGGCATGGGCCTCACCGGCTGCAATGAAGCGGCGAGTTCCAAGCTCCCCATTGGCCTGCAGGTAGGCGGCCTGGCCCCGGTATTCCTCGAAGGTGACTCCGGCGTAGGTGAAGCCCGAACGCACATCGTTAATCAGCACCGCGCCTTGCTGCCAGTTGGTGTACGCGGTCTTGACCTCCTTGTGGGTGGTGAGCGCCCGGAAGAATTCAGGCGAACACAGCACATGCACGCCGGTCATGAATTCACCCTGGAGAGCGTCCTCGATCTTGGTCAGCAGGTCGTAGCAGTGGCCCTTGATCTCGCTGTTGGCGTTGGCCAGATCGAAGTTGACCGACTGCGGCGTGATCTGGAATTCGGTGAACAGGTTGCTGATGACGCTGCCGTCGGCGTCCAGAATCTCACCCTTCAATGCACCCATGCGCAGGTGCTCCAGCGTGATCGCGTGCTTGTTGCGCATGGTCTCCAGGTGACGAGCGAGCACGCCGGAGATCGCTTCCATTTCGGTCTCGGAGCCGAAGGCACGGATGCCCTGGACTTCCTCGGGCAGCACCACGTCGTCGTGCGGGATATGGGGAATGACGAAGGAGCGCAGCTTGCGCTTGCCACGCTCACCCACGGTGCCGGGCGAGCCAGGCGGCTTGGTGGGCAGCAGGTTCAGGCGACCGGCGTACTCCTCCACGATGATCTGGCGGGTGCGCACGGGTTTGGCCGGAAACAGGTTCAGGGCTTCCAGGCGGCCATAGCGGTTGGGGATGAGGTTGATGGCCGCAGTCAAGCTGGCCATCGAGAAACCGGGGTTCAGAAACGGGTTGTTCATTCGGGGCTCCAAAAATGACGAAACCCGCGCAAGCCAGATGGCCAGGCGGGTTCGGGGATGAAAGACGGGCGGGTTTAGGACGTAGGTCAGGCGGATTCACGCACCAGCACGCCACGCTCGGCCAACTGCTGCTCATAGGAAATGCGCTGGGCCCCGGTGAGCGCGATCGGCCAGACCAGCGCAGTCTTGGCCACGATGGCGTGGCGGGCGATCAGGATGGCGTCGCTGCGGTCGGCGTTGGTGGCATCGATGGCGTTGGCGAGCACGCCGATGGCGGACTCGGTGCCGTCGGTGGCGGCCGGGTCGATGGCGTAGTGTTTGCCATCGCTGGCATTGCGTCCGAGCACCGTGCCCAAGGGCAGGTTCTGGCCAGCGGCAATGGTGGCAACGTCACGCGAATAGCGGTTGGGGGCTTCGTACTTCAAGAGGTCGCCGAGGTTGTTTTGTTCGGTGATGGGGGTCATGGTTCAGTCCTTTCTGGGTCGGGTGCGTCAGGCCTGGGCCGTGAGCTTTTTGACGGCGGCCACGATGGGCGAGGCCTCCGGGCGGTCGAGTTTTTGGGTGCCGGCATCCACGGTGATGGTCGATCGGATGTCAGCGGCCTCGGAACGTGCCGCACGGGTGTCGATCAGTACGCGACGTACATCGGCCTCGGTCTTGCCAGCGGCGATGAACTCGGCCGCGCGGTCAGGGCAACCGGCCAGCAGGCAAACCTCGGCGATGGCCTGGGCAGCCTGGGTCACCTCGCGGCGGGCTTCAGCGACCAGCACCGCAGCCTCATCAACGCCGATGGTTTCAGAGAGGCTTTTGTCGGGGGTTTCTTGCAGTTCAGACATGGATAACTCCTTGTGGGGAAACGCCGCCTCAGCACGGATGACGCCCCGCACCTGAGACGGCGAATGGTTACGGGCGTTGATAAATCGATGGAATTCGGCAAGGGTGGCGTCCAGCGTCTGGATGCCATCGGCAAGACCCTGGGCCACGGCATTGGTGCCGAAGAAGAGTCCGGCCTGGGTTGCTCGCACGGCGTCCAGATCCAGGCCGCGCATGGCGGCCACGTGATCGGTGAAGATGGAATACAGCCGATCCACTTCCCCTTGCAGCTCGGTCTTGGCGGTATCCGATAAGGGCTCGTGAGGTGAGTAGTCGTTCTTGTGGGAACCCGCCGTGATGGCCGTAAACCGGTAGCCGTCCTTGGCATCCTTGACTGACTGATCGACATGGAGCGCAATCACGCCGATGGAGCCGACACCGCCCGTCTCGGTCACGAACAGGCGCTGGGCGCTGGCTGCAATCGCATAGGCCGCTGAATACGCGGCATCGTTGGCCACCGCCCAGACGGGTTTCATGGCTGCCACCTCGCGCACACGGCGGGCCAACTCGAAACTGCCCGAGGCTTCGCCACCGGGAGAATCGATGTCCAGCAGCACACCACTCACCTGGGGATCGGCGAGTGCCGCATCCAACATCGCAGCGATCTCGCCGTAGGAGGTCAGACCTGACGCGGCCTCCATACCCAGCGAGCGTTTGACCAGCGAGCCGTGGATCGGGATCACCGCAATGCCCTCGGGGGCTGCGGCTGCGGGTGGCCGTTGGTACACGGTCATGTCCATCGAGGGCATGGCGGGGATATCGGCCATGCCTATGCGCTGACCGACCACGGAGAGGATCACGTCCAGCTTGGGTCGGTGAATCAGCAGGGGCGTCCCGAACAGGCGGGAGGCAAGGTAAGTCATGGTTGGGGGTCCTGGTTATTGGGTGGTGCGGCCTCTGGGTCACTGGACTCGGGATCCGTGGGCTGCGCGTCTGGGGTGTCGGTGGGTGGCGCAGCGGCTACCTGGTCATGCCGGGCATCGGAGTCAAAGACCAAGCCCAGCGCATCGGCCCGGGCGTTGTCCGCTGCGATCTCGCGGTCCACGTCTTCGGCGTCGTAGCCATTGCCGGAGATGGCTTCAGACCGGCTCATGAGGCCCGCGCGGATCGCCAGCTTCATGGCGTTGAATTCCTTCTGCGGATCGACCCAGCTCCAACCCTGTGGAATCCACTTGGCGGCTTGATAGGCGCGGCGGTCTTTGCGGTAGCCGGGCAAATCCAGTGCGCCTTCCAACACCGCCTGGTCCATCCAGGCGCGCCAGATCGGTCGGCACAGCTGGTGCACGATCACACCGTGCTGAAGGGCTTCGCACCGACGACGGAACTCCAGCAGACCCGCCCGGATCGAGGAGTAGTTCACCTGCGTCAGGTCGCCCGTGAGCATTTCGTAGGTGATGCCCATGGCAGCGGCCACCGCGCGGAACTGCTGGCGCATGAATTCAGCGTAGGAACTGCCGACATCCGCTGGAGCTGAGAACTTGATGTCCTCGCCTGGCTCCAGGATCTGCAGCGTGCCCGGCTCCATGCCCGCGAGCGCCACACCGTTGGCATCTGCTGCCGACTCGCCCATCAGGTTATCTTCAGGGGCCATGCGGGTGATGAAGCCGGCGAACATGGCAGCCGTCTTCTTGCGCACCAACTCCGCGTCGTCATACTGATCCAACTCGTTGAGCTTCACCAGCGCCCGAGTGAGCCAAGGCTCGCCCCGGATCTGGCCGGGACGCAAGGGGCGAAACAGGTGGATCACTTCACTGGCATCCACCCGCACGGTGTCCATGCCACCGCCACCCGCATTGCTCGACATCGGTGCCAGCAAGCCATCATTGGGGTGCGAGCGGTAGAGGTGGTAGGCCACCCGGTGCCCCAGCCGATCTAATTCGATGCCGGAGCGGATGACGTTGCCACCGGGTAGATCCCGGTTCATGCTGGTTGGCAGGTGCTCGGCTTCCAGTACCTGGATCTGGAGCGCCACCGGCAGGCCATCTTCGGTGCGGCGGTAGCGCAACCGAATCAGTGCCTCGCCCCCTTCGAGCATGGCGCGGGTGGCGAGTGCTTGGAGACCGTAGAAGTCGGTCAGCCCTGCGGCATCGGCCTGCTCACACCAGTCCCACCAGAGGCTGTGGATGGCTTCGCGCGTGGCCTGGTCTTGGACCATGCTCTGCGGTTTAATGCCGGTGCCGATGGCGTTGGCCACGTAGGCTTCGATGCCCGCCGCTGCCCAGGCGTTGCGCCTGACGAGGTCACGGCTTTTGGCGCGCAGTTCGTCTTGGGCCAGCGACAGGGCGGCCACCGCACCGGGGTTGCTGGGCATCCAGGCCAGTGCACGCCGACCGCCGCCGGTGCCGTCGTAGACGGGTGTGCCGCCGAACATGCGGCGACGCAGATTTTTGAGCCAGGCCATCAGAGTGCCTTGCTCGTGGTCACGCGGATCTGGCGTGATTTGGGTGCGCCGGATTCACGGGCGCTGGT
>Ga0247843_1000852_pt1 | contig 68187 bp, 60 predicted proteins | sample LaCruzMarch2017__FD_192420 | JGI IMG/M metagenome (GOLD analysis project Ga0247843, IMG submission 192420) | Freshwater microbial communities from meromictic Lake La Cruz, Castile-La Mancha, Spain - LaCruzMarch2017_8m | ecosystem: Environmental > Aquatic > Freshwater > Lake | place: Spain...
CAGTTTTCTTCACTGACCATCCTTAGATAGGTCTTTTTATTTCTTAGAATTATTGTATATTTGACCCCTCATTATGAGGCCCCGGTGGCGGAACTGGTAGACGCGCTGGATTCAAAATCCTGTTCTTTCGGGAGTGCCGGTTCGATTCCGGCCCGGGGTACAAAAAGCAGAGTGAGTGTGAGAACGAAAGCGAAACACGACTCTGCTTTTTTTCTTCATTCTGATTCTCGCTCTTGAGTTGAAATGGTTCGACAATACAAACATTAGAGGCACTAAAAAACCAAACTGAGCAATAGCGCGCCCAGGCAGAAGGGCATGTGGCGTCAAATACGGTGCCTTCTCTTTGCGCTGATTCCGCGTTGTTTCCCCAATTCTTTTATCCGTATTAAATACTAGTTTTAGTTGAATTTTCTACTGGGCTGTCCCCCGCTTGGTCTATTAATATTACCTTTGATTGTAATGACCAAACAGGTATATATCAATATAAAGGGGCTGGTTCAAGTTAGACCACTCCCGACTACTCCACTCACAGGGCGTGAATTTCAACACGTTCCGATAATATCCAATGCTTTTTTGGTAATTGAGAACAAAACCGTTATTGATTTTGGCAGCATGGAGTCCTTTGTTTCCGGCGAATATCAGGCAGAGGAAATCTACGATTATTCAGGTCGCTTTGTTTTACCGGCATTTTGTGATTCTCATACGCATACCGTATTTGCAAGGCCAAGAGAAACAGAATTTGTAGATAAAATTAAAGGCTTAAGTTATCAAGAAATTGCAGCAAAGGGTGGGGGAATATTAAATAGTGCGAAACACGTGCAAGCGCTTTCTGAAAACGAATTGTTTGAGATTTCTCTCCCTAGAGTTCAAGCATTGATTGCTGGCGGTACAGGAGCATTGGAGATTAAAAGCGGGTATGGACTCACCTTATCGGATGAGTTGAAAATGCTACGGGTAATAAAACGAATCAAAGCACAAGTTGATATACCGATTAAAACTACGTTTTTAGCTGCCCATGCCCTGCCAGATGAGTTTAGATCTAACAAACAAGGCTTTATTCAAGCAGTAGTGGATCAGTGGATTCCCAAAGTAATATCGGAAGGCCTGGCAGATTATATTGACCTATTTTGTGAAACAGGTTATTTTGATGCGGTAGATATTGATTTAATCGCTCAAGCTATTCAAGGTACACACATGAAGTTAAAGGTTCATGTGAATCAATTCACTGCTATTGGGGGGATTGAAGAAGCGGTAAAAAATAATGCAATATCCGTAGATCACTTAGAAGTGTTAGACGCAAAAGATATCCGTGCTTTAACATCCGGAAAAACAATTGCGACCTTACTTCCGGCATGCTCATTTTATTTAAACATTCCCTTTTCACCTGCGAGGGAATTAATGGAGGAAGGAATACCCATTGCCTTAGCCAGTGACTATAATCCTGGGTCATCGCCAACGTTTAACCTATTTTTTATATGGTCTTTAGCCTGTATAAAAATGAAATTGACACCAGAAGAAGCACTTAATGCACTTACCATTAATGCCGCGTTTGCGATGGATCTTGAAACCACCCATGGCGCCATATTTAAGGGGTATAAAGGAAAACTTATTGCCACCAATGAGTCGCCATCACTCGCCTTTTTTCCTTATTCATTTGCAACTAATCACGTGTTCACCATGGTAAATTAATCAATGAAGTACTTTTTATTCCCGCTTTGTTTGGCTTACAGCCTTGCCCATTATGCCCAAACATATGATTCAAAGGGCACCTTATTGTGGGAGATTAATAGCCCTAAAGGCCGGTCATACCTCTTTGGAACACTGCATACGAATGATAAATCGGTATTTGATTTCCCGGATTCAGTATATGAAGCACTTTTGCGATGTAATTCCCTTGCCGTTGAGGTTAATGTATTTGATTTGTTTATCGACAAAGACCCGATCCCGAATCGGGCGATGCCATTATTAGACCGAAAGGGAAAACTGTATACCGCTTCCGGTAAACCTACAGAAACATATTACGGCAATGAAGACGGTATGCCTCAATTCATGGATGCATGGTTTCAAGAAAAAGCGGAATTATTAAAGATGCCTGTTATGGCCCTTGAGTCTATCGAACAGCAAACAAAAGCGGTGGAAGAGATTCCGTTTGTAGAACAACAAAACAGGTTCCGTCTTGATCTTTCAGAGGAACAAGTATTACAATCGCTTTATTTAGAGGGAAGAATTGATCTGATTGACCGCCTGATTAAAGGTGGATTAGTTGGAAACAAGGACGCGTACAAAAAACTAATTGAGCAAAGAAACGCCTCGATGACCATCAATATTGCCAGTCAATGTTTAGCCGATTCTGTCTTTTTTGCAGTTGGCGCAGGGCATTTGTATGGGGAGAAAGGCATTCTAAATTTGTTGCGGGAAAAAGGGTTTAAACTACGCCCCGTCCAACTCACCACGTCCGAGAAGCCGTGTAAGGCCGCCCTTACATTGAAAGCTATGCGCTCTTTTGAATTTGCGGAGCAAATTGATTCCACCTGGCTTAAGTTTAGCATGCCTGGACTGGCACGAAAAACATCAAATCCAAGCACAAGTGAAACCGTATTTACTTACAAAGAACTTGGCCAAGGGAACACGTATGAGATAAAGTATATAGAGCGCGATACAAGCCTTTCTTTGCTTGAATATTCCGAGATGTTTATTGCTAGCCCCCCTCAAAGCCCATATGTTATGGGGTTTTTAGATGATGGCACGGAATTCACACAAGGCCTAAGTGATGTGTATCCGGAGGGATTGGTATGGACAAGACTTCTAATCAATGAAACCCACGTAGTTGTGGCAAGGTGTTATGGGGGAAATAAATTTATGAATTCAGACCGTCCGATCAAGTTTTTTAATAACATCGTTTTAGAATAGGCGCTGCAATTATTTGAGACTTATCGTGCCTTATTCGTTATCATAAAGATTTAAATTCGTTACTTTATTTCATGAAAAAATTTATTCAAGAATGTGCCATCGAGCTGGTAGCACGACACCCCGATAGTGCTAGTTTTGTGTTAATAATCCCCTCCAAACGAGCAAAAAAGTATCTTTTGGAGGCGATCGCAAAAGCTTATCAAAAGCCAATATTTTTACCCGCGGTCTTTACCATTGAAGAATTTATAGCCTCATGGACTAGCCCGGCAATCATTGATAAAACCCGCCAATTATTTCTTTTGTATCGCGTTATGAGTGAAACCGATAAGTTTCAGGACATTTCATTCGATGAGTTTTTAAATTGGGGCCCTATGGTCGTTGACGATTTTGAGGATATTAATCGATATTTATTGGATGCAGACCAGGTCTTTAAAAATTTAATTGCCATTAAAGAACTAGAAAGCTGGAATTTAGATGATGCTCAGCCCTTGTCAGAAAGTCAACGCAAGTTTATGGAGTTTTGGGATGAACTTCCCGCAATTTACAAGGCATTTAATCAGCGCTTATTGCCCTTGAATAAAACCACCTCCGGACAAGCCATAAAAGCGTTGGCTACTGCTGCTGTGGATATAATCCCCACAGAAAAACACTGTTATTTTATTGGATTCAATGCCTTGTCGCTGGGAGAACAAACGCTAATCCGAACATTGATGCAGCGAGAACAGGCCACATATTGGGTGGATGGTGACCGGTTTTATTTGGATAATCCGCTTCATGAAGCAGGGGCATTCATTCGTCAAAACCTTAATTTTTTCAACCTAAAACAAACTCCATTTGTTGCAGACCGAATCGCTAAAACCCCATTAAATATTCGTGTTGTTGCCTGTTCACAAGTGACCGGCCAAGTGAAGTTAGCGGCTACGGAACTTGCGAAAAAATCACTTAACGAACTCAATGAAACCCTGGTGTTGTTGGCCGATGAATCACTGATTGTTCCGCTTATGAAGAACATCCCCGCGTCTGTTCTTCGAGCGAACATAACCATTGGACTTCCCTTGAAGCAAACGTCAATTAAATCGCTAATCGACTTAATCTTCTCGATACAAGAAAATAAAATAAGATTTAAAACGGAAGCAGCGTATTATAAAGATCTTATGTTGCTGTTTCAGCACCCATTAATTTCGGTCTGGTTGGATAAGGACACCCTGAATAAGATTAATGAGTGGGAGCGGAATACCATAAAACAAAACAAAGTGTTTCAGCACCCGAATAGACTTTCGTTTACGCCTAGGTTAGATGAGATTACCGGTATTGTATTTACGGCATGGAATGCTAATTATCAGGAGGGGATAACATTAATGCAAGCGTTTGCGGCACTCTTAGCAGAACGGTTAGAAAAGGGTTTTGAGTTGGAGTTTCAGCAAATCATCGTTTTTCAAGAAGCATTAGTAACCATGGCAGCATTGACCGAGGAGGGTTTGCCGGTGATGGGGCTTAAAACATTTCGAACATTTTTCAATCAGCATTGGACAAAAAAAGCAATTGCTTTTCATGGAAACCCCACCGAAGGCCTTCAAATCATGGGGCTTTTAGAAACAAGAATGCTAGACTTTAAACAGGTTATTGTCTTGGGCATGAACGAAGGGATGTTGCCAGCAACCAATCCGATAGATTCGATGATTCCAATGGACCTGAGAAGGGGCTTAGGGCTCCCTACGGCTCGAGAAAAACAAGGGTTATTTGCCCACCACTTTTATCGCTTGTTACACACCGCGGAAGACGTGATCATTACCTATGCGATTTCGAATGATTCCATGGGGTCCTCAGAGCCGAGCCGATATATCGCTCAATTAGAAATGGAATTAGCCAGTATAAACCCGCTGTGCAACTTAGAGCGACAATTTTACACCACAGCGTTTCCCGAACACAATGAATTTGATTCTGCTGTGGTTATCAAGCGCCCTCAAATTCACGTATTATTGGAGAATTATTTTTCCAAATATTTATCGGCAAGTGCCATTGGAAAATACTTGAATTGCCCATTGGATTTTTACTACCGTTATTTGGCTGAATTTGGTGAAGAAGAGTCTGTTGAAGAGGAATTAGATACAAGCAGCATGGGGCGGTTCATTCACAATACCTTAGAAAAACTCTTTAACCCTTTTGTTGAAATGGACGCTTCTGGGGCCTTAATTACGCCCCCTCCATCGCCAATTACACCTGCAGATATAGAAGAAATGCTCACTCGTGCACCGGATATTTTAAGAGAAGAGTTTTTGATTTTTCTAAGTCAAGATGAAAAACTTATTGAATCCGGAAAAAACTGGCTAACCTTGACCGTTGCAAAAGAACTAGTTCTTAATTTATTAAAAAATGACATCGCATACATTCAAGCGCAAACCGAGCCCGTGTACATTCATCGCGTAGAGGCAAAACTTTTAGCCCCCATGACCTTGACGATAGGAGGCGAGACTCGGATTGTAAATTGGATTGGATTTATTGACCGAATAGATCGGGTTGGTAGCTCGTATAGATTGGTGGATTACAAAAGTGGTCGGGTTAAAACAGAAGATGTGACATATAAACGAAAAGAATCGGTTGCAGAGTCGTTTAAAGCGTGTAAACATGCATTACAATTGTCAACATATGCGTATTTATTTAACTACAACTATAATAAAATCCCCGAAACTATGGGGATATATGCGATCCAACGAAAAACAGAGGCTTTTTTCCCCTTGCAATTAACCGCCCTAACAACGCATGAGTTGTTATCGGATTTTCAAGCCTTGATTACGGAAGTAGTAACACAGATTTTCGATGAAAACCAACCCTTTACACATTCAGATACAGCAAAATACTGCGGATATTGTTAATTAAAAAAGCCGAAAAAGGTAGTTTTTCGGCTTTCTCTGCAAGTTAAATAAATCTAAGCTAACGCTTATCAGTATGGTATAGACGTAAATACTTTAGGTAGCGTTGCTTCAAGGGCTAATATAATTCTGTTTTCATCGCATCACGGTAATCCTTCAATTCTTCCCGATTAACTTTTTGTTCTGCGTTTTTCAATAATGACAATAAGTATAATAGATTCTCTTTTTCTTCAATTTCTAACGGATATTCATTACCCTCTTCGTCTTCTTCAAATTGACCCTCAACGGCAAACGACTCATTTTCGCCCAAGTATTCATACGTTAATCGGAGTACTTTCACCACTAATGGATCTTTCTCTTCTAAGGCCTTAACCCGCAAAGCCTTTAATTCATCAATTAATTTAGGGGCGTGAACACCCTCTTTTTCTACCATTTTAATAATAGCATCTAGCTTATCATTGGCCAATTTCGTTCTCATGAATCTGATTTAATAACGCAAAGATAAGGATTATTCCACTTTTATTTCATTGCAACTAACAGATTTAACTGTACCCAATCCTTTTGATTATTTTTGTAGGTATGGAGTATGTTTTCCAAGCCATCGGAATTGGTTTTCTGTTGAGCATTATGATTGGTCCCGTTTTTTTTGTGCTGCTAGAGATAAGCATTACAAAAGGATTCAAATCTGCCATGATTTTTGACGCAGGCGTTCTTTTGAGCGATCTGTTTTATATTGTAATTTCATTGTTCTTTGCTTATCAATTAAAAGGCCTCGGAGACGTTAAAAACAATTTAATCCTAAGCGTACTAGGGGGCACTTTATTTATTTCTTACGGTGTCTATAACTTGTTTTTTAAACAGGTGACGATGGGTACAGGGGCACTTGACGAAGAACTGCTGGATTCTGAAGAGAAAGCGAATAAATCTACCAAGAATAAAGATAACTCAATGTTGGTTTTAAAAGGATTTATGTTGAATCTTCTAAACCCAGGGGTAGTTATTTACTGGTTGGCAATTATTGCTAAAGGCTTTGATGTAGTGGCGCCTTACGAAAGCGATGCACACATTGTGATATTTATCACTATAATATTAATTACCTTCTTCGGCATAGACTGCTTAAAAGCCTATGTTGCCAATAAAATTAAGCCCTTAGTAACGGTTAAACTCCTTAGGGGGTTAAACCGACTTATCGGATTCGTTTTTTGGGGTACGGGAATTTTTCTTATTCTCAGGCAGTTGTTGTAAGTGTAACGTGAGTATACCTTTTAGTTTTATGAACATGAAATACCTTGGTTTATTTTTACTATTATTGTTGGTTAACCCTGCGTTTTTAGGCCAAAAGATTCTGCCCGAAAACCTAAGTCCAAAGGTCAAGCTTTACTGGGATTCGAATAATAAGCGGATACACTCAACAGGTTCCTATTATGTAGATGAATTTAATCCGAAAACCACAGAAAAACACGGGAGGTGGTTTTTTTATTCTTTAGATGGCACGCTTGAAGAGGAGCGTTATTTTTATCGAAACCGAATGCACGGCAAACAAACCACCTACTTTCCAAACAAACAAATTAAACAACAGTATTTTGCTCAGTTTAATGTTCCGGATTCTACCTTTAAAGAATACGATGATAAAGGCATCTTGCTAATCCAGGGGAATTATCAGCTAGGCTCTCCTGAGGGTTTATGGAATTATTACCATGTAAATGCTTCCAAATGGAAAACTGAATTAGTTAGGAATGACACCACATATCTATTGGAGTATTTTGAGAATGACTCCTTGCATACTCAAACGGTTTTTTCTGGCAAAGGCAAAGTGAACACATATTATACCTTTGGGGGGCTAAAAGAATCATATGCGTTTAATCATGGATTAAGAGATGGCCCCTTTGTTGAATTGCTTGCATCCGGACGAACATCGATTGAAGGTAGGTTCATCGGAGGAAAAAAACACGGAGAATGGGTGTTTTATTTTGCAAACGGCAATGTCGAGAAAAAGCAAGGATTTATTCAGGATTCGCTAGATGGCACCTATTTAGTATATTATGAAAACGGGGTGTTACAGACGGAAGGAAGCTATCGAATGGGAAAAAAGGAAGGCCCTTGGATTTGGAGAAAACTGGACGGTGGCGACGAAATGACGGGGTATTTTAAGGGCGATAAACAACATGGAGATTGGCGTTTTTATTATTCTTCAGGAGAACTTTCATATACGGCATCGTTTGGTAATGGATTAAAAGCAGGCGATTGGAATTATTTTTACAAAGACGGCACGCCGTTTAAAAAAGGCACCTATGCTGCTGATTTAAAACAAGGCAGATGGCAAACGTGGTACGAGGACGGGACCCTGTTACTTGAGGGAGAATATGATCGTGGACTTGAAGAAGGAGAGTGGAAAAATTATTGGCCGAATGGCCGATTAAAAAATCAGTCTTTTTATAAAAAAGGCAAATTAAATAGCGCATGGTATTCGTTCAGCCCCGAAGGTAAACTACTGCTCTTTGGAAGATATAAAATGGGAAACAAAACAGGGAAATGGACAGAGTTTTATAATAATGGAAGCAAAAAGGAAGAAGTGTCTTATCGGGTTAAAACGCTAAAAAACGCATCTCAAGATGTAGTCGCCATGGGGTTTAAATCAAAACAAAGCGTTAAGCATGGCAACTACAAAGCATATTCTCAAGTGGATTTTTCAATAAAAGAAACGGGGAAATATAAGCAGGAAAAAAAGACCGGAAAATGGATTAACTATTATCCCGGTGGGGTAGTTCCCGCAGTGGTTTCAACCTTTAAACAGGGACTTCTTCACGGTGAATTTTATCAAAATGATCGGCGGGGCAACAAAATGAATGAAATCCACTATAAGAATGGCTTAAAGGACGGACTGTTCATTGTTTATGGAAACAATGGCAAGCCAGTTACCCAAAAAATGTTTAGAAAAGGACATGAATTACAGCGTGTTTCTGGCGGTAATCCGTTTTCTCCTGAAAAATAATTAATGCGTTTTAAGTACTAAGTCAATTTGACGTTTCCTTGGGCTTACTTCATCAACAATAACCGTTACGAGGTCTCCCAAGTTAATCGTTTTTCCTGTTCGCTTTCCAAGGACCACGTACCGTTCAGGATCAAAGAAGTATTTATCGTCAGTGATCGATGCAATCGACACCATTCCCTCACAGTTATTGGCGCTTAGGCGCACAAAAATACCGTATTCAGAAATTCCAGAAACAATCCCCTCAAAGGCCTCTCCAATATGGTCAATCAACATTAAGGTCTGAAAATACTTTACCGATTCGCGCTCTGCCTCTATTGCTTTTCGCTCATTGCTGGATATTCGCTTACAGATTTCTTCAAGTGTGATGCGGTGGTTAACGCGGCCCGATGAGGTTTTTTCAAACAGTTGTCGATGCACGATGAGGTCCGCATACCTTCGAATAGGCGAGGTGAAATGCGTATATTCCTTGAATGATAGCCCGAAATGTCCTTTGTTGTTTGTGCTGTATACTGCCTTTGCCATAGAGCGCACGACCATGCCCTGTATCAAAGAAAAGAAAGGTTCATTTTCAATTTCCTTTAATAACTTATTGAGGTTTAACGCGGCCTCTTGGATTTGATCGATTTGTAATTCTAATCCAAATTTTTCACAAAACATGGTGAGTAAACCAAGTTTTTCTATATCGGGCAAGTCGTGAACCCGATACACGGTGGTATGGGTTTCCGCCTGTTCCTTTTTCGGAGTTAAATATAAAGCGATGGATCGATTCGCTAAGAGCATAAATTCTTCTACTAACTGATGAGACTCTTTGGATGTTTTTAATAAGGTGCCAATTGGGACTCCCGTTTCAGAAAGAACAAACCGAAGCTCTTCAGAGACGATGTTTAACGCGCCTTTTTTAAAGCGGTTAGCACGAAGCCACTTAGCGATTTTATTAATGGTGTGTAATTCGTGGGCATATGTATCCTCTTTTCCTTCAATTATTTCTTGAACCTCTTCGTACGTATAGCGCCGATTGGAATGAATAACGCTCTTTCCATACCACGATTTTATAACTTCTTGATGATCATTGAATTCAAAGAATGCGGAAAACGTTAGTTTGTCCTCATGGGGTCTCAGGGAACACAGTACATTGGACAATTGCTCCGGAAGCATAGGCATCACACGATCTACTAAATAGACAGAATTTGATCGTTTTAAGGCTTCTTTATCCAACGCCGAACCCTCTTGAATGTAGTGTCCAACATCGGCGATATGTACACCGATTTCTAGGTTACCATTTGCTAATAGCTCATAGGAAATGGCATCATCGAAATCTTTTGCGTCTACTGGATCGATGGTGAAGGTGGTAATTGATCTCGCGTCCCGTCGTTTTTCGATTTCTTCCGCGGTAATTTCCGTAGAAATCGTACTTGCTTCGCGCAACACTTCCTCTGGAAAAAACGGATCAAACCCTTGATTGATGAGAATTGAAATCATTTCTGCATCATTCGTGCCAGCATATCCCAAGAGCGCTACAACCTCACCATAAGGCATTTTTCGCTGTTCCGGCCATACGGTTATTTTTACTACAGCGCGCATTCCTTGTTGCGCCCCGTTTAATTTTTCTTCTGGAATTTCAACGGGCACCCCAAATTTTGCGGAATCCGGATATAATATGGCTTTGTGGTTCTTGAGCTGAATGGTTCCAACCAATTGCATTCGAGTGCGCTCTAGTACATTAAGGATTAAGCCTTCCCGCCTTCCATTTCTATCTTTAATAACGGTGAATTGAACACGGTCACCATCCATCGCCTTGCCTTTGTTTTCCTCGCGAATCATCACGTCATTATTGGACCCTTCTATTCGAACAAATCCAAATCCTTTGGCATTCATTTCTAAAATACCCTCTTCGGGCGTTTGAATAGGCAGGGTAAAACTATGGTGGTTCAGCTGATTTAGCTGCCGTCTTTCAACCAATGAAATCAGCGCATCAAATACTTGTTGCCTTTCGTTCGGCGTATTTGCGGACAGTAAATTGCAAAGTTGTTTGTGGGTTAATGTTGCCCCTTGATTTTTTGCAAACACATTAAGCAATAGGTTCCTATATCCACCGCTTGATTGTTTTTCTGATTTTTTATGGGGCGCACCTCGGTGCTTATTTTTAGCCATTGTACGGCCATTTAATGGCGAATGATTACTTTTCTGGTGAATGGTTTGGTTGCTTGGCCCTCAAAAGAAATGAAGTAAACGCCACTTTTGAACTCAGCAGTATTTATTTTTTTTGATGAACTTACTTGATCACGCATGATGGTTGAACCCATCGCGTCTATAATCTTAAATTGAAAGGATTCTGAACCACTAACTGAAATGTGAATATAATCATCTGCTGGGTTTGGAACAAGGGTAACTGAAACCGGGTCTTTGATGGGTTTTACATCCGCTACATAATCAACAATAACATCTACCGAGTCTAAATACGTTAGGCCAGAGGTATTGGTGATGTAATACCGATAGTGTCCAGCCCCTGAAATGCCGTCTGCAGGATTAAAATCTGGCTTCAACTTTCCATGTTCGCCTGGTAAGATGTCAAAAAGTGCAGCCGCTCCTCCCGGAGAGGTCCATAGAGAAGCAATCATTTGTGTGCTTGAGTAGCAAGAACCCCCAAATGGATCTGTTGCATGTCCCCAACACAGTCCATCAGCCCATCCAGCGGGCACAGATATTTGGGACCGGGTAATGCGCCATTTTTGCGTGTTTGCCGAATTATTGTAAACATTAAAGGTTACAGAAAAGGCGGCCTCAGAAGGCGCGGCAATCATGTGTGGTGCGCCCCCGGAAGAAAGGTCTGTGGATTGTCCGTCGAGGTATATCACGAGGTTGTCTTGCGCAACAGCGGAGACCGTGGAGATTATTAAAATCAGGAGGGATAAAATTCTAGTCATGTGTAATCAACAATATTCTCAAAGTTAATAAAAATACGACGCTTTCCAAATGCATAGCATAGAATTATTCTTTTTTCGTGTAAATTTGAAATGGCAAAGTATTTGTAATCCCGGTCAAAACGAAATTATTTATGAAACATTTTTTTATCTTACTATTGATGAGCCTTCCAATCCTTGGTAAAGCTCAATTGGTTAAAACAGATTCTTTGGATTTAAAAAAAGTGCCCAGTGTGTTGTTAAAGGATATTAACGGAAAAGAAGTGAACACTGCATTATTTGGTTTTGATGGACCGGTAGTGATAAGTTTTTGGGCTACTTGGTGCGCCCCGTGTAAAAAGGAACTAATGGCGATACATGACCTGTATGAAGATTGGCAAACGGAAACAGGCGTAACCTTGGTGGCTGTTTCTATCGATGATGAAAAAACAAAGCGCGATGTAATTACCTATGTAAATGGTAAGGCATGGGATTATACGGTATTGTTGGACCCTAATGGCGATTTCAAACGAAGCATGGGGGTTAATAATGTCCCTCACACCTTTCTTCTAGATAAAAACGGAAACATTGTTTATACACACAACAATTACGCGCCAGGAGACGAAGAAAAATTGTATGAAGAAATCAAAAAGCTTAGCATTGAATAAATGGGGATTAATCTTAATCTCCATTTTTACGGGTCAATTTTCTTGGTCTCAAGGAAATTTTACTGGAAACATTGAATCCACGTTTCAGTATTTGAACGATGACCCGGTCATCAATGCCCTGCAGCCACCTTCGAAAGGCTTAGTTAATTCATACATGAATGTTTTCTACACAAATTCGGGATTTAAAGCAGGAATGCGCTTGGAGAGTTATTTGCCACGAATTCAAGGATATCCAAATCGATTCGACGGAACGGGACTCGGTATGCGCTATGCGGGTTATGTGAATTCAAAAGTAGATGTAACGCTTGGGCATTTTTACGAGCAGTTTGGCAATGGCTTGGCACTTAGAGCCTATGAAGACCGTGCACTCGGCTATGACAATGTACTTGATGGGGTACGTATTATTTTTAAACCCACGAAGGGCATTCAACTTAAGGCAGTATACGGGAAGCAACGTCTTTCCTTTGAAGCAGGTCGTGTCATTAATTCAGCAGGTATCGTGCGCGGTATAGATGCAGACATTCATTTAAATGAAACCTTTAAAAAACTCTCAACATTTCCCTTGGATGTGTCACTAGGAGGCAGTTTTGTAAGCAAGTATCAATTGGATGATGATGACCAATTGATCTTACCTGAAAATGTAGGGGCCTATGGAGGACGAGTAAACTTGAAGTACAAGAATTTTCGGTTGGATGGGGAATACATCCAGAAGGAACAAGACCCGTCACTAGACAATGGTAAGATCTATAATTTTGGACACGCTGCGGTAGTGAATTTCGGGTATTCTAAGAAAGGTATTGGGTTTAGTTTGTCTGCGAAATCGGTCGATAACATGAGCTATCGCTCAGATCGGAATAAAGAGCTTCAAGATGTTTTTATTAATTACCTTCCCGCACTCAATAAAACCCATACGTACAATTTGGTGGCGACACTGTATCCATATGCAACACAACCCTTAGGAGAGGTAGCGTATCAAGCTGATTTTTTATATTCGTTGAAAAAAGGCTCCACACTTGGTGGAAAATACGGCACGACCCTTGGCCTAAATGCTTCTACAACGTACCGCCCAGTTCAGCATACCAGCGGTATTAATTCGTTAGATTCGAGTCGCGTAGCCTATGAAACGCACCTGTTCGACAAAAGCGATAGTTTATATTGGAGAGACATTAACGTAAACATCACTCGTAGAATCAATAAGAAACTCCTACTGTTGGTATCCTATTTTAACATTGTCATTAATAATGATATTGCAAAAGTTTCGAACGATGCCACAGGGATTATTTCGTCTCACATTGGCGTAGTTGAAGCGTCTTATAAAATCAATTCAAAACATAATATTCGTGTTGAGTTACAAGGAATGTTTGTAAATAAGAAGGATGATGGAACCATTAATGATAAAGGAAATTGGGCTACCGCGTTGGTTGAGTATACCGTTTCTCCAAGCTATTTTGTGAGTTTCCTTAATCAATACAACTACGGAAACCCCGACGCATCGAAACGCGTCAATTATCCAAACGTGACCTGTGGCTATATTCATGAATCAACACGCGTTATGTTATCCTATGGCCGCCAACGGGCTGGTTTGTTTTGTGTAGGTGGTGTTTGTCGATTTGTTCCTGCTAATAATGGCCTTACCTTAAGTTTCACTCAAAGTTTTTAAGATATGAATCGATTGTTATGGTACTTTTTAGTAATTCTGGCCCTGGGTGCAAGTTGTGATCACGTATCAAATCCCTATCCCCCGGGATCAACAAACGGATTGGATACCACGTTGTATCCCGGTAACTGGTCGGATTATTTAGCGAATGAATGGCCACAGTTTTCGCCAAACACCAATGTGAATAGAAATGTCCTACTAGAGGATTTTACAGGGCATAAGTGTATTTATTGTCCTGCCGCCGCTGACCTTGCTCATGCCTTGTACGAAGCAAATCCCGGACGTGTTTTCCCCCTTTCGATTCATGCCGGACCCACTGGAGTTGGTGATTTTCAAACGGTCACGCTTCCGGAATACCCCTTAGATTTTACTACGACCGATGGCTTGGCAATCGGACAATATTTCGGAATTAATGATGGCGGGTTTATAGGAAATCCTCGAGGAACGGTATCTAGAATTAATAGCGGTGGTGTCATTTTTCAGAGCCCAGGAGCATGGACGGGAATGGTTTCTAATGTACTTGCCCAAAATGAGCTGAACGTTAATATTCAAACAGCCCTTAACTATTACCCGAGCACTAAAGGCGCGTTTTTACATGTGGAGGTTGAGAAATTAGACCAAACCATATCTTCAGAATTAGGTATTGTTGCTTGTTTGGTTGAAGACTCATTAGTCGGCGATCAAAAAATGAGTGATAACTCACACAATTCAACGTACATCCACCGCGATATACACCGGGGAAATTTGAATAATACACCATTCGGCCGTACGCTGATCAGCGCAGATCTAATCGGGGATAAGTACTATGTGAATTATAGTTTCGCCGTACCAAATCAACTAGTAGGAACGTATAATGCGGCCAATATGCATGTATTGGTTTACGTCTATGACAAAACCACATTGGAAATTTATCAGGTAGTAAAACAACATATTGAATAATAAAAAAGGCCGCTTTTGCGGCCTTTTCCTTTTAAGGGTATTTCCCCTAATTAATTTTTAATCATTCTTATTGTTTCAACCCCTTGTTCTCCATATACATTGATAAAATAAACACCTGCATTCAGGTTACTTAGGTTTAGCTCAGCGGTAGAAAGCCCTTCAATGGATTGAATCAACAATTCCTGACCGTTTAAATTGTTCAAAGTAAGACGAGTTCCATTTAGTCCTTCAACGGTTGTAATGTCATTGGAAGGATTAGGAAAAGCATGAAGAGGCTCCATTACTCCGGTGATTACTCCGGCGGTTCCAACAATAATTTTGTATCCACTGAAGGATTGTGAGTAGGGAATTATAATTCCAACTCCGACATTAACTTGAGCGTCTATGGAGATGGTAATATTGAAAACCCCTGTTTGTGTGGGTGTACCATATACATTCGCACAACCGTTATCCCCACCAACATAGGTGCAGTTTGGGGAATTACAACTATAATTTACACCGGAAGGCAATCCCGCAACGGATGAAACGGTAAAGGATTCTATCGCGCCACTAGCCGGACTCCCAGGAACATCACCAGCATCCGCAGGCGCTTTAAAGTTAAGGTCAGTTGAATAAAATGCATTCACAACCGCAGGAGGAAGATTTTGAACCGTATCGGGCCAAACACCAAACGTTGAATCGACAAAATTCGCACCGGGAATGCAAGATTGTGCCTCAACCGACCATGCTAAAAGGCCAATTGCAGCAACAGAAAGTAATAGTTTTTTCATAGTTTTTTATTTAAGATTTAAATCAAAGATAACAAAAAGACATGGAATTAAAAATCAGTACCTTTGACCATGCGGTTTTATACTCAGTCTGAACGTAATGCTTTGAGTACACTTGATGAAGTGATTGGTTTTGAGCAGATTCAATCCGAACAAACCGCTCTTTTCAATGCGTGGATTGAATCGAATCCCTTCTTATTGTCATTCTTACAAGGCAAAGAAATTGCCCGGTTTAAGGATTCTTCGATGCTCCTTAAGAATTCAATGTTGTTAGATTTTAAAGGCTATATCGCACATTTTTTACCGGTGTTCAACCCGCGAGAAGATGACTTCTGGGGGGCCTTGACAGATTACGTAAGTTATTTCTGTGTAGTTGATTCAACCGCAATTAAGATGAAATTGCCGCATATTTCACAACAAATAACCCAGCAAAACGATCGGGATTTTCCATCGTCAATCCAGTCGGAGAACGCCTATAATCAGGCCGTTTACCATTTTTTCTCCCCCCGTAAGTTGGATGCTTACCGTGCCTTTCCAAAGGAGTGGGAAGTCTTGCGTATTGAATTCATAGAACGCTCCCTTCAGCGGATAAACAACCCCCTTTGTTCATCCGCTACGGCGGGATTTATTTTGTCCAAATTAAGATCAATACCTTGTCCCGACGCCGTGAAAGGAGCCATTGATGAGGCATGGATTCGTTTTCAGAAGGGACAATTAAACATTCAAAAGAAGGATAAAAAGGAGAGTAAGTTGAATCGGCCATTGATCTTTCGTTTGGCCTTAGGTGTCTTAGGAATGTTCGCGGTTTTATTTACCGTAAATTGGATGTTTGCAAGGGAAGTTGATTCTGCTCCATTCACTCCGACTTCTTCCCTAGTTTATTTTACACGAAAGGAGCGTGTTTTTATCGATACAACCTTGAAAAGATATAAACCCCTTAGATCAACAGTTTTCTTAAGTTCAAATTCAAGTGGGCTTGCTTATCAAATCAGGCAAGCCTTTGTAAATAAAAAGGGAGAAGCCCTCTATTCGTCTTTATCTCAGGGTTTAAATAACTTTTATTACAACCCTATCCCACTCAAGGATAGTACCGTTGAAAATATCCTTGAAGGCACAACTTCGCTTACTGAATTTAATGGAAAAGCTACCCTGAATTGTAAGAACTCATCTGCCTATGACGTGCTTTTAATTGCCTTTAATGAGCAAACTAGTTCGCCGGTTTATAGCCTCTTGATACGCTCAGGCACTACACAACAATGTAAGTTAATGAAAGGCACACAAGTTCTTATTTTACCCGGAAAAGAGTTTTCAGGGTCGGTTAACATACCCTTTAATGTGTGGGACTATAATTTCGATCAAGGACTTCAGCAGGTTTACACCTTTGGCGGAGGCTTATCCTTTGCTGTAGTATTTCGAGGAGATTGGGGAGAAGAGTTCTCCTTTACTAATCCATATCAATGTTTTAAATTGAATCCCTAATGATGTTGTATAATGTATCCGTTAGTATTGACCCATCTATAGAATCCGATTGGGTTTGTTGGATGCAAGAGTGTCACATTCCCGAGGTCCTTCAAACCAAGTGCTTCAGCAAGTGCGTGCTCTCGAAGGTACACGGAAATGAAGCAGATGAATGTACGTTTTCAGTACTTTATTGGGCCTTAAGTAAAGAAGCCTATGAACGGTATCTTTTGGTCCACGCACCGCGATTACAGGTGGAGCATTCTGCTCGGTACGAAGGTAAGTTCGTGGCCTTTAGAACGACTATGGATTTAATTTCAGAACTCATCCCATGAATGTTAAAGCAAAAAAACACTTAGGCCAACATTTTTTAATCAATACAGCGGTTTGTGAGAAAATTGCAGAGGCCTTACCCGTTTTTGCTACACCGATGAACGTAGTGGAGATTGGGCCTGGCAAGGGCGCCATCACTGATTTTTTTCTTAAACGAACCGACATTGATTTTTGCGCATTCGAAGTAGATTTGGAATCAATTCTTTATCTAAAAAAAGCACATCCAGCGTTTAATAAGGTATATAGCCAAGATTTTTTATCGGCGAACTTTAGTGAGTATTTCCAAGAAGCGCAGTTTTGTGTGGTGGGGAATTTCCCATATAACATTTCGTCTCAGATCTTATTTAAATGTTTAGAGGCAAAGGATCAAATCCCGTTGATTCTCGGAATGTTTCAGAAAGAGGTGGCGCGCAGAATTGCCGAGCCCCCTGGAAGCAAAGAATATGGGATATTAAGCGTTTTGATGCAAGCGTACTATGAGGTTAGTTACTTGTTTACGGTAGAACCAGGGTCCTTCTATCCGCCCCCAAAAGTAAAATCCGGTGTAATTCGCTGCGTAAGAAACTCACGAACCGCCTTAGGTTGTGATGAAAAACTTTTCATTAAAGTAGTAAAAGCCGCCTTTAACCAACGCCGAAAAACCTTACGGAATTCAATTAGGGCCGTTTTTCCGAACGTAATATTAACCGAGGAGTTTGAATCACAGCGCCCAGAGCAACTTTCGGTAGCATCTTTTATTCAACTAACCCTAATAATCGAACCGTATGTCAACAACTAAACTCACCCCTCTTGAAATGCTTCAATCCACCGACTTAGAAACGGTTCTAAGCGGTGTGGAATTAATGGAAGAAAAAGGCAAATCAAGTCAATTACCGGATCTTTTTAAATGCTATTTATTGCATAAGGAATTGCCCCATAAAAAGGCGCTTTATGAGTTATTGGCTTCTATTTCAGCAAAAGGAGCTCGGGAAGCATGGATGGATTTACTCTCAAATCAGGAATTTAAAGACCTTAAGGCACAAATCGTTAATGTGTTGTGGAATACACGGTTAGATTTTAGTGGTGAATTAGCTTTTTTTGTGGCATTAGCGGTACAATTAGATTATTTAGGCACCCTGGAGTGTTTAACCCTGATTGAACAAATGGAAGGCCCATTTCAAGAGCAACAACTCCTGGAGTCTGAACTTGTATTAAAAGAGTATGTTAAAAATCAACCCGTGGATGGGGACCAAAAACAACAGCTAATCGTTTCACTGGTTCAGCATCTTGAACAATTGAAAATGCAAGAAGATGACGGGCTATTTTTCGAGTAACATGGTGTTGTATCGTTGAATAACCGCTTCATTCATTTGTATGAATTTCTCATGTTTAGAGGCATAGAAACCAAAACTTTTTTCATAGGAAGCTTTCGTAGTTCCATGGGAGGAAAAAAGGATTTTTAAGGCACGGTCTAGCTGTTTCTTGTATTGGACAGGAGCACCATAATTTTTTTGATAATGCATTTCAAGGAGATAAACTTCAGCCATAACGTCGATCATTTTATTTTCTTCAATCACAGACGAATGACCATTGGTGGATTGACAAGCAAACAAAAGAAAAAAGCAAAAGACACTCACTGCTAGTTTCATAATCGATTAAACAAAAGACGTTTTCCGTTGCTGCCTTCAATCATGTTACCGCCCTCATACACTAAACGACCATTAACAAATGTTCGGCTTACTTCGTGGCTGAATGTGATTCCCTCAAACGGAGACCACCCACATTTATAGAACAGATTGTTTCTACTAACCGCTGTTTTATGCTTAGGATTAATTTCCACTAAATCCGCAAAATATCCCTCTTTGATATAGCCGCGGTTTTCAATGCGGAATAAATCCGCAGGTGCATGGGCCATTTTTTCTACAATACGCTCTATTGAAATCACGCCTTGAATTGATTTTTCAAGCATGGCAAGTAATGCGTGTTGAACTAATGGACCACCCGATGGCGCATTTAGGTAGTTCTGTTTTTTTTCTTCAAGGGTGTGAGGCGCGTGGTCGGTTGCAATGACATCTATTCGATTTTCAAGGACCGCCTTCCAAATTGCTGTGCGATCTTCTTGGGTTTTTACGGCAGGATTCCATTTGATGAGATTTCCTTTCATGGCGTAATCGTCATCGCTGAACCATAAGTGATGCACACAGGCTTCTGCTGTAATTTTCTTTTCTTTTAAGGGCAGTGTATTTGAGAAAAGGGCCGTTTCTTTTCCCGTTGAAATATGCAATACATGAAGCCTCGCCCCCGTTTTTTTAGCGAGTTCAACCGCAAAAGAAGAAGAGAGGTAACAGGCCTCTTGACTGCGAATTATCGGGTGCATCTCGATGGGTATTTCCAATCCAAACCTTTCTTTTGCCTTGGCAAGGTTGTGTTTTATGGTCGCTTCATCCTCGCAATGCGTTGCAATTAGCGCGGGGGCATTTGCAAATACGCGTTCCAAGGTATGGTAATTATCCACCAACATATTACCGGTGGAAGACCCCATAAAGATTTTAATTCCACATACATGCTCAGAATTGGTGCGCATCACCTCATCGTAATTATCGTTTGAAACGCCCATGAAAAAGGAATAATTACCAATCGATTTTTCCGCTGCTATAGCATACTTTTCCTCCAAAAGGCTCTGAGTTAAAGCATTAGGAACCGTATTGGGCATTTCCATAAAAGAAGTGATTCCTCCGGCAGCGGCTGCACGCGATTCCGTATAAATATCTGCTTTGTGGGTAAGGCCCGGTTCTCTGAAATGCACTTGGTCGTCAATACATCCTGGGATTAAGAGGTTCCCATTCAGATCGATTTCCTGATCACAAGGCAGGTCAATTTGACCGCCAATGGATTCAATAATTTCACCACGGATGCTTAAATCTGCAAAGTACCGTTGGCCTTCATTTACAATCTGGGCATTCCGAAGTATGGTTCGACTCATAATTTCATGGTTCTCATTTTCCAAACGCCGAGTAAAGCCTCTTTAAAAATCCCTGTACTCATTTTAGATTCTCCGTATACCCGGTCTTTAAACGTGATTGGAACTTCGGTGATTGGATATTGATGTTTTCGCACCGCATATTTCATACATATCTGAAATGCATAGCCTTTGAAGTGAATAATATCTAGGTTAATGGATTGAAGAGCTTGGTTTGTGTAACATTTGAATCCGGCGGTGGAGTCGTGCACCCCAATCCACAAAACCAATCGTACATAAAGGTTGGCAAAATAAGACAACAACCACCTACTGAAGGGCCAATTTTCAATCTTCCCACCCTTACAATACCGCGATCCAATGGCGAGAGCGGCACCATCCACACAGGCCTTTTTTAGACGAATTAAATCCGCAGGGTCATGTGAGAAATCGCAATCCATTTCAAAAATAAAGGCATATTCTTTGGCTAAAGCCCATTTGAATCCGGCAATGTAGGCAGTGCCTAAACCAAGTTTTCCAGCGCGATTGAGCATAAAAATCCGATTCGGGTATGTCTCCATAATGCCTGAGATGATTTCGGCGGTACCATCAGGAGAGTTATCGTCTACAAATAAAATATTAAAAGATTCTTCCAGCGCCATAACTGCATGAGCCATCAGTTGAACGTTTTCACGCTCGTTGTAGGTGGGAATTATGACAAGGCTGTTCGACATGAATTATTGTTAGCCAACGAAATTAAGGAATCGAATGCAGTTCTTAAAACAATCTTTCAATTTTAACGGAATGACCTAAAAAGTATCTCGTTTACAAACATTAACACCCTGAACCCATTATTCCTTGTTATCTTTGCCATATAGTATAAGCATATGGATATTCAAATAATCTTAATAAAGGCAGCCCAATTAATTGCTTCTTTAGCGTTTTTAGTAACAATACATGAGTTTGGGCATTTCATCCCTGCCAGAATATTTAAGACAAAAGTTGAAAAATTTTATTTGTTTTTTAATCCATGGTTCTCAATTTTCAGGTACAGAAAGGTAAACGGCACAAAACGATTTTCTTGGTTTACCAAAGAAACACCAAAAGATTGGGAAGACGGAAGCGATAAAACCGAGTGGGGAATTGGATGGCTACCGCTTGGGGGATACGTTAAAATCGCCGGAATGATTGACGAATCCATGGACAAGGATCAAATGGCGCAACCGGCAAAACCCTATGAGTTTAGAACCAAAAAACCATGGCAGCGACTTATTATTATGATTGGCGGGGTAACGGTTAATTTGATTGCAGGATTTATTATTTATGGAGCCATTGCATGGTATTGGGGGGGCGCTGAATTGAATACGGCTAACCTTAAGTCTGGTATGGCGGTACACCCGTATTTGGCAAAATACGATGTGGTTTCAGGAGACGTAATTACCAAAGTCAATGGAGATGAGGTTACGTCATTTGACGACATTAACCGGGGACTTCTATTGCGCAACAAAACAACACTCACCCTTGTCCGCGATGGGAAGATCCTTGAACGAAAATTACCCGAAGGCATTGATCAAGAACTTTTTCAAAACGGCGCCATGTCTATTGCAACGTTTAGGGCGCTTTCCAACGGGGTTGAATCAATTACCCCCGGAGGTTTGGCGGAGAAAGCGGGCTTAAAGAAAGGCGACCAACTCTTGAACATTGATGGGGATATGGTTACGTATTTCGACGACATTCAAACGGCATTATATGCAAAACGATCAAAGAAGGCTGCATTATTAGTGCTACGAGGAACAGATACGGTGTTGATTCAAACAAAGGTAACTGCAGAGGGAACCATTGGGTTTGGGGCTCAAAATAAATTTACAGAGGACACCCTCGCCTTAACTAAGGTAAACTATAGTTTAGGTGAAAGCATGTCAAAAGGCATCTTTGGCGGAACGCAACTATTACGAGATTATGTAGCACAATTTAAGTTTGTGTTCACGAAAAAAGGGGCAACTTCTGTCGGTGGGTTTACACGGATAGGGGATATGTTTGCTCCGGTTTGGGATTGGAAAGTGTTCTGGTTCAATACTGCGTTTTTATCTTTCGCTTTGGCATTTATGAATATCTTGCCGATTCCAGCACTCGATGGGGGGCATGTGGTATTTTTATTGTACGAATGGATTACAGGTAAGGAAGCGCCACAGAAAATTCTTGAGACCGCGCAGTATGTAGGGTTTTTCTTGTTGTTAGGCTTGATGATTTATGCCAATGGGAACGACTTGATTCAGTTAGTCTTTAAGTAAATTCATTTTACCTTGAATCCCTAAACTAATGAGCGTTGCTCGAGTTTTGGCCAGTGTTGCTTTTGGACCCTCAAAATATTCATCAACAGTTTGATGGAATAACAACAGCCAATCCGTAAATAATTCCTTGGTAAGCGGCATGTGGAGGTGTTTTTGGGTAACATTTTCGGTATATCCCGCCTCGTCCAACAGGATGAATCTCCAAAATTTCTTCATGCTAGGAAGGTGCGCATCCCAATTAAGGTCTTTGAAAAAAGGATAAAGTGAGCTTGATTGCAGCACTCTTGAATAAAAATGATCAACAAGAAGCTCAATGTCCTCTGCCGTTTGTATATCTTGCTTCATGCTTAAAATTAGAAAAAAGCACGCAGTTCCATGCCACCGTTATGTACAACATTGATTCCCGCCGGCTTTCTGCCCGAATAAACAAGGTTCAATTGTAAATTCTTGCCAACATTGCGTTGCCAAGTAACAGACCAGGTGTAATTTGACCCCGGCCTCAATGCTTCGAGCATTTCGAAGGCCACCGGAGAAAGGGGATTGCCATTAAACGTTAAATTAAGGTATTTAAAAGACCCTTGAATACTTCCTTTTTGTGTGGTATTATATTTTGCCTCTAATCCAAGTTCTTTGGAGTTGCTTTGCTCAGACCCATACATCGGGTCGTTGGCTTTAGACGATAATTTACCATCGATCGAAATCCGGTAATTGGTTGTGGGTTGATAGGAACACTCCATGCGAAGATATTGATAACGAACACGGTAGTTTCTTCCTTGGGTGTAATCAACGGAAGAGGTTTTTTCTCCTTGTTGACCTTCTGTCTTGAATGAAACGGATGGGGTTACATTCCAACGCAACATCACTTCGTTGTATCCAATAGCCTTTGCGTCAAATCCCGTAGCTAAGAGGGTTTTGTTGAGGTTTTTATTGATTATATAATGACCATGAATTTTCGCTGAGGTTCTAAAAAAATACAAGGAATTCCTTAAAGAAAATGCCGATGAAATAAGTGAACTGTTCAGTATGTCTGCGTTGAGCGGGTTTAAAAGGGCGGCAACATCTAAGGCGCTTAATTTTCGAGTTGCACGCATTCTAAGTTGGTTGGAAACGTGTGATAAGCCCTTTAAAATCCGCGATTTTTTATTCCAAATCAATTCAGGACGCCAAAATAAACTTTGATTATATTCATTGGAATAGGTTTTTTGATACGCATTACTTGGGGTGAATATTCGAATATAGTTGGCTTGATCGATGAATGCCGCCGTCTCAAATTCATTTAAATCCTTTACGCCATCGTTGTTGTAATCGACCCAAGTATATACCCCCTGCCCGGAATTGACCTCTAGGTAAATAAAGTTTCTTTTTTGTTCTAAGCCCGACCCAACTTCGTAATACGTGTCAAAGGTTAAAGCCCCTTTTAGAAGCCGCTTAGATACATTAATGCGCCCAACCAAGGATTGGTCTGGCGCTACTTGGAGTAAGGAGCTATCCAACACGCTTAAATTCCGGAGTCCAAGAACAAGGCCATATTGCCCCCCTTTTCGATCTCGAATTTGAATTTCTCCGCCAAGTGTTGTTCCGCGAGCTGCGGCCTCAAAACCGGAGCTGTCCGGACGCCAATCGAAACGTTCACGATAAAATAATTTTAACAAGGACTGACTGCTGTCTGCATTTTGAAGGTATCCTTGAATGTCATAAAATGCATAGCTTGTTGAATTCATCCCAAATAATGCATCTCTTCGGTTAAGTTCTTGATCATCTTTAATGCCGATTTTAATCCGATTTATGGTTTGAGAAGCATCTAGACGGTGTCTAATAAATTGAGCGTTAACCAGTCCCGTACTACTTAAGACACTCGCATCCCAGGAAACAGAAAGCCCTTTGTTTTTTATGCCCCCGTCTGAATAAAGCCGGGTGCCTTTGAATACCGACCCTACGGTAAAAGACTGAGCTTGTAAGCTGAGTGAACCTGTTTTAGCATGTTGGATTTTGTGAGATAGTTTTGCATTCCATTGCGGGCCGATAAAATTCATGTTTCTAATATTCCAATCGCGATCAAATTCCACCGCTCGATAGGGCTCAATAAATGAGAAATTAGTTCCAAGGAGTTCCGATTCAAGGCTCGTTATATGATTCCAACGCAAAGGGTCTATGGTGCCTTGCCGAATTATTTTGGTTCGATTTCCTAATCCCCAGTCGTTTTGTCGGTCTGTACTTGCGAATAAATTGATGGCAGATTCTGTGGCGGAAAACTCCGTTTCTAGGGCCCATTTTTTTCCTAGTTTCTGTTGAATCCCTGCGCTAATCATACGTTTTCGTTTTGGGGCGTTAATCCGCTGAATCGGCATGTAGTTTCCTTGAGGCACGCCACCAACGGGGCTCACCCATTTATAAACAGCACCAAATGCAGTGGTTTTTTCTAAGAGGTAGTCGCCTTTATTGGGGCCGACTAATAAGAATGTTGCGCGATATTTTGCTGAATCAGGATTGATAGAGAAGACGAGTACGGAATCATAGCCAAGGGAATCAATAAGTCGATACAGGTTTTGGTTGGCTTGAAATCCAACGGAATCGAGGGTGCTTAAATATGCGTTGCTTAAACTATCTCCCGCGTTTGCAATGAGCTGTTTTGTTGTGGCATTTAAGCTTAATTGTAAGGGTTGGTTTTTTAGGTCTTGCTCTTGATAATAATTCAGCCAAGCGGATGTGCTTTTAGTGGTAAAACCCACATGCTGTTGAATCAATCCGCGAGTATATGCTTGGTCTGCATATTGAAATTCTACTACGACACGAACATCCTTGGTTATTAGGTTTCTAGCCGTAAACACAAGTTCTGCGCTATTATAGTCTATGGTGTAATCGAATTCTTGCCCGCGTTGTAATAACCGTCCATCAATGTATACTCGTTCTGTACCTGATAAAACAACAATAAATGGTTCGTTTTCTGCACCGATGAGCCGATATGGCCCCTGATTATTTTCTATTCCTTGAATGATTTGCCGTTGGAATTTACCCTTTGATAAGCCCATGCTAGACTGGAGTTTTATTTGCTTCTCCGGGCTAGTATTCAATGCGTGTGTTAGGGTTAATCCCTGCCCTCTTTTTTTGTAATTCAGGAAGTATCCTTCGGGTTTAGTAATCCAAAAATCTCCTGCTGTGAGCTTAAAACGATCGGTATATAATTGTATAAATACCTGGTCGAACTCTTGAAGTTTACTTGTGTTTCCGTCTGGTTGTATGGGAATGTTAGCATCAGAGACTGAGGCAGAAATGTTTAGTTTTTCAGAGATTTTCCCCGTTAACTCCAGGTTTAAGGTGGAATTTATTCCAAGGTTTTGGCGGTTTCCAAAGGTCACGCCTCGGGAAATACTGCCGCGTTTATTGATGTCGTTCCCTCCAAAAAGTTGATCGATTAAAACGGCTTCCTCAGGAATTGTATACAGGTTATTGTTTTTGTTTGGAATTAAAACAAGAGAATCGTAAAGCTGCTGTTTTGGGGATAAATTAGTGGTTAAACGCAGGTACTTCACCAGAACCAAACCGCTTATTTCGGGGCGAAAAAAAATAGTTTTATCCATGTAATTTACGCGATACAGGTCTCTCGAAAGCGTATCTGTTTTATAAATACACAAAACACTTCCCGGTAATATGGACAGGGAATCTAGGCGCTGTGGTGAAATTCCCGCGGTTAATTCGCGCTGTTGAAAATTTGACTGCCCGAATAGTACTCCCCAAAAGAGTAATGTTATCCAGAAGCACCAATATTTATTCATTATTACGAAATTACGGAATGTAAACTAACGGGGTTTGCTAATTTTGATTGTAATTTGTCGCGGATGAAATATATATCACTCTTTTTATACCTAATCCCTTGGCTTATATATAGTCAAGACACCTTGTTTCTTATTATTGAAGCGGATGAGGTGCATGTGGGTAAACCTTCATTGTATGATGACTTTAACGGGTCAACCTTAGACCAATCCCGTTGGTATGGCTACTACCCTTGGGGTGGGTTGTCATTGGACGCAAAGACCTATACCGACCCCTCCTTGTGTAACCAAACAAATGGTGTGCTCACGCTTTCCGTAGATACCGTTTCGGAATGGAGGTCTTTTCCAAGTTGGATGGTAGATGCTTCAAAAATCGAAAGCAACCCCGCATTAATGCGCAATGGTCAGCTAGAAATCAAGCGTTTAACTTCAGCCGCTTGGAGTAAAAGGCAGTTTCGTTTTGGATATTTTGAGGCGCGTTGTTTACTTCCAAAAGGAAAAGGGTATTGGCCAGCATTTTGGCTATATGGCGGAAATCCAAATGAGGAAATTGATATAATGGAGGCCAAAGGAGAACGAAAGTCGTCCTACCACGTGGATATACACTGTCCAAATCGCTGCGATCGAATAAAGCAATTTGGATTGATTGATAAACCTTTTGGTCATTGGGTGAAAACGAACCAACGCATTTCAGCGACTTGGGTAACCTTTTCAGGATTATGGACTCCGGAAGGGATTTTATTCTATTTTAATGACCGCCTTGTTGCTCAGCACAAAGCCGCCTTTAACACCGAGATGAATTTAATTGCTAATTTTTCGCTCGCGATGGATAATGGGCCGTTTTCTCCGGGTCCAAATGGAAAGACAGGCTTTCCGGCGGCGTATTTAATCGATTATATACGGGCATGGGAAATCCCTGAGTTATCAAATAATACGCTGAAGTTTAAAGCCCTAGAAGAGGCCCGATTCATCAAGGTTATCCCAATAGGATTACAGGAGGTTAAGTTTGAGTTTTCTCCTCAAGGGAATAATAAATGTAGGGTGTTTATTGAGAAAGAAAGCGATGAATCGGATAAGGAAAACGAATTTTTACCCGTTTTGGAACTCGATTTATCGGCAAGCACTCAATACATCGACTACACCTTTTGGTCTCCTGGAAGGTATTATTTACGCGTGTTAAACGGACAGAAAACCACTCAAATACCGTTTATAAAGCGCGATTAGGTGCATTGAATTTCACCTCGAAAAGGCTGGGCCAATATTTCCCTGTAATGTAGGTTTTTTTGGTTTTTTGGTTGTATGCGATTCCGTTGAGCACCTCCCCATTTCCCTTTCCTTTTTGAACAGCAGGAGTTGCATCAATAGTAGCGATAACCTTCCCTGTAGCGGGGTCAATAACGGCAATGAGATTGCTGGTCCAAATGTTTGCATAAATGAGTCCATCAATGTATTCCAGTTCATTTAACTTGGTGATAGCTCCTTCATGGGTATAGGCTTGAACGACACGGATCTCTTTAAACGTTTTGGGGTCTCTAAAGGTTAATCGCTCACTGCCATCGGACATGATTAAAAATGTACCATCAAAGGTTATTCCCCAGCCTTCGCCCGCATAGGTAAATTGTTTTATCGGTTCAAAGTCGTTTTTGTTGTAAACATAACATATGTTATTCTGCCATGTAATTTGGAATAGTTTCTCTCCAACAATGGTAATACCTTCTCCGAACACCGGAACCGGCTGTCCTTTTCTTCGAATCATTGCCCCCGTATTTAAGGCAACCTCACCGATCAGTGTGGCCCCAATACCCCGTGGGTCTCCTGTCCCTTCGAATAGTTTGTCCCCAGAAAAAACTAAGCCTTGAGTAAAGGAGGAATCGTTGTGTGGAAATTGGTTTAGTATTGTTAAGCTCCAGGATTGAGGAGGAGTGTCTGAAAGCACATACAAGACACGTTCATCTTCTGTTTGCCCTAGTGAATGATGTTTAGCAGTTATTTTAAGCGCGTGAGCACCAAGCGTTAATAAGGTTTTCGGTATGCTGATTTTTGTTTGTTTTTTGGCGTTTGCATACGTGTTAAGTAGACTGTCGTCTAAATAAATACGTACAGTTACACCCTCCTCCGTGGTGAGGGCAATCGTTTCAAAGGATTCACCAAAGATTCTGGATAGATTTCCTTCCTTTTCAAAGTAGGATATGGGTCCCAACGGCCGGTCGTCTTCAGTATTTTTAAAGGTGTTAAGGATAAATGCTCCCGCCACTAAGCCAAGGAGTCCAATGATGAGTAAGGTTGTTTTATTTTTCATAGCATGCAGCAATAAACTCACAGTCAATACCCTCGTGCGAGGTGCTTCCTAATAATGTTCCATCCTTGACCACAAAAAGCTGTGGAGATTGATGGGGAACTTGAAAATAATCAGATAGATCATTGGATATTTGGCGATGAGATAATAAATCCAATACCCAACATGTTGACTCCTCATCGGCACAGGCGTGTAATCGCTTCAGCGCAAACGAAGAAATAATACAACGCGTAGAATGTTTAAAGATAAGTTGTGGCGACTCATAACTTTGTCCAATGAGTTGAGAGATCGAAATATTCGGGGTTAATGCTAAAAACCGCATAAATTAAAAGTGAAATTGGTTGAGAAAGCGCACATCATTTTCTGAATACAAGCGTAAATCAGTTACTCTGTATTTTAATTGGGCAATTCGCTCAACGCCCATACCGAATGCAAAACCGCTATAAACGGTAGAATCAATCCCGCAAGCATCTAGCACGTTAGGATCAACCATGCCGCAGCCAAGAATTTCTAACCAACCCGTATGTTTACATACCGCACAGCCTGTTCCCTGACATAAAGAACAAGAAACATCTACCTCTGCGCTTGGCTCCGTGAAAGGAAAATAGGAGGGGCGCAGGCGAATCTTCGCGGACTCTCCAAAGAGTGATTTCGCAAAATAATCCAGCGTTTGTTTCAAATCGGCGAAGGACACATTTTTATCAATATACAAACCCTCCACTTGATGGAAAAAACAATGTGCCCGTGCTGAAATGGCTTCGTTGCGGTATACACGACCCGGCGAAATGGTTCTAATGGGCGGTTTTTGATTTTCCATCACACGAACTTGGACCGAACTGGTATGCGTTCTTAGTGAAAGCCCCTCAATCGCTGATTCGATAAAAAAGGTGTCCTGCATATCCCGCGCTGGGTGATCTGGTGGGAAATTAAGGGCAGAGAAATTATGCCAATCATCTTCGATTTCAGGACCTTCTGAAACTGAAAAACCAATCTTAGAAAAAATCTGAATGAGCTCGTTTCGAACCAACGTGAGGGGATGAAGGCTACCTATAGGCGTGTTTTTACTTGGTCGGGTAAAGTCTATGTTATTGGGCCCTTGATTTCCTGTTTCCTCCCATGAAATTCCGGAAAGTTTTTGTTCTAAGTGTTGTTTAAGCTCGTTTAACCGCTGTCCGATTTCTTTTTTTTCTTCAGCTCCAATGGTTTTGAACTCTTGATACAAGAATTTTAAAACGCCCTTCGCTCCGAGATATTGAATTCGAAATGCTTCTGCACCTTGCTTGGTTGATATAACAATTCCAGCAATTTCACGTTCCACGTGTTCGATTTTTTCTCGCATGTTGTAACTTTTTTAGGCAGAAAATGGTTTAAGCTTTAGTGATGCAAAATTATGTTTTTATTTCCAAACGCCCCTTGATCTGAAGTAGTCGCTGTCAAATGGGCATGAAAATTTTACAAAATTTTGTTGTTCACTAATTTATATGTTACTTTTGAATGATTCTATTCGATATGAGAAAATTAATTATTTTAGGAATTACAGCGGTTTTTTTAATCACCGCGAATGGTTGTAAGTCAAAAGATCCTGCAATTTTAAAAGTGTTTGTACGTTCTTCTTCCAATCAGTTAATAAGCGGCGCAAAGGTTGTGGTTATAGGCGACCAGCAAAGTAATCCGGCAACAGGGGCATTCGTTGATACTACATTTACCAACAGCTCTGGGTTTACTTCGGTTGATATGGACCAATATTTCAATACATCAGGCCCGGAAAACACCACAGGATATTTTGATATCATCGTGAAACATAATAATAAAACAGCTACCGGATATTCTCGCTGTAGAATACATACAACAGCTGTTGAAACTATATATCTTCCCAACTAACCAAACTCAACCTGAACATGAAAAGAAGAATCATACAAAGTATATCGCTTGTTTTAATGCTTGTTATCATCCAAGCCTGTGTAAAAAAAGAGGATACCATTGCAAAAATTGAGGTACGTAATGAAAACAATGAATTGGTTGAACAGGCCATGGTTGTGTTGCACGGAACATCCACATGTAATTGCCCCTCACAGGTAGTTGTTTATGATACGGCTTACACCAATGCCGCTGGAATTGCAACCTTTAATTACAATGAAATCTATCAATTGGGTCAAGCGGGTGTTGCGGTGTTGGATATCGAGGCCTACAAAGGAAACCGTCAAGGTCAAGGGATTATTAAAATAGAGGCTGAAAAAACCAACGAAGAAACGGTAATTATTCAGCCGTAATTAAGCACTTATTTTCAACGTGGGATACCCGTTTTGAGTAAAGTGCTCTAAATCCAAGGCAGGAATCTCATGCCTATCTAAAATGATGCGATAGTACGTTTCAGTGTCTTGAGTGTCTTCCTGGATTAAATCGTAAACCGAACCATGAGGTAGAAACCCACCAATGATACCCAACATGCGGTTTAATGCACTAAAGCTAAGCTCGATTGAGCTGTCAACAGCCAGGTTTTTAGTTTTCAATTGCCCAAAGCAAATTGCTTTTTGGCTGAAGCTGTTGAATTGAATTTCACGGATATTTATTGTCTTCATGTCTTTTTTTACAAAGATGTGCGCGGATGAACGTAAACAATTTACGTTGAGCGTGATTTATTAAATAAAAACATTGTTTTTTAGCTAAATTTGCATCATGCTTGAAAATCAACAAATGAGTTTTTTACAACACCTTGATGAACTTAGGTGGCGTTTGGTGCGCATTGCGGTGGCAGTTATTTTGGTTGGCGTGGTCTTGTGGATTTATCAGGAGTGGGTTATGAACCATGTTTTTTTAGCCCTAAAAGATAAAGAGTTCATTACGTTCCGCGTATTGTGCACCTATTTTGGTGTTTGTGTCGCAGATACTTCGGTTAAAATGCAGAGCATGACCGTTTCGGGACAATTCAACTACGCAATGATGATGTCCATAATGGGGGGACTAATTATTAATGCCCCGTATATTTTCTATCAAATTTGGGCTTTTGTCAAACCGGGATTAAAAAAGAATGAACTTCGTGCAGCAAAGGGCCTGGTTTTTTATGTGAGTTTATGTTTTTTTTCTGGGATTATTTTTGGATATTTTGTGGTTGCTCCCTTAACGGTTCAGTTCTTTGGTGGATTTCAAATTAGTCCCGAGATAGAGAATAATTTTACGATTGGCTCTTATATGGGGACCATAATCTCTACGGTATTTTATTCAGGGGTACTTTTTTTATTACCTATCGCAAGTTTTATCCTTACTAAAATCGGGTTGATCGGACCGGATTTTTTAAAAAAATATAGGAGACATTCGATTGTGGTTATTCTAATTATCTCTGCCGTGATCACTCCGCCAGATATGCTGTCTCAAATTATTGTTTCAATACCCATTATTGGATTGTATGAAATCGGGATAGTGGTTTCAAGGCGAACAAGTAAAAATAAGAATACGATTGAATAAGCTTATTTTTACCGTATTGATGATTGCCTTTGGTTTGGGAGTCCTCAGTGCCCAAAAAACCTCTGTGTTTGGTGTGGTTACCGAACAGGCATCAAAATCTCCGATACCGTTTGTTAAGGTTAGCTTTTATGGCAGCAAAATATCTACCATTACAGATAGCCTCGGTAGATACAAACTCGAAACGTATTATCCAGTTGATTCCTTACAGATATATAATTTAGGTTATAAGGTCGTTCGAATTAAGCTAAAACAAGAGGTTCAACAAGAGGTTAATGCAGCGCTTCGTCCTGTATCAAGGGAGGTCAATGAAATTGTTGTTTTACCTCCGGATGAATTCCCCTCTACTAAATTGCACAAAAAAATTATTGCCCATAAACCTGTAAATAATAAAGAAAAACTTCAGGCCTATCAATATGAAGCGTATAATAAGTTTCAAGTGGATATTAATAATATCGGGTCAGAGTTTTCTGCTTTAGGCCCTATAAAACGATTAAATGTTGTCCTCGATTATTTGGATACTTCTACGAATCAAACATTGGTTTTGCCAGCAGTTTTGGCCGAATCCGTGTCTGAATTTTATTTCGCGAACCGCCCGAAACGAAAAAAAGAAGTTGTTAAAGCATCCCGAATTACCGGCGTTGAAAATCTGCAGGCAGCTCAGTTTCTAGGAGATATGTACTTAGATATCAATATTTATGAGAACGTAATCGACTTATTCGGTAAATCTTTTATTAGTCCACTTGCAAATTATGCGCGTTCCATGTATCGGTTTTTTCTTGATGATTCAACCTACGTCGGCAATAAATTCTGTTACAAATTAAGATTTGAACCCAAAAACACAAGTAACTTAATGTTTTACGGCGAAATGTGGGTGCATGATACAACCTACGCAATACAGTCAATTAAAGCAAACATATCGGAAGGCGCGAATTTAAATTATATTCAAGATTTATATATTGAACAAGAGTTCGAACAGTTAGAAGAGGAAGTGTGGATGCTTAAAAAGGAAATTCTTTTATTGGATATTCGGTTAACAGAGAAGACCAAACTCTATGGTTTTCTTGGAAAAAAAACGAGTAGTCGGAAACACTTTATCATCAATGAACTAAAACCAGGTGATTTTTATAATACATCAACTTCGGTTGAATTTTTGGAGAATTCAAAAACCCAAGACCTTGATGCGTGGGATTCATTGCGTCATGAAACATTGAATAAGACCGAAAATGGAATTTCAGAAATGATTGATACATTAAATAAAACAACGTATTTCCAAAGGCTTAGAACCTTAACTTATTTTGCTTCGACAGGATATTATCCGTTGGGAAAAATCGAATTAGGAAATGCTACTTCATTAATTAGTAGAAATCCTGTTGAAGACACACGGCTTTCTTTGGCTATCAGGACCTCCAATGCCTTTTCAAAGCGTTTAGAGCTTGGGGGAAAAATAGGTTATGGCATAGGGGACGATCGGTTTAAATATTCTAGTTTAATTAGATTTAATATCACCCCAAAGAAACGGGGTATGTTGTCTACCTATTTTTCGTATGATTTGGAGCAAATTGGTCAATCACCAACCGCAGCACAATTGGGAAACACCTTCGCGACCGTATTAAATACAGCTCCTTTTGACAAATTAACGTTTGTAAAGAAGATTGGATTTAATTTAGAAAAGGACATTAGAAAAGACTTAATAATCCTAGGGGGATTTGATTGGAAGGATTATACCCCTTTAGGAATTAGCACGTATTTAAGTCCTAATCTCAGTATTGGTGGTTTTGATACCCTAAGAAATTTAACCACGGCCGAAATAATTACTAGGATAAGGTGGACGAAAGATGAAGAGTTTTTATCCGGACAATTTGATAGAACGAGTGTTGGGTCATCTTTCCCTATTTTATCCTTACAATGTGTAATCGGCGTGAAGGGTATAGCTGGCAGTATGTACAATTATCAAAAACTAGAGTTTCAGTTAGAACATTATACACAACTTGGTGCACTTGGAAGATTGAGATACGGCACGAGTATGGGGTGTGTTTTTGGTTCAACGGCATTTCCATTTTTAAAAGTTCACGAAGGAAATCAATCGTATTGGTTATTACTTTCATCCTATAATAAAATGAATTTTTTAGAATTTATTTCTGATAAATATGCCAGTGCTTTTATCGAAAATCATTGGGAAGGACTGTTTTTTAATAAAATCCCAGGGATCAATAAACTAAACTTAAGATTCGTCTCCACTGCGCGTGTTTTATATGGTACACTTTCAAGTAGACATGCTGACATTGTAATAATACCAGATTATGTTAAGTCGTTTGGTCAGGTTCCATATGTGGAATGTTCAGCAGGATTAGAAAATGTATTCAAAGTGCTACGCGTCGATTTTGTGTGGAGAGCAACACACAACGTACCAGGAACCAGTCCTTTTGGAGTAAGGGGACGAATCTCATTCAATTTTTAGTAATTTCGAATCATGAAACTCTACACAGAACAAATCCGAAAAACCTACCGGAACCGAAGTGTGGTTGACGGCGTTTCTATTGAAGTTAGTCAAGGCGAAATTGTTGGTTTATTGGGGCCAAATGGCGCAGGTAAAACAACTTCATTTTACATGATTGTAGGCTTGGTTAGCCCGGATGAAGGAAGAGTTTTTTTGGACGGGAGGGAAATCACAAAATTACCGATGTACAAACGAGCTCAATTAGGCATTGGTTATCTTCCACAAGAAGTTTCGGTCTTTCGTAAACTAAGCGTAGAAGACAACATTCTCGCAATTTTAGAAATGACGGATTTATCAAAATCCCAACGGGAAGAAAAATTAGAAAAGTTACTCTCTGAATTTTCTTTAAATCATGTCCGAACAAACTTAGGAAATCGCCTATCAGGTGGTGAAAAGCGCCGAACAGAAATTGCGCGAGCCTTGGCTACTGATCCAAAGTTTGTGCTGTTAGATGAACCGTTTGCAGGGGTGGACCCCATTGCAGTGGAAGATATTCAGTCTATTGTGTCCGATTTAAAAAAACGAAATATCGGAGTACTCATTACAGATCATAACGTCCAAGAGACGCTTTCCATTACGGATCGTGCGTATTTGTTGTTTGAGGGAAAGATTCTTAAAAGTGGGTCCGCTGAGGATTTGGCAAATGATGAACAGGTTAGGAAAGTTTATCTGGGACAAAATTTCAAATTGCGCAAGTAATCACCTTAACAAGCGTACCGACCCCGTGAGCTGTTGCCACGCACTGGGGAATTCACAACCGCGATACCTGATGTTATAGGTGTATGTGCCATCTTGAGCCGGCTTACCATTATAAACTCCATCCCAACCCTCTGCTAAGTTATCTGTTTCAAACACGCGTTGCCCCCACCGATTATAGATAATAAATTCCCAGTCATTTATTTCAAAGGTGGTTTCTGCTTTAAACACATCGTTTTTTCCGTCTTGGTCGGGAATAAACGTATTCGGTATATAGATCGAAAATGGAAAGACCATGACGGTTTCTCGGGTAGAATCTTTACACCCGAACTCATTGGATACGGTGAGTGTCGGATAATCGGTACCCGTATTTTGATATTCATGGGTGAAATCCGGCAACTCAGAATAAAATCCCCGATGGTCAAAAATATAGGAGTAAGTCGTTGCCCCAAGGGATTGATTGGTAAATGTAACTTCATTATCGCACACATCTATTTGATTCGGGCTCACGCTAAATGCTGCGACCGGTGAGGGATTAACAGCAATTAAATCTTGCTGAAGCAAATTGAGGGTGTCGATACACCCTTCAAGCGTGATCATGGTAAGGCCAACATTGTAGTTTCCAACTACGGTATATACGTGAAAACCGTTAAGGCTGCTTGAATAACTTCCGTCACCAAAGTCCCAACTATAAGTTGCTGGACCGTCAGCAGTTGACGTATTAATAAAGGTCGCCGAAAACGGCACACATTGTAGCCCTGGAATCATGGTAAAGCCAATATTCGGCTCAAAATAGACATACACGATGCCCTGTATTGAATCTATGCAATTATCAAATGCGCCGTATAGTGTTATGGGCTGAACCCCGGCTTGACTAAAGCCTACCGGATAAACATCCACGACATTTGCGGTTTGTGGAATTCCGTTTGGACCAAAATCCCACCAATAGGATGCGGAAGGGGGACCGCTAACGTCTCCATCAAAGGTATATAAGCCGCCGTTGATGCACAGTGAATCTGTATTTGAATAGGATAACACTAGGGGTTCATTTATTGTGATTGTTAGGGTATCCGAATCGCTGCAATTAAGACCAGAACTCACATTTAAAACAACTTGATAGGTGCCCGCACTTGCATACGTATAGGCTGGAGTCAGGGCATTACTGGTGTCATTTGACTGCCCAAACACCCCGAAATCCCAATGGGTATTCAGTGCGTTGGTAGAGTTGTTTCCAAACGGAATTGTTAACCCAATACAATTGACATTTTGTGGCACAGAACCCAGCGCCGTGGGCACATCAAAGATATAAATCGAGTCATTAAACGACGTAATACAGTCCCCATTATCACCGGTAAGTATGATGGAATGGTAACCCGCCACGTTAAAGGTAACATTTGGAACGGCCAATCCAGAGGCATTTTGAATAGACGCAGTGTTATCTAACACCCAAGTATAGGTGCCAATCCCAGGAGGAGCACTGCTATTTCCAATAAAATTGAATTGATTTCCAATAATGCATAAAGAGTCTTCGCTCGACCAGGACACTGAAAACGGATTATTAACAATGACTGACATATACGCAGTATCTGTACAAGGCTGTCCAGGATTCACAATCAGTGAGACATTATAGGTTCCGGGGGATGGGTAAGTAAATCCAGGTTGAGCTTGACTACTTACGTCATTCGTTACCCCTTGCACACCAAAATTCCAAGCGTAGGAAGAACCACCGTAGGAGTTGTTTACAAAGTTCACGGTTAACCCTTGACAATAAGATACAAAAGTGGGAAGTTGTTCTTGGGTAGGTAATAATGCTTGTAGGGTAATATTACAATCAAATACTCTAAATAAGAAGTCTCTTACGGTAGAACCAAGGACAATTCCATTTCTTGTTTCTGTAACTTTCACCCCAACGACAAACAAACCCACATTTTGTGGAGTAACTAACATCATTCCGGTATTCGCATTAATGGTAATTCCCGACCCAGGCCCAAGCGGCGTCGTGGCATTAAAATTTGGATTCCATATGACGGGGACATATGGCGGTGCGGGAGTTTGAGGAGGCAAAGGAGTTACAGAGCTTGCTCCAGCGTAAGGCGTTACCAAAGAATAGGTTAATACATCACCATCAGGGTCTGTTGCTCCATGATTAAAGGTGATGGATTCTGTATTGCACAGTAATATAGGTGGATAATTGGTAAATCGCGGCGAGCTGTTTTGATATAGTGTTCCATTTCCTAGGCTACTTCCCGGGACGTGTGTGGTTAGTGTAATGCCCGTATCATCCGGATTCACCAGGTTTGTGATGTTCGGACCTCTACAACATCGCTGGTATGATATATCATAGCCAAGAGGCGTTGGTGGAAGTGTAACGACCACCATGTATGTTGCTTTTTCTACACAGATTCCTCCTGGAGCAGTAGCACAGGGGTTATTAAAATTTAACGGAACCGGGGTGCTTCCCGGAAAAGGGATGTTTACATTTTGAGCCAATGCACCATTCCCATTATAAATCGCCAATTGTAGGGGGTCATCATAGGCGGCACCCGTTGATGCACAATCCCGATAAAGAGTAAGGTAAAATCTATACTGATTATTCCCTAGATAATCGTAGTAAATATCACCGCCTATAATATGAGATGCATTAACCTCAAGGGTCAGGAGCGAAAAGACTAAGAAAGGAAGAATCCGTTTCATGGTTGTCAACCAAAGGTAGATAAAACACATCAATTTATTCAATATCATAACGATATGGTCTATTCAAGATGTCGCTAATTTTAGAACCATTAACAATTTTACCTGTTCCATCGGAATTGAACTCACAGGGCAACAATCCCCGAACAAGGCATTGCTTCTCATAATATGCTTTGCGCGTTGGATGAAATGGATGTACCACATTGAATATTCCGGTTTGGCCCCCATCAATCAATGCACAAATAATTTCGATGATTTCTGTTCGATGAATTAAATTCACCGGCGCCCCACCGTTTGGAATGTTTAGCTTTCCACTAAAGTAGAGTGCTGGATTTCGATCCTCACCAATTAACCCACCAAACCGTAAAATGTTGAACGAAATTCCGGAATTCGTGATTAGTAATTCAGCCTCTTCTAAAGACTTGTTTCCCCCAAGGCCTGAGTTTTCAGAAACCTCTCCGTGGGTTGTGCCATAAACGCTCGTAGCGCTTGAAAAAATAATGTGAGAAGGCGCTAGCGTCACAATCAGACTGTTGATGATTGCGCAATAATCGGGTCCAGGTGGAATACCGATAAACAAGATTTTATTCGATTCGTCGTGTAACGAAGTGTGTTCTAGGCGAGCATAGTCTACGTCAATGAGTGGAATCTGATGGGCCATAAAGTAGCTCCGTTTCTCTGAACTTCGGCTCAATACCGAAACAACATGACCTTCCGCTTTTAATGTTAGCGCTAATGCACCCCCCAACCAGCCGGCACCGGCAATAAGTATTTCTTTTGGCATACAGCACTTAAAACAATGAGAATCCAATTCGGTTGCTTAATTCTAGTAGATTTTTGGAACATTTAAGATTGCTTGTCGTAATTTTGTGGAATAAATTTAATGATATGTACGATGTTGTAATTATTGGTTCAGGTCCAGGTGGGTATGTCGCTGCAATTCGTTGTTCGCAATTGGGGTTAAAAACAGCAATCATTGAAAAGTATAATACGCTTGGCGGAACCTGTTTGAATGTCGGGTGTATTCCTTCCAAGGCCTTGTTAGACTCTTCTGAACATTTTTACAATGCGACACATCATTTTGCTGAGCATGGCATTGAAGTAACCGGAGTTAAGGCAGATTTTAAGCAAATGATACAACGCAAGAACGATGTGGTTTCTCAAACTTGCGCAGGAGTTAAGTACTTAATGGATAAAAATAACATTGAAGTATTTCAAGGAGTCGGTTCGTTCGTAAATCCAACTACCGTTTCGGTAACTTCCTCGGAGGGAGTTAAAGAACTTCAAACGAAACATGTAATCATCGCCACGGGATCTAAACCAAATTATTTCCCTAGCATGAAACCAGATAAGGACCGCATCATTACCTCTACAGAAGCATTGTCCTTGCCCGAAATCCCCAAGAAACTTATCGTAATTGGTGGAGGTGTTATTGGGTTGGAGTTAGGGTCGGTATACGCCCGCCTTGGTGCAGAAGTAGAAGTGATTGAAAATTCACCCACCTTATTGGGGATGATGGACGGTTCAATAGGAAAGGAACTCGCAAAAATCCTTAAGAAAGAAGGGTTAAAGTTTCATTTTGAGCATCAAGTTCAAGGAGTAGTGAACACCGGAGAGAAAACCCTAGTTACTGCCTTGGACAAAAAGGGAAATACCGTTACACTTGAATCAGATTACTGCCTGGTTGCAGTGGGTAGAAAAGCATTTACTGAAGGATTAGGACTTGAAAAACTTGGAATTATGCCGAATAACAGAGGCCAAGTGGAGGTCAACGAACATCTTCAAACAGCAATCCCCAATGTATATGCAATCGGGGATGTGGTTAAAGGAATGATGTTGGCGCACAAAGCAGAAGAAGAAGGCGTCTTTGTTGCGGAACGAATTGCCGGGCAAAAACCACACATCAATTACAATCTAATTCCAGGGGTGATTTATACCTGGCCAGAAGTTGCTTCTGTCGGAAAAACAGAAGAAGAATTGAAAGCCGCAGGAATCGAAGTGAATATTGGGAATTTCCCCATCAAGGCGCTTGGACGAGCTCGAGCGTCTATGGATACCAGCGGGTTTATTAAAGTGATTTCTGATAAAACCACCGATGAGGTGTTGGGTGTTCATATAATTTCGGCAAGAGCAGCCGATTTGATCATGGAAGCGGCTATGGCTATGGAGTTCCGGGCATCAGCAGAGGATATTGCTAGAATTTGCCACCCGCACCCTACGTATTCTGAAGCATTAAAAGAAGCGGCTTTAGGTGCTACGGGAAACAGGGCCTTACACGTTTAGTTAGGATTCCCAATAATTCCTTGAACCTCCTCGCTAGAAACACTTGGGGGCATAATACTGGCATTAATTTTACGCACTACTAATTGTGCAAGTTGCGTGGCCTGTGTTTCTAATTCAAACCCTTTATTTCCTGGGATTGCTGGGATATTTGGTTGATGAATCAGCACCTTTCCAGCAGATAATATATCATAACCCCAGGTCCCGTCCGCGTTCTGAAAAGTAGCGTAAAGGGCTTGTTCTGTCGGTTTTGTTGTCTTAGAATCTTCAGATTTCTGCCCCTTCTTTTCCGAAGAGTTACAATTAACTAAGAGTAGAATTCCAAATAGGATTAACGTTTTATAAACGAGCGACATACGGTTCTGTTTTGTATCGTTAACGGTTTGCAGCTACAAGAAGTTGGCGATTTTTACCACAAAACTTTTTAAGAAGCACACACTTCAAATATAAAACAAACTTTCATACGAAGCACTGAATCGCCAATTTTTTGTAGGTGCTGTTATGTGATGAATTAAGTCGGTTGATTATCATGAATAAATAGATAAACACCAGGTTCATTTGGTATATTAACAGTTTGATCATAATTGTGAGCTTGACAATTTAAAAGTTGATTAAGCATTTCCTGATAAATGGCTTGCATATTTACTTGCCACGTGCCTTGATTAATATTTAAAATCGGTGGTGGATTTATGTTTTGTATAGCGTAGAATTGAAAATCTTTCGCGTCAATTCCCGGAGGACATACAATAAATTTCCATTTACCAGTGCGCAAGTAATTCGTGATTTGTTGTTCCCCAATCAACGGATTCGGCAAGTTAATTCTTACCCTCCAAGTTCCATTCACCCTTTGTTGCCTTGCTAAAGTTAAACCCAAAGCTATAGCGATGTGCTTTCTCAACGATGACCCTTCAACATTTCCACCGCAATGTTGGTTTCTGATTCTAGTCCTTATTTTGGATCCATCTCCAATATATATATTCATATTAGTTGTTGTTAATTTATTACATAACTTAATGATATAAGCTCCAGGTGAAATGTTTTTTGGTGTAATTCTTTCAAGGCTAGCCTATATTTTTGGTAAATTAATAAAAAATCAATCTAATTACTGGGGGTAACATAGAATTCTTGTAACCTTCTATGTGTTTGCTTCGTTAACCAATCCCACAACAACGAACAGATGCAATTCAAAGCGAAATTTATTAAAGTATTCAAATGGTCATTGGGAATTATTACTGGGCTTGTGATTTTAATATCATCCTTGCTCTATATTTTTCAAGATAAAATTTGTAACCTCGTTCTAAGCGAACTGGGAAAAGAATTTCGAGAACCCGTGTATTTTTCAACGGTTGATTTAACCTTTTGGAGTACGTTTCCAAACCTTTCGATCAACGTACATGACGTAAAAGTGCATGATGCGTTCAAAACCAAGGACTCTAAAAAGCTCTTGTTACAGTCTGACCGAATTCGGCTAGTCTTTAACCCGATTGATCTTTGGAGAGAAAACTATCATATTAAAGTAATTGAAATAGGGACAGGTGAGTTGAATGTGCGCACTGCTAAAAACGGAGAGGTTAATTACTTAATTTTAAATGCCTCCACGGAAAAAGAGGAGTCGAAATATGATGTTAAAATATCTTCTGTTAGCACCAAAGATTTTCAAGTGAATTACCTAAATAGGAAATCCGACCAATATTACACTACGAATTTATCTGACATGTTGTTTTCTGGCGACTTCAATCAAGATGCATTCAAACTAAATGCACGGGGTAATATGTTGATTAATCGTTTGCAATCAGGAAAAGTTGCATTGCTACAAAACAAACCCGTTACCATGGATTTGTTAATGAGTGTAAACACCAAAGAAGGAACGTTTTCACTGCCTAAAACAAGTTTTAAACTTGCTAAAATACCGTTTACAGTATCAGGAGATTATGGCGTCGACAGTATGCGGTTTGATGTTAAAGCGGAAGCGTTAACATTAACGGATTTAGTTAATAACCTCTCGTTAGATGAAGCTGAAAAAGAACTAAGCCGTTACAAAGGATCTGGAAATGTGGGATTCGATTTACTTGTTTATGGCAGCACACAGGATCAATCTGCGCCGAATATTGCTTGTAACTTTAATATAGCCAATGGCCACTTAATTGAACCCGTTAAACACACGCAAATAAAAAACTTAAGAATGAAGGGGTCTTTCAGCAGCGATGGGAATCCTGTAAACGACCATTTGATTATGGATCATCTTGCGTTTGAAACTCCCGCAGGGCCATTTTATGGTGCATTGGACATTTTAAACTTTAATATACCTAAAGTGACAGGAAAGGCTAAGGGTACGATTGATTTGAGTATTGCCAATCGAATCCTTAAAAACGACCTTATTCATCGCATGGACGGGATTGCAAAAATCAACTCAGAGTTTGCTCTTGTTGTTGAAGATCAAGTGGATGTTAAAAAAATGAATGGAGACATTAGCCTGTATAATGTATGGTTCAAGGCCCGTAACGACCATAGAACCTTTGAGGACATCAATGGGAAATTCACACTTAAAGGAAGCGATTTAACGATAGAGGGCGCGACGCTTGCGATTAATCGCAGTGATTTGCAAATGAATGGCACCTTTGAGAACGTGTTCAATTACGTCGCTAATTCAGGGGATTTAACGGTAAATTGTTCCGTGAGTAGTCACCAAATATTAGTTGAAGACCTAGGGAAAACGACTAAAGCAGAGAAAAAGGAATCTAAAGGAAAATCCTTTGTGCTGCCGAACAACATTAATGGGCGCATCAATTTAAATGCGCGGAGTATTACCTATGAAAACCATACGTTTGAGCAAGTTTCGGGTCCTGTACTAATCAGTGGAAGAACCCTTTCCTTCCCCTCCCTAAACGTCAGAAATGCCGGGGCAGATATCTGCGGAGCAATGGAAATCCAGGAGCTTACTCCAGAACGATTAGAAATCAGCACGAATCTAAAATCGAACAACATTTATTTTGCTCCATTTTTCAAAGAGTGGAATGATTTTGATCAAGATGTAATTCATGCAAATCAAATTTCTGGAAGAGCTCAGATGGAAGTTGATTTTTATGCGCCGTTTAATTTAATTGGAGGAATTGATTTAAATCAAATGGAAGTGAATGCGCACATGAAGGTGTTTAATGGCCACCTCAAAAATGTTGAATCCCTAAACGATGTGGCCGCTAGCTTAAAAACGAATGCTGGAAAACTGCTTATAGGAAAAAGAAACTTAGATCAGTTTCAAACGAAAATGAAAGACATTGCATTTTCTACACTTGAAAATACGCTTCAAATCAGAAATGGAGTGATTACAATTCCAAACATGTTTATCGCATCATCCGCCATGGATATGGAGATAAGCGGAACGCACACCTTCGACAATAAAATTGACTATCGGATGAAGTTTGATTTTAGGGATTTATTAGGGGCAGATCGAGACAGTGAATTTGGCACAGTGATCGATGATGAAACAGGCATGAAGATATTTTTACGCATGTACGGGGATTTAGACAACCCAACCATTGAGTGGGATAAGTCAAGCAGAAAACAAGAAGCTAAAGAACAGTGGGCTCAAGAAAAAGAAACCCTTAAGTCTATATTGAAGTCAGAATTTGGTGTTTTCAAAAAAGATACCGCCGTAGAAGAGTATAAACCGAAGGTAGAAACCAAGGAAATTGTGAAGATTAACTTTAAGGATACAAAACCAGACAAGACTCAGTCCAACCATCCGCCCGCAGAAGCTCAAAAACCAACAAAAGAAGGAAAACTTAAAAACACCTTAAATCAGTGGAAACAAGAGCAAAATCAAGCAAATGTAACCGTTACGGTGCGTAAAGGGTAAAATCTACAACAGGTGAATCAGACAACGCAGGCATTTTTTATTCACCGTTCCCCATTTTCAACGAAAGCACAGTTGAATTCGTTTTTTTCGAAAGAACACGGACTGCTTGAATTGGTTTCGTTTACATCGAAAAAACAAGCAGCGCTTTTTCCTTTTGGTTTGTATGAGTTGGAGTTTACGACTAATCCAAAGTTCGGACAAGGAACCCTCAGGAATGCAACTCCCCTGGAGTGGTTCAATACGCAAGATTTTGACCCCCATGTAATCGCCATTCGATATTTCATGGCAGATGTTGTTTATCAATCCATTGCCTACAAAAACAAGGATGAAGAGGCATTTAGCATGTTGGTGTCTTTGAAAAATGAGTTAGCCCAACAAGTGGATTATTACGCCTACCCATGTGTGTTCTTAGCGCAATGGATGAAAGCCCTTGGGATTTTACCTGAACCCCTTGAACAAGCCAATGTCTTTGATATGCATGAAGGGGTATTTCACTACGATGAGCAGGTTAATCCTACTTCGGGAGCAGCGGCCTTCAATAGCCTCATTCAAAATCACATACAAGAAAACAAACGCGCCCTAAAGGAGACCCTCGATTTAATGCTTGAATATATTGAGCTACACGTCCCCAAATTTAACGTGAACAACACCCGAATGATCATCCATGAAATTTTTCATTAAAATTATTGACATAGGTTAGTCGTTGGGTACTCCAAAGAAATGTAACTTTGAAAAAAAAATATAGAACACATGAAAAAATCAACCTATTTATTTCTGCTTATTGCCGTTGTGGCTTTTTCGTTTAAAATGATCTCTTCTGCTTCATGGGGAATCGATTCCGCGCATTCTCGCCTTGGATTCAACGTGGTTCATATGGGAATCTCCGATGCGAATGGCTCCTTTGATAAAGTATCATGTAATGTTACTACCGCCAATGACAAAGATTTTACCGACGCTACCTTCGATTTAGTTGCCGATGCAAACACCATCAATACAGGACTAGAGGCTAGAGACAATCATTTGCGTTCGGAAGATTTCTTTGCGGTAAGTCAACACCCAGTCATTGCCTTTAAATCCATCTCTTGCAAGAAAGTTAAGGGTAAAAAGTATCTGCTAACGGGAAATTTATCCATGCATGGAGTTACCAAAGAAGTAATGCTTACCGCCACCCATAATGGATACGCGAAGAATCGGGCGGGTTTAGATGTGGCTGGTTTTAAGATTACTGGTAAAATTAAACGTTCTGATTTTTCCATTGGGAAAGATATGCCAGTTGCTGTGGTTGCTGACGAAATTCAATTAGAAGCGGATTTAGAAGTAGTAAAGAATTAACCCTATGATTAAGGCCTTCTGCGGAATTTATGTTGCCTTGTTCTTTGCCGTCTTTGTTGCTCAGCCAAACACCCCAACTATTGATTCCGCGAAAACAACCTACCTCATTCAAGATAAGTCTGTTATTGAACTTCAATCCCTAGACTTTTCGGGAAAATTTACTTCGGTCAAAGGACAGGTTTCTGTTGATCCAAGAACCAACACGATAAGTGGATTTGATTTGATTATTGATGTAAATTCTTTGGATTTGCAAATTCCAGGAATGACAAAACATGCAAAGTCTGCTGATTTTTTTGATGTTGCCCTTTATCCGAGTATTACATTTTTCAGTGATTCAGTAGTTACTGCGGGAACGGAGATCCTTGCGCATGGAAAAATAACATCCAAAGGAATCCCAAAACTTTTCTCCTTGCCGGTTGTTATAGCTTCGAACAACGGTTCAGCGTTAATCATTACAACTACGTTCACACTCAATCGTTCTGATTTTTTAATTGGCGGGGAAGATGTGGTAAGCAATATGGTGACTGCGACAGCCTCAATTCAGACTAAGAAAAAGAGAGATTAATACAGCTTATTGTTTTATAGTTTACCTTTACACCATGCAAGAAACATTTAAAACCCCGAAATTCGCAAGAAATATGAACGTAGAGTTCAATCGCGCCCTCAATGAGCGGGTGTCAGCATACTTTTCTCAGCGCAATATTTCTAAACACGCCAACCTTAACATGGTTATCAAAACCGTATTCATGTTGGCCTTATATTTTGTTCCCTTTGTTTTTACGTTTTACACTCAAAGCGTTGGATTAACGCTGTTGTTATGGTTTGTCTCTGGCCTTGGCATGGCGGGCATCGGCCTTTCTGTCATGCACGATGCAAATCATGGCGCCTATTCTTCTAGTCAACAGGTAAATAAATTTGTAGGAGCGGTATTGAATTTATTGGGTGGAAATCCAACCAATTGGAAAATTCAACACAATGTATTACACCACACCTTTACCAATGTGGAGGGATTTGACGAAGACATTGATGCGCCTGTTAAGTTATTGCGTTTTTCTCCTCATACCGAATGGCGACCTGTGCACAAATATCAATACCTGTATGCATGGTTTTTCTATTCGTTAATGACCGTTATGTGGTTCGCGTCAAAAGATTACAAACAAGCCCACCGTTACAGTAAAATGGGCCTTGTGAGTTCCCAAGGCAAGTCGTTAGTATCTCACTGGGCAAGCATAATCGCCGGAAAATTAGTTTATGCGATTGTTTTCTTGGTCTTACCATTGGTTTTCGCTCCTGTGTTTTGGCCTTATGTACTGCTTGGTTTTGTAATAAAGCAGATTGTTTCAGGGACCATATTAGCACTTGTTTTTCAGCCTGCCCATGTTATTCCAAACGTTTCATTTGAAAAGCCGGGGGAATCAGGTGACATTGAGGCGGACGCAAAAGTACACCAGTTATTAACCACTGCAAATTATGGCGTCCGATCAAAATGGTTTACATGGCTTGTTGGCGGGTTAAATTTTCAAGTAGAACACCACCTTTTTCCAACGATTTGTCACGTGCATTATCGTGGAATTTCAGAAATTGTTCAAAAAACAGCAATGGAGTTTAATATCCCTTATCATTCGAATCGCACATTTTTTAGTGCACTGAAGGCACATGGGAAAATGTTGAGAATGCTTGGTCAAAAAGACTGTCCTGAATTTGTACATATCTAAATGACCTTCGATTTAATTCGAACGACAGCACTTTCTTTACCTCATGTTACGGAGGAATTTCCATTTGACCAACGTACATTGGTGTTTAAGGTTGGTGGTAAAATGTTTTTGTTAATAGATATTGACTCGCGAGATGCGGTTACCCTGAAGTCTAAACCGGATCAGATTCCTGAATTATTGGAATCCCATGATTGGATGTCAAGAGGGTTTCATATGAACAAAAATCATTGGATTACCCTTAGATTAGACACCTTACAGGTTGATATCACCTTAGTTCTTAAATTAATTACAGAATCATATGCTATTGTTTACCAAGGGCTAACTAAAAAAGCAAGGAATGCCTTTGAGAATCGATAAGTTTATTTGGTGTGTTCGTCTAACGAAAACTCGTTCTCAAGCCACGGAGTTAATTTCAAAAAAGAAAGTGCTTTGTAATAATGTTCACACTAAAGCAGCAAAAGAAATTAAGGTGGGGGACATTCTTTCTTTGCAAAAATCTAACGCATGGTTTTCCTATCGCATCCTCTCCTTGACGGATAAACGAATTGGGGCACCCTTGGTAATTTCATTTATTGAAGACATTACTCCAGAGGAAGAACGCAAGAAATTGTCTGATTATTTGGCGTCTCAAAGGGCTTACCAACAATTTGGCACCGGTAAACCAACTAAAAAAGATCGCCGCCACATCGCTAGTTTTCTCGAAGAAGATCTGAATTCAAATAGCGACCTCTAACATTAAATTAACATTTTGTTGTATCTTTGGTAAGAATGAGATACCAAAACAGGCTAATCCTTGGGGGCTTTTTTTTCCTTGTGTTCTGGTTAAATCTAGCCGAAGCCCAAGGATTTCAGGTAAATTTTCAAGGCCAAAAACAACAGGGAATGGGTTGCGCAGGATCAGCCTTGACGGAAGACGCATCCACCTTGTTCTTTAATCCCGCAGGCGCTTCCTTCGTTTCAACGTCGCAAGTGAATCTCGCAATCACCCCGATTTTCGGAAATGTAATGTATGTGGATTCGGCCACCAATGAAATGTATAGAACAGAGAATCCGGTGGGCACCCCGCTTAATTTATATGCCTTAGTAAAGCCAAAGCGATTTCATCGCCTAGCTTATGGATTATCCGTTACTACACCTTTCGGTAGCACGGTGCAATATGAGCCGGGTTGGATAGGACGCTTTGCAATTACACGACTTTCCATGAAAGTATTTCATATTCAGCCAACGGCCTCTTTTAAAATAACAGACAACATAAGTATCGGGGCAGGATTCGTTTTTTCACCAGGAAGTGTTAACCTTCAAAAAGATTTACCGGTCCAGTTTAACGATGGTTCTTTTGGACACGCTGAAATTTCAGGTGCGGCCATGGGATATGGATATAACCTCGGAATATATTATAACCCTGGAGGCTTTTTGAGTGTTGGATTGTCTTATAGATCCGGAATTAACATGTCGGTATCTGATGGTCAAGTTGCTTTTGCCGTACCCGAAGGGTTGGCGCCGAATTTCCCAAATGGAACGCTTTCAGCATCCCTTGCTTTGCCCTCAGTAACAACCCTCGGATTGAATATAAAACCTAACGCGTCTTGGAACATCGTGGCAGATATAAATTATGTTGGGTGGAATACCTATGACACCTTGGCCTTTGATTATGCAACGAATACGAGTTCGCTTGTTGACACCAAATCGCCAAGAATGTATAGGAATATTTTTGCTTTTCGAGGAGGTGTGCAATATACTATCTTGGCAAAAGACAAGGTCTTGAATGTTCGATTTGGAGGCGGATTCGGGTTTTCTCCTGTGCCAACAGGTTATGTGCCACCGGAAACTCCGGATGGCAATAGAGCCTATTTTACCTCGGGCGTTTCATATGAATTCAATAAGCATTTTAGTGTCGACGCATCGATCTATGCCACAAAAATAACACGAGCGGATACAAATTTGGAAACACAATTAAGCGGAACATTTACCACGATTGCCTGGGCTCCGGGCATTGGTATTAATTATAATTGGTAATGAAAAGACAGTATTTATATATCCTTTTTTTATTGCCTTTATTGTTGGCGTGTAAACCGAAAGCACCAACTCATGTAGTTGATGCAGGAACCGCTGATTTTACAAAATTTATTGCGATTGGCGATGGACATACCGCCGGTTATATGGATGACGGATTGTCCTTAGGGGGTCAAAAAAATTCATTAGGCGCGATTCTTCAACAACAGTTAATGATGGTGGGCGCACCAGCGATAGAAATGCCGTGGATGTCCGATCAAGACATTGGGTTAAACGTTAATGGACTTTCACGATTAATCTTGGGTTATAAAACCGACTGTCAAGGCATTAGCTCACTTTCTCCGGTCAGATACAGTCTGCAAGGGGAAACCGCAGCATTCTCAACAAGCGCGTACAATTCTTCGAAAAAATATACAAATTTTGGGGTGCCAGGCTTGCGAATGATTGATATGGTCTCAACGGCTTTTGGCAACATTAATCTTCCTCAACACAATGCATTTTTCGCAAGAATGTCAAAGGATCAATTTAATCTCCCAGGTTCAGGTAACTATTCATCCGTTCAAGAGAATATTTTTGATGGAGGGTATCCTACGTTTTGTAGCATTTATTTGGGGATCGAAGATGTGTTGCCGTTTGCAAGAAGTGGTGCAACACAAAATCCGATGTCTCCACTTGCTGGCTTTCCTGGCGTTGGCTTCGAAGAATCTTTAACTCAATTGTGTGAGCAGCTGTATGCCCAAAATGTAAAAGCAGTAATAGCGACCATTCCCAACATTAGCGATTGGCCCTTTTTTAATACGATTCCTTATAACGGGTTGACCTTAGACGCAGAGAAGGCCGCCTCATTAAATCAAATTTATAATCCCATTGGAATTTCATTTGTGGTTGGCGCGAATCCTTTTATGGTTTTAGATCCTAATGCCGGAATGTTCGGGGTAAGACCTGCTGTTCCCGGTGAGAAAATACTATTAACCGCACCCTTAGATTCGGTGAAATGTAATCAAATGGGCTCCATATTTCCGTTTAGAAATGAATTTGTTCTTACAACAGATGAACTTGCGACAATTCAACTTCGAATTGAAGCGTTTAATGCGGTAATTAGGCAAAAAGCAACAACCTACGGTTTTGCCTTGGTGGAAACAGGAGATTTTTACGATAAATTAACCACTGGATTCACCTATAATGGAGCTGCTCTTTCTGCAAAGTTTGTTTCCGGAGGCGCATTTTCCTTAGACGGAATTCATTTGAACCCTAGGGGAAATGCCCTGTTAGCCAATGAATTTATCAAAGCCATTAATAAAAAGTTTACCGCTAAGATTCCTTTAATTAACGCATTGAATTACAATGCCATTTTATTCCCTTAACCTATGAAAAAGTTATATTCTTATTTAGTTATTTCGTTTGCACTATTAGCAACAAATTCATTGGCTCAGCCCTGTCAAAACGGACGCTATGCCACTGAAGTGTTCCCTCTCCATAACTTAACAAGCAACATCACGTATGGAGCAAACACCACATTTTCTGGTGCCAATAACTCCCTGAAACTGGACTTTTATGAGCCTACTGGTGATTCTGAGCTTAACCGCCCGCTTATTATTTGGGTGCATGGAGGTAGTTTTTTAGGAGGGTCAAAAACTGACCAAGACATGACGGTATTATCGCAGCGTTTTGCGCGCAAGGGATATGCCTGTGCTTCCATTGATTACAGACTCGGGTTTTTCCCTATTGACTCAGCGAATGCGGTAAAAGCGGTCGTTCGTGCGGTGCAAGATCTGAAAGCAGCAATTCGCTTTTTTTATAAAGACAAACAAACAACAGATACGTATCACATTGACACGAATTTAATTTATGTAGGAGGCAGTTCTGCCGGTGCAATTACTGCATTGCATGTTGCCTATTTAGATAATATTTGTGAGATATCTGGTTACCTCAATCAAGCCACGATTAATCAGTTGGGCGGCTTAGATGGAAATAGCGGCAATCCAGGCTATTCTACTTCGGTTCAAGGGGTAATAAATTTATGTGGTGCCTTGGCACAGTATAGTTGGTTAGAAGCGGGCGATGTGCCAATGGTGTCTATTCACGGCACAGCAGACGGTACGGTAAAATATAATCGGGGAATAGTAAATCCAGGAACGGCATTAATGTATTTGGATGGTAGCCGAATGCTTCATGAGCGTGCGTGTGCAGTAAATGTTTCCAGTGAATTTTATACCTTCCCTGGAGCAGGGCATGTTCCATACGTAGGAAGCAATGCATACATGGATACAACGGAATGGTTTATTCGTGATTTCTTGGTTACTCAGTTGGGGTGTAATGAAACACCGCTTCAACTCGCCAATTCTCCATTACAACAAGCGATTCTTTATCCAACCTTGTATTGTGATGGTACCGCCGTTGATGAGCTTTGTCTTGTTGGAATAGACGAGCAGCTGGCAGATATGGACGTATCCCTATACCCAAATCCCGTTACGGATTATTTAACCCTTGTTGCGCATGAAGCGTTATTTAATGAACTAATCATTATGGATTTACAAGGTCGTATTATCGTTCGCCACAAAACCCAAAATTCAACAGTAAATTTGGATTTAACCGGGATAAACCCAGGGAATTATCTGGTTAACATTATATTATCAAATGGAAAATCGGGAACTAAATCAGTAATTGTTCGTTAATTTACTTCCATAGAATCCGTCTAATTGTTAATTATGAAAACAGTTTCCTTTTTATTTTTTTGTGCATTTTCCACGGTGGGGTTTACTCAGACTTGGAGTGGTGAAGTAGCCCAGATTTTTTATAATAAATGTACTTCATGCCACCACGCAGGCGGAATTGCACCGTTTTCATTAACGACTTATCAAGAGTCGTCACCGATGGCGGCATCAATTTATGCGGCTATTTCACCTGGTGCAGCACATCAAATGCCGCCATGGCCACCAGATAATAATTACCAGCAATACCTCCACGATCGGGCGCTTACCGCCGCAGAAAAGAACACCTTGCTAAATTGGCTAAACAACGGATTTCCCGAGGGTAATTCAGCGCAAACACCGCCTCCTCCAGTGTATAATGCTGGTTCTGTTTTGGGGGCAGGAGACCTCATGGTTAAAATGCCTAATTACATCTCAAATGCATCGATTCAATCGGATGATTACGTATGTTTTTCCGTTCCCACGAACCTAACAGAAACAAGAATTATTAAAGCGGTAGAGGTAATTCCTGGCAATATGGAAATCGTTCACCACGCATTGGTGTATATTGACCATAATGGAGTTGAATCAAACAACATAAGTGGGTTCTGTTCAAGTCCGAGTTCCGCTTCTACCAAGCTACTGTCGGCCTATGTTCCGGGTGCTGCACCGTTGATTTTTCCTTCTGCAGCGCCATTGAAACTTGGTGTTGATATTGGACCAGGCTCCAACATTTATTTTGCCATGCATTATCCGAATGGCAGTTCGGGGATGCTAGATAGCACTAAAGTCATCTTACATTTTTACCCACCAGGAACCACCGGAGTAAGACAAGTGTCTGCCGACCCAATTATTGCCGATTATAATTTTAATTTACCGGCAAATCAGGTCACTACCTTGACCGCACAATATCCAAACAATGGCGGTGTTCCAATAGCGGTTTCTGCCTTATCCGTGATGCCCCACATGCACATGTTAGGTCAATCCATTAAGTCCTATGCCTTGGCTCCCAATAACCTAGACACCCTTAAACATATTAATATCCCGAATTGGAACTTCCATTGGCAAGGGTTCTACACCTTTTCTAATTTGCAAAAAATCCCAGCAGGCTATAAATTTAAAGGAGAGGCGGTTTTTGATAACACCTCAAATAACCCGTTTAACCCAAATACACCGCCACAAAATGTGCAATTCGGTGAAAACACCACCGATGAAATGTTCATAGTTTATTATCACTATTTATTATATCAGCCGGGCGACGAGAACTATAATCTAAGTGAACTAGTGACTGCAAGCCTATCAGAATATCCGGGAATAAATGTCGCTGGAGTCAAAATTTATCCCAATCCCTTAAACGACGGTAACTTAACCTTAGAATTTAATGAAGCTTTAACGGATGGTGCTAAAATATATATTTATAATACTCAAGGTAAATTAGTTAAAGATTTATCCACTGAGGCCGGAAACAATATGTCAAAAATAACTTGGAATGGTGAAAACGATGATTTCGTGCCAAGTCCTCCGGGATTATATCACATCTCCATTAATCAAAACGGACGATTCTACTCGGTGAAGCTTATTAAACAATAACAATTTGTAGAATCTAAGGGTTTTCTTTACTTTTGCGCCTAGAATGGTCTCGTGGCCGAGCGGCTAGGCACCGGTCTGCAAAACCGTTTACTCCGGTTCGAATCCGGACGAGACCTCAAAAGCCCGTGAAGGCGGGCTTTTTTTAGAAATTATTATTTCAAAGAGGTCCTACATTTTCCATCGGCGAGCATAATTTATAAGGTTTTTGACTTCTTGAATTCGGAGGCAATTAAACATCCCAAATCGGTGTTTTACAGTTAAATTCAATGTTAAGATTCTGTTCCCTTTTTTTTATTAATTGGGAACACAAAAATCTTTTTTTATATTTGGCCCACAATCTTAAACTTAAAAAAACAGTTCATCATGAGTAAGACGAAAAACAATGGGGCAAAAAAGACCGCTGGAGGATTTTCAGCGATTGTTGCATTTTTAGCTATGGCCTTTGCCTTGGTTGCAGGAATATTAATCTTTAAGTATGTTTTCGGTGATCCGAGCAACTTCGTAGATAACGATCCAGCAGGAGAGCCAATGGAAGGGAATTTATTAGGGGTAATTTATAAAGGAGGCTTTATTGTACCTGGATTGGTAGCAATAAACATCATCATTGTTATTTTCTCTATCGAGCGTTTAATCACCTTGTTGTTAGCGAACGGAAAAGGTAAGACAGACAAATTCATCGCTCAAATCAAAGGCTTTATGGATAGCAAGGATTTTACTGGAGCAATTGCGGCATGCGACAAACAAAAAGGATCTTTAGCAAATGTGGTTCGAGCGGGTATGGAAAAATATAGCCATATTTCGTCTGACACCTCTATGGATAAAGAGCAAAAACTAGAAACATTGAAAAAAGAATTGGAAGAAGCAACGGCCCTTGAGTTACCAATGCTTTCTAAAAACCTTTCGGTTTTATCAACGTGCGCCACTATTGCAACCTTAGTTGGTTTGATTGGAACAGTACTTGGTATGATTCGTTCCTTCGCGGCGATGTCACACGGTTCGCCAGATACCGCAGCGCTTGCAACAGGTATTTCCGAAGCCCTGATTAACACGGCATTTGGTATTACCGCATCTACGATAGCGATCATCATGTACAATGTGTTTTCAACGCAAATCGACTCAATGACTTACAGCATTGATGAGGCTAGCTTTACGATTGCACAAGATTTTTCAGCTAAGAACTAATCGGATTTAATTAACGCATTTACTAATGCCAAAAATAAAAATCCCCAAGAGTTCTCCGTCGATTGACATGACGCCAATGGTTGACTTGGCGTTCCTGTTAGTTACCTTCTTTATGTTGGCGGCTTCATTTCGTCCGAGCGAACCAGTAACCGTTGAAACTGCTTCCAGTGTTTCGGATAAAGTGATTCCTGAAAATATGATTATGGTGACCATAGGTTCAGACGGAAAAGTATACTTTAATCTTACTGATCCAGAAGCACGAAAAGAAGCGTTGAGCAATATGGCCTCGCTTTATAAAGTTTCGTTCAATGAAGAACAAATAGAAAAGTTCTCCCTCATGTCAACTTTTGGTTGTACCATGAAAGAATTACCCGCTTACATTAATCTTGCTGGTGAGGCCAGAAAGGAATTCAAAACAGAGGGTGTTCCATTGGATTCGCTGGACAACCAACTTAAAAATTGGATTGCCTACAGCCAAGCAGCAGCATTGAATACGGGAAAAACAGCATACGAAGAAGCCCTAAAGAAAGGACAGTCTCCAGATGCAAAGGACTTTAAACCTAAGTTTATCATACGCGCAGACGGCAAGGCTGTATACAAAAAGGCCGAGAAAGTTATCGATGTATTCCGTGAGTTAAATTTGAATAACCTAAGCTTTGTCACATCTTCAGAGTTTAATCCCAATAATCCCAACTAACCATGGCAGAAATAGCAGACAGTGGTGGCGGTGGTCACGACAAAGGGAAGAAAAGAGCGAAGAAGTCATCAACGCGTGTTGATATGACGCCAATGGTAGATTTGGCTTTTCTTCTACTTACGTTCTTCGTTTTAACATCTACCTTTAGCAAACCGAAAGTGATGAGCTTGGCCTATCCAGCAAAAATGGATAAGCCTGTAGATGTGAATGCCCCTAAATTAAACAATGGAATTACCTTCCTTTTATCTAAGGATAAAATATTCTATTACACAGGAGAGTTTTACTCAGCCGATAGACCGGGTAAAGATGGTCCAACAAAATTGACAGAAACAAATTTTAGCGCTTCAGGCCTTAGAAAGGTGTTAGCTGATTTAAATTCTTACGTTCTACTTCGTAAGGAGGGAATGGTAAAGAAGGTGAAAGCAAAACAAATGGCAGACACAACCTACACGCGTGAGTTAGAACAATTGAAAGGAAAACCAGAAGCCTTGAAAGTTTTAGTAAAAACCGATGACAAGGCCTTATGTAAGAATTTCATTGATTTAATTGATGAGGTTAAAATCGCAGAAATTGGCGTAATTGCCCCAGTACCCATGCTTCCGGCAGAACTTAAATTATTAGAAACCCAATTAAAAAAGTAAGGCCATGGAATTAGCAGTAGTTTGGGTAATTGTAGGATTAGTTTCCACATACTCATTGTTTAGTTATTTTTCCGCCAAAGGGTGGTTGGTAACTTCTCACGTAAGAAATGATTTGGTTTTCGAACACAGAAATAAGGCCTACGGAGCATATGCGCTGCGTAAAAATTACAACAAGCGGTTAACCTTAATTATGGCAAGTATGATTCTTGCGTTTGTATTAGGTTCATTGACTATGTTTATTATACGTAATTTACCAAAAGAAGAGATTGAGGCTCCTAAGGGCAGCGATAAAACGTGGACGGTTCAACCCCCCCCAAAGGATTTACCGCCCCCTCCGCCAACTACACCGCCTCCACCACCCTTGGAAAAAATGACCGCATTTATTCCTCCTGTAATTGAAGATGATCCGGTAACAGATCCCGTTCCTACACAAGATCAATTAGACGACACGAAGGCGGGTGATAAAACACAAGATGGAAGTGATGAGAGTTTTGACCCTCCACAACCTACAGATGATACGCCGAAACAAATCGATACTAAGCCTGACCCGATTGAGACATTCGTTGAGGAAGAGGCTGATTTTCCAGGTGGTTTTGCTGAAATGGCTAAGTTTATCAATGATAACATTGATTATCCACAGGAAGCAATCGATTTAGGGATCAAAGGCCGCGTAACCGTACGATTTGTTGTTGAGAAAGACGGAAGAATTTCTAATGTATCTATAGCTACTCCGTTAGCTGGTTGTAAGGCTTGTGATAAAGCAGCGGTAAAAGTTGTTGAGAAAATGCCTTCATGGAAAGCCGGTAAAAACGCTGGACGTGAAGTACGAACTTGGGTAACTTTACCGGTTAAGTTTGAAGTAAACTAATCAGTAATCATACATTTGATCCCCAAAGAAATTTGGGGATTTTTTTATATCATGAATTTTAAAATAATTAATGCCGCCATCGGCTTAACCGTCGTTTTTGCAGCGATGCTTTTAGCGTTGTTTATTGCCTTTACCGATCAATTACCAGGACTTTTTGGCTGGAAGCGAGGGGTTTTGGTATCCGTCTTAGTGCTGTATTCTGTATTTCGTGTCTTTCGCTCAATCAAACTATTTAAAAACAATCAGCATGGGGATTAAATTAATATTAGGATTAATTGGAGTCTTGGCTCTTGCCGCTTGCGAAACGCATGAAAACCCACTCGCTTATCAGTCTGATACGCACGGTCGAGGCAACATTGAAGTGTTTTTGGAGGATTCATACAAACCCTTATTTACCACAAGTATTTATACGTTCCAAAGTTTGTTCCCTAAAGCAACAGTTAAGCCAAGCTATCTTCCGGAAGGAGATATTGTCAAAGCGTTTTTTGATAATAAAGTGAAAACTATTTGTATTTCTCGAGACTTCACAGACAAAGAGAAAAAGTTCTTGAAATCTCAAAATGTTCAGGTTCAGAGTGATTTAATTGCCTACGACGCAGTAGCGCTTATCATACATCCAAATAACACAGACACTACAATTTCTTTGGATAGACTTAAGGCGTGGATATCCTCTGATGGTGCCACATGGAAGGGGAGTGGTCGGCCAGTAAAAATTGTTTTTGACAAAGTGAATTCAGCGAATTTTAACTACCTAACCAAGTTGTCTGGAAAGTCAACCTTGTCAAAAAATGTATACGCACTGAATTCAAATGAGCAAGTAATCGACTATGTGAAACATAATAAGCAAGCCATAGGAGTAATTGGTGTTAATTGGATTTCAGATCAAGAGGATTTTGAAGTAATGAATTTTCTAGATAGCGTCAACGTAATGCACGTAAGCCAACATGAGGGAGAAGAAGGATTTCAACCATTTGCAGGTACAATTTGGACAAAAGAGTATCCATTACATCGAGAAATGTGGATGATAAATAAAGGAAATCGATCGGGATTAAATACAGGATTTGTTTTATTTATGATTGGAGAGAAAGGGCAGTTAATTATACAAAAATCTGAATTGGTGCCAGCCAAGGCCCCGGTCCGTTTAATCCAATTAACAACACAGTAATTTTTTATTAATTTCTTTGCGTTAACCGAATTCCAAAGTAACTTTGGCAAAGCAATTGTAGGTGAATTTTAAATTTTATATCATGAAAACAACAGTATTATTTTCTGCGCTATTTCTTTCTGTAAGTGGTTTGTTTGCGCAGACCTTGAGCGAAGCAATCAAAAAAACAGAAAATGAGCGCTATGCCGACGCTTTAATTGATTTCAAAGCGCTAGTAGCCAAGGAACCAACCAATGGCGATGTTTATTTTTACTATGGCGATTGTTACTTTGAGAAAGGTGAGGTGGACTCAGCAATTCTTGTATGGAACAAAGGATATGAGATGGATAAACTTACGCCGATGCCATTCATTGGTAAATTCCGTGTGCTCTGGTTAAAAGGAGATAAGACGGGTGCTCAAGCAGAAGTTTTGAAAGCAATGGAACTTACCAAAGGAAAGAAAACAAACATCAAAAGAGCTGAAGTAATTCGTGGAATTGCAGAAATGTATATCGAGTCTGAAAATAAAGACCTTGATCAAGCCTTGACATTACTTCAGGAAGCAATTACTAAAGACCCGTCCAATGGAGATAACTACTTGCTTCAAGGGGATGCATTATACGCTAAAACCCCGCAAGACGCTAGTCCGGCTATTAAAAGCTATAACATCGTATTGGATATTAATAAGAATTCACCTCGTGGTAAACTTCGTGTTGCGAACATTTATCAAGCTGCCCAGAATTATGATGATGCTAACAAAATATACAAAGAAGCAATCGCAATTGATTCAACCTTTGCTCCTGCGTATCGCGAACGTGCAGAGATGTTCATGCGTTTTGATAAAATGAAACTTGCGATTCAAGATTGGAAAAAATACCTTGCACTAAACAGCAACGTTGAATCAAGATATCGATATGCGAATGCCATGTTTGCTGCAAAGCAATATTGTGAAGTAATTGGTGAGGTTAATACCATTAACCAAGCGGGTTTTCGAAATTTTTATACGGAGCGAATGTTGGCTGGGTCTTATTCAGAATGCCAAGATTACAAAGGAGCCGCACAATATGGACTAGATGCAAGCGATCGTTTTTTCACGTTGGTTCCAGCGGCAAACATTAACTTTATCGACTACAAAATCAGAGGTTCCTTGTTAATGAAACTTGGGCAGGATTCACTTGGTTTATTAGAATGGGAACGCGCAGCAGGGATGAATGAAAATGCAGCAAAAGAGTTAACTCTTGAAATTGCCAAGTCTTATTATAAAATGAAAAAATATGATAAGGCCATTGAAATGTATTTGAAGCGACAAGCCTTGGTAGAATTAACGCTGGCTGAAGTATATAACTTAGGCCAATGTTATTATGCTGGACCAAAGAACTTTATAGAAGCAGATACCTTGTTTGGTAAAGTTGCGGCGATGTCGCCTAATTATGCGCCTGCTTATTTATGGAGAGCGAGAAGTAATTACCAAATGGATTTACAAAATGAGCTTTGGTTGGCTAAACCACATTATGCGAAAGTGTTAGAGGTAGTGGTTGGCGATGACCGTAAAAAAGACACCAACAAGAAGATGGTCATTGAATCAGCTCGCTACATGGGGAACTATTACGCTTCCTCTGCTGAAAAAGACAAAACTAAAGTGTTGGACTATTTCCAAATCGTTTACGGTCTTGATCCAAACGATACCCAGGCAAAACAAATTTTAGGAATTAAATAACTTCAGGGGCTTAGGCCCCTTTTTTTATGAGCGATTTTCCGGTCATTTGAACGGGTTGAGGCAATTCCATGAGTGATAAAACGGTTGGTGCAACATCTGCTAAGAGGCCATCTGTTAACCCATCATTATCGCATCCAATCAAAACACAAGGCACCTTGTTTAAACTATGTGCAGTATTTGGTGTCCCATCCTGGTTTAAGGCGTAATCGGCATTGCCGTGATCCGCAATGACTATAAAAGCGTATCCAAGCGGAAGCAGGGTCTCAATGATTTCTTTTAGGTTTTTATCTACCGTTTCTACAGCCTTTACGATAGCATCATAAACTCCGGTATGACCAACCATGTCCGGATTCGCAAAATTTAGACAGAAGAAATCAGGAACGTGTTGTTTCACATGTGAAATCAGTGTTGATGTTACCTCTTCTGCGCTCATTTCCGGCTGTAAGTCATAGGTGGCAACTTTTGGAGAATTAATCATTAACCGTGTTTCATGTTCAAAGTTCTCTTCTCGGCCGCCATTAAAAAAATAGGTTACGTGAGGGTATTTTTCAGTTTCCGCAATACGAACTTGAGTTTTACCATTAGCAGCTAATACTTCGCCTAAGGTTTGCTCTAAATGGTCTTTTTGAAAAACGATGTGCATATTGGAAAATGAATCATCGTAATTAGTCATCGTTACATAGTATAACTCCAAAGGCTTCATATCGAAACCAGCAATTTCACGTTGAGAAAGCACTTCCGCTATTTCTCGCGGGCGATCGGTTCTGAAATTGAAACTAATTACTACGTCTCCAGGTCCGATTAAACCCTCTTGATCACAAAGTATGGGATTGATAAACTCATCAGTAATGCCGTCATCATATGATTTTCGGATGGCTTCAGTGGCAGATTCAATACGTGTGCCTTCCCCGGTTACATAGAGCTTATATGCTTTCTCTACCCGTTCCCAACGGCGATCACGATCCATTGCATAATATCTCCCGATGACGGACGCGATTTTTACGTTCCGGGTTAAACGCTGCTCAAGTGCCGAAACATCGATAATCGCGGATTGTGGATCGCAGTCACGGCCATCGGTGATGGCATGTATGAATACCTTTTTTGCATCCTTTTCTATGCACAGGTCAATCAAGGCTTCTAGGTGATTAATTGCACTGTGAACCCCTCCATGCGAAACTAAGCCTAGTAAATGTATCTTACAGTGTTTCTTTGACGCATAGTCAAATGCATCCAGTAAGGTTTGGTTATTGAAGAAGCTTCGGTCCTGTATAGCATTGTTAATGCGTGAGAGTTCTTGATAGACAATTCTTCCCGCCCCAATGTTTAGATGTCCAACCTCTGAATTTCCCATTTGTCCTGCGGGAAGGCCAACAGCTTCGCCACAGGCGATTAGGGTACTGTTCGGGTAATTCAATAAAACCTGATCCATGTAAGGGGTGTTCGAATGATAAATCGCATCTGCGCTCGATTGATCACCAATTCCCCAACCATCAAGGATGATTAATCCTACCTTTTTATTCATTTTGGCAGTGTTATAGTAAAGATGGATCCGTGCGGTTCGTTCTCGGAAAAACCGATTTTTCCTTGATGTAATTCAATAAATTGACTAGCGATATAAAGTCCGAGGCCCGTCCCAGGTTTTTCGCGTTTATTTTCATCACCGGAACGGTAAAACTTATCGAAAATAAAAGGCCGGTCAGCTTCGTTGATTCCACTGCCATTATCCGCCACAGAGATACTGAATTCGGATCCGCCCTCCTTAAATGAAATATGTACATTGGCGGCGTTATATTTCACGCTATTGTCGACTAATTGAATTACAACACGCTCAAGCATAAAGCGATCAGCTTCAAATGAGAATATACTAGGACAGCTCATCACAAATGGTGTGTTGTGATAAGTTTCGTGCAATTGCTTTTCAAGAGACTGACTGAATTCAAGGCTATCGATCACATCTCTAAATAATTCGATGCGTTGATTTTCAATGCTTGCGGCATGCAGCATATTTTGAATTAAAGATTCCGATTTTTTATTTTCATCCAGCGCTTTTTCTAGAAATGAACGTATTTGTTCCCCCTCTAATTGGTGTTTAATGATGGTTTGTAAGATAAGCTGCACCGAAGATATGGGTGTTTTTAATTCATGGGTTACAGATAGAAGGAAGTTCGATTGCCTTTGGTGCAATGATAACTCACGATTCATACTTAATTGATACCTCCAAATGCCGTAGATCAGTATGAGTAGAAAAACACTACCCTCGCCAATTACCATCGTTGCCTTCTTTGGGTTTTCAATAATGAGCATGTACCCCCACCATAAAAATTGAAGCACAATGTATGTTGATAAAATGGCTAAAAAGTATGTGGATCTATTTTTTTTGGTAACGCTTGTCATAGGTCTACAAAGGTACGGAATGTAAGCTTTTTAGCTTGGATCATCGGGATAATTTCATGCAGGAGCGTTTCGATACGGTCTTCTGTTTTTTGACTATCATGAAAAACCATGATGTCGCCGGCCTTAACTCCATTGGCAGCAACTATGATTTGTTGGTTGCTAATGCTTCGATTGTAATCTCTACTCAGCCACGACCACATAATGATTTTATATCCCCGCCGCTTTAATGCGCGAATGCAAAATGGATTTATTTTACCGTAAGGAGGGCGAAACAGTCTTGATTCAAAAATTTTGCCGGTCGCATCAACAGACCTTAAATATGATTTTCTACCCGTTTTCCATCCTTTTTCATGTGCAAAGGTGTGATTACCAATGCAATGCCCTTCTTTTTTTAACGCCTCAATGAGTTCAGGATAAGCTTGGGCGTTTTTACCCACACAAAAAAATGTGGCCTTAATGCCATATGTATTTAAAATACGCAAGACCTTTTGGGTAACGATTGGATGTGGGCCATCATCGAAGGTGAGATACACGTGAGGACTCTTCTTTACTTCCCAATTAAATTGAGGGAACAGCAATTTCATCCATGTATATCGCCAAATAACCCACCACATCTTATTGCATCATCGGGAGCGTCGTATTCGGGGTCTCGTTCGTTGACTCTGGGGCCTCTGTTTTAGGTAAGTAGCCGTAATGTTCACCAATGGCTCTTAAATTCCCCATCAATGATTCGTACCGTTGGCCATACACCCCAATGCCCATTCTAGCATCTTCTCCAGCGTCATTTCCGAGCGCAATCAATGTTGAAGTCATACTCGGCATAATTTTTTTGTAAACACGATCCAGGCTCTTTTTCAATCGCTTACCAAACGCACTGTTTTCCGCATCAACCTTAGGGTCTTCTAGGGTGGAATACATTTTAAAGATGGCATCGGTAACAGCAAATAGATCTGCGGTGTTTTGAACGTTTGTACTGATCTCCGCAGCGGTGAATTCGTAAAAATTAAGAATGCTTTCGTATTGGTCCATAAGTTTATTGCCCAAGGCGGCTCCTTTGACGTCGGCTTTACATAAATAATAAAGTTGGACATGCTCATTTAGGTTTCCACTACATTTTGCGCGAATTTCTTGACCACCGTACATGTACCCGCGATTGTTTTGATTATAGGTTAACATATTCATGGGGTCACATGCGTTTACTTCGGTAAAATCCATCACCGTCCCAACCGGCATTGCTTTTAGCGATTTATCTAGCAGATTAATGGCCTTTTTGGCATTGTTTTGAAGATAAAATTGCTCCGCTAAAATCAGGAAATTAGCCCTGTATTGCGTGGTATGTCTTCTGGCATAATAATCGGTTAGAACCGATGGGTTAGCCATATCACCATATTGAAATACATTGAATATAGTTCGGTACATTTCGTTTCGATCATAGAAATCTGTAATGGCCGTTTTTAACGGACTTAAGACATACGCAAGCCCTACTTGTTTTACCCATCCACCATTTAATAAGGCTAGAGAGAACGAGGACCCGCGATTACTCGAAAAATAAACACCTCGTTTCCAGTCATTGTTGGCTACAATATCCATCATCATAAGTTCATCACGAGTTAAATACCGGTCTTGATCTTCATTAAATGCAAATTCAATCTCCTTGGCACATTGGCTTACCTGTCCTTTCGATATAACTGCCGATGCTAAGGCATTGGTTGTATTAACCGGCAAATAAAATTTACTAGAAGGGAAAAAATAAATATGGTTTCCATCGCGATCAACGATGAAGTTTTCATCTTGGTGAACAAATTCCATGGCATCCTTTAGGTCAACACTCATCCAAGGCTTTTCAAATTCATCAAAGAGCGTTTGTAATTCTTTTGCCGCACCGTCTTCAATTTTTATTGAACCTTGCTGTACACTTTGGAAGATTTGGTTTATTCCCGTGAATTTCCCAATAATATTCGTGGATAGATTTACAGTATCGGTAGATGTGATTTGATTCCAGATTTTATCGAACGCAATCTGTAAATCAGGCTGTGTTACGGAAAAGGAAGATCGTAAAGCACCCATCTTTCCGTTAAAATAGTTAACGACTTGTGACGCAACGGCCTTGTTTTTCTTTAGCCTCAAGTCGATAACTTTTCTCAACAGGGCTTCATCGTTACTTAGACCAATAAGCTCTAGCAAAGGAAGGAAATACACTTGATCGGTATTTCCTGCGAACATTAAGATTTGATCTTCTCTGTATTCAATAGGTAGCGCATCTGAATCATAGGCTTTCATTTTCATCTGATTGGTATACCAGTCGGTTCCCATGAGTGAAAGGTTACAAACACGAACATCGGTTCGTTTCCCTTCAACTTCTTGTAAGTACCACAAGGGGAAGGTATCATTATCTCCGTTGGTGAATAAGATGCCATTCTTTTTACAAGAATTCAAATAGTTGTATGCTAAATCGCGTGCAGATGTTTTTCCACTGCGGTTATGATCATCCCAACCCTGTGTTCCCATTAGTATAGGCGCTAATAAGCCCAAAAGACTGATTACAATAACGGGAGCGCTGCCACTCAGTTTTATGTTACGCAGCAGGTACGAGAGCCCTATAAACAGCGATAAAATTAAGACGAGCACGATTCCCATTCGGCCGTAACCCGTAATAAAAAACAACACCAAGCCACCGCCTAAGAAATAAGAGAGCTTGATCAAAAGTTTTTTATCGAAGGTGCTTATAAAATCATACAGGGCATACACGCCAAACGCCAACCACATTGCAAAGAAATAGAAAGAACCTGAGTATGCGTAGTCCCGTTCCCTTGGCTCAAGCGGCTTTTGATTCAAATAGAGTACAATCGCTAACCCGGTAAACAAAAAGGCTAAGGTTAATACAAACGCATCCTTTGGCGCACGATAAAAGTGAAAAAATATACCCAATAGAATGAGGGCTAAGGGAATTAAAAAGAACCGATTATGTGCGGGGTTTTCTGAGGTGTAGTAGGGCTGTGCATCCGCCGGACCAACATTTGGGGCATCCACCCAATCTATGCCACTAATCCAATTGCCACGCAGGTTGTCTCCATGACCTTGGATGTCATTCTGCCGCCCAGAAAAATTCCACAATAAATAACGAACATACATCCAATTTACCTGATATCGAAAGAGGTAAGTGAGGTTTTCACCCATGGTTGGAAGACGCATTCCGTCTCTTCCTAATTCATCATTAGCCCCATCTGCTGGGTCATAACCGCTCCATTCTTTATACCCCTGGATGTGTTGCGGTGTTTCTGCATACATTCGAGGAAGGAAGGTGGATTGTGCATACGCTGGTTCTGCCCCAATACGGATTGAGCTATTGCTTTCGTAATACTTTTCTGTTAAGGTATATGCCCCTTTGTTTGTATTCATCCACGCTTCTGCATCCGCTTTCTTCACGAATGCTTTCACATCGCTTTCTCCTTCTTGAACTACAAACCTACGCAGGTAATATGCCGAAAGGTCTCCCCAGCCATCTTTGGAGGTTAGTTGGGCCTGACCATTTTCATTTAAGGTTTCATTTAAGCGAAAAGAATTCCAATATTGCCCAATAAGTATCGGATTGGAACCGTATTGTTCGCGTTTTAAGTAGGAATGAAGGGTAACCAAGTTTTCTGGGTCGTTTTCATCAAGCGGCGTATTCGCGTTGGAACGAATAACGATGACAGCAAATGACCCATAACCGATAAGTAACACCGTTAAACCCATGATTACATTGTAAAGAATGGTGCGTTGTTTTTTTCTTGCATATCGTATTGCGAAAATGCATCCTCCAATTAGTAAGACAAAGAAGAACAAGGTTCCACTGTAAAAAGGCAATCCGAATGAGTTTACAAACGCTACCTCAAAAGAACTGGCAAGTGCAATGGATCCGGGAATAATCCCTTCTTGTATAAAACCCAAGGCAAGCACGGAAATAAGCCCGGTAAGAACCAACCATAACGGAGTTATTTTCTTTGAAACGTTAAAGTACACCAGATAACCAATCGCAGGAACCACAAGGATTCCCAACAAGTGAACTCCAACAGCCAAGCCAAGCATGAAGAAAATGATTAAAATCCAACGGTTTGGTGCTGAATTCCCATCGACAGCAAGATTCATCTCCTCATCCCACTTCAGCGCCGCCCAAAAAATAACAGCAGTGAATAAGGAAGCCATCGCATACACCTCTCCTTCAACCGCTGAAAACCAAAAGGAGTCTGAAAAAGTATACGCTAAAGCCGCAATAGCAGAAGCAGAAATTACCATGATTCCGTCGGCAGTGTTTATGGAGCCCTTTTGGTTTAGCACCAGTTTTTTTAGTAAAACACTCATGGACCAAAACATAAATAAAATGGTCAGTGAGCTAGAAATAGCCGAAAGGGCATTAATCCAAAGCGCCACCGATTCAGGGGCTGCGAAAAAAGAAAATAATCGCCCTAACACCATGAATAATGGTGCGCCTGGAGGGTGACCAACCTCTAGTTTATAGGCAGCAGTAATGTATTCGCCGCAATCCCAAAGACTGGCGGTTGATTCCATGGTCATTAGATAAACACTGGTGGCAATCGCAAATACAGTCCAACCAATTAAGGCATTAAGCTTTTGAAAATTCATGAGAACAAGTATAATATGTAGATGCGAATTTAGGAATATATCGCGTTGAGTGAAAATTCCAAGGATAAATTTCAAAATGGATTTTTTGAAAATTAAATAAAGTTCCTAACTTTGCACACCCAATGACCCATGGTGTAACTGGCAACACGTCTGATTTTGGTTCAGAAGAGTCTAGGTTCGAGCCCTAGTGGGTCAACGATTAAACCCTGAGCAATCAGGGTTTTGTTTTTTATAAATCACTTTACTTAATTTAATTTCCGTTGTCACGCTTCTTATGAATCAAGACCAAGAAAAAAATAGCATTGAGCGTCTGGGAGAATTCGGACTTATCAAGCATCTTACCGCTGATTTCGCGCTTCATAATTCCACTTCTATCGTTGGGGTTGGTGATGACTGTGCAGTGATTTGTCGCGATGAGACCACATTTACGCTAATTTCTTCCGAATTATTTTTAGAAAATATTCATTTCGACTTAATGTATGTCCCCCTGAAGCAGTTAGGCTTTAAAGCTATTTCGGCGAGTGTTTCAGATGTATATGCCATGAATGGTATTGCGGAACAAGTTACCGTAAACATTGGGTTTTCAAGTCGTTTCCCTTTGGAGGCAATTGAGGAGCTATACGATGGAATCCGTGGTGCGTGTGATTTTTTCAAAGTGGATTTAATCGGTGGCGACACGAGCAGCTCATCGAAAGGACTGATGATTTCTGTCACGGCGATTGGAAAAGTTGAAAAACATAAGGTGGTATATCGCCGGGGTGCTTCAAGCAAAGACATCCTCATGGTTTCTGGCGATTTGGGCAGCGCCTATTTGGGGCTTCAAATTCTCGAACGAGAAAAGAGTGTGTTTTTGGCGAACCCGAATATTCAACCAGAACTAGCCCCATATGATCCTTTGATAAAAAAACAGTTGATGCCGGAGGCAAGGGTAGATGTGGTTCAATTGCTGAATGAATTGGGGGTGGTGCCAACCTCTATGATTGATATTTCAGATGGATTGGCTTCGGAATTAATTCATTTGTGCGAATCAAATAACTTAGGTTGTGTGATTCACGAAGAGAAAATCCCATACCAAGAAGACACCATGTTGGTGGCAACTGAGTTTAATATATCGCCCTTAACGTGTGCAATGAATGGGGGTGAAGACTATGAATTGCTCTTTTCTGTATCGCAAAAAGATTTTGATAAACTCAAAGGAAATCCGCATTTTACACCCATCGGCTACTACACGGATGAAGAAGGAACAGCAAAACTTATGGATCAATCCGGAATAATTCACGAGTTGAAAGCACAAGGCTGGAATCATTTTTAAC
>Ga0247843_1000853_pt1 | contig 68010 bp, 61 predicted proteins | sample LaCruzMarch2017__FD_192420 | JGI IMG/M metagenome (GOLD analysis project Ga0247843, IMG submission 192420) | Freshwater microbial communities from meromictic Lake La Cruz, Castile-La Mancha, Spain - LaCruzMarch2017_8m | ecosystem: Environmental > Aquatic > Freshwater > Lake | place: Spain...
GAAGACGGAACGTTGGGCGAAATCTTCGTGGATATGCACCGAGAGGGTGCCGCCTTCCGGTCGCTCATGAACTGCTTCGCCATCGCGATTTCGCTTGGCTTGCAGTACGGTGTGCCGCTCGAAGAGTTCGTCGAAGCGTTCGTCTTCACCCGGTTCGAGCCAAATGGCCCGGTCGCCGATCACCAGAACATCAAGATGTCCACGAGCATCGTGGACTACATGTTCCGCGAGTTGGCGCTGAGCTACCTCGGCCGAACGGACCTGGTGCAGGTGAAGCCCGAAGATCTACGAAACGACACGGTTGGACGACCTAGCCAGTACCCCGACTTCGATGATGAGGAAGTGGAAGACGAGAACTTCGCCGGCCACATTCCGGGTCGCGCCGGGACTGAGCACTCCTCGGCCGGGTTCCAAGCTCCGCTGCCTTTCGGTGAAAACGCCGGAGCCACCGGCAGCCCAACCGACACCCTGATCCGCTCCCAAGTCGGCGCGGCGGCGGTGTACGAGGATCGTTTCGTGAGCGGAAACGGCGCCAATGGCCGAGCCCTGATTGAAACCTCGGCTCGATCGGAAAGTTCGGAGAAGGTTCGGATTGCGCGGCTGAAAGGCTACGAATCTGACCCATGTACCAACTGCGGCTCGTTCACCATGGTACGCAACGGCGTCTGCCTCAAGTGCGACACATGCGGCGAAACTAGCGGCTGCTCATAGTCCCTCGCCCTGCCCCTCCGTTCGTCTTTTGACGGACGGAGGGGCTTTTTGTCGGCTAACATATCACGCATGTCGGACGACAACAAAGTGAAGGGACCAGCGTCTTACTTCCCTTCAATCGAAAAAACTTACGGCCAGCCGATCTCGCATTGGGAGACGGTGCTTGCTGGGCTTGCCGACAAAACCCACATGGAGCGCGTTACGGTTTTGAAAACCGAGCACGGATTAGGCCACGGTCACGCGAACGCTTTGGTGGCCTACTTCAAGTCGAAGGCTAGTTGAGCTCAGCCACCGTAGAGAAGGGCCTGGTTCACTCGGTACGTTTCGTCAAAGCCAACGCGGATCACGATGGTGTCCCCACTCTTTGTAGTCATGACGTCAACCGGAGCATCGCTTGCGACAGCTTTGCCTTTGACGAAAAGCACGCGCCGCTTTTGATCTTTGAATGTGAATTCGAGCGTGGCGGTCCCGCCGGTACCCCGGCGGATGACTCCGGCTTTGGCCTTCTTGATGTCCTTGTACAGGTAATGCTCAAACGGCACCTCGGCAGTGGCGTGGTATGGGGTGCCAGCCACTAAAGCATCTTTCCCGCCCGACAGCGCAGGCAGCGGCTTGCCGGAAATCTTTGCGTTGAACGAGTAGCTCGTCGACTCGCCTCTCCGACCCGCGGCACGATTGATAAAGACGCGAACGCGCACTGGCCCATCGATTGGCATCATGCAGGTGGCCTTGTTTCCGCTGATGTCGCTGGTGGCCATCGCGGTTTCTGTGTTTGGTGCGTAGATCAGGTACCCCGCGCTCAGATTCTTTGCAGAGAAATCGAGAGAAAGGGTTTGGCCCGCCTTCATATTGATGAGGTGATCCACCATTTGACGCCCCACCAACTTGCCCTGAACCGTCTTTGAGGTCTGCCCAGGACCGAAAGTCAGCGGCATCTGTTTTGGTGCCTGCGCGAGCGCGACAGGCGTGGCACACAGGAACGAAAGCAGAAATACGGGCGACCAAACAAGAACCTTTTTCATCTTCAAATTCTCTCGCAGAACGCCGCCCCCGCCGGCTCAAGTTGCGAATGGCAAACCGCCAACTGGGCAAGGGCGCACGTTCAATCTAAGTTGTTGGCTGATTCACGCCGCGCCGCACCAGGTTTTTGAGGCTTTCCGATTGCCAAAGTCATGGCGTCCTAGGGCTCCCGAGAATTTGTTTGAGAGATGGAAGCATTGACGATAGACTATTGCTATGCCGCTCGCTCCGATGCTCAGCTTATTGGTCTTCGTCGCTGTCTCCAGCACTCCCGAGCCGATGCAGGGCCAGAAGTTGCGAACGGCGCAAGACGATTATGCGGCGGCTGGCAAGTTGGTGGAGGGATCGATTGCCGGGACACTGGTGAGCTACGATTCCGGAGACCAGCTACGGCAGGCAATTGCGAATGGAAAGGGAAACGCCAAGCAAGAATCGGAACGCTACGAGACTAAGGGGCCGTCGCCGGATTACACAATCAAACTCGAGAAAGCTCTTCTCGCCCTTCCGACCGGGCCCGGAAGGCCGACGCGGCTGGACCTAGATCGTGTCATCGCGCAAGAGTTCGAACCCGCGTGGCGGTTGATTCTCCAAGGGAATCGAAATCCGAACATGCCTCCGCCGCAAAAGGAACTGAACCTTGGTCTTGACTTTCCAGTTAACGCAAGTTTCAAGCAACTCGTAAAGATTGCTATCCGTAAAGCTCGCTTCGAACTTGCCAGCGGAAGCGGCGCGGCTGCACTAAGGACCTTCCGTGAAACTTTTCAGTTCACTCAGCGAATCAAAAATGAATCTTACGTAGACCGCATGGTGATGGTGGCTATGGAAGCCATCATTTTTGCAGAGATCGAAAAGTCCCTCAGTGCCCTTCCATCGCAGGGACTATCCGAGCTAATTCAAGCAATCTATGCAAGCATTTCGGGACCATCGAGATTACAAAGCTCCTTGGTCGGCGAAAGGATCAATAGCTTCGCTTTTGTGGAGATGACCGAAAAGGAGCTTGAAAGTGCTCCAAAGGGCTCCGCAATCGGCGATACAGATCCTGATGATGAGGAAGAGGATGAAGAAGACAAAAAATGGAGCGCGCTCTTTCAGAGCCTTGGGAGTTCAACTCCCGCCGAACGCCGAATCTTCTTCCAAAATGCGCGCACTCGACTTGTTGAATCTTACGGAGCGTTCGGACGAATGCTATCTAAGCCAGAGTTCGGCTGGAACTTTAAACCCGACACAACGCCCACCGCAGATCATTTGGATTTTTATGTTTCCGTGCAAACATCGCTGTTTCCCGACATTGCGCGAGTTGAGGCAGACGCCCGCACCCGCTGCCGCATTGCGGCCATCACGCTGGCAGCGAGGGAGTTTGTTTGGCAACACGGTCGATACCCGACCGAGCTGTCGGAGTTCCTCACCAAAGCCGAAGCCATGGACCCGCTCAACAACAAGCCCTTTGAATACTCGATAGAACAGGGCAACATCGTCGTGAAAACCGCCGTCCACCCAATCCTCGGCCAGATCACCCTCCGCAAACTCCCGGCCGACCCAGGCGCGAAAAATCCGAGGCGACCGTAAACCGAGACGTTCCCGGAGGCCAATCCATGCTTAGGTCAATGCATCTAAACCTCTTCTTCAGGTGGTTAGCCATCATCTTCGTTGGAGAAGGGTTGGCGATGACCTATGCTGCATTCGGCGATTCAGATCTGAAATGCCTCGTATTACTCGGGCTCCAGCTTTTTGCTGGAATATTCCTGATCGCCGCCGTTCTACTCTACAACCCTGCCGCTAAGCCGTACCTTCATTGGCTAGCCCCCTTAGTGCTCATCGCTTGGATTGCGACTTCCTTCACGTCCGTGCGTTACAGCACGTACGATGCCTTACGTTTCCCCGTCCAAAAGCCGCGCCTTCTGAAAGCTGTCTGGGATGCGAAGAAGGCCAAGGGGAAATCAGGACAAGTCGGAAGCTGCAAATTCGAGACCACTGATGCCCTTCGCGTTTACTGTCAAGACGGTGGCATGATGGACCACCATAACGGTTACCTTTATGATCCAACCGGCCGCGTTCTCGACATCAATGGATCGCCAGATTTGATGAGCAACCCGATTTCGAAATGGTTTGGTGGCACTCTGTGCTCAGCAAGATCGCTCGGCGGCGATTGGTACATCGTTTACTTTGGCTGAGATGAAACCAAATCTACCGAGAAACTGGCTAAAGATCGTGCTGGTTGCAGAAGCGACGTTGCTCGTTCCCATTCTAGTTTTTCACCCGGGCACTCACCCGTTCGGAGCCCTCACGTGGATTTCAATAGCATCGATTTTTCTCTTTAAGGCCCCACCCACACGAGAGCTTAGCCGTCGCTGGATGAGGTTTCTGGCCCCGTTGTCTATTGCAATACTCTGGGTTTATTCTGTAGCGTTCCCAATCAGATGGAACGCTTACAACTTGATTCGATGTCTCAAGCGACAACCAGAAATGTTCGCTGCCTACACAAAAGCAAAGGCGATACCTGGCCTAAGTGGGAAAGTTGATAACTGCGAGTTTTCAAGAACGGATGCACTAAGGATGTACTGCGCCGAAACGTACAGCAGCTACGATAGCTACGGATTTGTCTTCGATCCGACCGACCGCATTCTGAAGATCAACGACCCGAAGGCTACCAAGGACCACGATCTCAAACGGTTGTTCGACCGTGAAATCATGTCTGTCACGCCGCTGGGAAATCACTGGTTTGTCGCGGTTAATCTTTCTTCAGAAGATTAGTACCGCTCAAATAACCCCCGTCACTCCTTGAATAATACAGAGGAGGAGCAGATTTGATGGTGATTGAGCCTCATCGGTGCTTTTGGGTGCCAATGTCCATCCAAATGCTGGACCCGAGAAGGTTTGCCTCACGTGGCCGAAGTGCTCGAGCGTGTAGGCGACGAAGCACGTGGTCCGTCAACGCCTACGTCATGAAGTTCGATTCCAACCCCGCGCGAGCCGATTTGCTTTACAATATTCCTATGCCGCTGGCTTCGATCTTCAGCTACATTCTGCTATTCGGCGGGTCAGGCGTTTCATATTCGATACCGACCCAGAAGTTTCGGACGGCGCAGGACGACTACGAGGCGGCGGGCGAACTCTTGCGGGGATCGATCGCCTTGACTCTGACAAATACTGACAACATCGAGTTGCTACTGTCTAAGCTCGAACTGAGCAAGCAAACAGCGAAGCGCATTGCCGACGCAGGGCGAAACCCAGAAGCAATGCTGAAATACATCAAAGAGTTAGAAAAGGCAATTAGCGCACTGCCGACGGGGGCCGGAAGTCCGACCCGGCTCGATTTCGATCGCGCAATTGCACTTGACTTCGAACCGGCATGGCGACTCGTTCTCCAAGGCAATCGAAATCCGAAAATGCCTACGCCATCATCGGAAGCTGACATATTCTTTCGCCTCGGTGGTACTGCGAGCGGCCTACAACTGACCAAAATTGCAGTTCGAAAAGCTCGTTTCGAACTCGCGAGTGGCAATGGCGTTGCGGCACTAAGGACCTTCCACGAAGCCTTTCGGTTTACGCAACGCCTAGAAATCAATTGCTGCCAAAACCGGCTCAGCATGGTGGCTTGCGAAGGAATTCTATTTGCAGAACTGGAATCGTCACTAGCCGCGCTTCCATCGCAAGGACTTTCTGAACTCATTCAAACCATCAATCACAGTATCTCAGGACCTTCCGGACTACAAATTGCCCTAGCAGGCGAACGAATCCTTCAACTAGCGTTAACAGGCAGAATGGAAAAAAACTTTGAAGGTGAACCCAAGAAGCTCGCGGCAGACGATCCGGGTTCGGACGATGACACTGAAGACGACGAAGAAAAGAAGTGGAACGCGCTTTTTGACAGTCTGGAGAAATCATCCCCCGCGGAACGCCGTGCATTTTTTCAGAATGCTCGATCTCGGTATGGACAGATCTACAACTCATTCGGCGGTATGTTGTCCCAGCCCGAACACGCTTGGAACTTAAGACCAGACGTTGCACCAGCAGCCTCGCACTTAGAGTTTTTTGTGTCCGATGCATTGCTTCTTCAACCTGAGTTCACCACCATGGAAGCCGAAGCCCGCACGCGATGCCGCATCGCGGCGATCACTTTGGCAGCGAGGGAGTTTGCTTGGCAGCACGGGCGGTATCCGACTGACCTTTCGGAGTTCCTCACCAAAGCCGAAGCCCACGACCCGCTCAACAACAAGCCATTTGAGTACGCCATCGAACAGGGCAACATCGTCGTCAAGACCGCCGTCCACCCAATCCTCGGCCAGATCACCCTCCGCAAACTTCCAGCCGACCCAGCCGCCGCGCGGCGTCCGAAGCGGCCTTGATCCAATGAAACCAACCCTCTTTCTCAAATGGCTTGCGATCATTCTGGTTGGCGAGGCATTGGTTTTGGCGCAAATTGCGTTTGGCGATCAGTTCCTGACGTTCTTCGTCCTGATGTTTATCCAACTATTCGCTGGCAAGTTTCTGTTCGGCGTCGTGCCTAACCTTGGCCCAGATTCAAAATCTTATCAATATTGGCTAGCTGGCGTTGTTCTGGTTGTCTGGATAACCTCGTCATTCGCTCCAGCGAGAGAAACCGTTTACTCAGCCGTACGGTTTAACTTTGTAAAGCCACAGCTCCTGCAGGCCGTTTCGGAAGCGCAGAGAGCAGCGGCCAAATCGGGAAGCGTTGGACGATGCGAATTTGAAAGAACGGATGCGCTCCGGCTTTACTGCGCAGAAGGCGGAATTGGCGATAACCACTTTGGTTACCTCTACGATCCAACGGGCAAGGTTCTGACTTTGAACGGAACGGTCGAACAATGGTTTGGTGGCCGACTGATTGGCGCGCGCTTCATTGGCGGCGATTGGTACATGGTTCCCTTCACTTAGGTCGTTAGGAATCCCAAACTGGTTTCTCTGAGACAAGTTCGCGAAGATTCCCGAGGTCTCTTGGCGGTGCATACGTGAGGTTGCAGAGCCAAGTGAAATCCTGAACGGATATGACAACTCGACTTTCATGCTGAAGCGCTTGCGTCAATTTCCGATCCGCGGTTATGGGAATCGAAAGTCCATCTTGAGGTTCCATGGCTTTACAAATTTTGCAAGATGTAGCGGCAGTTGTATTTCGAACTTTTGAACAATTTCCGAACAAACCCGAACCCAGAGGTAAAACCGACGCGTGAGCGAAATCGTTTTCAAGGGCGCATTCCCGATTGGCGACACTGACGTCGCGGCTCTTCCGGTTAAGGAAATTGGCCCGGCGGTGGCTTTCTACACTCAGGTCCTCGGGTTCACCCTCATCGAGAAAACCGCCCAAACCGCGAAGCTAAACCGCGATGATGCCGAAATCGGTCTAGCCGTCAACGGTGCCGACCCCGAGCAAGCGAGCGTGTACTTTGAGGTCGAAAACCTGGACGCGCTCCGGCAGAAGTTCGTCGATGCAGGATCGAACCCGACCGATTTTCGGATCGACCAACACGGCGGCGGCAAATATCGCGTCTTCTTTGATAAGGAGCCGTACGGAGTTTGTTTCTGTTTCGGCTCGAAGCTCGAATGATCACCGCCCTACTTGCGTTCGGACTCAACAGCGTCACGCTGAAATACGCGCCTGCCCCGGCAGATAACCCGTTGAAGGGGCTGGTGCCCTATCAACGTCCGGTTGGGGAGTTCCCGCACAGCATGGAGTTCAACTACATTGGGCTCAACAAGTTGGTGGTCGGCAAGGACAAGTACGACTGGACCAAGCTGGAAGCCCTCCTGAACGACGTCGCCAAACGCGGCAACCAGGCGATATTCCGCGTATTTGTTGAATATCCCGGGCAGCCAAGCGCTATTCCGAGCTACCTGATTGCAGGTGGGTTGAAGGTCCACCGGTACGCAAACACGAACACCGCTCCGCATCCGCCGCAAGATGTCGTCACTCCGAATTACGAGGATCGTGAGCTTCGCCGTTGCCTCCGAGATTTTATTGCCGCATTAGGCCGGCGATATGACGGTGATCCGCGAATCGGCTTCATCACCGCCGGGCTCCTCGGGACCTGGGGCGAGTGGCACACGTATCCGCGCGAAGACCTTTGGGCGAGCAAGGCGGTTCAAAACGAGGTTCTGGACTCATACGAGTCGGCGTTCAAAACCACCCGAATCCTTCTCCGCTACCCCGCTGGTCCCGCGGAGCCAACAAAGGCTCCCACGGTCGGAAGAAGGTTCGGTTATCACGACGATAGCTTCGCTTGGGGCACGCTGGATACGCCGAGCAGTCGCGATTGGTACTTCGTACCGGCCCTGAAAGCCGCCGGTCCGCTCGCCCTTTCCACTTGGAAAACGCAGCCGATCGGGGGAGAAATTCGGCCCGAAGCCTGGGGCAAAGTGTTCGACGCCGATCCCGGCGAACCCCAGATTCAGGACTTCCGGACCTGCGTGGAAGTCACCCACGCCTCCTGGCTGATGGATAGCGGGATGTTCAAGGAAACCCAGAGCAAGGAGCGCATCGAGCGGGCCAGGCGAGAAGTGCAGCGGATGGGCTACGAGTTCTATGCCAAATCCGCCACGTGGACCGTGGGCGGGACGAGCGTGAGTCTTGCCGTCACGGTCGCAAACCGGGGCGTCGCGCCGTTCTATTACAACTGGCCGGTTGAGTTCGCTATTCTGGACGCAGAGCGGAAAGTTCTTGCCTCTCGCAAGCACAACTTTCGTCTGGTGCAACTTTTGCCGAACACGCAAACCACTTGGCGGGCCGAATTCAACCTGCCAGCAAAGGGCGCTTCGGATGGCACGTTGGCGATGCGGATTCGGAATCCACTACCGAACGGCAAGCCGCTGCGCTTTGCTAACACCACCCAAAGCCAAGGCACTGACGCCTGGTTGATCATTGGCAAACTTTAATCGAAAGTCATAAACATAGATTCTTAACATTGCGGAGGCATAGAATAGAGAACCATGAAACGGTTTGCCCCCCTTGCGCTCCTTCTGCTCGTCGGATGCTCCGCGATGATGCCGGGCGGACCTGCCGGCCCCAACAAGTACTTGCCCGACGCGGCTGAGGGCAAGGCATTCAAGGCTGGTCAAAACGCCCTCGCCTTTCTTGAAGGAAACTGGGTTGAGGAAGATGTTTCTAAGCCAACCGCGCGGGTCTACACCTTTGAGCCGAACGGCAAGTTTGTGTTCGTGATTGATGGCAAAAAGCTCGCGGGTCAGGCAACCGTTGGCGCCGAGACAATTGCGCTGGACTACCGAACGATTGATGATGAACCGCTGAGCGTATTCATGGAGAAGGCAAAGAAAGCCGAAGAATCCGGTCGACAAGGTGCGATTGTAGACGCGATGCTGGTCGAGTTCCTTACGAAAGACCTTGATCGCCGACGCGAACTGTCGTTTAATGAAGACCTAAAGTCAGTCTTCTTCGGCCGCCCGGCTCCGCCGAGCACGGGGAACGAGGACATGATGGAAGCGCTGAACTCGATGAAGTCGGCAGGTCCAACTTTGGTGCGAGCTAAAGCCGTCGAATAAGTAGCACCGTCGGAGATTGCAGAATGAAAAGAAAATCTCGGTTCCTGAGAAGACTCACGCTCACGGAATGCATCGCAATAGTGATGCTGGGAGTTCTCTTCTTCGTACTCGCAACTCCGGTTGTTGGACGAGGGCCTCGAAAAAGGACCCTGTGCCTGTCAAACATGAAGCAGGTCGGGATGGCTGTTTCGCTTTATCTGGCAGAAAACAACGATCAATATCCTACGAACGATCCGACCAAGAAGGAAATTACGGGCAGACCTCCGTATCCTAAGAACGAGCCAGCTACCAGCGGCTGGATAGCTGCCACCCAGCCATACGTCAAGAACGCTAGCATCTTGAGGTGTAGCGAAGACCAAAGTAAGGCGCCTCGCGACGTTGCGCTCTCGGATCTTGCGCACAAGTATCCGGTTTCTTACACCATTAACGGTTGGTCAGAATATGAACTGAAGCTGAGCAACATTCCACGTCCACACAACTGGATACTTTTAGGTGAGCGAAACAATTCAGTCCTTCCTGCAACGGGAGCGTACTCATTCTATTTCTGGACGTGGCAAGGGTTACCGATCATTTGGCCGCCAACCGCGAGTCCCGACCCAACCCAGCTAGCCGCTCAGGATCTCCACCTAGACCAGCACGATGGAGGCTCATTCTGGCTCTATGGCGATGGCCACGTGCAACTGAGAAAACTGCCTCAGTTATGGGGGCCTGGCAAAGAAAACGCCTTCTGGCCCACGCGGGACTGATCAACCCAAAGTGAGTTAGCAGAGCTGGGTCAATCCTCCTGAGGAAGGGTTGACCCAGCTGTTTTTCTGCTTGCGAACTCGGTAAAGCTAGCTTAAGCTTCACACTGTAACGATGAAACGAGCCTTTACGCTGATCGAGTTGCTGGTGGTGCTTGTCGTCATTGCGATCCTTGCCGCTATCCTGTTCCCAGTTTTGGCGGGATCTAAAGGTTCGGCGAAGAAGGCGATGTGCCTTAGCAACCTCAAGCAACTGGGCACGGCGTTTGCCATGTACCTGTCGGACAACGACGGTCAGTACCCAACGTGCGACAACGATAAAGCGAAGATCACCGGCGAACCGCCCGAACCGGAGACCCCAGAAGAGGACGGCCCGCCCGAACGAGACTGGACCATCACCACGCAACCGTACATCAAGAATTTCCAAATCTTCCGCTGCCCTTCGGATACCAGTCGGGCTCCGCGCGATCCAATGAATCCGGATCTGACCCTCGAATATCGCTCGTCCTACACCGTCAACGGCTGGTCAGAATATGAACTCAAGGAATCGGCTATCACAAGACCCGCCGAATGGGTTCTCCTTGCCGAACGCAACAACGTCGCTCGTCCGGCCAAGACTTGGTGGATGTTCTATTGGTGGACCTGGCAGGGCACCGAGCCGAGAGTATGGCCACCGACCGCTTCGCCTGATCCGCTTCCGAGCGCATCCCAAGACCTAGCCTTGAAGCGCCACGATGAGCGCGCAAACTGGCTCTTCGGCGACACCCACGCCCGCGCGCTTCCGTTCGAGCAGTTGTGGAAACCCGGAAACAAGAACGCTTTCTGGCCAAATCCAGAATAGGCAGACAAAACAATGGGCTGCTTCCAGTCGGAAGCAGCCCATCTGATTTTACGTCCTTTAGTACGTAAGGTCGACTTTCTCTTCGTTGCCGGTCACGCTGGACTTGTAGATAGCATCGAAGATGGCGTTCAGGATCAGGCCGTTTTCGCCTGGTACCGGAGAAGGATCACCAGCGACGATGGCTCGAACGAACGCCTGAACTTCGGCGGTGTGCGCCGACTCGACGTTCGGAATGTTGCTTGGCGAGATGTCGAGCAGCTGCTTGTTGACGTCGGAGTAAATCTTCAGTCCGTTGTCAGCACCTGGCTTAAGCTGCAGGCCCGCCTTGGTTCCGTAAAGCTGGGTCTCCCAGACGTCGGGAGCGTTCTGCATGAACGAACTCTCGAGCGAGATCACCGCGCCGTTGTCGAACTTGATCATGCCAACGGCAAAATCTTCGACGGTGAACTTGTCTCGGTCGTAATCGCCCCAAGCGTTCCATCGCGTTGGGTCCTTGCCGAGGGTGTCCCAGGTCTTTCCGAAAGCAGCGACTGGCTTTGGATAGCCCATCAGGAAGAGGGTGAGGTCGAGGATGTGAACGCCGATGTCGATCAGCGGTCCGCCGCCCTGAAGTTCCTTGTTGATGAAGACTCCCCAGCCTGGAACGCCCGCGCGTCGAAGTGCCTGAGCGCGAGCGAAGTACACGTCACCCACGTTGCCGGCGGCGATGTAGTCCTTGAGCCAGGTGCTGTGGCCCATGAATCGGCTTTGCAAGCCAACCTGGAGAATCTTGCCGCTCTCGCGCGCCGCAGCGCACATCTCTCGGCACTCGTCGGCGTTCATGCCGAGTGGCTTTTCGCAAAGGACATGAACGCCGTTAAGCAAGGCGTAAACGGTTGGGTCCTTGTGGAACTTGTTTGGAGTCGCGACAGAAACTGCATCGAGATTCTCCTTTGCGATCATCTCCTTGTAGTCGGTGTAAGTGGTCGGAACGTTGAATTTCTCCGCCGCCGCTTTCGCCGTTGCTTCGTTCACGTCACAAGTAGCAACAATCTCACACTCATCGGGAATGCTGGCATACCCTTTCATGTGGCAGCCCTGGGCGATTCCGCCGCTGCCGATAATTCCGATTCGTAGTTTCTCCGCCATCAAAAACCTATCAGGTCCCAAACTCGGGCCCGGAGTATGTTACTCAGTCTGGAGTTTGATTTCGGCGGGCAATCTCCGCCTCATCTTCGTCAGGTTCAATTTGCAAATCTTGCACGGATTCCATGACTTCGGCATCCTCTTCGAGCGGTCCTTCTCCGGGTGGGGAGTCCTTCTTTCTTAGGACCGCGATTCCGCCACCAATGATCGCAATAGCGGCGAGGCCGCTCCAAAACATCGCTTCGGTGAAGTGCGGCGGATGGAACGGCAGCAGCTTCGGGAACTGAGAGTCGACCTTTTCGATCGAGTGCATTGCGAGCTTGACGCCAACCCAACCCACAAGCAGATAGGCAACGTTGTCGAGGTCTGGGAAGCGCTCCAGCAGCCGAATGAACAGCCCAGCCGCAAACCGGAGAAGTACGATGCCGATGACCGCGCCTAAGTAGACGACCCAAATTTTGTCGTTCTGAATGCCGACGCCTGGCTTCATGATGAAGCCAATTCCGGCCAAAACGGAGTCAAGCGCAAACGCGATGTCGGTGAGCTCTACCGCAATGACAGTTGCCCAGAATCCTTGATTCTTCGCCTTTGGACTGCCGTGCTCGTCGTTCCGATGCAGGAAGTGCTTGAGCGGCAGATACAGCAAGTAGAGCGCGCCAAGGGCTTGTAGCCACCATTGGTTCAGAACAACCGAGGCGAACACGATGGCGATGAGCCGGAAGATGAACGCGCCGCCCAGACCGTAGAGCAACGCCTTCTGTTGGTCCGCTTTCGGCAAGTGCCGGACCATGATCGCCATGACCAGTGCGTTATCCGCCGACAGCAGTCCCTCAAGCAAGATGAGAGCAAAAACGCTGGCGAGATCGGAAGTTGAAAAAGTCTGCGGAACCATCATTAGGCCGGTGGGAAGTCCAGATTCTGCCACAATCCAGGCGACCGAGGGAAAAACTTATGCCGACCTACGTTTACGAATGTAAGGAATGCAACGAAACTTTTGAAGTTCAGCAACGAATCACCGAAGACCCCCTGACCACTTGTCGGTGCGGTGCCTCCGGCAAAATTAAGCGCGTCATCCAGCCGATTGCCGTCATGTTCAAGGGCGAAGGCTTCCACATCAACGACTACGCGCCAAAGACCGGGGGCAGCACCGTGACCACCCCAACCGAATCGAAGCCAAGTGAACCGGCGCCGGCCGAAACGAGCACCGCGGCAGCCCCTGCCGCAACACCCGCTCCGGCCGCGCCGGCAGCTTCGGAATAGCGCGTTATTTTCGCTGAGCGGCGAGGAAGGCGGAAACGTCTTCCCGCTTCTCTGGCACGGAGAACTTGCCTTCCTTGATCTGCTTGGTCACTTCTTCGAGCTTCTTTAGGTTCTCGGCGCCAATAATGTCCTTCGTATTAGCGAAGTCCGTGAGTCCAACGCCGTTTGCAGCAACGTCGTACCGAACGGAGCCAGGGGTGAACTTTCCTTCGACGGCATCCTTGATGGTGGAGTAAACGGCTTCATCAACGCGCTTGACCATCGAGGTTAGGACAATTCCCTTCTCGACGTCATCTTGGTTGCTGTCGACGCCAATCGCGAATTTCGTGATGGGTCCGCTACCGTTGGCATCCTTTGCGGCGGAGAACACGCCAAGGCCAGCTCGGCCAGCAGCATGGAAGACGACATCTGCGCCTTGGCCAAACAGCACGGAAGCGGCGGCCTTGCCCTTACTCGTGTCATCCCAGGAATCGGTGTACTTGGCCGGCAGGAACTGTACTTTCGGGTTTGCAAGCTGAGCGCCCGCCGAGAATCCAGCTTCGAACTTGTGAATCAAAGGGATGTTCTTTCCGCCGACAAATCCAACCTTTCCGGTCTTACTGATGAGTCCCGCCGCGTATCCGGCTAGGAACGATCCTTGCTCCTCGGCAAAGGTGAGCGACCGAACATTGGGCTGGTCAACGACGGCATCAACGATTGCAAACTTCGTTTCGGCAAAGTTCGTGGCGACGGTCGTTAAGGCGTTCGACTGGCCAAAGCCGACCGCGAATACGACGTTTGCGCCTTGCTCTGCCATCGCCGTGATGTTCTCTTCATAATCGCTTTCCTTCCGACTATCGACGGTTCGTACTATGATGCCAAACTCCTTTTCGGCACGCTGAATGCCGGCGTACGCACTATCGTTGAATGACTTGTCTCCGCGGCCACCGGAATCGAAGACCATGCCGACGGTGATCGACTCTTTGGTTTTCCCTTCCCCTTCTTTGGCCTCCGTCTTCGCGGAATCCGTCGGAGCACATCCAATCATCACGAGCGCGGTGAGCGCGAGGCCAAGTAGTTTTCGCATCGTAAATTTCCGGTTCTGAACCTAGGTTCGGCGCACGAAAATGGATTCGGGAGGCCGTCGCCGGGTAGAATGCTCAATTATGGCGCAGGTTTTATCTGTTGCCAAAAACCCGGAGACCTCTGGTTGATTAGCTGTCAGCTCACAAAACTCGAAACCGCCCTAGATCAAATCAAAAAGCAATATCCCAAGCTGATGCCTGCGGATGCTGCTCTTTTGACCGCTGCCCTGAGCCTCACTGGCCGGCACGCCCTAGCACTTTACGAAGAAAAATCTTACGTGTGGCCAAAGGATCTCGAAAAGATCACCGCCGACATGAGCCCGCACTTGCGCGTGGTGCAAGAAGCGATTGATGCCAACGCGCCTAAGAAGGTCTCGAAGACGGCACCGGAAGAAGAGCCGATCTTCGTGAACGTGGGTCTCAAGCCGAACTACACCGCCGGCGAAAAGATCCTCGCAGACCGCGAAGATCTTAAAACCTTGCTCAGCGACATTCTTGACGAAGGCGTCGAATTCTCCTTCTCACAGAACGACATTGGTTGGCAGTGGGCTTTGGATCGCGTCAACTGGAGCACGGTTGCCGGTTCCGACCTAAGCCGCCGCATCCGCGTTCGCGTCAGCTTTACCGAAGGTGCCGTCGGCGTTGAAGTTGGCTCTGCACCTAAGAAGCGCGCTTCGAAGAAGGTCGCCGTGCCAGACAGCATGCCAGACCTTGAGCCAGACGTCATTCTTGACGCCGACGTCGAACTCGTCTAATCTGCCGTGAGTCGACTCCGCGAGTGGTTTGAAGGCCAAACTGCTCGCGGACAAATCCTTTTCTCCGGCGCTCGCCGTCGGATGACGAGCGTCACCGTTCGCGGTGACCAAATGGCCGAAGAGCTGAACGGACTCTGTTTGCGGTCCAAGTACCTTTCCAGCGCGACCGTGGCGTCTGCTCCCGCACTGATCTGGATCGTCGAGCCAGACCTTGACCGAGCACGCAAGTCACCCAAGCACTGCCCTCAAATCCTTGACGTCATCAATCCGGGCGATTGGAAAACTGAGGGCAATCAGAAAGGCTTTCAGTTTTTCGAAAACTTCATTCTCAACACAGATGAATCGGTCGAGTTTCTTGGCCCTGCCGGGCCAGATGGGCGACGGTGCTGGACCATTCCCCACCATCACTGCAATACATCGAACTGGACTTTGCCTATGGCCCGGGTGGAGAAACCCCGAGTTGTGGGTTACCTGGGCCAAGCCGCTCACCTGCACGACGCAGAAAGGATCGAAGACGCGGTCAAAAAGCTCGGCCTCGAATTCCGTTGCTTCACCGACACCGATCTCCAAAGCTATCAATCCATCGACATCGGCATCGCGTGGACCCAAAGGGATGCTCAGCGCGACGCGACCCGCAGCAACATAAAGTTTGCCAATTTCGCCGCACACGGTATTCCCAGCGTCGTTTGCGATTACGTGAGTTACCGAGCCGTGAATGAGCGCCTGAACCAACCCGCGGGCATCGTTGCAGCATCAATCACCGACTTCATCGAAGGGATTGCCAGGCTAGCCCAAGACACTGAACTCCGAATCAAAATGCACGAAACGGCCCCTCAGGCGCAAAAGATCTATTCCCGCGCGGAGATCGGGAAGGAGTATCTCGACGTGCTCGCTCAGATCCGACCCTGAGATTTCAATATCCGCCGCTCGATACTCCGGCGGAGCTTGTGCCCGGGGGACATCCAGCCGAACGGGTGCGCTTTTTCGTAGGCTTCTAGCTTTTCTAGCTCTTTCAGCTGCTTCCAGTACACAAGGAACTGGGAGTAGAGGTGGGCGTGAAAAACGTATGGCCGGACAAAGCGGAGCTCTCTTCGGCGGCAAACGAAAGAGCATTCGGCGCGGCGAATGTTCATGCGAAGATCACCGATGAGGCCAACCCCGGTGTTCATGTAGTCGCGCCGATCCGGAACGCACAGCCCTAGCCCCGTTTTCGCTATCGCTAAGCTGAGGCAGGTTTCATCCGGCACATGCCCCCGGAAGGGGTTAAAGCCGGTCTGGTCGTAGGCCTGTCGATAGTGCTCCACTTGGTCCAGCACCTGGCGCGATTCGGCGCTGTTTTCGTAATACACGAGCCCACCGTTGAATTGGTGGAGCTGACTAAATCCCGTCTGGTTCAGGACATTTGAGATATCGCCGTGCCACTCATCACCATGCGAGATCGTCCAGCCTTGCACGCCGATGGGCTGACCCGCGAACGCCTTCCAGATGGGATCAAGTCGCCGAAACACCAATGAATCGGCGTCAATGAACAGGGCCGCATCGGCATCAAAATAGTCAAACGCTCGGAATTTGGCGTGATACGGGTTTTCCGGCCGTGGAACGTAAACCACTTCGTCAAAGGCAGGCTGCCAGTCATCCCGCCGGATGTCGGTGACAACAATTCTGCGGGTCGAATCCCCAATCAATCGGAGCGATCGGCCAAGGCCGAGGGCGAACTTTGCGTACTTCGGCGCGCCAAAGGCGAGGGTGAAGACCGCCCGATTCACGGACGAATCCACCACTTGATGAGACGCTTGTGGATGGACCGTTTCAGCTTATGCCCGGGGCTCATGTATCCAAATCCGTGCTTCTTAGCATATTCAGAGAGCCACTTCAGCCGGTCAAGCTGCTTCCAATAGATCAGGAAGTTGATGTAGCGGCTGGCGTGAAAAATGATGGGTTCGACGTACCGCACGCCATACCGGCGGCAAAGGAAGCCGCATCGATTTCGCATGACATCCAGCTCCAACTTTCCGATCAGGCCGGTCGCGCTGTTCTGAAAGTCAGTGTTGTCAGGCCACAGGGTGCCGAACCCGGTCTCGGCCAAGGCAAGGCCAATGCACGGTTCATCGGGAACAAGCGGATCGTCTCGTTGGAAACCAAGCTCCTTCGCCTGCCGGCCCAGCTCATCAATTTTGGCAAATAACGACCGGACCTCTTCTGACCGCTCGTAGAAAATCATGCCGCCATTGAACTGGCCGATCGCTTCTACTCCTCGCGTTCGGCAGGTTTCGGCCACGTCTCCGTACCAGTCGCCGGAAGAAATCCATTCGCCTTGTACGCAAAAGCCTTTGCCACTCCCGGCTTCAAAAATAGGGTCTAGTCGTTTAAACACCAGCGAGTCTGAATCGATGAAAAGAATCTGGTCAGCATCGGTTCGATCCAGCGCAGTGAGCTTCTCGAAGAAGATCCACTTGATGTCTCCCGTGTACGGAATCACCTCGTCGAAGCAGTCCGCCCAAGGCATGTCCGTGAGGTCGGTCAATACGACTCTGTGGGTCGTGTCGCCAATCAGCTTGAGGGATCGCCCGAGGCCCAGCGCGCACTCGGCAAACTTCGGTTTGCCAACGGCGATGGTAAAGACAATCCGCTTCATGGGTTAGGTGAAGATCGTAGCACGAACCGCAAAGCATGACCGATCACCCGGAAGCTTCCATAGATCGCCAGGGTTTGGCATACTAGCGAGCCGTTGAATCTTTCTTTCCCGAAAACTCGCTTCCGCCGCCGCAAGGACGTCCAAGCGGAACTTCGCGCCACCGTTTCGCAACTTCGAAATCGTGCCGGTACCAAGTTGCACCTGGGCTGTGGTGAAGACTACATCGAAGGACTGGTTAACATCGACCTCTACGCGCCTCGGGCCGACGTTCGAACGGCAGTTACAGACCTCAGTCAATTTGAGAGTGGGACGGTTGAATACATTGAAGCCAACCACGTGATCGAACATTTAACGTTCGAAGAGACGGAATCGGCCCTTGCGGAATGGGCGCGGGTGCTTGCTCCGGGTGGTTGGATTGTGGTGAGTTGCCCCGACCTTGACCGGATTGTTCGACGTTGGAAGCAGCGCCCCGCGGAACGGAAGGAGTGGCTTCGCATGATTTACGGGTCGCAGGAGCATCCCGGGATGTTTCACAAATCCGGATACAACGCCGAGTTACTGCGGGTGCTCTTTGCCCGCCACGGGTTGAATCCAGAGTTCACATACACCCCTTTTCCTGCCCGACCAACACCAAGCCTTTGCATTTTTGCGAGAAAGCAATAGAGTGCGCGGCGTGGCGGGTAACTTTCCGCTCGTTATGCCAAAGATTGCCGTAGCCGGACTCACCCATGGCCATGTCTGGGGAATCATTGACCGATTCGCCGAAGTCGAGGGGGCCGAATTGGTCGCCGTGGCCGATCGAACTCCCCTTCTCGAAAACGCCCGAGCGCGGTTCACCACTGCCTACACCGAGTGGACCGAGATGCTTGAGAACGAAGAGATCGACGTGATGGTCGCAACAAGCGACAACGTGGAATCGACCGAGATTGCGATCGCGGCACTGAGCAAGGGCATTCCCGTTTTCGTGGAGAAAGCGATGGCGGCCTCCGCAGATGATGCCGACCGCATGCGAGAGGCTGCGACCGGCGCGAAAACGCTGCTCATGATCAACTGGCCATTCGCTTGGGATAACTGGTTGCCAGATATCAAAAAGAGAATTGATGCTGGTGAGTTGGGCCACGTGTTCCACCTTCGATACCGAAACGGACACTTCGGACCGAAGGAGATCGGCTGCGACGAGTATTTTGTCGGCTGGCTGCACGACGCAACCAAGAACGGTGGTGGCGCAATAGCCGATTTCGGAAGCTATGGCGCGGCGCTGGCTCGCTACTACTTTGGAATGCCAGACACGGTCTACTGCGTACGCCACAACGCGACGAAGGACTATGACATCAGCGATGACCACGCGATCATCACCCTCCGCTATCCAAAGCTGACGGTGGTCCTTGAAGGCACCTGGGCTACCAATGGAATGGACAGCGGTCCAAACCCGGTTATCCACGGAAAGGAAGGCACGTTTGCCATTTCCGACGGAAAGATCGAGCACACCAAGGGCTGGGGGAACCGAGAAATTCTGGAACCATCGGAGATGCCAATTCGGCACCCGGCGAAGTACTTCCTGAACTGCATCGCCACCGGCACCGAGCCCGAGGGCGTTCTGAACATGGACATTTCCGCCGATGCTTGCCGAATCCTAGATGCTGCGAAGCGATCTAGCGATTCCGGCTGCGCGGAGAAGCCCTGATGCCTTGGGGGCCGCTGCCAACCGATTACCCCGAACGCGTTTATGCTGGCGTTTTGGGAAAAATCATTGGCGTCTATGCCGGACGCCCATTTGAGCAGTGGCCCCAGAAGGCGATTGAGGCCAAATTTGGCGAAATTGATCGCTACGTAGCCGACGAGGCGGGCGTGCCGCTCATCGTCGCAGACGACGATATTTCGGGCACATTCACGTTCCTTCGCGCGATCTTAGACTACAAGCTGACCGAACCGGACCCGGAGGCAGTGGCTAAGGTTTGGCTTGACTACATCATCGAAAACCAGACCATCCTTTGGTGGGGTGGGCTTGGAGTTTCGGCGGAGCACACCGCGTTCTTGCGGCTGAAAAATGGCATCACGGCTCCGGCCTCCGGAAGCAGCGAACACAACGGCAAGATCATGGCCGAGCAGATCGGCGCGCAGATCTTCATCGATGGGTGGGGTTTGATCTGCCCCAATGAACCTGCCGCTGCCGCGGCTTGGGCCGATGCCGCCGGGCGAGTGAGCCACGATGGCGAAGCCATTGAAGGAGCAAAAGCTGTCGCGGCGATGGTCGCGGCCGCGTTTTCGAGTCCGTCGATCGATGATCTCATCGAAGTCGCTCTTAGTGTGGTAGTTCCAAATTGCCTGATCCATCGGGTCATCCGCGACGTTCGCGATTGGTTTAACTCTGGGCTGACTTGGCGCGAAGGGCTAGCGAAGATTCAAACGCAGTACGGCTACGACGTCTTCCCGGGCGGTTGCCACATTGTTCCGAACCACGCCCTTGTGATTCACGCACTTCTGCACAGTCGCGGAAGCTTTTCGGAAGGCATGCGGGTCGTCAACACTTGCGGCTACGACACGGACTGCAATTCCGCAAACGTCGGCTGCATTCTTGGCGTGCGTAACGGCCTTGCCGGTTTTGTGGATGGGTACGACTGGCGAACACCGGTGAATGATCGGCTATTCCTGCCCACCGCCGATGGCGGTCGGTGTATTTCCGATGCCGTCATCGAAGCTCGAAAGGTCATCGAAGCCGCGCAAATGATCCGCTGGATTGAGACCAATTCAGTCCTTCCCCGCTTTGGTTTTGAGTTCCCGGGGTCGACCCAGGGCTTCAGCGGATTTGGCGATGCACAAGTGAGCCACGCGGATGGACTTCGGATCGCCGCAGAGAATGGTGGCGCCATCACACCGACCTTCCTTGAACCTTCGAACCTAGGCTCAGGGGGCTATTCGTTGGTCGCCTGTCCAACCCTGTATCCGGGGCAGGCCATTATCGCCAACGCGGTCGCAACGGGTCCAAGCGAAGTCGGTTTTGCCCTTCAGTATGTGGGCGAGGATGATACGATCCAGACTTGGGAAGGTCCTAGCACGATGTTGCAACAGGGCGAAGCGCTATCACTCACGATGACCTGTCCAGAATTCGGCGGAGCTCCAATTCTTGGCATCGGATTGAAGGTGACCGGCGATGTGACGCTCAAGAGTCTTGACTGGTCGGGCGTCCCCACAACCTCGTTGCGGTCGACCGAATCCGGAAACTATTGGCAACACGCTTGGGTGAACGCCATGGATAACTGGCATCGCTGGAATCGATCGGTGCCGTTCCATCTCGTCAAGAACTCCGGCACCGGATTGCTTTTCCAAGGCACGCAAGAATGGAAGGACTACACGGTATCGGCCCAAGGGACATCCAACTTGGCGGACGAATTCGGCCTCGCCATCTGCGTCCGCGGGCTTCAGAGATACGTCGCCGTGATAGTGAATCGGTCAGGGGCGGTTGAGTTCATCGAGGCGAACCACGGACGAAGAGTTCTAGCAACCGGCAACATTGCCTATGAACTCGGCGATCCGGTCAGCTTCCAGTTGAGGCAGAGCGGCTTGACGGTAGCGGCAAGAGTGAACGGCTTCGAGCTGGAGGCAACTCTTGAGAACGAAGTCTCAGGTGCGGCAGGATTTGTGATAACGAATGGCACCGCCGTCTTTGGTCCGCTCGAGATTGCGCCGGTCAGGTGAACAGCAATCGAACCGCGGCAATGGCCGCCAGCGCTTGAATGAGCACGGTGAACAGTTTCTCGGGAATCTTGGCCGCGAGCGGTTTCCCGAGCAGTGCTCCCGTAATCAGGGCGGGGGCGACCCAGAGGTTCATCCACAGAGTATCTGCTGTGATCAGCGGTCGTCCGGGATACAGCGTGTTCACTAAGAGCAATGGTGGGAGCTTAGCGATGTTGAAAATGAAGAAGGTCCAAGCGCTGGTTCCTAGCAGAACTTTCTTGCTGAATCCTGCCGAAGCCATGTAAATGCCCATTACCGGGCCAGCCGCGTTGCTCGTCATCGTCGTGAATCCCGCCATTGTTCCCGTGAAAGCGGTGCCCAATTTCGAGGTCGGAACGAGCCGATCTCCCAGCTTTCCTTTGAGCAAGCTCAGGGCAAGCATCACCAAAACGATGCCGCCAATAATCGGCGATAGAAGGTCCTTTGTGGGTTTGAGTTCCGCTAGGGCGATCAGAGCACAGGTGCCGGCAACGATGCCAAAAACAACCCACGGACTGAGCTTCTTGATTGCATTCCAGTCCGCGTCGGCGCGATAGAACGCCACCGCAAAGCAATCTGCGAGCACCAACAGCGGCAATGTTGCTCCCACGGAGAGTCGACCGCCGAAGGCAAAAGCCATCATCGGCACGGCGAGAATGCCAAGACCCGGCAGGCCGGTTTTTGAGAACCCAATCAGAAATGCCGAAACCGCCGCGACGATCCACTGGATTTCGGACAATTGCACCCGCGGATTGTACTTAGCGCCGGGTGCGGATACGTTCCGCACCCGGCGATCGCCGGCTTACTTGAAGCCGGGCAGGAACTCGGCTTCTGCTTCAAACAGCTCATCGACCAGCGCGAAGATCTCGGCCGGAGAGCAGACCGCGGCGGTGAGCGGGTCTTGCGTGAGCGCGAGTCGAGCAAGGTGCTTCGACTTTTCGATGGCCGCATCGGCAGCGAGGTCGAACATTCGCATGTTCGAATCGCAAATTGCTGCCATTACCTTTGGCAATCGGCCAAACCGAGTCGGCTGAATGCCGTTGGCGTTGACCAAACAGGCGACTTCGACGCAGCCATCTTGCGGCAAGTTGGAGATGCAACCGTCGTTCGCCACGTTCCCGTGGATGAGGAACGGCTGGTTCTTTTCGATGGATTCAATGATCCAAGCGCCGTACTCCCACGATCGTTCCGGTTTGATTTCTTCTTCCCCGGTGAACAGCTTGGTTCGGTAGTCGTCCTGATTTTTACGCCAGGTTGGCCAGTTGTTGGCGTAAAAGCTCTCTTCGCCGCGGTAACCGGTGTCGGTGTACTTGTCGAGCAGGTCCTTTCGCTTGCGGTAGTACGGCAAGTATTCGCTGAGGTGGCCGCTAGATTCCGTGATGAATGCGCCGAAGTGGAGCATCATGTCCGATCGCACGGGCTCTTCGGTGGCGAACTTGCTGGTCCGATCCGTTGCCTGCTCAAACAGGGTTGGGTACAGCGAGTTTCCGTCGGGACCGTTGAACTCGGTGAACCAGGCAAGGTGGTTGATCCCGGCGCAATTCCACTGAACCTGCTCGTAAGGCACGTCTGTATAGCCTGCGAGCATGTGGCTGGTGCCCTGAACCGAGTGGCAAAGGCCGACCATGTGCATCTTGCTTACTCGCATAGCGGCGAGCATCATGATGTTCATCGGGTTGGTGTAGTTGAGAACAACCGCGTTAGGGCAGAGTTCTTCGGCATCGCGAAGAATCTGGAGCCAGACCGGCACGGTTCGCATGGCTTTCATCAGTCCGCCGGGTCCAATCGTGTCACCGATGTTCTGGGAGATTCCGTACTTCAGGGGGATATCGTTATCAAATCGAACGCAGGCCAATCCGCTCACTTCGATCGAGTTGATGATGTAATCCGTGCCCGGCAGGAGTTCTCGTCGGTCGGTCGAGGCTCGAATGACCCACTTGTCACCCTCGCCCACGGCCTCGAGGACCTTGACCATCAGCTTTCGGCTGAGCTCTAGTCGCTCGGCATCAATGTCGATCAAACGGAGTTCGCCACCCACCGAGTCTGGGATAAGTACGACATCTTTGAGAACGCTGTTCGTGAAGCCGCTTCCGGCTCCCATCATCGTTACGTTCAGCTTTCGCGGCATTGCACCGGCAAGTCCGCGACGTTGGTCGGACTTTGAGTGCCCAATGTGGCCCTTCGTTTCTTCTGCCATGACGCTCACCTTAGCAAAACAGGGCCGGATAAAGAAAGGGCGTTGGCAGAATTAAGTCCCTAGCGCATCAAAACTGGGATCGTCCTTCAAGGTTTGTACGCGTGGGGTCAACTTTCGGTAAGAATAAGGTGTTCATTTCAACTTGTGGAAGGCCATGGAGAGAATCACCAAAAACGAAAACGCGCACAAGCTCATCCTTCTCATCGAGGACAACACGGATGACGAACGGCTTACCCTCCGTGCATTGCGAAAGAACAATGTGATGAATGAGGTTATCGTTGCCTGCGATGGCCAAGAAGCAGTGGACTACTTGACCGGCGAAGGAAAGTTCGCCGGACGCGACACCACACTGCTCCCATCGCTCATCCTGCTTGACCTCAAGCTGCCGAAGCTCGGTGGTCTGGAGGTTCTCCAGCGGATTCGAGCGAACGAAAGCACCCAGTTCACTCCGGTTGTGGTCTTCACGGCGATGGAGGACACCGCCCAAGCAAAGCTCGCATTGAGCACTGGAGCCAATAGCTTTGTTTCGAAGCCTTCGGAAAGCGAAGAGTATTCCGAGAGAATCCTCGAAATCGTGATGTACTGGCTTCTCGTCAACCGAGCAATTTGAAAGAATGCCCCCTCAATGAGCAGGGGGGTTGCAAACTGGAAAAGTCGCTGTCATACTCAACCCTTGTCTGCGGGTGTAGCTCAGTGGTTAGAGCGCCGGCCTGTCACGCCGGAGGCCGCGGGTTCAAGTCCCGTCATCCGCGCCATTCGCCTCGGTAGCTCAGTTGGTAGAGCAAAGCACTGAAAATGCTTGGGTCGCCGGTTCGAGTCCGGCCTGAGGCACCATAGACTCACGATTAGCGAATGGCACCGCAGAACAAAATCCCAAGAGAGGCAAGCGTTTAAAAGACAATGGCTCCTTGGGATAGAACCAAAGGTCGCCCGGAACCCATCCGGGCGCTCAACCTCATTCGAGAAACGGACAATGGCGAGCCACTCGTCCACATTTCCGAAGTCTGCCCATCCGTAAGACTTGTTCGCGATTCCGTTATTCCTTACGTCCGCGAGACGGTCGGTCTCATGTGCGAACATGCAGCCAAGCGTCTTCCCGAAGGAGTTTTTCTAGGGCTGATTGAAGGCTGGCGACCACTTTCCCGGCAGCAGAGAATTTATGACTTCATGTGGAGAAACGCCGTGGAGGCATTTCCACAACGGAATCATGCCGCCCTACGTCGAACGGTTTGCCGCTGGGTAGCTCCTACCGACCAGAAGGCCCCTCCTGGCCACTGTACTGGCGCTGCCGTCGATGTTTGGCTCGTTGACGAAAACATGGAGCCACTGGACGTTACTTCGCCGTACGACCGATTTCTAGCCGCACCGACCTATACTCTCGGTCTTACCGAAACCGCCCAGCACAATCGCACCCTGCTCGTGGAGTCAATGCTGGACGCCGGATTCTCCAACTGCCGCGATGAGTGGTGGCATTACAGCTACGGAGACGCCGGTTGGGCAGTACGGCTTGGGCATTCCGAATGCATTTACGGGAATGCCCAGCTTGAGCTTAGTCTTTACGAGGAATTAGAGCGCCTTCACGCGGAAGGGATGTCAGACCGTCCGAACCCTTTTCTACCGGCGCCGCCTTCAGCTTAGGCACCGGAACTCGAATTCCACGCGGTCGGAACGGGTCTGGGGTCAGAACCAACGTATCGAAGGCAAAATCGGCTCCGTCCGGCTTGTTCACCCGAATAACCAGCTTCGCGATTCCGCGTTGAGACTGAGTGACGCCGAGTCGATACCAGGCAAATCCCTGTCCGTAAGGCGAGATCGGTGCTTCCACCAACTTGAGCGTTTGCGATCCAAAGCTCACGGTGACATCTTCCCTTCGATCGGCCGGAATTCTTGCTGCGATCCAGAGTTCCAAATCTTCGCTTGGCTGGGGGCCGATTGTGTATTCCGCAAAGTAACCGATCTGCTCGGTCAGTCGTGACTCTAGGGTGAGCGCGGTGCCGTTGCTGCAGCCGCTCACTTCTACCGAGTCGCTCATCGTGTGCGTACGAGACGATTCAGCTTCAATCCAGAGTGCATCCCCGATCCGGAGGCACATTCGCCGGTAAAGCTCTCGAAGCAAAGTGAAGTTTCCGCCAGGGTTGCGATCGAGACCCCGAACGTAGTCGTTGAACATCAGAGTCTCCTCGACAATGTCCCGTTTCTTATCTTGATTCAGGCGGGCAAGCGCGCCGTAGTTCGTCATCGTTTTGGTGAAGGCGTCCTCGGGCAACGGAATCTCATCCGTGCCAGTGATGAGGATCGGCAGTTCGCCAACGTTCAATTCGATGCGACCTTTTGACACCTTAACTCCGGGGTCCGAGCCATCAAGCGTCTTCACAAGAACGCCGTCGGTTTTCAGCAACTTGAGGCGATGCCGTCCCGGGGAGAGGGTCCAGAGATACAGTCCATTGCCTTCTCTACCGCTGAGGCGGTACGCAAACCAATCTTCACCGAGGTCAATTCGGTTGCCGCTCGCCGGACTGGGCAGCCACCAGGTGCCGCCCGTAAGCTGTTGCGGAGCACCAGGTTCCAATGCATTTTCCGGGAAGAACAAAGTCTGGGGTCGATCGGCAACGAGGCTGCGCTCGTTGAGCCTAGCGATGAGGGCTTTGAACTCGGCCGATTTGCTAGCAGGTGGAAGGCGCAAGTAGATCGCGCGGGCACCGAGCGATTGGAGGGTATCCACCGTGTCGGCAGTTTCGGCCAAGTTTTCGGACGTTTCAACATCGGACGCAACAATCCAAGCCGCCTTGCTCCACCGCAGTGCGCTGCTCGCTCCTCGGGCGGCGGTGCTCAGAATGTCACTTCGGTTAGAACCCACCGTGCGAATTCCAATGCCGTCGAGCTGGGGCGCGGATCGCTCGTAGGTCGTGCTCCAGCCGTTCCACTCTTGAATCACCGGAATTCGGCGTGACAGGCGGATGCTGCGAGCGAGAGAGTCGAATCGCTTGGTTTGAACTTCTTGGATAACGTCGTTGATGTCATCCCAGGCCCGGCTCCGTTGGCTGTCGCACAAGTAAAGTCGGTTCTGATCAGGATCGAAGAACTGTCGGACTCCACGCCCTCCCGACCAAAGCGGAACAAGCCGGGCAACGTCTGCGAGGCTTGTGAGGGCCCTGGCTTTTTCACCCTGCCGGGAACCGACTTCTGAGACCACAAATCCACTTCCGATGCCCCAGTTTCTAACCGCCGAATCTACGTTTCGATAACGGCTCTCCAGAGCACGGGCAAGTTCGGCGCGGAAAAATGGATCGGTCGGGACGAACCGGGAACCGCGTCCGGTCATGGAAACGGTTCTTCCCAACGGATTCACGATCCCGCGAAGACCGGTCGCGGCTTGGGTTTTCGACAGGGCTGCGAGCAGGGTGTCTCGATGGGAGTCAAACGCTTGCCAGTAGTCCACGTCAAGCGCACTTTCTTGCTCTGGATAAACCAAAACTACGCGCTCGGACTCTTTAGTTCCGCCTTTGACCGAGACCTTTAAGACGCCATTGACGACCGGTAGGCGGGACTGTTGGGAGACCGAGCCGTCGTTTTTGAGCGCCACTACAACAAGGGCCGAACGCGCGGCGGGGAGTGAAAGAGTGAAGTCGCGCGGTCCATCGATTCCGACGATTCGGTACCCCTGTGGCTCGACGGAAATACCCATGGCCATTGGGGCAGCCGAGTTCACGCGAATCAGATAGCGGAACTTTCGCTTTTCTAGATCTTCAATCGTCGAAGCCCAACGGAGGCCCGAGGCCGGAAGGTCCACGATGACGTCTTGGATCCCGAGGGCGGCAATTTGATCGAGTTCTTCTGGTTCTCCGGAAGTTCGAACCCCGACGGGTGCGTAATCAGCTTCATCCCACCGAAGCGTGCCGCTTGGCGCAATTTGCCAATTCGCGGACGCAATTCCAAAACTTGCGGCAAAAACCGCGCACCCAAGCAACCACCGCACGAAGGTGAGACTACCAGAGGGTCTAAATCGGTTCGTCAAAGATGAAAGCATCAACCTTAAACCGTCGCGGGTACCCTGCCGAATGTGGGTGCGCCATTTTCTGACCTCGACAACCTTTCGATTAATACAATCCGTGGCTTATCGCTAGACGGTGTTGAAGCAGCCAAGAGCGGCCACGCGGGTCTTCCTTTGGGTGCCGCGCCGATGGCCCATGTGCTGTGGACTCGGCATCTGAAGTTCAATCCAGCCGAGCCTCATTGGCTCGATCGAGACCGATTTGTGCTCTCGGCCGGTCATGGCTCGATGCTCATCTACTCGCTTCTTCACCTCGCCGGTTACGACGTGAGCATCAGTGACCTCAAGGCATTCCGCCAGCTCCACAGCATCACGCCCGGCCACCCAGAGAACACGCACACTCCGGGCGTTGAAATGGCAACGGGTCCGCTGGGCCAGGGCGTCGCTCACACCGTTGGTATGGCCATTGCGGAGGCACATCTACGAAGCCAGTTCCCCGGCCAAGTCGATCACTTTACGTATGCGATCTGCTCGGACGGTGACTTGATGGAAGGCGTTTCGAACGAAGCGGCTTCGCTCGCGGGACACCTCGGCCTTGGAAAACTGATTTGGCTTTACGACGACAACGGAATTACGATTGACGGCAAGACCAGCCTTTCGTTCACGGAAGATGTCGCCGCTCGATTTGACGCGATGGGTTGGCAGACTCAGCGAATTGACGGCATGGACTTGGAAGCCGTTGATCGCGCAATTTTGGAAGCGAAGCTGGAAACGGACAAGCCGTCGCTTATCCTTGCGAAAACCGTGATCGGCTTCGGCAGTCCGAAGCTTGCCGGCACGAACAAGGCTCACAGCAATCCGTTCGGAGCGGAGGAATTGGCCGCAACCAAGGCCGCGCTTGGCATTTCGCCCGAGCCGTTCCACGTTCCGGAAGAAGTTCCGGCGCAGTACGCAGCCGTCGCCGCGAAAGGCGCGGCGGCCTACGAGAAGTGGAACGCTTCTGCATCCGACGAGCTCAAGCAGCTTGCTTCAGGCGATTTGGGCAATGCTTGGCTTTCCAAGCTTCCAACGGTGAGCGACAAGGTTGCGACCCGAAAGGCTTCTGAGACCGTTATCAACAGCATCGCTGGATCCTTGAAGGGACTGCTCGGTGGTTCGGCGGACCTTGCGGAGAGCAACCTCACGACCCAGAAGGGTCTTGGTGACTTCTCGTCGACTACTCCTGGCGGTCGGACGATCAACTTTGGCGTTCGCGAGCACGCGATGATCGCGGCGGTCAACGGCATCAATCTCCATGGCGGCGTTCGGGGTTTTGGCGCTTCATTCCTTATCTTCAGCGACTACGCTCGACCAGCCTTGCGCCTTGCCGCTCTGATGGAATGCCCGAGCATCTTCGTGTTCACGCACGACTCGGTTGGCGTCGGAGAAGACGGCCCGACTCACGAGCCGATTGAGCAGCTCGCTTCCCTCCGCGCGATTCCGAACTTCAATCTCTTCCGCCCAGCAGATGGCTACGAAACGGCGGCTGGTTGGAAGCTAGCCCTCGAAAGCACGTCGAACCCAACTCTGCTCGCCCTGTCGCGACAGGCGCTTCCTGCGATCACTCCGGATGACGTCCTCGTTCACCCTGCGCATCAGGGTGGCTACATCCTTTCCGGGCCAGAGTCGACTCCAGACGTGGTCTTGATCGGTACCGGAAGCGAGCTGCAGCACTGCGTTGCGGCCGCGGCAACTTTGGCCGGCGAAGGAATCACCGCGCGAGTTGTTAGCTTGCCTTCTTGGTTCCTGTTCGAGAAACAATCTGCGGCTTACCGAGAGATGGTGCTACCAAAGGGAGTTCCGACGGTTTCGATCGAAGCTGGCGCGACGCTTGGATGGCACAAATATGCGGACGAATGCATTGGAATCGACCGGTTTGGCCTCTCGGCCCCGGGCGACTTGGTCATGCGAGAGTTGGGCATCACGCCCGATGCCGTTGTAACTGCCGCGAAATCTCTTCTCGGTCGGTGATCTATACTGAGAGTTCGGTCGGCTTTGGCAATTTTCGCCAAAGCCGGTCGCCTAACGCCCGGAGGCGTGTGAAAAACTTTGCGTTCTAAGAGCTACTTATTCCTGTTGGCCGTCATCGCGCTCGGTGTTCTGGCTGGCTTCATCTACACCCGTTTCGACTTCAAGTACGGCCTGGACGTCAAAGGTGGCGTCCGGTTCACGTACCAAATGGACACCAGCAAGCTCACCGCTGAGCAAAAATCCAGTCTGGGATCCATCCGCGAAAAGGTGCAGACCATCCTTATCAACCGCGCCTCCGGGTCGTTTGGTGTGGCCGAGCCGGTGGTTGTGCCGAAAGGTGAGGATCAGTTCGTTATCGAACTCCCTGGCTTCACGAACATTGATGAGGCCCGTTCGATCATCGGAACGAGCGCCCGTATCGAGATTTACGACGCGACGACGGTGGTCACCGAAAAGAAACCATTCAATCTTTTCGTGGCCGCCGAAAAGGACGACGTCACTCCGATAGTTAACTTCCGAAGAAGCAATTCTCCAACCGCCCCAGAAATCGTTCCCGGCACGCCGGAATACGAGAATATGATCAAGGGTTGGAAGCTGATTTTAAGTGGCGATGACCTCGCCAATGCGGCTGCTCAGCCCGCCGGTGACAGCTTCCAACCGCTGATGAACTTCAGCGCGGCAGGCTCGGCGAAGATGGAGGAATGGAGCCGAAAGAACATTAACTCCGGCGCCCGAATTGCCACGGTTCTTGACGGCAAAGTCCTCAGCATTGCCCGTTTGAATGACAACACCATCCTGTCTTCGAACGCCGTGATTACCGGCACATTCAAGCCGGAATACGTCACGCGACTTGTAGACCTGCTCAATGCCGGTTCCCTTCCCGTTGACCTGAAGGAACTGAGTAGCGAGCAAGTTGACCCGACAATTGGAAAGCAGGCGCTAGACAAGATGGTCTACGCGGGCATCATTTCCTTCGCCGTCATTGCCGTCTTCCTTGTCGTTTATTACGCCTTCCCTGGCCTCGTCGCGCTCGTCGCGCTGCTTCTGTACGTCCTCTTCACGATCACCGCGCTGAAGCTATTCGGAGCGACCTTCTCGCTTGCCGCAATCGCAGGATTTATCCTTTCCGTCGGTATGGCGGTAGACGCCAACGTTCTGGTGTTCGAGCGATTTAAGGAAGAAATGAAGTCTGGCAAGTCGCTCGCCAGCGGAATTCAGCTCGGCTTTGGTCGAGCGCTCCCGGCAATTATCGACTCGAACGTTTGTACGATCATCACGTCGCTGGTCCTGGCAACCCTTGGCACCGGACCGGTTAAGGGCTTCGCAACGACTCTGATCATTGGTTTGATCATCTCGCTATTCACGGCGATCACGGTTACGCGATCTTTGCTTCTCTTCCTCGTTGGTTCCGGTATCGGAACCAACCCCAAGCTCTACGCCCTGGAGCGAAGCTGGTTCGGCGAGAAGTTCGAAAAGACCGCCGACACGAACCCGATCAAAGTTCTTCAGAAGACGAAACTTTGGTTCGCGATTTCGGTTGTCACGGTTATCGTTGGACTTCCGTTCGTCTATCCGCTCAACGGCCTTAAGGGCAACGTTGAATTCCGCGGCGGCTATGAAGCCCAGTTCAGCGTTGGCTCGAAGGAAGTCACTGCGGCTGGTCTGGCCGAAACTCTCGAGAAGGCAGGCATCGCCGGCGCAAACGTCAAGTTCGGTGGTGAAGGCGCCCAGCGAGTTGCGATCATCACTGCCCCGCGAGACGGTGGCCTGAAGGACCTTTCTGAAGCCGACTCCATCAAGAAGATCACCGAAGCCGCGGGCTTTACTCCGGCAGACGTGAAAGGTAGCGCTTCGGTCGGGCCAGCCATTCAGGCGGAAATGATTCGGAATGCCCTTTTGGGAATTCTGATTTCCTCCGCGCTGATCACCGCGTACCTCGCCCTGCGCTTCGGATTCGGGGTTGGCGGGTTCAAATCGGGACTCCGATTTGGTTTCTCGGCCATCGGTGCGCTGCTTCACGACATCCTCGTCGTACTTGGCATCACCGCAATCGTTGGCTTCCTTTACGGATGGGAAGTGTCTGGACTGTTCATCACCTCGATGCTGACGGTTATCGGCTTCTCGGTTCACGACACCATCGTCATCTTCGACCGAATTCGGGAGAACTTGGCACACCCGCAGCCGGACGAGGACTTCGAGAACCTTGTCAACCGAAGTATCAGCCAGTCGTTCGCGCGATCGATCAACACTTCGATGACGGTTATTGCGACGTTGGTCATCCTGCTCTTCACCGGCACCACGACTCCAGACCTCAAGCTGTTCTGCGTCACGATGCTTGCGGGCATCATCTCCGGAACGTACAGCTCGATCTTCAACGCTTCCCCGATCCTCTGGGTTTGGGATAAGGCAGTCATGAAGAAGCACGGCGAGAACGCTGGCCTGATGGGACTGGCGAGAGAGGACGTCAATCGACGCCGCATCTATGCATCACAGAACGCGACTGCAACCGCAGCAGCTGGAACGGCTCAGCCGACCGCCCCAGGCGCTCCGGGTGCTCGAACTTACGGTCAGGTCCGACGCCGCAACAGCGCGGTTGACCGATCGAAGATCGAAATCGACGAGTGAGCTAGTCCCGATTCAGTTCTGGACTCAAGAGGCCGCTTTGCTGAGCAAGCAAAGCGGCCTCTGTTCTGTCGTTGACCTCAAGCTTTTTGAGAATCGATCCGACATGGCTCTTGACCGTTTTTTCGCTGAGGAACAGCTTCTCGGCGATTTGAGCATTTCTCATCCCTACGGAGATGCACTCCAGTACTTCGATTTCGCGACGTGATAGTTCGGCAAAGAGCTTTCGGTTATGGAGGGCACCGGCCGACACGCGAGTGAACTCGGCCATGACTCGGGCCACGAGACTCGGCGATAAGACCCCTTCCCCGGCATGCGCGGCGCGGATGCCACGGCTCAGTTCTTCGAGGCCGGAGTCTTTCAAGACATAACCGAGCGCGCCGGCCTTGAGGGCCGCGAAAACGTTCTCATCGTCACCGAACTTGGTCAGGATCACGATCTGGGTTGCGGGAAGCAGTCGGCGGAGTTCTCGGGTCAGCGAGATGCCGTCCATGATCGGCATGTCGATATCTGACAGGACGACGTCTGGCTTCAAGATCGCGGCTTCGGCGAGGGCCTTTTCACCGTTGCCGACGTCCGACACAACGCTCAGATCGGACTCGAGGCCGATGAGTTGCACGAGGGTTCGGCGTAGCTTCAGGTCATCTTCGGCGATCAGGACTTTGATTGAGCTCATACGTTTTCGGCTCCCACGTGAATGTGCACTTTCGTGCCTTCGCCTAGTTTGGACTGAATCTCCGCCGTGCCGTTGATTCCGGCAGCTCGATCTTTGATGCTTTGCACGCCGTAGCCTTCTTGCTGCGTGACGGAGTCGAAGCCGACGCCGTCATCGGAGATCCAAAGTCCGGTGCCGGTTTCGGTTTTAGCAAGCGTGACGTTGATGGTCGTAGCTTTGGCATGCTTGGCGACGTTGGTCAGCACTTCCTGAGCAATGCGGAACAGGGCGGCTTCCTGCTCGGGTCCGAGGTCCACGGTGGCTTCGGCGGAGAATTCTAGGTTCACGCCTATTCGCTGGCAGAGGTTGCTACAGTACTGGCGCAGCGCGGGCACGAATCCGTCGGCCAAGCTTGCCGAGCGAAGTCGCTGCACCAAGAATCGCAGCTCATCGGCCGATTCGCGAACATCTTGCCGAACTTCCGTCACTAAGCCATGCATCGGGTCATTGTCGGTCCGTTTGGCAAGCGTTTGGGCGATCAGCTCTAGTTGGCTGGCCATGCCGACAAGTCGGCCCTGGACGCCGTCGTGCATCTCCATGGCGATGCGGTTTCGGTCCGCGGCAACGGCGAGGCGTTCCTTGAGTTCGGCACTGTACCGAGCTTGAAATGCCATGAGACTCGCGATGAGGATCACGAAATAGAGTCGAAAGCCGATATTGAGCCGCTCGGAACGGAGCACTTCGACGGTCAACGTTTGCGCAATCGCAGTTTCGCCGATGGCCGGAATGGTCGCCACTGCGGTGCCAATCACGACCATGACCCCGACCGCCAGCGACCAGCGCACGTTCAACGCCCCGCTCGCGGCGACCAACGGGAAGAAGTAGAGCAACGTGAGATTGCTCATTGGCCCGCGATGGGTCGTGTACAGGACGATCGTGATAAGAATCACATCGAGCGGCGGGAAAATGTACTCCCAAGGCTGGCGTTCTCCGGTTCGGTAGGCCCAGAAAGTTCTGGCGCTCAAGTAAACGAGGACGCCCACGACCATCGGCTCTAGCCGATTCATGATCGTTTCGCCCATCAGTTGCCGGATGTTCTCTTCTCTAATCCAGAGAATCAGGAACGGCACCATCGCCCACTGGTGGAGCAGATAGATGAGGTGCCGGCTCCGGCGACTGCCGAGGTCTCGGATAAGGCGAAGGAGGGCGTTCATGGCATTAGGTTAACAAAACCGACAGCGAACGCGTGAGAACTTTCGGCGTGGTGGGCGAGGCTTTTAAAGCGCGCAAGGCAAGCGCACGGGCTTCCTTTTTCTCCCCGGCGGCCCGCTTGTGACGAGCCATTCCGCTGAGCGCGATACCGATGTTCTGTTGGATCATTTTCCGGTACGTCCTTTGCTCTGAAGCCGCTATATCGGCCATCAGGGTCGGCAGTTTCGGGACGAAGTGATTCTCAAGAATGTGAAGCTGCGCGGCATGGAACCGGTAGCCGGCATTGGCCAAGCTGGTTGAGAGCACGTTGTAGCGCACGAGCTTTTCGGGTCGATGGTGGAATCGGTTTCCAGGGGCAAGGAGCATCCAGCCGTACCAATCCGAGCAGCGAACGGTATCGGCGACGAAATTTCCGGCCGCGAGCATTGCCTCCCGTCGATAGACCGCCGAACTAGCGATCACGCGGTTGCTGGGCAGAATGTGATCCCAAGCACGACTGGCGCTTGGGATGCTCCAATCTCGCGGCACTTCCCGGCCGTCTTCGTAGATGTACCAACCGTCAGCGTGAACCAGGTCAAAGCCGCCAGATTCGATTTCGGCCATTTGGAGTTCGAGCTTCTCTGGGAGCCAGAAATCATCGTGATCGATGAAGGCAATGTAATCGCCAGTTGCTTCTTCGGTGAGGCGCTTTCGACCGGCGCCAAGCCCGGCATTTGCCTGCTTTATCAATCGGACCGGAAACTCTTCCGCGATCTTTCCAGATTCGTCCGTGCTGCCGTCGTCCAGCACTAAAACGTCGTAGTCCCGATAGGTTTGCGCGAAGACGGTTCCAAGCGCCTCCCGCAAGGTGGCCGCCCCGTTGTAAACCGCTAAGGCAACCGTGACTCGAGGCATCGGCAGAGTCTACTAAATCCCCCCGGTACACTTGATTTAACATATGATCGCGCGCAATCTGATCCTGAAGACATCGTCACTGAAGCCGGTGGAACGGATTGTTCGGGGTTCCCGCACGTTTCGGCCATTGGTCAGCCGTTTTATCGCTGGCGACACGCTGGAAGAATCTTTAAGCGCGTGTGAAGTCGTGCTCAAGAAAGGGATCAAAGTCACGCTCGACTACCTCGGCGAGAACACCAAGAGCGAAGCCGAAGCACTCGCGGCAAAGGCCACCTACAGCAAGATGCTGGAGCGGATTTCGACAGTGCCGGAGTTTGCTACCTTCGTGAAAGAGCATGGACACGAGCCCAAGATCGCCCGCGATCCGCTGAATATCAGCATCAAACTCACGCAGTGCGGCTTGGATCAGAGCCTTGAATTCGCGGAGAAAAACTTCCGTGATGTGCTCCAGATTGCTAAGGATCGCGGCAACTTCGTGCGGGTAGACATGGAAGCTTCCGAGTACACGGAGCGCACGATCGAAATGATCGAGAAGGTTTGGCCCGAATTCAAGAACACCGGAACCGTACTTCAGAGCTACCTTTTCCGAACCGACGAAGATGTCGAGAGAATGATTGCCATCGGTGCCCGAGTGCGCATCGTTAAGGGTGCCTATCTGGAACCCGCGTCGGTTGCTTTCCCAGAGAAGGCAAAGGTTGACGAAGCTTACGTTCGGCAGGCAAAGCGACTGCTTTCGGCAGGTTTCTATCCGGCGATTGCCACCCAGGACGAAACGATTATCAACGAGCTTAAGCGCTATGTCGCCAACGAAAAGATTGATCGGCAGAGCTTTGAGTTCCAGATGCTTTACGGGATCCGCCGCGATCTTCAGGAAGGGTTGGTTAACGAAGGATTCAACGTTCGGGTTTACGTCCCGTTTGGTGATGCCTGGTATCCTTACTTCACGCGCCGACTGGCCGAGCGGCCCGCCAATATGATGTTCATGGCGAAATCGCTCTTCAAAGGGTAGCGAGATAGTCGCGAAGCTGGCGGAGAACCTTTCCGCGATGGCTGATTTGGTGCTTTTCTTCGGCAGTGAGATCGGCCATCGTCCGGCCTTGCTCGGGTAGCCAGAAGATGGGGTCGTAGCCGAAGCCACCGTTCCCGCTCGGCGCAGTGCTTATCTTCCCTTCGCAGGTCGACTGAAAAACTCTTGACTCACCGGCGGGAGAAGCGAGGGCGACCGAGCAAACAAAACGCGCCCCTCGGCCCGCTTCTTCTATGCCCGAGAGTCGCTCTAGAATGATGCGCATCTTTTCGGGGAACGGCGTGTCCTCGCCGGCGAATCGCTTGCTGTACAGCCCTGGTTCCCCGCCCATCGCATCGATTTCCAGTCCAGCATCATCGGCCACGCACCACTCGCCGGTGGCTTCGACCGCACTAAGCACCTTGATGAGCGAATTTTCGGCGTAGGTAGTCCCGGTCTCTTCTGGCTCGGGCGCGTTTGGATAGTCAGCGAGGGTTCGGATCTCCAACTCCGGGAAATGACCCGAAAGTATCGTGACCATTTCACCCGCCTTTTTGGCGTTGTGGGTCGCTATAACAAGGCGTGATATGGCCATGGTTAGGCGGGCTTGAAGGGCTTTCCTTGAAGCGCTTTGAACGCAGCACGCTGCGCGGGAGTCATGATGCCTTCGAGCTTTTTCTTGGTTCGTGCTTCCACAGCGTCCAACTTCGGCTTCACCTTGACCCCGGCGGCTTGCATTTCCGATTCGAACTTTGCTCGCAATGTCTTACTTTCGGCTTCGCTTTTTGGGCGAACGCTTTGGTACTTGGTTAGAACTGGATTTGCAGCCTCTTGTTGCAACTTCGCTGATTCGTTTGCGCCGGCAGTGTATGCATCTCGGTATTGCTTCAATTGCGCGGAGGACATCCCAACTTTGGTAGCAACCTTCTCGTCCGTGAGCGCCGTAATGCCGAGTCGCTGCAAATTGATTTCTCGGAGCCGCTTGAGCTGAGTGGCGGAAAGGGCGGCGAGGACATCCTTCTTTAGCAAGCCGAATGCCTTTTCGAGTTCTGGGCGTACTTTTGCAGCGACCGCGGGATCGTTCGCTTTTGCGCCGTACTTCTTTTCCAAAGTCGCGAGCGTTTGCTCGTGGCGCTTGGCGAAGGTGTTCATTTTCGTCCGCTGGGCTTCGGTGATCTTGAGCTCCTTCTGCACCGGCTTCGATTGCATGATGGTCACGTCGGCCGCGTGAAAATCGAACGCGTCGGGCTTCGCCTGGAAGCCAATGAGCATTACGCCGAGTAATGGAGTCAGTACCATGAGTTTAGTTAAGGGACAACAGATCGGAATGTTGAACTTCGATGGCGGACGCGCCGAACTGGCCACGCACGGCATCGATGAAGATGGACGATGGGTCCACTTGCTGCACCAAGTAGATCGGCAAATGCCGGTCGTCGTTGATGACCTGAATCACGCACTGGTAGCTACCCGGCGAATCCTCTACTAGTTTACGCAATGACTTGAGCGTGGATTCGGTGGCCTTGCGCATGGAGATCCGCACCGTTCCCGCCACCGAGTCGTCTCGACTGGGCAGATTTTCAACTTCTGGCAGTGGCTCGGCCTTGTCCACTCGAATTTCGATGGACTTTTCGCCGCGCATCTCGCGATGCGTCGTGAAGCCGTGGAGCACGATGGTGGCATCTTTGACGATGATGTCTTTCAGGCGCTCGAAAGAGGCTGGAAAAACGGTGCAGCCGATCTGACCGCTGAAATCTTCCAACGAGAAAGACAGCATTTTTTTGCCTTCGTTCTTGGTTGTGATCACGCGATATTTGCTGACGACTCCGGCGAGCTTCACCGCCGTTCCGTCTGGCAGGTCGAGCGCGGCGCTGCAGGTTGCGCTGGAATTCTCTTGGAGCGACCGCTCCATTCCGCGAAGCGGGTGATCGGAGACATAGATCCCCATGACTTCCTTTTCTAACGCCAGAAGCTCAGTTCTGGTGTAGGCCGCGATGTCCGTCGGTAGGGTTGGCATCGACTCGGGCTCTTCGACGCCGCCTCCAAACAAGGAGGTCTGCCCGCCGAGACGTCGGCGCTGCTGGAGATCAGCATATTGGAGCGCGCCATCGACGTGCTCAAGGAGCTTGCGTCGATTCTTATCGATACTGTCCAGCGCGCCTGCTTTGACAAGGGCTTCAAGCGCGATGCGGTTCATGCCGAGTGACTTTGTTCGGTCCGCGAACTCGTAAAGATGCTCATACGGGCCGCTTTCGAGTCGCTCGGCCACGATTCCCTCAACCACGCCTTCTCCGACGCCCTTGATCGCCACGAGCCCGAATCGGATGGCGTCCACGGTGCGCTTGCTCTTCTCGTGCTTGTAGGCCTCAACGCTAAAGTCACCGATGGACTCGTTGACATCGGGCGGTAAGACCGCGATTTTCATGCGCCGGCACTCTTCGATAAAGGCGGTGACCTTGTCCTCTTTATCGAGATAGACGCTGAGGAGCGCGGCCATGTATTCGACCGGATAGTTCGCTTTTAGATAGGCCGTCTGGTAGGCAAGAATGGCGTAGCAAACGGCGTGGGCTTTGTTGAATGCATAGCCCGCAAACGGTTCTAGCAACGCCCATACGGTTTCGGCGGATTCATCCGAGATGTCGTTGCTGGCGGTTCCCTGCTTGAACTCGGTTTTCATGGACGCCAGGGCTTTCGCGTCCTTCTTACCCATCGCTCGCCGCAAAACGTCTGCCTTGCCGAGACTAAAGCCGGCCAGGGCCTGAACCAATTGCATGACTTGGTCTTGGTAGACGATAACGCCGTACGTCTCTTCGAGAATCGGGCGCATCCGGTCGTCGAGGTATTCGGCCTTTTGCCGACCGAACTTTACGTCGATGAAGCGCGGGATGTGCTCCATCGGACCCGGCCGGTAGAGAGCGACCATGGCCGCGAGTTCTCGGATGCTCGCCGGTTTCAGCTGCATCACCCAGCGCGTCATGCCGCCACCTTCAAGCTGGAACACGCCGGTCGTCTCGCCACGAGCGAGCATTTCGTAAGTCTTGGTGTCGCCGTCTTCGATGCTCTGGATGTTCAGCGTTTCGCCGGTTCGGCGCTTGATGTTCTCGACGCATCGGGCGAGAACCGTAAGGTTCGACAGTCCCAAGAAGTCCATCTTGAGCATGCCGATCTTCTCTAGGATTCCCATGGCAAACGCCGTCACGGGCTGACCGTCGTTGCCACGATAGAGCGGCAAGTACTCCATGAGTGGCTCGCGGGAAATAACGACTCCGGCAGCGTGGACGCCGCTGTTCCGGGCCATGCCTTCTACCGATTTGGCGGTGTCGAAAAGCTGGCGGATGCGAGGGTCGCCGTCTACAAGCTCTCGAAACTCGGTGACTTCTTTGTAAGCTTTGTCGAGGGTCGTGTTTGGGATTCCGGGGATCAGCTTCGTGATGCGATCCGTTTCCTGCGGCAAGTAGCCCATTACTCGGCCGCAGTCCTTAATGGCGGCCTTCGCGCCAAGGGTACCGAAGGTAATGATCTGCGCAACGTGGTCTTTGCCGAAACGGTCGTTAACGTACTGAATGACTTCGTCGCGCCGCGCGTCTTCGAAGTCCATATCGATATCGGGCATCGATATTCGTTCTGGATTCAAGAATCGCTCAAACGTTAGGCCGTACTCGACGGGGTCTACATCGGTGATGCCAATGCAGTAGGAAACTAACGAACCCGCAGCCGAACCACGAACGCCGTAATAGATGCCTTTGTCGCGTGCGACGTTCGCAAATTCACGAACAAGGAGGAAGTAGTCGCCAAAGCCCGTCTTCGTGATGACGTCAAGTTCGTACTCTAATCGGTCCAGAGAAAGTTCTGGATTCTTTGCCCGATCCTTGAGTCCTTTGTACGCAAGCTCTCGCAGGTGCTCCAGACTCGTCACGCCTTCGGGAGTCGACGCCTGTGGCATTGCCGCGTCTTCTTTGACGATTTGAACGTTGCACATTTCCGCGATTCGCGCGGTGTTCTCAAGCGCCTCGGGGTAGTCCCGAAAGAGGGCAGACATCTCCTTCTGATCTTTCAGATAGAACTCTTCGGTCTGGAACTTCATCCGGTTCGTATCGGCTACGTTCGATCCGGTTTGAATACAAAGGAGGACGTCGTGGGGCTCACTGTCGCCCTTACATCGGTAGTGCGCGTCGTTGGTGGCGACGAGCGGAAGGTTCAGTTCGCGGGCAATCTTGACGAGGTCCGGGTTGATCCGACGCTGCTCGGGCAAACCGTGGTCTTGGAGCTCGATGAAGAAGTTCCCTTCTCCGAACATCTCGGAGTACATTCCGGCCATATACTGTGCTCGGTTGTAATCGCCTTTCAGCAGCTCTTGGCAAACTTCGCTACCTAGGCAGGCACTTGTCGCAATGACGCCAGCCGAATACTTGCGGAGAATTTCGTGATCTACGCGCGGCTTGTAATAGTAACCTTCGAGAGCCGCAATCGAACTCAGGCGACAAAGATTTCGATACCCTTCAATATTCTTTGCAAGCAACAGAAGGTGGTAGGCACTCTTCTCGCCATCACCTTTCTTACTTTGAATCCCGTTCGGCGAGACATAGGCCTCGACGCCGAGTAGGGGTTTTACTCCTGCTTTAGTACACTCGTTGTAGAACTCGACCACGCCAAACATGACGCCGTGGTCGGATATTGCCAAGGCCTCCATTTCCAGCTCTTTGGCACGAGCCACCATCGCAGAAATGCGATTTGCACCGTCTAACAGGGAGTACTCGGTGTGGTTATGGATGTGAACAAATCGGTCGCACATCAGAAAAGGGAATCACGGCGGAGCCGCGCTATATTCTGACGGGAAACGGACCCTAATCGCCGCCGCAATCCTCTTCCCAGGCCCGCAAAATCTCCGCAACGCTCCACGCCTGCCACGGGCAGCCGCCGGGTCGATGCGGCGGGTCGCCGTCATAGACTTCCGCAACGCCACCCAGACCGTATTCCCAGAGCATGCTGATCGCGCTTCGGAGCGACTTCCGCGCTTCGCGAACGTCGGCGCCGTGCCGAACAAGGGCGGTCGCAAAGCTGCCCAGTAGCCACGGCCAAACGGTTCCTTGGTGATAGGCGGAGTCTCGGGACCCCATGTCTCCTTCAAATCGGGGTCGGTATCCCGGTTCGTTTCGGCCAAGGGTGCGTAATCCGATGGGAGTCAAAAGTTCGCGCTGCACCACCGCGAGCGCCCGAGCAGCATGCACGGTGTCGCATGGGGTGAACGGCAGCGCCATGGCGATGACCTGATTTGGCCGGAGAGAGGCGTCGTTGGGATCGGCGGTGTCGAGGTAATGGCCCCGCCCCTCGTGCCAAAACTTCGCTTCGAAGGAAGCCTCTGCTTTCTCTGCCGCAGCGCGATATGGGAGAGCGTCAACTTCATCGACCCGGCCCGCGATCCACTCGGTCACCCGGAGCAGATTGATCCAGAGCGCGTTCACTTCAATAGGTTTCCCATAGCGCGGGGTGACAACCCAGTCGCCGATCTTGGCGTCCATCCAAGTTAGGTTTGCTCCTTCCTCGCCTTGGCTTAGAAGGCCGTCTTCGGGATCGACGCAGATCCCAAATTCGGTGCCCTTTTGGTGGTGCCAGAAGATCTGGTGCAGCTTCGGCAGCATCGCTTCGGCAAACTGTTGGTCCCATTTTGCGGCCAGCGTTTTGTAGATCGCGTTGGCAAACCAAAGGGTCGCATCGACGGTGTTGTAGTCCGGCGTTTCGCCTTCTTTGACCACGCGGTTCGGGATGAGTCCGTTCTTGAGAAGATCAGCATAGGAATGCAGGATCGACTGCGCCCAATCGTGGCGCCCGGTCAGGAGGCAAATTCCCGGAAGCGAGATCATCGTATCTCGGCCCCAATCGGTGAACCATGGGTACCCCGCGAGAATCGTTTTCCGGCGACCAGTGTCGACCAAGAACTTTTGGGCGGCCGACTTTAGGGCAGGTGAGAGTTCGGTAGTGACCGCCGGGCGGTCCTGGGGCCATGTCGGTGGCGTTGGGTTCTCGGAGAGCGAGCAGGCAAGAAGTGCTTCTTCGCCCGGCGCGAGGCGATATCGCAGCTCACACGGGCAGTACAGGTCATCCCGCGGATCCAGTCCCCTTTCGGCTTCAATCGCGTGCTCAAAACGGTAGTACCAACCTTGTACGGGCGTGCAGGTTGCGGCTTCGTGAACCAAGAAAACAGGTCGTTCCGCCGCAATCGTAGTTCGACCAGCCGAAAACTCTACATCTTTCGGGAACGCGGAGGTCGAATTGAAGTTGCTGTGATGGTCCCGCCACGCCACTAGCGGCTTGAGGATGAGATCAAAGCTCACGGTGGAGAGATTTCTGTACCGGACCCAAGCAGTTTCCTCGCCTTGAACCAGTACGAGTTCCTTTTGAATGGTTGCTCCGAGAGCGCTAAAGGTCCAGCGAGCGCTTTCATCGGCTTCGAATTGGACAAGGTGCTTGTATCCGCTCGGATGGATCGTTCCTGAGTACTGGTTGGAAGAAATCTGCTCTGTGTGGATTCCGACTTTGATCTCCGCCTCAATCCCACCTAGCACCAGAACGCGATCCGTTGGCGGTTGCACCGCTGCGACGAGATGTCCGTGATATCGGCGGGAGTTCAAACCGGCGACGGTGCCCATCGCGTAGCCACCACGACCATTTGTCAGTAGCCACTCCAACTTTGAGCTGCGCGCGATGTTCTGACAATCGATTTCGGGCACCACGTACTTCATTTTTCTTCTCCGCTGATCACAGTTTTCGTGACCGGTTTTGTTCGCTGCAGCTTCCGCCTTTGGAGCAAATCAACGAACTGGTCGACCCGAACCTTGATTCCGACTCGGTACTCAATGGGCACCTGCCGGCGCATCATGTAGAACTCCAAACAGCCGACCGCCTGATTGATGCTCCACTCGCGGTCGTACCAGCCTAGTCTACGGTCACGCTTGTAGAGGTACTCGATTCGGGTTCCGCCGAGGTTTAGGCCTGCACGGAGGTGAATCCCGTCTCCCGCCATAAGAGAATCTTCGAGGAACGCCGGTTTTCCAAAATCTCGTGCGCCTACGAGCGCTGCACCGAAGTAGAGCTGCTGGTTAGGTTGATAAGCCAAACCCACCTGAGATCGCAACCAGCCGTACGTTTGCTTGCCGAGAAATGCGGCCTGATCAAATCGCACCACGGTTTGCAATTGTTTGGTGAGCGACAAGTTAGGTGGCGCAAAACTTGTGGTCACAATTCCTCGAACCGTTGACCGTACGTCCTGAGTTCCAATCGACTGCAGACGGGCCTGAGCATAGGCTCCTCCAACCTTCGCCGGACCAAGGGCCGCAGGACCCGAGGCTTCATAGACCAACTCCAGCGGCTTGTTGAAGCGTCGGTCGGAAACAAAGTTCGCCGCGCCTTGGTTGATGGATGAGGAAACCGACATCGAAGACCGGCGCTCCGTTAGGAAGCGGGTATCGGCTTGCGGATTGGGAACCTCAACGGTGTCAAACCAACCAAAATTGAACCGCTCGCCAAGCTCATTTCTTGGGACGAGAAGCGCGTTGGTTTCATTGGCTGGAACGAAGCCACGGGTGTAGGTCACGTTGTAAGTTGGGAAGGCTCGTTCGAAGGAACCGAACGATGCACCGAGGCCCGACTGCCGATCAATGAGCACGCTACCGGCCCAGCTCACGCCAAAGCCTTGATCGCCGCTGAAGGCGACGGACGGAATCCCGATTCCTTGCGCCCGACGATCCAGGTTAAAGCCGTACGATGGCACGGCACCGATTCGACGGCCAAGAATCGAGATCACGGGCCGATGGATAGATCCGCGCTGACCAGGAACGAAGGTGACTTTCTTCGAAAAGATCTCAAAAAGCGGTGGCTTATTTGTGCAGGTCGTTCCGTAAACGTCGGTCAGGGTCCAGAGCTCCGGCTTAATGTCCAGCGTCTTTGCGCGGATGTTTGCGCCTGCGAGGTCGGCCTCGATGTTCTCGGCGGTGGCGGTCCGTCCGGTTGGAAGCCAGAGGATGACCACCTTCTCGGCCGATAGGCTGCCTTCGGGATCGTCTAGGGCTACCTTCCCTTCCGCAATGGCGCTTCTCTCGCCGGGACGGTCGGTGTAAATCACGCGATCCGCCGTGATTTTCGTGGGCCCGTAGAGCACGGTTACTCCGTCGCTGAACTCAATCGTGCCTTTTGCCAGGTCGCGACGCTGAGATTTTGCAATGACAACGACCTCTTCGTCCAGAGTTTGAACGGCGGGAAGTTGCGGATAACTGCCGGAAAACAGGCCCGGCAAGAGGGCGCCAAAGGCAAGCCAGGGTCCGGACATGGGCATCGAGTCTACCGTCGTCTCAGAACACCGAACGGTACGGTGAACTTTAGTTCTTGGGTTTCGCGTCCTTGCTCATGTAAAGTAAAGGTGATCTTATGGAATGGAATGTGGCCTCGATAATGACGGTAGACCCAGCGGCGCAGGAGCGTCAGTGGGTTAGCCGAGTTAGAACCGGAGACCATGTCGCCATTGGCAACCTGATCGAGCGGCACCGAAACCGCCTGTTGCGCACCGCGACGAACCTTCTGCGAGACCGATTTGAAGCCGAAGACGTCGCTCAGGAAGCATTCCTGAAGGCGTTCCGAGAGATCGCAAAGTTGCGGGACGACCGAGCTTTCAGCGGTTTTCTTTATCGAATCTGCGTTCGACTCTGCATGGATCGATTGCGGCTCAAGCGGCCCGAGCTTGTTGAGTTCGATCCAAGCCAGCCAGATCGCGGACGCGATGTAGAAAATAAAGTGTTGGTTGAGAAGCTCTTGGGACAACTTCCCCACGAGCTTCGCGCGACCCTGATTCTTCGAGAGATGGAACAACTGAGCTACGAAGAAGTCGCAGAAGTCATGCATGTTCCCGTTGGCACAGTGCGCTCGAGACTGCACACCGCCCGCGAGCGATTCCGCGCCCTCTGGATGGAGGCGATGAAAGATTGAAACGCTGGGAAGCTCCTTGCGATCGGTTCCGACGCCTGACTTCCGAATCACGAGACCGTAACCTCGGCGAGGCGGAGTCGAACTTTCTCCTAGATCATCGATCAACCTGCCAGCTTTGCGCAGCGACCGAAAACACGATGGCGATGGCCCTCAACATGCTGAAGGACGCCTCCCTTCCGGTTGAAACGCCTTACGCGTTCGACCACCGCTTGGAAAGGAACGCCAAGGTTCAGGTAGCAAAAGACAGTTTCCGGTACTGGAGGCCAGCGCTCATAAGTGCAGCGGCTGCGGCCGTCATCGTGTTCAGCTTAGTTGGAGTTCTGAAAGAAGAGCGGCAGGATCCGGTCAACACGGGCCAGGGATCGAGCGTTCGGCGAACAATTCCGAAGTCCGAATTTCCCGTTCTCGAACTCGAATCGGAATCGCTTAACCTGAAATGACCACCGGCGCGAGAGCGTTTTGGGGTGCCATCGTAGGTGCCCTCGTCACTCTCGTGATTCATCCGTCAACCCGTCCGTTTTATCTGGCCGACCCGGCCAGAGTGCAAGCCGATCCGTTTGAGTATCTGGCCCCGGCCAAGCAGGCAAAACTCGTTGCCCCGGCGTCTTTAACTGCCGCCGCAACTTGGACCCAAGTCGCCACGGAAAAGATCGATTCCGGCGTTGGACTTTCCGCAAAGGAAATGCGCACATTGAGCGCCATTCTCGCGGCAGCTAAACGAACAGAACCTCTGAATTCCTTTTGGCCCCAAGCCGAAGCGGCAATTCTTGGTAGCCAGTCTTCGGATCAGGAACCCGTTTCGCTTTGGTTGCGATCGGCAAACCTGACCGAGTGGAACGACCACCAATCTGCGCGCCTGCTTGATATCAAACAGCGGCTTGCTTCTTCGAGTAACGCGAGATTTTCGTGGCACTCCGCCTATGCCTACTTTGCCCGGTCCCAAAGTCCATCAAGGCAGATTTCACGCTTCGGACGCCGAATGGTATCGCGCGTTGACTTCACGTCAGAGCGCGGAGTTTCCATTCGGTACGCAACGATTTGGAACGGCAACCTCATGAGGGCAAACGCGAAGAGCGTGGCGACGGGGGATATTGGCTCGCAACTTGTTGACATCGCTGCCTATCCATCGGAGCTTGTCACTGGCTCCCGTCCGAAGCGGCTGTACCTTGGCCGTAACCTCGTCGCAAACTCTCTGCGAGCCGCCGGGAGAGGACCCGATGCGGATGATGTCTTAGAGATTTTTCAAAATAACGATGGCTGGTCAGCCCTTGTTCAGCGACCGGACCCGACCGCGACCGCACGTCGGCTCACCCTATACTCTGTACTCTGTGCCGCAGTACCGCAGGCGTGCCTGTTCTTGATCGGGATTGGGCTGGCTTTCGGCCTCATCGGCAGCGCCTTGGTTGAGGTTGCTCGAAAGCACACCCTGCCGCGCTACAGCGCAGTGGTCGCTGCCCTGATCCTTGCTAGCGTAACGTACTACTTCACGCGTGGGATCGCAGCGCCGATCTCGATGTTTTTGTGTTCCCTGCTCACCCTTCTGCAGCCCACCAAACTGCGCAGCAAGTTGGAAGGCGACGCCGAATCGAGCTTGGGATTGTTGTTCCAAGTCGCGGTTTTCCTGATTTCGGCGTCCGTCGCCACGGCAATCCTGGGGTCGCTCGTGTTGTCTTCCCTCGCAGGCTACGCACTGCTACAACGCGCGGATTTTGTTTCCCACTTGCATGGCGACGGCATGGTCGCTCTTCAAGCAGCTTTGATCCTGGCTTCCAGCCTCTTTCTTATTCCGTTCTGGTGGGCCTACGTGCAAAAGATTGCCACCTTGAGGGTGCTGAGTTTGTCTCTGAAACGCTTTGGCTGGAACCTCGTCGGGTTCGGCATGGTTTCGGCGGCGATTGCCGGTCCGGTTTGTTTTGCCATAGATCGATCGCTTGAAGACACTTGGACAAAGCTGCTGACAAACGAACCGGTCTACTATCTACAACAGTGACCGCATCGCTGGAAGATCGAATTGGGAAGTTGGCCCAGGACCGTCTGGACCTGATCGCGACTTTGTCGACCAAGCCAACCGGGTTGAGTTGGTGCCGGAAACATACCGAAATTCTCGACGAGATCATTCGGCTGCTGTGCCACGTTCACGGGGACTCGCAGTTCGCGGTGATTGCCACGGGCGGATATGGTCGCTTCGAAGTTTCTCCGGCGTCGGATGTCGATCTCACCCTTATTCCGGCCGATGAAACCTCGCCCGAAGTCGAAAAGGCGGTCCGCGGGTTCTTTCTCGACTTAGACCACTACTTGGGGCGAGTCGTCAAGATTCCATACGGATACTCCTACCGGCTGATGGGCGATGTTCCAGGATTGGACCAGGCATCGAGAACGGGCCTGCTGGATATGCGCCTGGTGGCGGGTGAAGCCGACCTTGTTCGCGCTCTAGACAACCTGCTGCGGAACACGATGTCGCCCGGCGAGTTTGTGCTGGCTAAGGCCCAGGAGCGCAACGAATGGCTGCAGAAAACTCACGACACACCACTGGTCGTTGAGCCGCAGCTCAAGGAAGGAGCAGGTGGACTGCGATCTTTTCAAGCATCAAACTGGATTCGACATGCCATCGGTGAGCAGCCACTCCGCCCGGGTGATGCTTACGACTTGGTCGTCAAGAACCGGAACCTGCTTCATTTTCAAGCTGGTCGACTCCAAGATCACCTGACCCGATCCCGTCAGGCTGAGATTGCTGACCTCACGAACCAAAACATTTATGTCCTGATGGGCCAGCACGTCGAGGCAGCGGTTGATTTGCACCGCGAGTACGAGCGGTCCCTCAGCCGGGTTCGCGAGAGCCGGTTTCCGCTTGCCGAGGGCATCTTCTCAGATCGCGGTGAAGTGCGGTTTGATGGTCCTTCCGATAGCGGCGATGCTGCTGTGGCCATTGCGATCGCAACTCAGCTCGGGTTGCGCGTCGGCGAGTATCAAGTCGTCGCTCCCACCCTTACCAAAGGTGCTTCCGCGCTCTATGCCATGCGGGCCGGGGAGGGAACGATTCGAAATCTGGACCGGTGTGGGTTGCTTGACTCACTGTTGCCTGAACTGACTACTTGTCGATTTTTACTGCCGACGGACTCCGTCCACGACTTCACCGTGTTTGAACATACGATGCGGGTGATCAGGAATCTGGACGAGCTCGGCGAAGATCCGTTCTTGCGCGAGGTTCGGGATGGAATCACAACGCCGGAAGCGATGTATCTGGCTGCGCTCTTGCACGATGTCGGAAAAGCCCAGCGGGAATTGCCGCACAGCATCGCTGGCGAGCATATCGCTCGTTCGGTTACCGAACGGTGGAGTTTGGAGCCCAACCTGTGCGACACCGTTGCTTGGCTTGTTAAGGAGCATTTGACGATGGCGCAGTTCATTCGAATGCGCGACCTCATGCACCCACAAACCAGCGCAGAATTCGCGGAGATAGTTGGCGATACAAATCGATTAGGGCTGCTCACTTTGCTGACCTATGCGGACATCGCCGCGGTCTCCAAGACGACCTGGACCCCGGCGATGCACACGTTCCTTCGCCAACTGTTCGAGTCCACCTCCGCGATTCTTAGCGGTGAACCGGCAGAGTCTATCGATCTCGGTCAAACCCGACGTCGGCTCATGCGGACGCTGAATACGGCCGATACGGATCCAGCAGCGGTTGAAGCATTCCTCGAAAGCCTGCCCGCTTACTACCTTGCGAGCACGCCACCAGAAGTGGTTCGGTTGCATCGGCACTATGCGGCGGAAGCTGCCCTTGGCAACTCCACGGTGGACCTCACCCCAAAACCTTCCCTGAGCGCGTCGGAAGTCACCGTCTGTTGCACGGACGCACCGGGTCTGCTGAGCCGACTGCTCGGAGTGTTTTATGCTTTCGATCTCAGTTTGCTAGCCGTTCGAGTCGCAACGACGAAATCCAATCCAGCGATTGCGTTGGACACCTTCGTCGCAAGTTTCGGGGGAAAGCCCATTCCAAATTCGACCGCAGGAGAGCTGACCCGGACGCTGCGGCAAGTCATTTCTGGCGAGATTACGACCGCAGAAGTGCTAACGAACCGAGGCAAGGACCCGGCTAGAAACCAGCGACTCTTTACGTACACGTATCGCGAAGGTAACCCGGGAATCTTGGAGATTCGATCTCCGCGAGGTCGCGGTATGCCTTATCGATTCTCTCGGCTTTTTGCCGAACAAGGTTGGAATGTCGTTTCCGCGCGGGTTGGCCAATGGGCGGGCAATGGCGCGGCTGCCTTTTATCTCACGCATACCGACGGGCGGGCAGTGAGGGCAGAGGAAATAGACGAGATGCTGAACAGCCTACGCTGAATCTACATGCAGGGTTTTTTCGTTGGTGTAAGTTGCGGTTCCCTTCGGAGCACTCTTCGGTTTCCGAACATACTTCTTCAGCGTATAGTCCACTGGCACATAGCTCGAATGTTTGCTGCTTGAGTTTTTGACCGCGATTCGAGCCGCAAACTCAAGGTGCTCTTTCTGCATTCGTTGGGGCTGATTGTTCGTTCGCAGAACAACGTGCGTGCTCGTCGCCCCGCGGACGTGGAACCAGTAGTCGTTCGGCTTTGCAACGCGAAGGGTGAGGTAGTCGTTTGCTTCGGCATTCTCGCCGTAAAGCACGGTGATGCCGCCGGGACCAAGGATTTCCCGAATTCGGTGCCCTTCGAATGGCCGCTCATCTTTTCGCTCCGATGGCAATTGCGCAGCGAACAGCCAGCGTCGTTGCCGCGCCTCGTCTACTAGCTTCTCGAGCTCGCCCACGCTCTTGGCCTGTTGAACCCGGTGGGTGATTTCGAGAATCGCGCGGTAGTCGTGGGTTAGAGTCACGGCTTGCTGCGCAATCCCATCCAGCGCGCCCTTTGCCTTTTTCGCCCGCTCGTAGTATCGGTTGGCATTCGCGATAGCATCGAGTTCGGGATCAAGCTTAATTGTCACCGGCTCGCCTTCGAAGTTCACGAGCTCGACCGTCGGAACCGCCTTTGGAACTTGGAACGCGTAGGCCATCAGCAAATCGCCCGTCGCCTGCCACAGCCCGGCCTTTCCACCGCGCTGCTCGGCATCGCGTAGTTGTTGGAGCGCGGACTCGCGGGCAAGTTGGACTCGCTCCAAACGTTTGAGGATCGAAGTCCGCCCTGACTCTAGCGCTTCGGCATCAATCCTCGCTTCAAACGACGATTCCAGCGCGCCGCTCAGGGTTTCTCGATTCTGCTCCTCGTAGCCAAGAGATGCGACTGAGATCGGATAAGAACCGTAACCTGGCGCCAGGACCGGGGACATCAGCTCCGTTTCAGATTTACCAAGAGAGAGCAGGAACTTTGATGGTCGAAAGACGGAGCTTTCGGCTTCCATGACTGGCGGCAAAACGTACTCGCGGCCTGGGACCACTGGTCGAACGCTCTTGGCATCGCCGATCACTTTTGCGGCGGAGATCACCCGCTGGTCCGGGCCAACCAAGATCAGGTTCGAATGCTTCCCCATCAGCTCGAACACGAGAAGATGTGGACCAGTTGCGGTGCTCACTTCGATGGTCACGAACCGCTCGTCTCCGTACTGCTTCACCTCCACAATTCGGCCGTTCTCAAGCCGAGATCGCAGTGCGCCAAGAAAACCGGTCGCGGTCGGCATGGTGCGAGGTCGACGCGTGCTGAGATGCAACCGAAACCAAGTGGGGTGGCAACTCGCCAAAAAGCGGAAAACCGTCGTTTGGTACGTCTCAAACCAAACGGTAAAGGCGTCGGGTTGACGGATTTCCTGAATGCGAGAACCCACTAACGCCTGCATTTCTTCGGTCACACACCGAACTACAAAATTATCGAAGGGGATTTGCTTCAGGACGCTCACAACTTATTCACACTGGAAAAACAAAAGGACCTTAGGTAAATGAAGACCCACCTTGATGATGTTGACATCCAAATCCTGAAGACGTTGCAAAGCAACGGAAGAATCACAAACGCCGACTTGGCCAAGTTGGTCGATCTTTCCGCGCCGTCGGTCTTGCAGCGAGTGCGCGCCTTGGAAAAGGCAGGGCTGATCCGCGGCTTCCATGCTCACCTCGACGCGGAGCGCCTCGGCCTACGCGTCACCGCGATGGTGCAGATCACCCTTGCTCTTCATCAGGAACAGCCCATCGAGCGATTCCGAAAAGCGGTTCAGCTCTATCCAGAAATTTTGGAGTGCTTCCACGTAAGCGGTGACTTTGACTTTCTGCTTAAGGTTGTCGTTCCGGACATGAAATCGTACGAGGTGTTCATTCGCGAGAAGCTCAGCCGGATCAAGGGCATTCAGCAGATTCGTTCGAACTTCGTGATCGCAACGAACAAGCACACCTCGCAGTTGCCGTTTTAGCTCAACCCACGATACGGGCGCCTCGGATGTTATCGAGAATCGGCTGCCATTTGGCGAGGTCCCCCGGAACAATGACGAGGCAGGATCGACTGATCTCGATCCGATCGGCGACCTCTTGGGCAAGGCCGGTATGGGAAATCACTTCTAAACCGAGCTTCTTCTTCGGAAAGACCAGCAGCAAGGTGAGCCGAAAGTCGGTTTCAAGGGTGAGGACTTTCTCGGCCAGGAAGGCGGCTTCCAGCTTGCTCACCTTTTTCAGCGACTCCGTGAGAGCGACGCGCTCTCGGGGAGCAATGTCCACGGGATCGAATCGATCCGTTGGGGCGAGCTTTTCCATGGATCCTCGGACCGCTTCGACCCGTGCGCTCCAATCGATGATTTTTAGTCGATACTTTTCTGCCAGAGCCGTATCGCCCCTTTGCGAGAGGTAACCAAACGCGACGCTTGCCGCGTTTTCGGTAATCCCGGGGTCTTTCAGCATCGCCTCATCAAGGACAGCAAGGCCGGAATCGTCCTTGTCGATGTTCAGTCGTTTCCAGCCCTCGACGAGCATTAAGCGTTCATTGTCTGGAAACTTTTCGGGGCCCTCTCGAAGGACCTCGATCAGCGCGGCGTGGTCTCTGCGCTCTTGATAAATTGAGGCAAGGGACTCGTAGCCCGAGGCCAGCAGCTTCCCTTCTGCTCGCAACTTTTGAAGTTCAACTTCTCGAGTTCCGATGGACTCTTGGTTGCCAATGATTTCGCTCCACTTTGATTCGAGTTTCGCGTGCCAGAAGGCAGAAAGTTTGTCGGCGATGCTTTGCCAATTTGGGCCGAAGAACTCTTCTATCCCGTTTCGGTACGGGGCACGGACCCGGTCCATCCAATCATCAAAAGACCGCACTTGGTCAAGCGCTTTCAGCCGATCTGATAGAGCTGGGTGCGAATCGTCGTAGTCGGTTTGCTGCCTCAGGGCGAGACGCAGATTGTCTTCGGACTTGCTATCGATCTGCTGATCTCCGATGTAGCGATGCAAGCGAACCACCAAGTCTCGGGGAGGGGCAGCGGCGCGCTGGACAATTTCCGGAATGATTCCGTCCTTTGGGTTGAATGGGGCGAGCTCGGAGATGTTTAGGCGAACAAGGCCCTGAGCCGCCGAGAGCGGACTCGTGTACCTGGCTGCGAACGCGTCAGAGTCGTACTCGTTGTCCCGTCCGAGAACGAACATCAGTGCATCGAATCGGGTGAAGTACCAGTTGACGATGGGTTTGAAGATGAACCCGGTGAGTCCTCCGGCCAAGCTTTGGTACAGGGTCAGAAGAGTCACGAACAATCCATGGGCGCGAGCGCCAAAGTTGCCATGTCGGCCAGAAAAGTGCCCGAATTCATGCACGATAACCGCACGTGCCTCATCTGCCGAAAGCAGTTGTAGCAAAGCCCACCCCAGGGTGAGCACATGCTCCCGCTTTCCGAAGAGCAGGTACTTGCTCCGAATCCCGGCGGAAGCATTTAGTTCACCGTTCAGGACAATTTTGGAAACGGGTGGGGCGTTCGACTGTTGTGTGATCTTGTCAACTTCGGCCCAAAGAAGTGGTGCGTCTTCCCGAGAAAGTTCGAACTCCTCCTCAACCGGAATGTGCTGGAACAGGCTTCGAAGGACAGCGAAGAGCGTTACGCCAATTGCGAGATATGCCCACGCGTAGACCCGCCCCCTGGTGACGGATTGCCAGACGAGGAGCCCAAGCAGCAAAAGCAAAACCGCAACGGTCGAAAAGACAATGAACCAACCCAAGCCGGCAAACTTACGGACGCGGTCGGTGAATTTGCCGGGGTTTGCCTTTGCCCACGCTTCGTACTCTTTGATCCGGTTGACCGATTCGACGAAACCGGATCGTGCCTTTGCTTCGGCTTGGCTAAGTTGTTCGGCGGAGGGAAGTCCCTTCATTGATGCCAGTTAGCATACAAGCACTATGCGGCGGATAAGGCAGCCTCAAGATCGTCGATGAGGTCGTTGACGTTCTCAATTCCAACGGACAGCCGAATGTAGTCCGGCGAAACGCCCGCGGACGTCTGCTCTTTTGGCGTGAGCTGCTGGTGGGTTGTGCTGGCGGGATGAATGACGAGCGACTTAGCGTCACCGATGTTCGCCAAAAGGGAGAAGATCTCAAGCTTATCGATGAACTTCAATGCGGCGTCGTGGTCACCTTGGATTCCGAATCCAATGAGCGCACCGAATTGACCGCGATAGAAAGCAGTCTTTGCCCTCTCGTAGTCGACGTGGGTTGGCAGGCCCGGATAGTTCACCCAGGTCACTTTCGGATGCTGTTCTAAGAATTCCGCTACCCGCTTTGCGTTCTCCGAATGTCTTTCTAGCCGAAGGTGCAAGGTTTCTAGACCCTGCAATAGGAGGAAGGCATTGAACGGCGACAGGGCGGCCCCGGTATCACGAAGCCCTTGAACTCGCGCCTTCAACCCAAAGGCAACGTTTCCGAGCCCTGGAAAATCGCCGAAAACATCCCAGAACTTCAAGCCGTGATAGGAGGGGTCCGGATCGGTGAAGTTGGGGTACCGGCCCGAAGCCGCCCAGTCGAAGTTCCCACCATCGACCACGACGCCGCCGATCGCAGTCCCATGCCCTCCAGTATTTCGTCGCCGAGTGAACAACCACGTTCGCGCCTAAATCAAACGGCCGGACCAAATAGGGAGATGCGGCGGTGTTATCGATCACTAGCGGAACGCCCGCTTCTTTCGCAATAGCTGAGACCTCCGCAAACGGGAAGGTGTCTAGCTTGGGGTTTCCTAGGGTCTCACCGTAGATGAGCTTTGTGCGCTCGGTGATTGCATCGCGGAATCCGGCGGGATTCGACTGATCGACGAACTTCACTTTGATGCCGTATTTCGGCAGGGTGTAGTGAAAAAGGTTATACGTTCCGCCATACAGGGACGAGCTGGAAACGATTTCATCCCCGGCTTCTGCGATGGTTGTGATTGCGAGGACTTCGGCAGCCTGACCAGAAGCGGTTGCAACTGCGTGCGATCCGCCTTCCAATGCGGCGATTCGATCTTCGAAAACCGCCGTTGTCGGATTCATGATCCGGGTGTAGATGTTGCCGAACTCTTGGAGCGAAAACAGTCGCGCGGCGTGAGCGGTGTCGTCAAACACGTAGCTCGTGGTTTGGTAAATCGGCACGGCGCGGGACTTGGTGGTTGGATCGACGGTTTGTCCAGCGTGGAGGGTCTGGGTTTCGAATTGGTGACGGCTCATTTCCGAAATATGGTTCGGAACCAACTGGGGCAGTTAGCTTTACAAAATGAAAGTGCCCTTATTGGCAGAAAAGCCTTCGATTGTTTCGCAACAAATCGCCTAGTTCTAAGCCCCCGTTTACGGTTTGATGCACTTAGTGATTGCTAAAGGAAACACCAGAATCGGCACCACTCGGCAGGCATTTTGTTGAGAATATTCTTGACGAAGGGGCTAGTCAAACTGCTTCACGAGGTTCAATTTGGGGGGTGTTCTACGATGAAGTCTGAACGAAGGCAATGTTTGCCAACATGCCTAATCTCCCTTGGTTTTTGCCCAAGTATTTGTTATCATATCACTCATCTTTAACAACGAAGTTAGGGACGGAGTATTAATGCAAAACTGTCACACACCAAAGAATGGTTTGAAGGGATTCACCCTCATCGAACTGCTGGTCGTAATCGCCATCATCGCGATTCTCGCTGCCATCCTCTTCCCGGTCTTCGCTCAGGCGAAAGCTGCGGCTAAGAAGTCTGCTGCGCTGAGCAATACCAAGCAGACCGGAACGGGCATCCTTCTGTACTCGACGGATTACGACGACTACTTCCCGTTGATGCACTCCATCGACCCGATCACCGGCACATACCTGCACAGTTTCTGGAGCACTCCGTCCTACCGACTTCACTCCGTTCCAGCCGGTTGGGGAGCTAACTCAGCCTTCACCGCCGCCGATGCGGTGGCTTGGCACAACTCCACCTTCCCTTACACCAAGAACTACGACATCTACACCGCCAGCGGACAGACGCTGTACACCGCTGGATTCAGCTACACCACCGCTCCGGCAGGGCTGCCTGTCACCTCCCTTGCCACCAACGGCTTGCTCAATGCAGCCTCGGCGTCCGAAGTCGCACGTCCGAGCCAGTTGCCATTGGCCACTTGGAGCAACGGTAAAGAAGCCTATCGCGGCTACGGATACACCCCGGTCTACATGATCTGCCCGGTCATCGGAACGCCAGGAAACCCAGCCCCGGTTTGTAAGTTCAACGCCGGCGGAGTTCCACAGGCAGGAAGCACGCGATCGTTGGCAAGCCGACAGGACACCTACGAGTGCACCTTCGAAGGCGCCAGCGACACTACCCACGTCTTTGGCGATGGCTGGCTCGTGGTTGCTACGGACTCTTCCGCACGATTCATCAAGCACCCTGCCGAAGGTATTAACACTGGGAACCGCAACATTCCTGGTTACCAGTACAGCAAGGTGGCAGATTGCGTCGGCGACCCAGTGAGCGCACCAGGAAACTTGTATGTTCCGGCACGATGCGTCTCAGCACCCGGTGCGGGCCGCTACATGAGCTACTTCCGACCCGACTCGACCTTCGAGTACACGATCGGCCCCGTTGGCTCCGCCCTCCCTTGCTTCCCATAATATGCGTGTGAAGCAACTGAAGTCACTGCTCTTCGCTTCCGTCGTTGCTGCATCCCTTATCGGATGCGGCAATGACGCGGAGCCACCAAATCCGGCTGGCGCAGAAGCCAAGTCGGACAAGAAGTACTCGAAAGAGGACGCGGCAGCGGCCCAGCCGGTCCGGGGCAACGCTCTGAAAGATTCTCCGCAATAGGACAACCCGAGCGCCGTCAGGTCGGTATTCTGAAACTGATGGCGCTCGGCAAACTTACTCTCTCTGATCTCAACGCGGCTGGTAAACGCGTTCTCGTTCGATGCGACTTTAACGTGCCGTTAGAGAACGGCGAAATTACTGATAGTCGTCGAATCGAAGAGAGCCTTGCAACGATTGGCCACCTGATCAAGCAGGGTGCAATTGTCATTCTTGCCAGCCATCTTGGCCGCCCGAAAGGCATCGACAATGCTCTTACGCTTGAGCCCGTCGCTAATCGTCTCAGCGAACTGCTGGACCAGCCGGTGACCTTGCTCCCAGATTGCGTTGGATTTGAAGTTGAGAAAGCCATTTCAAAGGCTCAGCCGGGTGAGGTTCTATTGCTCGAGAACGTCCGGTTCCATCCCGAAGAAGAAGCAAACGACCCTGCTTTCGCCGCAAAGCTCGCGAAGCTTGCTGACGTTTTTGTTAACGACGCCTTCGGAACCGCGCATCGCGCCCACGCCAGCACGGAGGGCGTCGCGCACATCCTGCCCGGCTATGCCGGCCTTCTGATCGAGAAGGAACTGCAGCACCTCGGGGTCGTGGTCACGAATCCGGCAAGACCGTTTGTCGCGATCATGGGTGGAAGCAAGGTCAAGGACAAGATTGCCCTTATCGACAACCTGCTGCCGAAAGTCGATCGCTTGCTCATCGGCGGCGGTATGACCTACACGTTCCTGAAGGCGCAAGGCAAAGAAATTGGAAAGTCGATTTTGGACTCAAGCTCGATCGAGTACGCGGCTAGCTTGCTGAAGGAATATCCCGAAAAGATCCTGCTGCCAGTTGACCTCGTTGTAAGCGACGCATTCTCCGCCGATGCCAATACGATGGTTGTTTCGACGGACGAAATCCCGGCTGATCAGGAAGGACTCGATATCGGACCTGCTTCGCGCATCGCCTTTGCCGAAGTCATCAAGGCAGCGCAGACTGTGCTTTGGAACGGACCCGTTGGTGTCTTCGAATTGAAACCTTTTGAGGGTGGAACCCGTGCTGTTGCGGAAGCGATGGCGGAGTGCAAGGGCACCACGATTGTGGGTGGCGGGGACAGCGCGGCGGCGGTTGAGAAATTCGGCCTTGCGGACAAGATGAGCCATGTCAGCACCGGCGGCGGTGCGAGCTTGGAGTTTCTCGAAGGCAAGGTCTTGCCAGGGATTGCCGCGCTCAGGGATTCGGAGTAGGTTTATTCTTCCGGCATTTGTCGCTGCAGAACTTCACGTTTTCCCAGTCTCGTTCCCACTTTTTTCGCCAAGCGAACGGCCGCCCACACGCGGCGCAGGTCTTGGTGGGCAGGTGGGAGTTGTTCCGTTGCGGCATGCTTAGCTCTACGACATCATGCCAATTCTGAGCGCAAGTGAAAGCTACCGCGAGTTCGCCCAGCCGTTGTACCGAGATGCGAACGGTGCAAACGTTGTGGTGGACGTCGACGGCCCGGGCTACTACGATTTGGACGGCCTGAGCGCCACCCCGTTTGAAGAGTTCGTGACCCTCACATCGGAAGCGCCAGTCGTTATCCCAGTTGGGCTAGGTCGGCTCTCGGCGCCGGAGGGCATCACAGAGCCCGTACGCCCCCCGATCTTCGGCGCGGGTTGGATCACCTCGTTGGAAATGCCGGTCTATGTCGATGGCCTCCGGCTGCCATTTGAACACATTTCCAGCGAAGTCCCATGCCCGTTTTTCCGCGAAGTGAAGAGCGAGGGCTACATCACCGTGATCTGGGCGGATTCGATTGAGACCAAGCTACAGGATCGCTGGCACGTGGGCGACGTGGAAGCGCGTAAGCGGTACGACGTCATCGCCCAAAACCAAACTAAGCTGTTCCCTGTCGCAAGCGCTTGGGAAGATGGCGTTCCTTTCACCGGTGAGCATCAGAGTTTTCTGAACTCGTTTAGCTGGACTCAACCACTGCCGGCGGACTGCACCGGGCTCCGACTTCGAAAGACTTACGATCGCTTCCACGGACGGCAACGGGCGCGCGTTTTGGTTGATGGCGAGTTTGTGGGCTGGTGGTACGAGCCGCGCGAGGACCGAGAGCGGCGCTGGGCAACGAGCGAGTTTGGGATCGATCGCCGATGGCTCGAAGGCAAGTCTCAAGTCCGGATCACGCTGGACCCGCCTGCCGGGGTTGCGCTCTGGAGCATGGCGGAACTTCAGGTTTGGACAATCACGCCCGTATCGCGATAAAGATATCGTTGACGTTCGTGCCCGTGTATGCGGCGGGCAATGCCCAGTTCTCTTCTTCGAGGATGCGAGTGGTATCAAACGATCGTATCGCAGTATTGAATTCTTCGATTCGTGTTGGCGTGGGCTTGTCCTGCGCGGTGATGGAAGCGCCTGCGTAGTTGGTGGCTCCATCTCGGCCATCTGTTCCAGCCGCAAGAATAGCGGTTCCCATCCAGCCCATCTTTGTCGCCGCGACCAGCGCGACGTGCTGGCTTCGACCACCAGGGATGTCTCCGATCACTGTAAGCGTCGGTTCGCCTCCGTACACGACCGCTTCCCTGTCCAAGAGTGCTGAAACTTGCAGGCCCAACCGCTCACCAAATTCGGTGGCGTCCTGCATCACAAACGGCAGCGGCTCTAGCTCCTCGATCCAAAATTTGTTCTGCAACAAGTGGGCTCGCGCCGCCTGAACCGCCATAGCGTTGTTAGCAACGACTCGATGGGGAATCGATTGCTCTTCATCCCAAAAGGGTCCACTTCCGATCGTGCAGAAGTCGTCGCCGATGACGTCCGAGATGACGTAGGCTCGCTTCCACTTAACGTGACCAAGGGCCCGCGCGAGTCCGCCGGATTTAGTTAGCGAGTGTTGCTGGCGGAACTCGTTTAAGGCAAAAATATCCGCGCCAGAATTCATCACCTGCCGGGTTTGGAATTGAAAGTCTCTAAGGCCAATTCCCGGGCGGAGACTCTCCATAAGGGCCGAAGCTCCGCCGCTGAGCAAAAGCACAACTCTGTCGCTCGGTTGACAACTCGCCGCAAACTCAAGCGCTCGTTCGCCTGCGATCAAGCTACGTTCGTCTGGAATCGGGTGGCTGCTAACGAAAAAATTGAAACCATCATAGCGAGGACCATTGTCTAGTTCGGTCGTGATCACGAGCCCAGTGGCGATGCCTGGACGGTCCTGTACGAGTCCCGCAACCATGGCCGACGCCGCCTTGCCGACCGCGAGGACTTTGATCGGAAAGTCTCGATGTCGAAACATCGAACGGGCGACTTTGCTCATCACAAAGTCGCCCGCCACGGCACGAAGGGCGGCCTGATAGGCGCCCTCCGCTGCCAAACTCGCCGTTGTCTCTACTCGGATTTAGCCGCCTCAGATTTCTCTGTGATTGCAGGCGCAGCCCCAACACCGAGCGCACGAACCGCACCGTTGATGTCGCCACCCTTGATGCCGATCTCTTCCATCAGCGCATCTACCAGCGGTGCCTGGCCACGATAGCGAAGCGCGCTGTTAACCATCTGGTCAGCCAGCGATGTGTTTGCTTCGGAGTGCGAGCCTCCGTTATTGCCACCGCCGAGCCCTTCGACTTGCATGATCTTGATGCTGTCGATTTGCTTCATTGGCTCCACGCTTTCGCGGATGATGGCCGGGAGATTCTCGATGAGAATCTTCTTGATTTGAGCTTCCAGCACGGCGGCAGAGAGAACGTTCTCGGCTTCGTTGATGGCTCGCTTACCGACGGCTTCGACCGAGTAGCGCTTCGCTTCGGCTTCCGCACGCGCGGTGATCGAGTCAGCTTCACCCGCGGCAGCAATTCGAATCTGCTCGGCTTCTGCGGAAGCCAATGTTCGCAAGGCAGTTGCACGGTCTTCCGTAGCCTTCACTTCGGCCTGGGCAGCATAAGTGATTTTGATCGCTTCTTTTTCAGCCTGCTCAGCCGCCGTAATCAGCTCGATTCGCTTACGTCGCTCGGCGACTTCGCTCTCTCGAACGGTGATAACTTCTTCCTCCGCCTTTACGGCTTCGGCCAAGGCACGAGATGCCAGGGCTTCGGCTTCCGACTTTGCCCGGGACTTTTCGGCGATGGCGATGGATCGATCCTGCTCGGCAAGCTCGAGGGCCTTTGACTTGTCAATTTCGGCGGTTTCAAGGGCTTGGGCTTTAAGAACTTCGAGCTCCTTTAATTGCCGCTCACTCGCGATCTGGCTCTCCTGCACTTCCCTTGCCGAAAGGATTTGGGATTGCTGAACCAGCTGCTGGGCTGCGATTTCGGCTTGCTTGGCTTCTTGCTCTCGTGCGGCACGTTCGCGGGCGATTTCGGCAACCTGACCGGCTCGGCGGATTTCGATTTCGCGCTGCTGCTCCATCTGCGCGTACTCTTGCTCGCGCTTGATGCTCAGCGATTGCTGGTCGGCCTGGAGGTTCTTGGTTTCGATTTGAATCCGCGTTTCCTGCTCGATGTCGTTGCGCTGCTTTCGCTTCGCTTCGATGGTCTCGGTCAGCTTCGCCAAACCTTGGGCGTCGAAGACGTTGTTTGGATTGAGGAAGTCAATGCTCGTCTGGTCAAGCGATGTGAGCGAGACGGATTCGAGTTCAAGACCGTTCTTGAGAATGTCTTCCGACACGGTGGTTTGAACGCGCTGGACGAACTGGACACGCTGCTCGTGCAGCTCTTCCATCGTCATCTCCGCCGCGACGGCGCGAAGTGCGTCGACGAACTTACCTTCGACCAATTCCTTCAGGGCCGCCGGATTCTGCGTTCGCAGACCGAGCGTCTGCGCGGCATCAGCAATGGCTTCCTCGGTCGGTTTCACGCGAACGAAGAACTCTGCGTGAACGTCAACCCGGATGCGGTCCTTTGTAATCAGGGCCGATTCGCCAGTTCGCCGGACTTCGAGCCGTAGCGTGTTCATGTTCACCCGAATGATTTCGTGGATCACCGGGAAGACAACGGCGCCGCCGCTCATAACGACCTTCTGGCCGCCCATGCCGGTCTTTACGAACGAGCTTTCCTTCGTTGACCGGACGTACAACCTGGACACGACGAAGCCGAGTAACAGGATGACCCCTAGGATCACGCCGATGATCGGCAGGATGACTTGCATTGAATCGATTGGCATTTGCTTTAGTTTGTTGTTTTCAGCGGAACCTCACCGCCATCTAAAGCCATAACGGTCTCCAAGGAGTTCGTTACGGCGAAGTATTTCGGACCATCGCGCCGGAGCAGAATCACTTCCGACCCGGGTGCGAGTTCATCAAATTCGTTCTCTGGCTCAATCAACACGTAGTGCGTTAAGCCGTGCACATCGCGAACCTTTCCCTGCGTAGGCGCTCCGCGGCGGCCGATGCCAAGCGTTACTTGTGCAACATTGCCAACGAGCGATTCAGCGCTAATGGCGGTGGTTTCGTCCTTGAAAACCGTCTTAGCAAGCCATCCGCCCACGAATCTCGCGCCGATCACGCCGCCAAGCGTCGCGGTGCCAAGCGCGAGTATCGGAGCCAGCGACATAGCGGTTGCCGCTTGGAACACGTATCCCGAGATGCCAAAGCTTGCCGAGAATACGGCTAACCAAGCGATGAGCGGAATTCTTCCGATGCTGAGCCAGTAAAGACCCTGGGCAACCAGGGTCGGCGAATCCGCGCCGTCTAAATCGATGCTCGCATCAGTTTCGTTGTCGCCACTGAGACTAAACCCGAGGACTGCGCCGATGACTTCGAGCGCAAGAATTCCGGCCAGTATCCAGATGGCGATCGCGAAGGGAATGTTATCCCGATGGAGAAAGAATTGAAGCATCCGATGGTCCTTAGGAGAAACGTTGACGGGTTGAATTGGGTTGCATTAGGCGTTCTCCCCCAAGCGGTAGCGACGCAGTTCTTCGGTAAGGGCTTGTTGCGTGGTTGTGAGCGTTAAGTCGCTTCTCGTGCGTTCGACGACGGCGCGGAGAGCATCGCAGGTTCGGCGAAGACCGCCGGTCATGGCGTCGCTGAAGTCGAACGTGATGAGGTCCTCGTAAATCATCTCCATCTGCCCCAGAATTGCTTCCGCTTCTTCGACTTTGCCATGGCGAATGCTGTCGAGGGCAAAGCGCCGGACTTCGCTAGCGGCTTCGCCCATTCCATTGAGATAGCTCATCACCTGCGCTCCGAGTTCCTGCGGGGTCGGGTAAGGCAAACCTCGCACGATAGCCAGAACGGCGGCGGCTTCGACCATTTCCTTTTCCGAGTCGTGCAAGTAGGCGGGATTTAGCTCGGGGAATGGCCGCAAACTCGCTCGGGCGGCTTCGGCGGCTTGCTTGGCTTGTTCGAGCAGGTTCTCCGCCTCTTCGAACTGGTGTCGGTGGACGTGGCGAATGCTCCGCGCCGCGAGTTGTCCGAGCTTTCGGCAATGGCCCAGCGCCGCTTCTCGCGCTTCGTGCATTCCCTGCGCTCGCTCTTTGAGTTCAAGTACGGTTTGATCCCACGTGTTCATTGCCGGGATTCTACAAGAGTCCCATGCGCCGAAGACTCACGTGGCGAGATTCGCCTATGATGACGTGATCGAGAAGGGGAATGTCGAGGAGCTTGCCCGCGTCACGTAGTTGCCGGGTTACGGCGACGTCTTCTGGACTTGGCGTTGGGTCGCCGCTGGGGTGGTTGTGGGCGACGATTATGCCAACGGCTCCGTCCTTAACCGCTTCGCGGAAGACTTCACGGGCACCGACAAGCGATGAGTTCGCCGTGCCGATATGGACGTCCGCTCGGCGGATGAGCTGGTTCTTCGCATCCAGCAAGAGGGCCACGAAAAACTCCCGCTTTTGGTCCCGGATGTCGGAGAGGAACTCGGCCACAGCGTCCGGATCGGAGAACTCGCGGACTTCACCCTTCCCTGCTTCGACCATTCGCCGGCCAAGCTCAATGAGGGCTTGAACGCGAAGGACCTCAAACGGCTCCAGACCGGTTGGGGCCGCAAGTTCCTGGGCGGTGAGGTCCTTGAGGTTGTAGATGCTGCCCATCTTAACGAGCAGCGGTCGGCAGTTCGCTTCGGACCTTTCGACTTCGTCTTCGCGGCGCGCTAAGCCAACCGCCAACAAATCCACGACGGAAACCGCCCGCACGCCGCTGGTTCGCGCCCGAGATAACGCTGTCTGCCCCACGCGAACAGTATGAGCGGATTAGTTCAGAACAAGAAGCGGTTTCACTTCGCTGCGCTGCACATCTGGCTCAACCCAGAGACCGTCCGCTTTCAGCAGCGAAATGAGTTCCGCGACTCCGTTCTCCTGGGGGATGCCGTTCTTCACGACTTCGCGCTTTCGATACAACGTGATCTTGCCACCGGCAGCACCGACGTAGCCGTAATCGGCATCGGCCATTTCGCCAGGGCCGTTGACAATGCATCCCATGACCGCGATGTCCAGACCGACGAGATGGCGGGTGGCTTCGCGAACCTGATGCAGGACGGTTGGGAGGTTGAATTTGGTACGGCCACAGCTTGGGCAAGCGATGTATTCGACCTTCGTTTTGCGCAACCCACAAGCCTGGAGGATGTCGTAGCAAACGGGAATCTCGGCGATCGGGTCTTCGGAAAGAGAAACGCGAATAGTGTCGCCGATGCCTTCCATGAGAAGGGTCGCGATGCCGGCAGTGGATTTGATGCGGGCGTACGTTCCGTCGCCGGCTTCGGTGACGCCGAGGTGGAGCGGATAGGCCATGCCGACTTCGTCCATTCGGGCGACCATGCGGCGGTTAGCGGCGATCATGATTGGCACTCGGCTTGCCTTGAGCGAAATGTTCAGGTTCGTGTAGCCGTGCTTTTCGCAGAGTTGGAGGTATTCCAGCGCGCTTTCGACCATGCCATCCGGGCTATCCCCGTAGGTGACGAGAATGCGTTCGCTGAGGGATCCGTGGTTGACGCCAACACGCATGGCTCGGTCGTACTTCTTGCAGGCTTCGATTACCGGAACGAAACTTTCTTCGATCGCATCGAGCTCTTCTTGCCATTCGCTCGGATCGTACGCGAGTTCAGCGCGGAGTTGGTCGACACTGGCGTCTTCTTGGCGGCCTCGGAGGTCGATGGCTTCGTCAGCTTCGACTTCCCCGGCGCGGGTTCCGTGGCGCTTAAAGACGAAGAGGCCGGGGTTGATGCGGACTTCATCGACATGCTTGGCGGCTTCGACGGCGATGTCGGTGCCTTGGTGGTGCACGTCGGCGGTGAGGGGAACGTAGCCGTAACGCTCAGAAACTTTGGCCCGGATTTCTTCCATCAGGCGGGCGTCGTTGAGGCTCGGCGTGGTGACGCGGACGAGTTCGCAGCCAGCTTGTCGGAGGGCGATGATCTGCTCGACGCAGGCATCGACGTTTCGCGTTTCCTCGGTGATCATGCTTTGCACGAGGATAGGGTTATTGCCGCCCATGGCGACCGGGCCCATTCGGCAGACCGAGGTTTTGCGTCGAGGATAAAAACTGTCTAGCGCCATGAGCTACTTCCTTCTACGGCGATGCCGCTCTTCGATTGTGACGGAAATGGGGCCTTACCGCACAAAGTGCAGCGTCGGATCGGCCGGATTGTCCAGCATCATGAGGCAAACGACCGGGGCCGGGCGATCTTTCGCGATGTCGCGGGCTTCATCGAAGGTGACGTGGCGGATGGTCATGTCTGCGACGTTGAAGTCCGTGGCAAAGAGATTTGCGTTGACCTGAGATTCGAAGCACGCGAGGCCGTGGATGCCTTCGTGGATGTAGCAACCGAATTTGCCGGAGGTGGGATCTTGGACTACGTAGAACGAGGCAGGAAAAGGCGATTCTAGGAGCTCTTCGATCAAGATGGGCTTAAGGTTCATTGGGTTACGGCGAAGCATGATAACACAGAAAGTTGCCGGTACCCTGAAGGAATGTCGAAGTCGGACGTCATTGTGATCGGAGGAGGGGCGGCGGGAATCATGGCCGCTTACCGGGCCGGTCAACTTGGCGCCCGAGTGACGATTCTCGAGAAAACGTCTCGGCTGGGGACGAAGATCCTCATTTCTGGTGGCGGCAAGTGCAACGTGGCGCACGATGGGCCATTGGAAGAAGTGCTTCGGGCATTCCGAAAGAACGAGACGCAGTTCATTAGGCCTGCGTGCTATCGGCTTACTAATCGACAGATCGTTTCGATGATGACGGAGCGAGGGTTGAACGTGTACACCAGGCCCGATGGGAGGGTTTTTCCGCTGGATCAGACGGCAAAAGATGTGCTGGCGATCTTGGTTGGCTATCTAGAAGAGAGCGGAGTCGAGGTGCGGCTTGATTCGCCGGTGGTTGGGATTGAGGCGGTGGACGGCCGCGTGACCGGGGTCTACATCGGGGAGCCGCCGGAGGCGCATAGCGGGTACCGGATGCGGAACGCGGAGCGGAAGCAGTTTTGGCCTGCCGACCGAGTGATTTTAGCTACCGGTGGCAGCAGCTACCCAAACTGTGGAACGACGGGCGACGGCTGGGACTGGGCGCGGGATTTGGGGCACTCGATTGTGCCGGTTCGGGCTTCGTTGGCTCCGATTTATCTCAACCTCGAGCCGAGCCGAGTGGAGTTCAGCGGTGTGGCATTGCGGGATGTCGTTGTTCGGGCTCGACAGGCGGGCAAAGAAATTGCACGGTGGCGGGGTGACTTGCTGTTTACTCACCAAGGGGTGAGCGGTCCGACCGCGCTGGGGATCAGCCGCGTGGTCGCGGAGTTTTTGCCGGGCGGAGAGGTTTCACTCGAAGCCGATATATTGCCGGACTTGAAGCACGAGGAAGTTCTCACTCGGCTCCAGAGCGTTTCCCCACGATCGCGGGTTTTGCCGGTGGTGGCTGAGCATATGGCTGAGCGGCTGGCGGCGGCGCTGGTTTCCGACATCGGCGTAGAGCCAGACCGAACGTTCGCGCAACTCGACCGCAAATCACGCAATCGGCTGGGCGAAGCTCTGAAAGGCTGGAAGCTAGGCGTCGTGCGAACGGTGCCGCTCGAAAAGGGCGAGTGCGTTGCGGGTGGCATTGCGTTGGACGAGGTCGATCCTCAGACTTTGGAAAGCCGAAAGGTCGGCGGGCTGTTCATTTGCGGCGAGGTGCTGGATATAGCGGGGCCCGTTGGTGGCTATAACCTCCAGGCGGCGTTTGCTACCGGATACGTCGCGGGCGAATCGGCGGCGAGGTGAACATAGGCGCTTTGAGTGGCCTTGTGTGGCTCTGCATTCCTCTGTATGGCTAAACAAAAAGCTTAGCCGTTAACCTGGAACGAACTCAATTCGAAACAGAACGTTACACGGGCACGAAAAATCTGAGAAAAACTCCTTGATATCAGCTAAATGAAAGTTGGAACCGGGTAAAAGCCGGACAATGGTTCATTTGATTGCGTCCTTGGCAGTGTCTGCCAGTTTTCCGCCAACATCGGCGGGTGATGCTCTTGCTAGCCACCCAGATTTGCTAGTGGCAGTTAGCCGGGCGCAGCGAACGATACGGTCGGAGTCGGGAAAATTTGTTGGCGAACAGCCAGGGCGGTTCCAATTCTCGGCAACCTCAAGTGGGCGGTTAAGCGTTGACGATCTTTCGATCCGCACCGTCGCGTTTGGAAACGGGCCCCAATCGATGCTTGCCAAAGAACCTCTGGTACGGGTCGGTCAGGATGAAACCGGTCAAAGCAAACTTTCCTTCGATCGTCCGGGAATCTCAGAGTGGTATGTCAACGAAGCTCAAGGGCTTCACCACTGGTTCAAAGTCGATCAGAAGCTGGGAAATGGAAACCTTTGGATTAAGCTTTCAACCTCCGGAGCAGTCGCTCAGCAGACCGGACCAGAGAGCATTCAATTCAAGACCAGCGAAAAGACCCTTTCCTACTCCGGTCTGAAAGTTTGGGACGCCAGCGGCAAGCGGCTAGCGGCGAGCATGGAATTGCGAGGCGAGGAAATCGTGCTTGGCGTGGACGATGAGAACGCGGTCTACCCGGTTACGATCGACCCAACTTGGGAAGAAGAAGCCGTTCTCAGCGCAAGCGATGAGTCACCTGATAGTAACTTCGGAACTGCGGTGGCGATCTCTGGGAACACTGCCGTAGTCGGAGCGATTTTCGCGGACCCGGCAGGTGTTACCAACGCCGGGCAAGCCTACGTTTTCACCCGCACTGGCTTTACCTGGACGCAGCGCGCGATCCTGAGCGCAAGCGATAAAGCAAGCAACGGTCGATTTGGAGCATCGGTGGGTATCTCCGGCGACACGATTGTAGTGGGATCTAACTACGCGTCGCCAGGAGGCATCTCCAGTGCAGGGCAGGCCTATGTCTTTCAGGGCTCCGGAGCAACTTGGACACAGCGGGCGATCCTGACTTCAGACGTTCCCCAAGAGAAAGGACGTTTCGGCTGTTCGGTAGGAGCTTCTGGAGACACGGTTGTCATAGGAGAAAATTTCACCGACGCAGGCGGGGTTAAAGCGGCTGGCAAAGCTCACGTCTTCACTCGATCTGGTGGAACATGGTCGCGAGAAGCGGTCCTAACCGCGAGCACAAAATATGTGTCTGCTTTGTTTGGTACTTCCGTTGCGATTGACGGAGAGACGATCGCCGTCGGCGCAATGCAAGCACATAGAACTGCCTACGGAAAGGATGAGGGCCGCGCCTATGCATTTACTCGTACCGGCAGCACTTGGGCCGAGCAGGCAATTTTGGGTTCGGACGATTTCCAAGATTATGGCAAGTTTGGCTTCAGCGTAGCGATCTCTGGAGACACAATCGTTGTCGGCGCGCCGCGGGAAGGTCTTTATAAGGGATCGTTCCGTCAGTCCGGACTAGATTAAGCTAGAACTGGGTTGAAGAGTCAAACGAAGGGTTCAAGTATCGCTAAAGGCGTAGTGGGCTGCAAGGGTTGTGGCGAGAAGCGTCATTACAAACT